>Ga0105100_10000572_pt1 | contig 21573 bp, 16 predicted proteins | sample PPLLak12cMay2015_2_FD_87033 | JGI IMG/M metagenome (GOLD analysis project Ga0105100, IMG submission 87033) | Freshwater sediment microbial communities from Prairie Pothole Lake near Jamestown, North Dakota, USA - PPLs Lake P8 Core (1) Depth... | ecosystem: Environmental > Aquatic > Freshwater >...
CATCCGCGCCATTCTGCAGGGGACGGCGACCCACACCGGCGCGCGCTTTTTTGAATCCCTGGTCCAAAATCTGGCCCAGGCCCTGGGGACCTACAGCGCCTGGGTGGCCGAATACCTTGAAGCGACGCGCCAGCTGCGCGCTCTCGCCTTCTGGGTCAACGGCCGGCTCGCGGATCGTTTTCTCGTCGATGTCGACGGGACCCCGTGTGCGGCCGTCATCGAAAGCACGGAGCTGGTGCATTACCCCGAAAACGTGCTCGACCTGTATCCCCGCAATTCCATTCTGCACGATTTCAAGGCCGTCAGTTATATGGGCGCGCCGCTGCTGGACGGCAAGCGCAGCGTGCTGGGAAACCTGGCCGTATTGGACCGCCGCCCCATGCCCCGTGAGCACAACGCGCTTGCCATCTTCCAGGTTTTCGCCAACCGGGCCTCGGCCGAATTGCAGCGCGTGAAGGCTGAACGGGCGCTTAGAAAGAGCGAGCAGAAATTCCGCCGCATCGTTGAAACCACGGACCAGGGGTTCCTCCTGCTGGATCAGCGGTTCAGGATTGCCGACGTCAACGAGGCCTTCTGCCGGATGGTGGGCACTCCTCCCGACGCCATTCTGGGCCGCTCGCCGCTTGCTTTCGCAGGCGAAGATTTCCGGCGGTTCCTGGCGGCCAACCAGGATGACCCGCTGTCCTACCGGCTGCAGGCCATCGAGGGTACCCTGCTGGCCAAATCCGGCCGGACGGTGCCGGTCCGCATCCATGGCGACGTGCTGTTGGATGACGACGGCCGGGGTATCGGTTTCATGTATTTCATCACCGACATCACCCACCAGAAACGCTCGCTGCAGTTGGCCGGGGAGGTTCAACGCAACCTGCTGCCGAAGCGCAGCCCGCGCCCTGGGGGGATCGATCTCGCCGGGCGGACCCTGAGCTGCGAGGAGATCGGGGGCGACTATTTCGACTACCTGCCCTCGCAGGGGTGCGTCTCTTCGCACCTGGACATCGTCGTCGGCGACGTCAGCGGTCACGGCGTCGAGGCGGCCCTTTTGATGGCCACGGGCCGGGCCTTGCTGCGCACACAGGTGCGCTCGGATCCCTGCCGTCCGGTCTCCCAGGTGGTCACGGCCCTGAATCGTCAGCTGGCGGGCGACGTGTCGGACAGTGGACGGTTCATGACGCTCTTCTACCTGCGCATCGACCTGGCGGCCGGCCGTTTGCGCTGGGTCAGGGCCGGTCATCACTCCGCCCTGATCTTCGACCCGCGGTCCGGCACCTTTCAGGAGCTGGGCGGCCGCGGAATTGCTCTGGGCGTGGCCTCCGACTGGGCCTTCACGGAGGAAACCGGCCCGCAACCGATGGAAGGCATCCTGGCCATCGCGACTGATGGTCTCTGGGAGGCCAGGGACAAAAAACAGCGGCCATACGGACAAAAGCGGTTTCAGGATGTCGTCCGCCGGCATGCCGCGTCCGGGGCTGAAGCCATCATCGACAAGGTGTATGCCGATCTGGCGGCGCATACCCTCGGTATGCTGCGGGAGGATGATATCACGCTGGTAATCGTCAAGTTCGACGGGGGAGCTGACACCGCCCCCGATTATCACATCTGACCGTCGGTCGCACTTCCCGTGCGGGGTGAGGGCCGCGGCAAGCAACAATTCCACAAGATCGCGCCGGATTTTGGTTCGTCCACAAGGCACATCCGCCGGCCCTGGGTGCTTTCGCCGCCACCGGCCGCCTTTCCGGCGCCACCAGGAGGGAATGCCATGAAAACGCAGTTGAATCGTATAGATGAATTGAGATCCCGGGTAACGGGCAGCGTGCTGCAGCCCGCCGATCCGGGGTATGAGGATGCCCGTCAAATCTGGAACGCCATGATCGACCGGCGGCCTGCGGCGATCGTGCGCTGCGCCCATGCCGGCGACATCCCGCCAACCCTTGATTGGGCCCGCAGCCGGGGGGTGGACATCGCCGTGCGCGGCGGCGGACACAACATCGCCGGCAGCGCGCTGTGCGACGGCGGGGTGATGATCGATCTCTCACCGATGAAGGCCGTCCGGGTCGATTCCGACCGGCGCCGCGCCTTTGTTGAACCCGGCGCCACCCTGGGGGATTTCGACCGGGCCGCCCAGGCCCACGGCCTGGCCACGCCGATGGGCATCAACTCGACCACCGGTATCGCCGGTCTTACGCTGGGTGGCGGGTTCGGCTGGTTGACCCGCAAGTACGGTCTGACCATCGACAGCTTGGTGGCGGCGGATGTGGTCACCGCGGACGGGCGACAGCTGCGCGCAAGCGACAGCCAAAACCGGGATTTGTTCTGGGCGATCCGCGGCGGCGGCGGAAATTTCGGCATCGTCAGCCGCTTCGAATTCAAACTCTACCCGGTGGGGCCCGAGGTGTTGGCCGGCCTGATGGTCTTTCCGCTGGACCAGGCCCGGGCGCTGCTCCCGCAATACCGCCGTTTCGCGGCGTCGGCACCCGAGGAGTTGAGCGTGTGGGTCGTCCTGCGCCAGGCGCCGCCGCTGCCGTTTTTACCGCAGGCGGTGCACGGCCGTGAGGCCCTTGTGCTGGCGATCTTCTACGCCGGCGATGCGGCTGAAGGCCGCGAGCTGATCGCCACCTTGCGCCGTTTTGGCGATGCCTGGGGCGAACACATCGGCCTGCAACCCTACACCCAGTGGCAGCAGGCTTTTGACCCGCTGCTCGCCCCGGGGGCGCGCAATTACTGGAAGTCGCTCAACTTCATCGATTTACCGGACGGCCTGTGGGATGTGGTCCTGACCGCCGCCGGCCGACTGCCCAGCCCGCAGTGCGAGATTTTTGTCGGAATGATCGGAGGGGTTTCCAACCGCACTCCAGCCGACGCCACGGCCTATTTTCATCGGGACGCGAAATTCGTGATGAACGTGCACGGCCGATGGCAGCAGGCGGCGCAGGACGCGCGCGGCATCGCCTGGGCCCGGGAGTTTTTCACGGCTGCGCAGCCTTACGCCTCCGCCGGCGGCTATGTGAATTTTATGACCGCTGAGGAGGGTGACCGCATTCCGGCGGCCTACGGGTCGAATTATGAGCGGCTGAGAGCGATCAAGAAAGCTTACGACCCCGAGAATGTGTTCCACCACAACCAGAACATCGCGTCCTAAGCGCCCGCCGATCGGAAAGCAGTGGGCTGCCGGGGGGCGATGGTCGGCAATTCGCGCAGAGGCGCGCGACACACCCCTTGAAATGGATGTCGGCGGCGCCCCGGCTTTTTCAGACGCTTTGGCTGCATCTCTCCAGAGCGTTGAAATCCATCCGAACCAAAAGGAGGTCTTCCATGGATGAACTTAAATTGAAAACCACCGATGGAGGCATGACCGCCGTTTCTCCCGATGCCCTGGCGGCATTGCAAAGCAACCTGCGTGGTGAGGTCGTCACCGCATTTCATGAATCCTATGACAGCCTGCGGTCAGTCTGGAACGGATTGATCGATAAAAAGCCCGGTGCCCTGATTCGCTGCACGGGGGTCGCGGATGTTATGGCGGCGGTGCGATTTGCACGGCAGCAGCGGTTGTCGGTTTTTGTCAGAGGCGGGGGGCACAACGTCGCCGGCGCCTGTCTCGCGGACAATGGCTTGACCCTCGATCTCTCACCGATGCGCAGCGTCCAGGTCGACCCGCAAAGGCGGACGGCCCTGGTTCAGGGCGGCGCGCGGTTGGGAGATCTGGACCACGAGACCCAGGCCTTCGGACTGGCGGCACCTGTGGGCGTTGTTTCGGCCACGGGCGTGGCGGGCCTCACGCTCCACGGCGGCATCGGCTGGCTGTTGCGCAAGCACGGGCTTTCCATCGACAACCTCCTGTCGGTGGAAATCGTCACGGCCGACGGTCAACTCAAAAAAGCCCACCACCATCAGAATGCCGATCTTTTCTGGGCCGTCAGAGGCGGTGGGGGAAATTTCGGGGTGGTGACGTCATTCGAGTTCCAACTTCACCCGGTCGGTCCGCAGGTCTGGATGTCCGCTCCGATCTATCCGCTGGAGCACGCCCATGAGGTGATTCCATTTTTTCGCGATTATCTGGCGCAGGCCCCGGACGAGCTCATGGGGCTGGGGGTTTTCTGGAGCGCACCCGAAGTGCCCGAGGTCCCGCAGCGATGGCACGGCGCACCGGTGGTGATCCTGCTGAGCTGCTACACCGGACCTTTTGACCGTGGCGAGGAGATCATGACCCCGCTGCGCCGCATCGGGGGCGCGGTCGCGGACCTGAGCGGGCCCATGCGCTGGACCGAAATGCAGAAGTTTCTGGATGCCGACTACCCGGACGGGGCGTTCTACTACTGGAAGTCGATCTATCTGGATCGTTTGGACGACGAGGTCATCGCGGTGCTCTCCGGACACACCGCCGCGCGCCCGTCACCGCTGTCCTCCATCGATGTCTGGACCCTGGGTCGCACCATGGAGCGGGTCAAACCGAGCGAAACCCCGTTTTACAAGCGGGATGCCCCGTATCTGATCGGAATTGAGGCCAATTGGCAAAACCGTGCGGATGCGGACGCGAACATCGCATGGGCACGGTCCGTATTCGAGGATATGAAACCTTTTACCCGAGGCGGCGATTATCTCAACTTCCCGGGTTTTTTCGAAGACCGGGAGCGCCTGCTGCGGGGGGCGTACGGCCCGAATCTGGAACGCTTGCGGGTAATCAAGGCGCAGTACGATCCGACCAATCTCTTCCCCGGGGCGCTCACGATCGCGCCGGCGGCCTGAGCGGCCCGTGGCCGGGAAGCCGTCCGCCTGACGGCGCCGCCTGCCCGCCCCGTTGCGACCCTGTCGTTAGGGGGCCAGCCAGGCTTTGACATCCTCTTTGGTGGGAATTTTGCCCACGCATTTGACCTCGCCGTCGACCACCACCGCCGGCGTGCCGAACACGCCGTAGCCGGCGATTTTCATGAGGTCCGTCACCTTTTCGACCGTGGCGGCCACGCCGGCCTCGGCCACGGCTTCCTTGACGATTTTTTCGGTCTGCTGGCACTTGGCGCAGCCGGGTCCCAGTACTTTGATATCCATGGTGATGCTTCCTTTCATTGTGGGCCGCGCTGGGCCAGGCGCTGCACCGTCTCCCGAATGAGCGCGACGGGAATTGTCCTATTGATCTGGCCCTGGTAGATGAGCGGGCGACAATCTGTCGGGGCGCCCAACGAACCGCTTAATCCCGCTTTCATGGACCGTAACGGGTGCTCCAAGCGGCGGTTGCTGCCGGGACAGTTTGAAATTAAAACATGAAAATTTAGCGATATAATGGATCCCGAAAAAAATCAGCCGCCGCAGATGGTTTCGCGCCGGATTTCGGGCAGCCGGGCAAGCATCGCCGCCACTTCGGGATCTTCCTCGAGCCAGTGCCGAAGGTTTCCCAAGATGGTGGCGACATAGGGGTTTTGGGCCCCGTCGGCCAACTGGTAGTTTACCCACAGGCCGTCCTTGGTGAAACGCACCAATCCGGCTTCCTCGAGGATTTTAAGGTGTTTGCTGGCCGTCGACTGGGCAAGCCCGAGGGCCGCCTGTATTTCGCAAACGCACAGCACGCGCCGCTGAAGGAGCTTGACCATCTTGACCCGATTGGGATCGGACAGAGCCTTCATAACTTTGATGAAGTGTCGCATAATCCTCCAAAATATTCACTAAATGGAATTTTACGGATAGACCTGGTTTTGTCAACAGAAAAATCCACGCCCGATGCCGCCATTTCCGCCCGGAATGGTGCCGCAGCGCCCTGGGTGACGTCAAAAAAACGACCGCTGCTTCCGGCAGGCTACGGCCTGATTGCGGAAACCGGACAAGGCACTTTTCGCCCGCCAACGATGGTCCCCGGCGGAAGAGCCATGTCTGGGTTCCCACCCCCCGCTTTTCAAAATCCCCGCGTGCGGAAAATTAAGCCCTAAAGACGGTGCGGTCGGCGTTTTAGTGGTTTATTTTTCAGGCAATCTCGGTTATGGCTAAATGAAAGGCCACACAACCGCCGGCTGCAGGTGCCGGCCTTCGGTGCCGCCAAACGGAGGGCGCCTGGTGTCATCCAGATGGCGCGCAATTTCGTTCCCAATGCCGAGGATATCCGCGGCAAATACATGATCTTTTCGATGGCTGGCGCTCACCCTCGGGATCCCAGAGAAATTATTAATGGACCGCTAAAAGGCCAGTGATAAAAACATCATGATTCAAGGAGCCAAAAAATGGATTTGACGACCACTTATTTGGGCCTGAAGCTCAGCAGCCCCATTATTGCCGGCAGTTCGGGGTTGACCAATTCGGTTGAAAAAGTTGAAAAACTCGCAAGCAACGGTGCGGGTGCGGTTGTCTTAAAATCGATTTTCGAGGAGGAAATCGCCTTCGAGCTTGAAGATATATTGAAGGAAGCCGAAGCGGCCGGCGTCAATCTGGATCAGTTCGACTACTATGACTTCCATCTAAAAGGGAAGAAGTTGGACCACTATATTAGCCTGATACAGGAGTCCAAAAAAAAGGTTTCCATCCCGGTTATCGCCAGCATCAACTGCGTCTACTCCCATGAGTGGACCGCTTTTGCCCGCCGGATCGAGCAAGCCGGCGCCGATGCCATCGAATTGAACATGTTTTTCCTGCCGTCGGACTTTACCCGATCCAGCCAGGAGCAGGAAAGCGCCTACTTTTCGATCATCGACAAGATTCTGAAGTCCGTCTCAGTTCCGGTGGCCCTCAAAATCAGTTACTACTTCTCGAACCTCGGGCCGATGATCCAAAAACTGTCCCGCTCGGGCGTTGCCGGCCTGGTGCTGTTCAACCGCTTCTTCAGCCCGGACATCGACATTGAAAATTTGACCATCAAACCCTCATTTGTATTCAGCACCCCGGCCGAATTGGCCATTTCGCTGCGCTGGATCGCCATCATGGCCCAAAAAGTCGATTGCGACCTGGCCGCCTCCACCGGCGTACATGACGGCGCGGCGGTCATCAAGCAGCTTCTGGCCGGCGCCACGGCGGTTCAGACGGTATCCAGCCTGTACCGCAAAGGCCCGGAGCATATCAAGACACTGACCGACAGCCTTAAAAGCTGGATGCAAACCCACAGTTTCGAAAAGATTGCGGATTTCCGCGGCAAGATGAGCCAGGAGGCGGCGGCCAATCCCGCGGTCTACGAGCGGGTTCAGTTCATGCGCTATTTCGGCGGCGAAGGTGAAAAAGAGATTGCGTAGTGAAGCTTCCGGGCTGCCACCTCAAGGCGCCTGGATATTCCGATTAGCCGGGGGAGTTGCCCCTGCCAATGATCCACAGCCGTTCGGTTTGGGTATTTTCAACCAAGTAATAACCGCTTTTATTGCAGGAGGGAAGTCAAGATGGGTAAAAAAGTCTATATTGACACGGAAGAATGTATCGGGTGCGAAAGCTGTGTTGAACTTTGTCCGGAGGTGTTCGGGTTTGATGAGGACTCTGAAAAGGCGCACGTTATCATGCCCGAGGGGGGCTCCGAGGAGTGCATTGATGAAGCCATCGAAACCTGTCCGGTGGAATGCATCCACTGGGAATAAACAGGCTCAAGGGAACTGAAAAAAAACAAGACCGGGCGGTTCCGCTCTATCTTCATTCAGAATCTCCCATAGCGCTGCGGGGTGTGACCCGCTTTTCACAGAACCGTCGAGATGGCGCCGGCATGCTATGCTTTAAATGCCGGCGCCGTTTTGCAGCTGGTCTTGCGTGTCCGGGCGATCCGGATGTCGTTTTTGAAAGCAGCGCAGAAGGAACCCGATGGACGCCAAAATCCCCGGCAACCTGCTGACCACCGCCATGGCGGTGATGCCGCATACCGACGTCGACCGTGCCCTCGAGATGGCGCTCTCGCTGGACGTGCCCTTCTGGCCGCAACTGCCCCACTACAGCTACTATGAGGACATGTACGTCCAGGCGGCCGAGCATTTTCCCGGCATCGTTCTCGACCTGGAGCGGCGGACCCTGCGCTTTTCGATTGACAAGTTCGCCGAGGAAATCGAAGCGGTTCTGGAGCGCTTCGACGACCCGGCGCTTTTTGACATCAGCGAGACCTATTCGGCGGTCTACCATCGTTTCCTCGCCCTGGACCTGGCCGACCGGCCCGCCATCCGCGGGCAACTCGAAGGGCCCATCAGCTTCGGGTTCAATGTGCTCGATCAGAACGAGCGGCCGATCCTCTTTGACGACACCGTCAGGCCGTTTATGCTGGATTTCATGGCCCGGCGCCTGAACGTGCAACTGGCCCGGCTTCAGAAGCGCAATCCGAAGGCCTTTATGTTTGTCGACGAGCCGGGGCTGCAGTTCCTCTTTTCGGCCATGGCCGGATACAGCGATCTGAAGGCCAAGGGCGACCTCGATCAGTTCTTCGCGCAGGTCGACCGGCCGCGCGGCATCCACCTCTGCGGCAACCCCGATTGGGACTTTCTGCTCAACCTGGATCTGGACGTGCTTTCGCTTGACGTCTACACCAACGCTGAAATCTTTGCCTCCTACGGCCCCTCGATTCGAAGATTCCTCGACCACGGCGGCACGATTGTCTGGGGCATCGTGCCCACGGGTTTCGAGGCTTTCGGGCAGGAGGCGATCCCCTCTCTGGTCCAGCGCCTGGAGGCCATCTGGAAGATCCTGTGGTCCAAGGGCATCGACCGGGAGCAGATGATCGCGCAAAGCATGCTCTCGCCGGCCACCTGCTGTCTGGTCAATCCCGACAGGGAGCGGACCGTCGAGAGCGCTTTTGGCGTCGTGAACCGGATGGCGGCGCTGTTGCGGGATAAATACCAATAGGCGCGGCGTGCGAGAAAAGATGGTCGCAATCGTGACGCGGGCGGTGACCATCGAGGGGGCAGGGTGCAGTTGAGCGCCGCCGCAGCGGTTTTCAGGGGAAAGGATTACCCGGTTTGCACGGAGGCCGTCAGGGCGGCGGTGGTGGCGGGCCGGGACAAGGCGGCCATTGGCCGTCGCTAGCTGCGGGGCCCACATCGTCCGCATGGAAGGGGTGGTCCAAAAGGGTGATTCGTGGCCCGGATTTTTACGCCGGCTGAATTTATTGGGTACCCCCCATCCCTAACGGTTGGTACGATCAGATTTCCCGGGTTTGAGTTGCTTTCCGATATGCCAACACTGAGCGATCTCACCGCCCAGGGACCAGTATTTTTTACTGTTCATATCGAATAACAACGGTTTTAACTTGGAAATATCGACATCTCTCCCGGAGAGGGCCGATTCGTCGGCGTAAGTCTGAACAATTTCTCCGATGAAGACATCGTGGGACGGAAAATCAACGATCTGGTCAAGCCGGCATTCCATGCACACGCTGCATTGCTGGATCATCGGGGCGGTTTTAAGTTCGCCGTAAAATATATCGAATAAAACTGCTTTGTCCGACTTTTTCCCTGTCATGATTCCGCAGTAATCTGTTTCGACGACAAGCTTTTCGGAAGGCAGACAGACGCTGAAAGTTTTATTCTCTTTGATTCCGGCGTTGGTATAGTGAATTTTTCCCATGCCGAGTGAGATATGAGTGTGGGTCATGATACCGATATGGGCAATGGTGATAAAATTCGGTTTTCCGTTGACCATGGCACCCACCAGAACGGTGGGCGTTGGATACAGGGCGTTGACAGCACCGAGTTTTTCTTTCATGATTCATACCCTTCCATTATAATATTTTCGAGCATAACCATGAGATCAGGCCCAGCCGGGGCGCCCGCTGACTCCAGTAAAATATGATTGATTTCAATTTACAATAGACTGTCAAAAACGCCATTGCCCCAGTTGCCTTCGGAATATAAAAACCTTGCCATGCCCGTTATTGCATGCAACATTTCTTGTACTTTTTGCCGCTGCCACAAGGGCACGGATCATTCCTGCCGACCTTGGGGCTTTCGTTGATTTTTGTCATATGGTCCCAGTTGCTCATGCGCGGCTGGGTTTTAAAGGCTTTTGGATTTAACAAGTACTCAACCTCACGTATATCTTCCGGTTTATCAACCTCAAGTCCCGCCATAAATTTCCACCCGTTTTTTTCACAGAGGAACGCAATTTGTTGTAATCGTTGCTCAGTTTTAACTCGGAATCTTACCGGTTTTTTGTCAGTGCCCAATTTTGCCATATCGGGATCCTTTTGATTTTTTATAAGCCTAACGTGGAGCTCAGGAACGGCCCAGCAAGGCCGTCCGTTGCTATGAATAGGATCAAAATTGAGTGGGGACCAAATGGACGAAATCGACCATCCATCAGTATATAAATCAAGCTAAAAAATCGTCAATGCTGCGCTAAGTTCACCGAGTTCGATCTCGATATGCACCGCTGAATGTGCCATGTGGAAAAGCCAAAATCCGGCCCAATCTTGTGGGATTTTTTATTTGAACGTAAAAAACCTGGTCCTTTGGGCGAGGTCAGAGCCAGAGGCTCCGCCATAAAAAATAAGATAGAATTCATTGGCTTGCGGGGTAGTCCCCTTCTGGGGGATAGGAAGCCAAAAGCCTGGTGCTCTGGGCCAGGATTCTTTACTGCCATTCCAATGAGCTTCAAGCTGATCAACTTATTGATTTATGGACGTGCCTGCCTGATTAAACATCAAATCTTGACAGCCACAATAGTATCAAAACTCAATTGATTAAAGAGTTAAATATCACCCTTTTTATTTTTCTTCTCCTTTTTTTCTTTGCGCTTTTCTTTCAAGGTTTTTTCTGATTTTTTCTTTTCTGTTTTCTGAGCATCTCTTCCTTTGGCCATGTTTTTCCCCTCTTCTTAAATTATTCCGGCCGTCATGGGATTGGCGTGTCGACCGTTAGTGGTGCGGTCCAAAGAGGTGCGCATTTCACGTAGCGTAAACACCTCAGATTCACAGCGATGTTAAATGTGAAAAAATAAAGAGCGTCCCCATCTGTCCATGCAACGCTCCGGGCGCGTCTATTTTGGATTGTCTCGGCAGCGTTTTCGTTACCACATTCGAAAAAATAAAGAAACGTAAAATTGCATGGGCGTCCCTGCTATCCTTCTTCTATCCTGCCTCCTTATCGGGTAGCCAATCGTCAACCCCGAGATGGTATTTTGAAAGAGCCATAGCCCAATTAACCCAATTCCTGTATTTGCCTAATGTTGCAGGACATCAACATATTGGGTTACCGTTGTCCTTTACGCCAATTCACCTTTCTGACATACGTGGCCCTACAAAAACCAAGTTCCTATCCATTCGGTTGATACAGATTATGAAAAATTCGATAGCGACAAGGGATCCATTCCGATCCAGCATCGGCATCGATGCGATATTTTAACCCTTTCCTAATGCATTTCAAATGATAGGTGGGCACTATGATCATCACAATGAGTCGTTGGGCCTTGTATGCCCCAGCACAACTGCGGGCCGGGGATTGGGTGGAAAACGGGGCGCCTTGCGGCATCCCGACAATCTATGGGCGCTTTTTTTTGATGATAATTGTCCAATGTGCATGGTGTGAAATAAGCCTGGGCGCCAAGGACAGCAAGGCGCGTAAGCCCGAAAAGTCGCTGGTGAGTCATTCGATTTGCGACCAGTGTGGAGAAGTAGTCTTGAACAAAGGGATATAATTGCTGCGAGAAAAGAGGCCCTGTGCAGATGTGACGAAATAGGATCGAAAGAAAAAATGTTTACTACATACCTAACAGCAGCAATTATTTCATTTATGTTTTTGACGGTGGCAGTACTGGGCTTCGCGGATAGAAGAAAAAAGCGGACTTTGGATAGCTGGCCGCAACTTTCATTTATCATACCTTGTTATAATGACGCCGATTCGGTGGCGCAGACCCTGCGGAGCATCTACGACATATGTGGCCCGAACACCGATGCAACCGTAATTGATGATTGCAGTACCGATAACAGCCCGATGATACTCAAGGCGTTGAAAGAGGAATTGGGGTTCAATTTGGTTGCCAATGCATCGAATCTTGGAAAATCAAAAACACTGAACGATCATTTCAGGCTCGCTAAGCATGAGGTGGTGGTGCTGGTTGATGCGGATGTCATCGTTTCCCGGAAGCCGGTTGAAGATGCAGTAGCCAGGCTGCAGAGCCAGGATGTGGGTGCGGTGAGCTGTCCCTATCATTGTGCCAATCGCGGGTTAATTCCTCTGATGCAAAACATCGAATACAACATGCTCAGCTTTGTTCAAGGTGCGTACAATGTATTTTCGGCAATTGCGCTATGGGGCGGCTTCATCGTCATCAAACGAGAGGCATTTCTTCAGGCAGGTGGATTCACGCTCAATGCCATCACGGAGGATATGGACCTGGCTTTCAAGCTGAATCAAAACGGGTGGCGGGTTGAACAGAGCTTTTATCCAATCCATACATATGTACCTGATACTATAGGAAAATTGTACAGGCAAAAGATCAGGTGGAGTTCGGGCGGTCTTCAATGTTTTATTAAGCATTACAAGGTCTGGCTGAAGAACCCATTGCACGTGTTGTTTGTTTTTTCCTTTTGCATTTTACTGACCTTTTCGGCCCTCAGGATGGGGGAGTATGTATTGCTTTGGGATGAAATTTATCAATATTTTGACGGAATATACAGGAGCGGAACCTTTTGGCTGAGCCTTAAAATGACCGGTATGAAATTCGGCCTTTGGATTCTTAAAGATTTAACATGGCTCATTGCCTTCACGCTCTTTTCATTGCCCTTTGTCTTGCCGTTGGTGTCCACCTTCAAAAGGCTTTACATCTGTTTTTTGGTCATCCCTTTTTCGATAATTTATGTCCCTTTGTTTTCTTCAATTTCAATTATCGGAGCGCTTTGCTTTCTGCAAAAACGGCGACGTCTCCGAGATGGGGTCCGTGCCTGGTAAGCTCTGCCAATAGGTACCACTCGAGTCGGTTCTTTGTTGCCCTTGAGACGTTAATATTGCCGTCAAAAGGTGTGATATTGCCTCTAATGCATATTCAACGAATCCGAATACATCTTGTAAATATTCACGTGTTTTCGCATAGAATATGTCTCAATTTAAAAATTGCATGATGATCTTTTTTGCCATAGTGGTATTGCCCGGTTTGGCAGTGGTTCTAATGTGCCTCCGTGCGGCTGGTTCAACCTGGCCCAACGCTGAACTGCTGGCAGCGGTTATGCGATCGTGCCTCGCCGACAACCATGAAAATAAAACAGGCCCCACTGTATGATAACCTCCACTGGTTCCTCCCCAATATGATGGCAATACGTGTCTTTATCTAAACTATTGATGATGGAGAAGAATTAGATTTGGGGCGAAAGGGGACGCCCTTCGTATTTACATATTTACAAATCGTTGCTGATTTTGCTATTTGAGCCACATGCCAAGGCAAGCCCGGATAGATGCACCTGGGGCGCTGCACCCTATCATCGCGCGGGGAATCGAGCGTCGGGAGATTTTTTGCGACGACGAGGACCGTGACGAAACTCCAAAAAATATTAATTTCGAATTTACCCATATGCGAATCCTACCTTACGGGTCCCTGCCTGGCAAGAGCATCTCTTCCATTCTTGCACACCGCCACGGCTAACCTGCTGCGCCGCCCCAACCTTCCCGCTTCAGCGCCGCCAACCTTCTCGCAGCTCTTTCCCCCCCACTTTGGTGTGGGAGATCAATCTTCCCTATTCAGGCCGCCCTTTCGCCACAGATTCCCCCGCCTGTTGGGTGTGATTTTTCCTTTGGCCCCTTGGGCTTATTTTTTATAACATACCAGGAACTTGCCTCCTATTGAAGGGCTTTGGCCATACAGGGCTGGAGGTGTTCAAGTTGACATGCCAAATCTTATGCATACCCCTAAAAATATTGGAAACCCAAAAATGACGGGCCGGCGAAAAGGTCCCATTTTGGTGTTGGACTGGATTCCGACATTCGCTGCGGAAGATCTCAGTCGGATGAAACAACCGAATTTGTGCGCCCATTCGCGTCGGTCATTTCGCAACTGCCCAGCAGGGGACCTTTTCCCCTTTCTTCGCGATAGCCAAATCAGATAAGGATATGGCCTATCGGCTTTTGGCGATTTCACCCATTCGCTTACCGCAGGAGACCGGTTATTATGCGCAGGCTGTCGGTCCTCTTAATGGCCGTTATGATTTTTGGGATATCCCGCCTATCGTCCGGCGAGGATGCGGTTCTTCGCGTCGAGGCGCTTGTCCAGGAAGCCCTCGAAAAAAACCCCAGGATTTTGGCCGCCCGCGAGCGGCACGCCGCGCTCAAGGAAATCATACCCCAAGCCGGCGCCCTGGACGACCCCATGCTGGGCCTCGGCGTGGTCAACCTGCCAAACGACTTCGATTTCAACGAAGAGGACATGACCGCGAAGGAAATTTCCGTTTCCCAGAAATTTCCCTTCCCCGGCAAGCGGGGTCTGAGCGCGCAGGCGGCCGCCAGGGAGGCGGATGCGGGCGCCGCGGCAGTCGAGGACGTCGCCAACCAGGTAATGAAGGATATCAAGACCGCGTTTTTCGATCTTTCCCATGTTCACCGCACCTTGGAGGTCACCCAGCGCAACAAACGCATCCTGGAGGAGCTGGCTGAAATCACCATGACCCGCTACTCCCTGGGTCAGGGCACCCAGGGGGACGCCATCCGCATCCAGGTGGAGATTTCCCGGATGCTGGATGACCTGCTCATGCTCGAGCAGAAAAAAGGCTCGCTGGCGGCCAGGCTCAACTTCCTGCTCAACCGGCCGCCGAACAGCCCGCTGGGTCGGCCCGCGGAGGTCGCGTTCAGACGGGCTCAATTTTCCATCGAGGCGCTTCAACAACAGGCTGCGGCCGAAAACCCCACGCTCAGGGCCCTGAAGGAGGAGATCGCCGCCCGCGGCACGGACACCGAATTGGCCAAGCGGGATTACTTCCCGGACTTCAACCTGAAGTTCGCCTACGGCCAGCGGGAAGACCGCCTGGACATGTATACCGGCATGGTGGAAATGAACCTGCCCATTTTTTTCAAATCCAAACAGACCCGCAGGGTGGCCGAAGGCTATGCCGGCGTTCGATCCGCCCAGGCCCGATACGGCGACGCGCTCAACGAGGTTCTTTACATGACCGCCGAATCGGGGTCGATGGCCCAGCGCCTGGAGCAAAAGATCGCGCTCTACCGCACGGGAATCATCCCCCAGTCCCGGCTGGAACTCGACTCCGCCTTGAGCGCCTATATGGTCAACAAGGCCGACTTCACGACCCTGCTCGACAGCCGCATGCGGCTTTACCGTTATGAGCTGGACTATCACGATGCCCTCACCGAGTACGAGAAAAGCCTGGCGGCATTGGAAGCCGCAGTGGGGAGCACCTTGCCGCGGGAGGTGAACAAATGAAGTGCCGGGCATGGACGTTCCTGCTGCTGGCCGCGCTGGTCGCCGGGTCCGCGTTAGGGCAGACGCAGCACCCGGCTGAACACGGTGCAGGCCACCCGCCGCCGGAGCAGACGACCGACGACTTCGACGACCTCAAGGGGCTGTCCATGGAGTCCATTCAGCAGGAGGGCAAGGCCCGGGAAATCGCGCCCGGCAGCGTCCAGATTTCTTCCGAACGCCAGCAGCTCATCGGGGTGCGCTTCGGGACGGTGGAGAAGCGGACGCTGCAGAAGGTGATCCGCACCGTCGGCCGGATCGACTTCGACGAGAAACGCATCGGCATCGTGTCCCCCAAGATCGGCGGCTGGATCGAGGCACTCTACGTGGACTTCACCGGCCGCTTCGTCCGCAAAGGGGAGCCGCTGCTGACCATCTACAGCCCGGAGCTCGTGTCCACCCAGGAAGAATACCTCATGGCCCTCAAGGCCCGGCGGGATTGGGCGCACAGCCCGTTTGGCGAGGTTTCGAAAGGCGGCGACCTCCTGGCCCAGTCCAGCCGCCGGCGCCTGAAGCTCTGGGACATCAGCGATGCGCAGATCAAGGCGCTCCAGGACAGCGGCGAGCCGACGAAGACCCTGACGCTTTTCAGCCCCTTCAGCGGGCATGTGATTGAAAAAATGGTCACCAAGGGGCAGTTCGTGGATGCGGGCATGGCGCTCTTCAAGATCGTCGACCTCTCGGTGGTCTGGCTGCTGGCCGACGTCTACGAGAACGAGTTGACCGACATCCGCCTGGGGCAGCCGGCGGCCGTCCGGATGGCCTATTATCCCGGAGAAACCTTCACCGGCAAGGCCATCTACATTTACCCGTACCTGGACCCTCAGACCCGGACCGCCACGGTCCGCTACGAGTTCGCCAACCCCCACGGCAAGCTCAAGCCGGAGATGTTCGGCGATGTGGAAATCACCGTGCACCTGGGGGATAAGCTGGCGGTAGCGGAGGGCGCGGTCATCGACACCGGGGTTCGCCGGGTGGTGATCGTCGACCGCGGCTCCGGCTACTTCGAGCCCCGCGAGGTCAGGCTGGGGGCCAAGGCGGGCGACGTCTTTGAGGTCCTCGACGGCCTCCTGGCCGGGGAGCGGGTGGTCACCAGCGCCAACTTCCTGATCGATTCGGAGTCCAAACTGAAAGAGGCGGTCGGCGGCATGGGCCATCAACACTAGCTATGATCGAGAAAATCATCGAAATCTGCGCCAGGAACCGCTTCCTGGTTTTCGCCGCAGCCCTGCTGCTGACATTGGGCGGGGTGGCTGCGCTGCGGAACATCCCGCTCGACGCGGTGCCGGACATCTCCGACGTGCAGGTGATCATCTACACGCCCTGGGAAGGCCGCAGCCCTGACCTGATCGAGGACCAGGTCACCTACCCGATCGTCACCGCCCTGATTTCGGCCCCCCGGGTCAAAACCGTGCGCGGGTTTTCCGATTTCGGCTTCTCGTTTGTCTACGTCATTTTCGAGGACCGAACCGACATTTACTGGGCGCGCTCGCGGGTCTTGGAGTACCTGCAGCAGCTGTCGGGGCGGCTGCCCGAGGGCGCCGCCCCGGTCCTGGGACCCGATGCCAGCGGCGTGGGCTGGGTGTTCACCTACGCCCTGGTGGATGAAAGCGGCGCCCATGACCTCGCCTTCCTGCGCACCCTGCAGGACTGGTACATCCGCTACGCCCTGGCCAGCGTTCCGGGCGTGGCCGAGGTGGCCAGCGTCGGCGGTTTCGTCAAACAGTACCAGGTCAACATCGACCCCAACCGCCTGTCGGCCTACGGGCTTTCGATCCGCGAGGTGATGGACCGCATCAAGATGTCCAACAACGACGTGGAGGGCCGCCTGATCGAGATGGCCGGGCGGGAATACATGGTGCGCGGCCGGGGCTACATCAAGTCGCCGGCGGACATCGCCGCGATCGCTGTCGGCAGCCGCGGCGGGACCCCGGTGCTGTTGCGCGAGATCGCCGACGTGGCCCTCGGGCCCGACATCCGCCGCGGGATCGTGGAGCTGGACGGCCGCGGCGAGGTGGCCGGCGGAATCGTGGTGATGCGCCACGGCGAGAACGCTCTGAACGTGATCAATGCGGTCAAGGCCAAGATCCGGGAGATCGCACCGGGGCTGCCGGAGGGCGTCAAACTCGTCCCCACCTACGACCGTTCCGAGCTGATCCGCCTGTCCATCGAAAACCTGAAGCGGACCCTGATCGAAGAAATCGCGGTGGTCAGCCTGGTGGTGATCGTTTTCCTGCTGCATTTCCGGTCCGCCCTCGTGCCGATCCTGACCCTGCCGATCGCCGTGGTGATCGCATTCATTCCCATGTACTTCATGCGGATGACCTCCAACATCATGTCCCTTGGCGGCATTGCGCTTTCCATCGGCGTTCTGGTGGACGCCGCGATCGTCATGGTCGAAAACGGTCACCGCCACCTGTCCGAAGGCACCTCAGAAGACCGCCGCGACAGCGTCGCCACCGTGATCCGGGCCTGCCAGCAGGTGGGCCGGGGGATCTTCTTCGCCCTGATCATCATCATCGTCTCCTTTGTGCCCGTCTTTCTGCTGGAGGCCCAGGAGGGCCGGCTCTTCCGCCCGCTGGCGTTCACCAAGACCTTTGCGATGGCAGCCTCGTCGATCCTTGCCATCACCCTGGTGCCGGCGCTGATGACGGTTTTTCTCAAGGGCCGGGGCCTCAAGCCCGAAAGCGCCAACCCCGTGTCGCGCTTTCTCAAATGGCTCTACGAGCCGGTCATCCGGTGGGTCCTGCGCTTCAAGAAGACCGCGCTCTTGATCAGCTTTCTGCTGGTCCCGCTCAGCGTCCTGCTAGGGCTGCGGATCGGCAGCGAGTTCATGCCGCCGCTCTACGAGGGCACTATTTTCTACATGCCGGTGACCAGCCCCGGGATCTCCGTCACCGAGGCCGGCCGGCTGCTGGCCATCCAGGACAGGATTCTGAAAAGCTTCCCCGAGGTCGAAACGGTCTTCGGCAAGGCCGGGCGGGCGGAAACCGCCACCGACCCGGCGCCCTTCACCATGATGGAAACCACGGTGCAGCTCAAACCCCAGAGCGCGTGGCGCAAGGTTGAAAAAGACTACAGCGGTCTGCCCGAATGGCTGCGCCCCGCCGCCGCAGCGATTCTGGGCGCCGAACGCAGTCTGACCTACGACGAACTGGTCGCAGAAATGGATGCCAAGATGCAGTTCCCCGGGCTGCAGAATGCCTGGACGATGCCGATCCGCGCCCGGATCGACATGCTCAGCACCGGCATCCGCACCCCGGTCGGGATCAAGGTCTTCGGCCCCGATCTGACCACCATCCAGGACATCGGCATCCGCATCGAAGGCATCCTGAAGGACGTGGCGGGCACACGCAGCGTCTTTGCCGAACGGGTGGCCGGGGGGTTCTTCGTCGACATCGACATCCGGCGCGATGCCATCGCGCGTTACGGCCTGACCGTGGGCGAGGTCCAGGAGGTGATCCAATCGGCGATCGGCGGCATGAACATCACCCGCACCGTTGAAGGCCGCGAGCGCTACCCCGTCAACGTGCGCTACCCCCGGGAGCTGCGCGACGACCTCGAAAAGCTCAAGCGCATTCTGGTGCCGGCGCGCATGGACGCGGACGCCCGGATGGGGCGGGGCGGTGGTCTCGGTACCGGCATGGCCCAAATCCCCCTGGCCCAGTTGGCCGACATCCGGCTGACCACGGGGCCCGCCATGATCCGCGACGAGGATGCGATGCTCGCCGGCTACGTGTTCATCGACGTTGCCGCCAGGGACATCGGCGGCTATGTGGAAGCGGCCAAGCGGGCGGTTCAGGAGAAGCTGACGCTTCCAACCGGCTATTTTATCTCGTGGAGCGGCCAGTACGAATTCCAGCTGCGCGCCCGGGAGCGGCTGAAGGTCCTGCTGCCGGTGGTGTTCTTCGTGATCTTCATCCTGCTCGTGATGGCGCTGCGCTCCATACCCGAGTCGATCATCCTGATGGTCGCCGTGCTGTATGCCATGAGCGGCGGGGTGATCCTGCAGTACCTGCTGGGCTACAATTTCAGCGTGGCCGTCTGGGTCGGCTACATCGCCTTGTACGGGATCGCCGTGGAAACCGGCATCGTGATGATCATCTATCTGCACGAAGCTTTAGACCGCCGCCTGCAGCGGGGGCCGGTCAGTGCTCAGGATATTTTTGACGCCACCGTCGAGGGCTCGGTGCTGCGCCTGCGGCCGAAAATCATGACGGTGGGCACCACCCTGATCGGGCTCACCCCGATCATGTGGTCGGCCGGCGTGGGCGCGGATGTCATGAAGCCGATCGCCGCCCCCATCATCGGGGGCGTCATCACCTCGACCATCCATGTGCTCATCATCACCCCCGTGATCTTCGCCATTGTCAAGGAGCGCGCGCTCAGGCGCGGACGGTTGACGTCGTCAAAGCCAAATCATTAACCGGGGTGCAAATCGAAGTGCTCCCGGCCGCATGACAGGAGGATTGCACATGAAAAAATACCATATCAAAAAATACCACTGGTTGGCCCTTGCCCTTGTCGGGGTTGTATGGCTGGCTCCCGGCCTTGCATGGGCGCAACACGACCACGGATCAGGCGGGGGCGGCATGCAGATGGACACCCGCGAGGTGCTGGTCGAGGGCCTCAAGGTCACCTTTCAGATCATGGCCAACGCCGAACATCGCAAGATGCTGCAGGACATGCACATGCAGGATGACATCGAGGCCGGCAGCACCCATAACGTGTCGGTGGTCCTGACCGATCAAACGACCCAAAAGCCGATCAGCGACGCTTCCGTCAGCATGAAGGTGGTCGACCCCCAGGGTCCGGACCAGATCAAGGGCCTCAAATTTGAAGGCTCGATGAACAGCTATGACGCCTATTTCAACATGCCGCACGCCGGGCGCTATGAAATCCTGGTTCTCGTAAAGACCGGAGCGTTGAAAAGGACGGCCGGAATTTACTACGAGTTGCCATAGGGCGCCGGCATTTGGTAAGGATTGAAGAGGTTTCGTGTTTCGAAGGTTCTGGATTTTCTTTGCAGTCTTGATTGAGTGCCTGCTCCCGATTTGCCGCCACCTGCTGGAAGAACAGGAGATACCGTTATGCAAAAGAGAAAGATCACTGAAAAGGTTCATTGGTTGGGCGCCGTGGATTGGGACCGGCGCCTGTTCGATTCCCTCATCCCGCTTCCCGACGGCACCACCTACAACGCCTACCTGATCGAGGGCCGCGACAAGACCGCCCTGCTGGACACGGTCGATCCCGCCATGGTCGACAGTTTGATGGCGCAGCTGGAGGGGGTGCCCAAAATCGATTTTATCGTTTCACAGCATGCCGAGCAGGACCATTCCGGCACCATCCCCCTGGTGCTGCAAAAATACCCCGGGGCCAAGGTCGTCTGCACCCCCAAGGCCAAGGGCATGCTGGTCGATCTGCTCAAACTCCCCGAAGACCTCATCGTGACCGTGGCCGACGGGGAAACACTGCCCCTCGGCGACAAGACCCTCAGGTTCATCCACACCCCCTGGGTGCACTGGCCGGAGACGATGGTCACCTACCTCGAAGAGGATCGGATCCTTTTCAGCTGCGATTTCTATGGGTCCCATATCGCCACCACCGACCTTTTCGTGACCGATCAGGGGCGTGTGCACGAGGCGGCCAAACGCTACTTTGCCGAGATCATGATGCCCTTTCGGAACGTGATCGAAAAGAACATCGAGAAGCTCAAGGATATCCCCATCCAGATGATCGCCCCGAGCCACGGGCAGATCTATGACCGGCCGTCCTGGATCATGGCGGCCTACCGCGAATGGGTGCTCGGGCTGCCCCGCAACGTGGTCGTTCTGCCGTATGTTTCGATGCACGCCAGCACCCGGCAGATGGTGGATCATCTTCTTGCGGCGCTGGTGGACAACGGGGTGCGGGTGGAGCCGTTCAACCTGGTGGTGACCGATATCGGCAAACTGGCGATGGCCCTGGTGGATGCCGCGACACTGGTCGTGGGCACCCCCACGGTCCTGGCCGGGCCGCATCCGCTGGCCGCCTACGCCGCCTTTTTGGCCAATGCCCTGCGCCCCAGGGTGAAGTTCCTCTCGATTGTCGGTTCTTACGGATGGGGCGGCAAGACCGTGGAAACCCTTGCAGGGATGATTCCCAATCTCAAGGTGGAGGTGCTGACACCCGTCCTGTGCAAAGGGCTGCCGCAGGCCGAGACCCTGGCGGCCTTACGCGCCCTGGCCGCCACGATCGCCGCAAAGCACA
>Ga0105100_10000573_pt1 | contig 21561 bp, 36 predicted proteins | sample PPLLak12cMay2015_2_FD_87033 | JGI IMG/M metagenome (GOLD analysis project Ga0105100, IMG submission 87033) | Freshwater sediment microbial communities from Prairie Pothole Lake near Jamestown, North Dakota, USA - PPLs Lake P8 Core (1) Depth... | ecosystem: Environmental > Aquatic > Freshwater >...
GGACAACATTGGGATGGTGGTGACCTTGATCGTTCCCATCGCGATGGAAGAGGGGCTGCGCTTTGCCATCCGCGAGGGTGGGCGCACCGTGGGTGCGGGCGTGGTGGCCAAAATCCTGGAGTAAGCGACATGGCTGTGCAGAGTCAGAAGATCCGCATCCGGTTGAAAGCGTTCGACTACCGGTTGATCGACCAGTCGGCGCTGGAGATCGTCGAGACGGCCAAGCGCACCGGCGCTGTCGTGAAAGGCCCGGTGCCGTTGCCCACCCGCGTGCAGCGGTTCGATCTGCTGCGCTCGCCGCACATCGACAAGACCTCGCGCGACCAGCTGGAGATCCGCACCCACCTGCGGTTGATGGATATCATCGACCCCACCGACAAGACGGTGGATGCGCTGATGAAGCTCGACCTGCCTGCGGGTGTGGACGTGGAGATAAAGTTGTAGGTGAGGCGCGAGGCGTGAGGCGAGAGGCGGAGGGTGAGAGGCCGCAGGGAAGTAGTTGACCGCCTCACCCCTCACGCGTTACGCCTCACGCAGTTGACCGCCAGCCAATTGCAGCTGGCACCTCAAGCGAGGACAGAAGAAATGACTCTAGGACTGGTGGGCCGCAAGGTTGGCATGACGCGGCTGTTCACCGACGACGGCGATGCCGTACCGGTGACGGTAGTGGACGTGTCCAACAACCGCGTGACCCAGATCAAGACCGCCGCCACGGACGGCTACTCCGCGGTGCAGATCGCATTCGGGCGACGCCGCCCCAGCCGCGTCATCAAGGCGGCGGCGGGACACTTCGCCAAGGCCGGCGTAGAAGCCGGTTCGGTCCTGAAGGAGTTCCGCGTCAGCGAGGAGCAGGCCTCCTCGATGCAGCCGGGCGCGACCGTGGGCGCGGACATCTTTGCCGTCGGGCAGAAGGTGGATGTGAGCGGGACGACGCAGGGCAAGGGATTCGCCGGCGTCATCAAGCGCCACAACTTCTCCTCCAACCGCGCCAGCCACGGCAACTCGGTGTCGCACAGAAAGCCCGGCTCCACGGGCCAGAACCAGAGCCCGAGCAAGGTCTTCCCCGGCAAGCGCATGCCCGGCCACATGGGCGACGCGAATCGGACCGTGCAGAACCTCGAGATCCTGCGCGTCGACGCGCAGCGCCAGCTGCTGATGATCAAGGGGGCGCTGCCCGGCTCCAAGGGCGGCAATGTGGTGGTGTCACCGACGGTGCGAGTGAGGGCGTGATGGAGCTGCCGATCATCGACGAGCAGGGACAGCGCAAGTCGACGCTGGCCGCGTCCGACGACTTGTTCGGGCGAGAATACAACGAGGCCGTGGTGCACCAGGTCGTGACGGCCTATATGGCCAACGCGCGCCTGGGCACGCGCGCGCAGAAAGCGCGCGGCGAGGTGAACAAGTCCAACAAGAAGCCATGGCGCCAGAAGGGCACCGGCCGCGCTCGTGCCGGTCGGGCATCCAGCCCGCTGTGGCGCGGCGGCGGCAGGATCTTTCCGAGCAGCCCCGACGAGAACTTCAGCCACAAGGTCAACCGCAAGGTCTACCGCGCAGGGATCGCTTCCATCCTGTCGCAGCTGGCCCGCGAGGGACGCCTGCAGGTCGTGGAGAGCTTCGCCGTCGACGCTCCGAAGACCAGAGTGCTGGCACAGAAGCTCAGGGGCATGGGGCTCGAGGAGGTGCTGATCGTCACCGACAGCGTGGACGAGAACCTGGTCCTGTCCTCGCGCAACCTCCCGCGCGTGCTCGTGGTGGAGCCCGGGAACGCCGATCCGGTCAGCCTGCTGCGCTTCGAAAAGACGATCATCACCCGCAGTGCGGTGGCCAAGATGCAGGAGATGCTGGCATGAACCGGAACGCCTTCAATGCGAAGACCGCCGATACGGGGCGGCTGATGCAGGTGCTGGTCGCGCCGCAGGTGTCGGAGAAGAGCACCTTCGTCGGGGAGAAGAACAACCAGTGGATCTTCCGGGTGCGCCCGGACGCAAGCAAGCCCGAGATCAAGGCGGCCATCGAGCTGATGTTCAAGGTCGAGGTCCTGGGCGTGCAGACCTCGAACGTGAGAGGCAAGGAGACCAAGCGCGTTGGCCGGCCGGTCGGGCGCAGGCGCAGCTGGAAGAAAGCCTTCGTGCGGCTCAAGCCCGGGCAGGAGATCAGCTTCGCCCCCGGGGACAACAAGTGAGCTGGCCAGCAGAGGCGGAGAAACAATTATGGCTCTGATCAAAGTCAAACCCACTTCCCCGGGCCGGCGTGCCGTGGTCAAGGTGGTCACCCCTGAGCTGCACAAGGGCAAGCCCGTTGCGGCGCTGGTGGAGAAGAAGTCCAAGAGGGCGGGCCGCAACAACCTCGGCCAGGTGACCACGCGCCACCAGGGTGGCGGGCATCGCCAACACTACCGGATCGTGGATTTCCGGCGCGACAAGGACGGCATCCCGGCCAAGGTGGAACGCCTGGAGTACGACCCCAACCGCAGCGCCCATCTGGCGCTGTTGTGCTACGCCGACGGCGAGCGCCGCTACGTCATCGCCGCGAAGGGGCTCAGTGCGGGCGCGCAACTTATCAGCGGGCTGGATGCCCCGATCAAGGTCGGCAACACGCTACCGCTGCGCAATATCCCGGTGGGCACCACCGTGCACTGCGTCGAGATGCAGCCCGGAAAGGGTGCGCAGATCGCGCGTGCCGCGGGTACTTCCGTGCAGCTGCTGGCGCGGGAGGGGACGTACGCTCAGCTGCGCCTGCGCTCGGGCGAGATCCGCAAGGTGCATGTCGACTGCCGCGCCACGATCGGCGAGGTCGGCAACGAAGAGAACAACCTGCGCTCGATCGGCAAGGCGGGCGCCCAGCGCTGGCGCGGCATCCGCCCGACGGTGCGCGGGGTGGCGATGAACCCCGTCGATCACCCGCACGGTGGCGGTGAGGGCAGGACCGGTACCAAGCGCGATCCCGTCAGCCCCTGGGGTCAGCTCACCAAGGGCTACAAGACGCGCAAGAACAAGCGTACTGCGGGCATGATCGTGCGCAGCCGTCAGCGAGCATAAGAGGTAGACCATGGCACGTTCCGTCAAGAAGGGTCCGTTCGCTGACCACCATCTGGTGGCCAAGGTGGAGAAGGCCCGCGCGACCAACGACAAGCGTCCGATCAAGACCTGGTCGCGGCGCTCCACCGTGCTGCCCGACTTTGTGGGGCTCACCATCGCCGTCCACAATGGCAAGCAGCACATCCCCGTCTACATCACGGAAAACATGGTCGGGCACAAGCTGGGCGAGTTTGCGCTCACGCGCACCTTCAAGGGGCATTCCGCCGACAGGAAGGCTGCCGCAACGCCGGCCAGGAAATAGGTGGAGAGCATGGAAACGACTGCAAAACTGCGCGGCGTGCGCCTGTCGGCCCAGAAAGGACGCCTGGTCGCCGACCAGATCCGTGGGCTGCCCGTGGATCGCGCGCTCAACGTGCTGACGTTCAGCCCCCAGAAAAGCGCCCATATCATCCGCAAGCTTCTCGAGTCCGCCATCGCCAATGCCGAGCACAACGACGGCGCAGACGTGGACGAGCTCAAGGTTAAGCGAATTCTCGTCGAGCGCGGGACCTTTCTGCGCCGTTTCCGCGCGAGCTCGAAGGGCCGGGCCTCGCGCATCATGAAGCCCACCTGTCACATCTTCGTGACGGTGGGGGATTAAAGGGTTCGCCATGGGTCAGAAAATCCATCCCACTGGTTTCCGGCTGGCGGTCCTGCGCAACTGGACCTCGCGCTGGTACGCCAACAGCCGCAACTTCCCCGGCATGCTCAACGAGGACATCAAGGTACGCGATTTCCTCAAGAAGAAACTGTCCCACGCGGCGGTGAGCAAGGTCATCATCGAGCGCCCGGCCAAGAATGCGCGCATCACCATCCACAGCGCCCGTCCGGGGGTGGTGATCGGCAAGAAGGGCGAAGACATCGAGTCGCTGCGCGGCCAGCTGCAGCGTCTTATGGGCGTGCCGGTGCACGTGAACATCGAGGAGGTGCGCAAGCCCGAGCTCGACGCGCAGCTCATCGCCGACAGCATTGCCCAGCAGCTGGAGAAGCGGATCATGTTCCGCCGCGCCATGAAGCGCGCCATGACCAACGCCATGCGCCTGGGTGCGCAGGGCATCAAGATCATGAGCGCCGGAAGACTGAACGGCATCGAGATCGCGCGCACGGAGTGGTACCGTGAAGGCCGCGTGCCGCTGCACACCCTGCGCGCCGATATCGACTACGGCGTCGCCGAGGCGAAGACCACGTACGGGGTGATAGGCATCAAGGTCTGGGTCTTCAAGGGCGAGACGCTGGGCAAGGGCGAGCAGCCGGCCGCGCCGCCCCCGGCCGAGCCCGAGAGAAAGCCGAGGAGAGCAGGAGCCAAGCATGTTGCAGCCAGCTAGAAGCAAATACCGCAAGCAGCAGAAGCAGCGGAACAAGGGCATTGCAACCCGGGGCAACAAGGTCAGCTTCGGCGAGTACGGCCTGAAGGCCATCGGCCGCGGGCGCCTCACTGCGAGGCAGATCGAAGCTGCCCGCCGTGCCATGACCCGCCACATCAAGCGCGGCGGCCGAATCTGGATCCGCATCTTCCCCGACAAGCCTGTCTCCAAGAAGCCCGCCGAGGTCCGCATGGGCAACGGGAAAGGCAATCCGGAGTATTTCGTCGCCGAGATCCAGCCCGGCAAGGTGCTCTACGAGATGGATGGCGTGGATGAGGTGCTGGCGCGCGAGGCCTTCCGACTTGCCGCTGCCAAGCTGCCGATCCTGACCACCTTCGTTTCGCGACAGCTGGGGTGAGATCCTTCAGTAGGGGATGACATGGACACCAAGGAACTCCGTGCCAAGAGCGCGGATGAGCTCAAGCAGGAACTGAACTCCCTGCTCAAGGCGCATTTCGGCCTGCGCATGCAGCAGGCCACGCAGCAGTTGAGCAACAATTCGGAACTGCGCAAGACGCGTCGGAGCATCGCGCGCGTGCGGACCATCATGCACGAGAAGGCAAGACAGTCATGAGCGAAGCGAGCGCAGACAGCAAGAGCCGCCGGCGGCTGACTGGTCGGGTGGTCAGCGACAAGATGGACAAGACGGTCACTGTGCTGGTGGAGCGCAAGGTCAAGCATCCGCTCTACGGCAAATACGTGAGCCGCTCGCAGAAGTACCACGCGCACGACGAGAAGAACGAGTACCACCCGGGCGACCTGGTGACCATCGAAGAGTGCCGGCCGCTGTCGAGAAGCAAGTCCTGGATGGTGGTGCGGCTGGTGGAGAAGGCTCGCCCGGATTGACAAGGGCAGGGGCGTAACAGGGGACTTGCGCCGGGCTGGTTGGATGTCTAAACTAGCGGGTTTTCCGAGTTTTATCTGCTGGTTCGCGGCCGGATAGGATCCTGCCCGAAGCAGTGGCTCCTGACCCGGACGGGTTCCAAAACTGGCCGCACCGCCAAGGCTCGAGCGAGCGGAGAAAGTTGGAGAAGAAACAATGATCCAGATGGAAACAATGCTGGACGTCGCCGACAACACCGGGGCGAGGTCCGTGATGTGCATCAAGGTCCTGGGGGGCTCCAAGCGTCGCTATGCCGGGATCGGCGATGTCATCAAGGTCAGCGTGAAGGACGCGGCCCCGCGCGGGCGCGTCAAGAAGGGCGAAATCTACAACGCCGTAGTAGTGCGCACCACCCGCGGGGTGCGGCGCCAGGACGGGTCGCTGCTCAAGTTCGACAGCAACGCTGCGGTCCTGCTCAACAACAAGCTGGAGCCGATCGGCACCCGTATCTTCGGGCCGGTGACGCGCGAGCTGCGCACGGAGCGGTTCATGAAGATCGTGTCCCTGGCTCCGGAAGTCCTCTAGAGGGGCCTGCGATGCGCAAGATCAAGAAAGGTGATGAGGTGGTCGTCACTACGGGCCGGGACAAGGGCAAGCGCGGCACTGTGCTGCGCGTGGTCGATCCCGAGCACCTGCTGGTGGAAGGGACCAACATGGTGAAGAAGCACCAGCGTCCCAACCCCATGAAGGGCCAGACCGGGGGCATCGTCGACAAGGAGATGCCGCTGCACGTGTCCAATGTGGCCATCTTCAACCCGGCGACCAAGAAGGCCGACCGAGTCGGCATCAAGGTCCTGGACGATGGACGCCGCGTGCGGGTGTTCAAGTCCAATGGTGAAATGATCGATGTCTGAGGGCGCCGCCATGGCACGTCTGCAAGAGCAATACAACGCGGTGGTCGTTCAGGACCTCATCAAGAAGTTCGGTTACAAGTCCCGCATGGAGGTCCCGCGCATCCAGAAGGTGGTGGTGAACATGGGCGTGGGCGAGGCCGTGGGCGACAAGAAGATCATGGACAACGCGGTCGGCGACCTGCAGAAGATCGCCGGGCAGAAGCCGGTCGTGACGCTGGCCCGCAAGTCGATCGCCACGTTCAAGATCCGCAAGGGTTATCCGGTTGGATGCATGGTGACCCTGCGCGGGAGTCGCATGTACGAGTTCCTGGACCGCCTGATCTCGGTGGCGATCCCGCGGATCCGCGACTTCCGCGGCATTTCGCCCCGCTCGTTCGACGGGCGCGGCAACTTCAACATCGGCGTGAAGGAGCAGATCATCTTCCCTGAGATCGAGTACGACAAGATCGATGCGCTCAGGGGGATGAACATCACCATCACCACGACGGCTAAGACCGACGAGGAGGCCCGTGCGCTGCTCGGCGCCTTCAACTTCCCGTTCAGAACCTGAGGTCGCAATGGCGAAGCTTGCCCTGATCAACCGCGAGAAGAAGCGTCGCGAGACTGTGAAGAAGTTCGCTGCCAAGCGAGTGGAATTGAACGCCATCATCCACAACCAGAAGCTGCCCGAAGAGGAGCGGCACGCTGCCCGCGAGAAGGTGCAGCAGCTGCCCCGCAACGCCAGCCCGTCGCGTCTGCGCAACCGCTGCGCGCTGACCGGCCGGCCGCGCGGCGTGTTCCGCAAGTTCGGGCTGGCGCGTAACAAGCTGAGGGAGATCGCCATGCGTGGCGAGGTCCCGGGTGTGATCAAGGCGAGCTGGTAAGGTCTAGGAGCGGCACATGAGCATGAGTGATCCCATCGCCGACATGCTGACGCGCATCCGCAACGCCCAGGCATCGGAGAAGGTGTCGGTGGAGATGCCCTGCAGCAAGCTCAAGGTTGCGATCGCAGCCGTGCTGAAGGACGAGGGCTACATCGAGGACTTCAAGGTCAGCGCCGACGCCGGCAAGAACCTGCTGGAGATCGGCCTGAAATACTACGCCGGCCGTCCCGTGATCGAGAAGATCGAGCGGGTCAGCCGCCCGGGGCTGCGCATCTATCGCGCGAGCCGCGACATCCCGTCGGTGATGAACGGGCTGGGCATCGCGATCGTGTCGACCTCGCGCGGCGTGATGACCGACCGCAAGGCCCGCGCCAGCGGTGTGGGCGGCGAGGTCCTGTGCATCGTGGCCTGATTGCGGGCGTACCAGGCTAGAGAGAAGGGAAACGCCAGATGTCCAGAATCGGAAATCTCCCGGTCAAGATCCCGGCAGGAGTGGAAGTCACCCTGGGGGAGGCGCAGCTCGTGGTCAAAGGGCCGCTGGGCACCCTCACGCAGCCTGTTTCTGGCGGCGTGCGTGTCAAGCGCGACGGTGACGCGGTCAAGTTCGAGCGCGACAACGACTCCATCGAAGCCAACGCAATGTCCGGCACGCTGCGGGCGTTGCTGGCCAACATGGTGCAGGGCGTGACCAAGGGTTTCGAGAAGAAGCTCAACCTGGTGGGGGTTGGTTATCGTGCCCAGGCCGCTGGCGAGACGCTCAACCTCACGCTCGGATTCTCGCACCCGGTCGCGCACAAGATGCCCAAGGGCATCAAGGTCGAGACTCCGACCCAGACCGAGATCCTGATCAAGGGGATCGACAAGCAGCAGGTCGGCCAGGTTGCAGCAGAGATTCGCGGCTACCGCCCACCCGAACCCTACAAGGGCAAGGGCGTGCGCTACGCCGACGAGGTTGTGGTGCTGAAGGAAACCAAGAAGAAGTAGCGGGGATGCCATGATTCAGAAGAAGGCGGCGCGTCTGCGCCGGGCGCGGCAGACCCGCGCGAAGCAGGCGGAGTTGAAAGCGGTGCGACTGACAGTGCACCGCTCCAACTTCCACATCTACGCCCAGGTGATCGACGGCAGCGGCAGCCGGGTGTTGGCGAGCGCCTCTTCGCTGGAGCCGGAGCTGCGCTCTACCCTGCCCAACGGCGGGAACGTCAAGGCGGCCGCAGCGGTGGGCAAGCGCATCGCCGAGAGGGCGCGCGAGAAGGGCATCGAGGCAGTTGCCTTCGATCGCGCCGGCTATCGTTTCCACGGCCGGGTGAAGGCGCTGGCCGAGGCCGCGCGTGAAGCCGGCCTGAAGTTCTAAGGATATCGCAATGGCGAAAGCACCGCAGTCCAAAGGACCGCAATCTGACGAACGCAGCGACGGCCTGCGGGAGAAGATGGTCTCCATCAACCGCGTCACCAAAGTGGTGAAGGGCGGTCGCATCCTGGGTTTTGCCGCGCTCACTGTGGTCGGTGACGGGGACGGCGGGGTGGGCATGGGCAAGGGCAAGGCGCGGGAAGTCCCGGTCGCCGTGCAAAAGGCGATGGAAGAGGCGCGCCGCAAGATGGTGAAGATCAGCCTGAAGAGCGGCACGCTGCATCACGCCGTTCTGGGCATTCATGGCGCCGCCAAGGTGCTGATCCAGCCCGCTTCCGACGGCACCGGCATCATTGCCGGGGGGCCGATGCGGGCGGTTTTCGAGGTGATGGGCGTGCAAAACGTACTGGCGAAGTGCTTCGGGTCGACCAATCCGTACAACGTAGTGCGTGCCACCCTCAACGCGCTGCAGGCGATGAGCACGCCGTCCGAGATCGCGGCCAAGCGCGGCAAGAGCGTGGAACAGATCCTGAGTTGAGCGGCAGCGCGAAGAACGACACGACGAACAGTGACATGGCGGGCAACGAGATGGCGAAGAACCCTGCAGGCAAGAAGCTCAAGGTCACGTTGGTGCGCAGTGTGGCTGCCACGCGCGAGAGCCATCGCGCGACCGTGCGCGGGCTGGGCCTGCGGCGCATCAACCACACGGTGGAGCTCGAGGACACCCCTTCGATCCGCGGCATGATCAACAAGGTGGCGTATTTGCTGAAGTGTGAGGGCTAAATGCGTTTGAACACCATCAAACCGGCAGCAGGATCCAAGCACGCGCGCAAGCGCGTGGGGCGCGGCATCGGCAGCGGCCACGGCAAGACGGCGGGCCGCGGCCACAAAGGCCAGAAGGCGCGTGCAGGAGGCTTTCACAAGGTGGGCTTCGAGGGTGGGCAGATGCCGCTGCAGCGCCGTTTGCCCAAGCGCGGGTTCGTGTCGCTCGCCGAGGGTCTTACCGCGGAGGTGCGGTTGTCCGCGCTCGACAAGCTCGAAGGCAGCGCGTTCGATCTGGCCGGTCTCAAGGCGGCGGGCGTCGTGCCCCGCCAGGCGCTGGCAGCCAAGGTGATCCTGGCTGGCAAGATCGGCCGCGCCGTGAAGCTGTCGGGCGTGCGCGCATCCAAGGGTGCGCGTGCGGCCATCGAGGCTGCGGGCGGCAGTGTCGAGGAAGCGAGCGAAGCGAAGGGGTGAGCTGAAGTTGGCCAACGAGAACCTTCTGCGCGGCGCCGGGCGCTTCAGCGATCTGAAGCGCCGGCTGCTGTTCCTGCTGGGGGCCCTGATCGTCTATCGCATCGGGACCCACGTGCCGGTTCCCGGGATCGACCCGGTGCGCCTGGCCGAGCTGTTCCAGTCCCAGCAGGGGGGCATCCTGGACATGTTCAACATGTTCTCGGGCGGGGCGCTGTCGCGCTTCAGCGTGCTGGCGCTCGGCATCATGCCCTACATCTCGGCCTCCATCATCATGCAGTTGATGACGGTGGTGTCGCCAACGCTCGAGGCGCTGAAGAAAGAGGGCGAATCCGGGCGGCGCAAGATCACCCAGTACACGCGCTACGGTACGCTGGGCCTCGCAACCTTCCAGGCGCTGGGCATCGCTGTCGCGCTCGAGGGCCAGCAGGGGCTGGTGATCGATCCCGGCCTGCTGTTCCGCTTCACCACGGTGGTCACGCTAGTCACGGGCACCATGTTCGTCATGTGGCTGGGCGAGCAGATCACCGAGCGCGGCATCGGCAACGGCATCTCGCTGATCATCTTCTCGGGCATCGTGGCAGGCTTGCCGCGCGCAGTCGGCGGCACCCTCGAGCTGGTGCGCACCGGCGCGTTCAATATCCCGCTCGTGCTGGTGCTGTTTCTCGGTGCCATCGCTGTCACCGCGCTGGTCGTGTTCGTCGAGAGCGGCCAACGCCGCATTCCGGTTCACTACGCCAAGCGTCAGGTCGGCCGCAAGGTCTATGGCGGGCAGAGCTCGTTCCTGCCGCTGAAGCTGAACATGTCGGGGGTGATTCCACCGATCTTCGCCTCCAGTCTGATCCTGTTCCCGGCCACCCTGGCGGGCTGGTTCGGCAGGGCCGACCAGGCGACCTGGTTGAAGGACCTCGCCGGGATGTTGTCGCCCGGGCAGCCCATCTATGTGCTCTTGTACGCCTCGGCGATCATCTTCTTCTGTTATTTCTACACAGCGCTCGTCTTCAACCCGAAGGAGACGGCGGAGAACCTGAAGAAGAGCGGCGCCTTCGTCCCCGGGATTCGTCCCGGCGAGCAGACTGCGCGTTACGTCGAGCGCATCATCCTGCGGCTGACGCTGGTCGGCGCGGTCTACGTCACGCTGGTATGCCTGCTGCCGGAGTTTCTGATCGTGAAGTGGAACGTGCCCTTCTACTTCGGCGGGACGTCGCTGATGATCATCGTCGTCGTGACCATGGACTTCATGGCCCAGGTGAAGGCCTACATCATGTCGCACCAGTACGAGAGCCTGCTCAAGAAGGCCAGCTTCAAGGGCGGAGGGGTGCTACCCACCCGCTAGGGAATGTCCAAGGAAGACACGATCCAGATGCAGGGGGAGATTCTGGAGACCCTGCCGAACGCGACCTTCCGTGTGAAGCTTGAGAACGGGCACGTGGTGTTGGCACATATCTCGGGAAAGATGCGCATGCACTACATCCGCATCCTTCCGGGCGACAAGGTCACGGTGGAGTTGACGCCCTATGACCTGACCCGCGGACGGATCGTCTTCCGGGCCAAGTAGTCCATGAGGGCAGCAGACAGGGTGGCGCCGCAAGGCAAGGAGACAGGCAAATGAAAGTACAGGCATCGGTCAAGAAGCTGTGCCGCAACTGCAAGATCATCCGTCGCAACCGTGTGGTGCGCGTGATCTGCACCGACCCGCGCCACAAGCAGCGGCAAGGTTGACAGCGGCACTCGACTCATTCATTACCAGTAACTGGCTGAGGACTGCAATGGCACGTATCGCCGGCGTAAACATCCCCAATCACCAGCACGCGGAGATTGCCCTGACCGCGATCTACGGCATCGGCCGCAGCACGGCGCGCAAGCTGTGTCTGGCCGCCGGGGTGAAGCACACCGCCAAGATCAAGGATCTGTCGGACTCCGAGATGGACAGGCTGCGCGAGCAGGTGGGCAAGATGTCGGTCGAGGGTGACCTGCGCCGCGAGGTGTCGATGAACATCAAGCGTCTCATGGACCTCGGCTGCTACCGCGGCACGCGGCACCGGCGCGGCCTGCCGGTGCGCGGACAGCGCACGCGCACCAATGCACGCACCCGCAAGGGTCCGCGCAAGGCGGCGATCAGGGCCGGCGTCCAGCCGGGTAAGGTATAACGTGCCGGCTGCCGCATCGCTGCGCAACACCACGCCGCAACTGCAAGGATTCGTAACTCATGGCTAAAGCACCGACCCGGGTTCGCAAGAAGGTCAAGAAGAACGTGGCCGAAGGTATCGCCCACATTCACGCTTCCTTCAACAACACGATTGTCACCATCACCGACCGCCAGGGCAATGCGCTCGCCTGGGCCACCTCCGGCAGTTCCGGATTCAAGGGCTCGCGCAAGAGCACGCCGTTTGCCGCGCAGATCGCGGCGGAGCAGGCCGGGCGCCAGGCGGTGGAGTGTGGAGTGAAGAACCTGGAGGTACGGATCAAGGGACCGGGGCCGGGGCGCGAGTCCGCGGTGCGTGCGCTCAACGCCGTGGGCTTCAAGATCACCAGCATCGCCGACGTGACGCCGGTTCCGCACAACGGCTGCCGCCCGCCCAAGAAGCGGCGCATCTGACGAGGACCAACACCGATGGCAAGAAACCTTGACGCGAAGTGCCGCCAGTGCCGGCGCGAGGGCGAGAAGCTGTTCCTGAAGGGCGAGAAGTGCTTTACCGACAAGTGCCCGATCGAGCGCCGCAGCTATGCGCCGGGCCAGCACGGCCAGAAGCAGACGCGCCTTTCCGGCTACGGCCAGCAGCTGCGTGAGAAGCAGAAGGTGCGCCGCATCTACGGCATACTGGAGCGGCAGTTCCGCAAAGTCTACGCCGAAGCCGACCGCCGCAAGGGCATCACCGGCGAGAACCTCCTGGCGCTGCTGGAGAGCCGGTTGGACACGGTCGCGTACCGGATGGGATTCGGGGCGTCGCGCTCCGAGGCGCGCCAGATCGTGCGACACAACGGCATCACGGTGAACGGAAAGCGGGTCAACATCCCCTCCTACCAGCTGCGGCAGGGTGACGTCGTCGAGGTGGCCGAGAAGGCCAAGGCGCATCTGCGCATCAAGGGGGCGGTGGAAGCGGCAGAGCAGCGCGGCTTCCCCGAGTGGCTGGAAGTGGACGCAAAGGCCATGAAGGGAGTATTCAAGGCAGCGCCCCAGCGCTCCGACCTGCCTGCGACCATCAACGAATCGCTGGTGGTGGAGCTGTACTCGAAATAACGCGGTTCACCATAGAGGCACACAGCACTTCGACGCTGCGGTTCAGACAGCCAGTCGAGTCTGCATGCCCCTGCGGCTAAAGCCATTCCTCTTTAGAGAGGTCAGACCCCTATGCAAAGCAGCACTCTGTTGAAGCCCCGGATCGTCGACGTTCAGAGCAGCGGCCCGTCCCACGCGAAGGTGACCATGGAGCCCTTCGAGCGCGGCTACGGACATACGCTGGGCAACGCCCTGCGCCGGATCCTGCTGTCCTCGCTGCCCGGCTTCGCACCCACCGAGGTCAAGATCAGCGGCGTACTCCACGAGTACTCCACTCTGGACGGTGTGCAGGAGGATGTGGTGGATATCCTGCTGAATCTGAAGGGCGTGGTGCTCAAGCTGCACAACCGCGAGGAGGCCCTGCTCAACCTGCGCAAGCAGGGTGAGAGCGTGGTGACCGCAGGCGATATCGAGGCCACGCACGACGTGGAGATCATCAACCCGGATCACGTCATTGCGCACCTGGCGCCCGGCGGTAAGCTCGACATGCAGATCAAGGTCGAACAAGGTCGGGGCTATGTCCCGGCGACCGTGCGCTCGGGTGCGAAGGACGGCCGGCCCATCGGTAGCATCGTGCTCGACGCCTCGTTCAGCCCGGTGAAGCGGGTGAGCTATGCGGTCGAGAGTGCACGGGTGGAGCAGCGCACAGACCTGGACAAGCTCATCATGGACGTCGAGACCAACGGTGTCATCGAGCCGGAGGAGGCGATCCGCTACGCGGCGCGCGTGCTGGTTGACCAGCTGTCGCTGTTCGCGGACCTGAAGGGCACGCCGACACTGGCAGAGTCGCCCAAGACGCCCCAGGTGGATCCGATCCTGCTGCGGCCCGTCGACGATCTGGAGCTGACCGTGCGATCCGCCAACTGCCTGAAGGCGGAGAACATCTACTACATCGGCGACCTGATCCAGCGCACCGAGACCGAGCTGCTGAAGACCCCGAACCTGGGCCGCAAGTCGCTGAATGAGATCAAGGAAGTGCTCGCCTCGCGCGGGCTTACTCTCGGAATGAAGTTAGAAAATTGGCCGCCCGTCGGTCTCGAGAGAGAGCGAGTGTAATGCGGCCCATTTCGGCGCAGGGTAACCTTCAGGTTAGCCGGAGCCAAAATTGGCCGCCCGTCGGTCTCGAGAGAGAGCGAGTGTAATGTGGCCCATTTGGGCGCAGGGTAACGCTCACGTTAGCCGGAGCCAAAACTGGCTGCCGGTTGGGCTGGAAAGAGAGAGGGTCTGATATGCGTCACCGTCTAGGACTGCGGAAGCTCAACCGCACCAGCAGCCATCGCTCCGCCATGCTGCGGAACATGACCAACTCGTTGCTGCGTCACGAGGTCATCAAGACCACGCTGCCGAAGGCGAAGGAGCTGCGGCGGGTGGCGGAACCCATCATCACGCTCGGCAAGAAACCGTCGCTGTCCAACCGCCGGCTCGCGTTCAACCGGCTGCGCGACCGCGACATGGTGACCAAGCTCTTCGACGTGCTGGGCCCTCGCTACGCCCAGCGCAACGGCGGCTATCTGCGCATTCTCAAGTTCGGCTTCCGCCATGGTGACAATGCCCCGATGGCATTGGTCGAACTGCTGGATCGTCCAGAGAACGCCGAAGAAGGCAAACCGGCTGGACGCAAGGCAGCATAGGGGGCATTGCGGCGTAGGCTAACCTCTCGGCGCGACGCGACGAGAGGTTAAGCGTCAGCGGGCCGGAGGCACAACGCGCCCATGGCGCTCGTGGAGTTGCTGGACAGGCCGGAGACTGCCGAGGAAACCGGCGCCGGCAAAGGATCCCGGTAACTGGGCGCGTTGCGGCGGCACCGGCAACGCCTGCTTGCAGGCCCCGGCGGGAGTTATGTAGACAAAGGAAGGCCAGCACAATGCTGGCCTTTTTCATTTCTGCCGGCGCCGGCTCCCTATCCGCCACCAGCCCGAGGATGCGATAGGTTTCGTCGGACCAGTGCACGCGATCGCGCTGCAGGTCCCACTCCCAGCTGCCGAGCCGTGCAATGCGCTGCGCGCTCTCCAGGCCTGCACGGTTCTTCGCCAGCTCACGGAAGGCCTGGCTCGCGCGCAGGATATAGCGCGCGCGGTGGCCGAGGATGCCCCAGTTGATCGGCTTGCTGATGAAATCGGTGGCGCCGACCTCGTAGGCTCGATCGATCGACTCTACGTCGTCCAGGCCGGTGAGCATCAGCACCGGAACGAAGGCGCCTGCCGGCATCCCGCGCAGCGCCGCGCAGGCAGCGTAGCCGTCCATGTGGGGCATGACGACGTCCAGCAGCACGATGTCGGGCTGCAGCTGCGGGAAGCGCTCCAGCGCCGCAGCGCCTTGCTCGGCCTCGTGACACACGAAGCCGGCTCGCTCCAGCGCCTGCCGGATGAGCAGGCGCATCGTCAGATCGTCGTCGACGATCAGCGCGACCGGTGCGCCGGCGCCGGCTGGCTGGGTCATGTCGTCGCCTGCCCGATCTCGGCTTGCAGTGCCTCGCGGACCGCGTCGTACTCCCGCTCGATGGCCTGCGCGTCGGGCACCCCGGGTCCGATGATGCCTGTACGCGCAGCCAGCTCCAGCTGCTTGGACAGCTCGGCAAGTGCGGTTGCGCCGAGGTTGGCACTGCTCGACTTCAGCGTGTGCGCCGCGACGCGCACCGCGTTGTAGTCGCCGGCCTCGAGCCCAGTGCGCAGACGTGCGATCAGGTCCGGGGCCGACTCGAAGTACAGACTGATGACGCGGGCGAGCAGATCGGGTGCGGCGTCGCTCTGCAACGCGCGGATGGCCTCCAGCGCGCTGCGGTCGAGCAGTGGGCGGTCGGGAGAGGGCGTAGCTTTGGTCATGGCGCCTCCGTAGCTGGGTCGAGTGACGGCGGCAGTCAGCGCGACAGCATCGCGGCGAGGCGCTCGCGCTGGACGGAATCGGCGAAAAGATCGTCCATGCTGGCGGGACAGCGCTCGTGGGCGCCTGCGAGCGCGGCCAGCAGGATAAGCAGGTTGAGCCTGGAAACGAGGCTCGTGCGGTTGGCCATCGTCTGAGCGTGGCTCGTAGAGGTCGATGCGCCGAGGTCACGCCGTGCGTCCTCAGACCCCGGTGGACCACCCCGTTCTCCCTCGGCGGTTGCCTCTGGCTATCGGCAGACTCGGCCGAAAATTGAGGGTCTGCGCCCCCCGGTGCCCGGCGGGCCCCTCCGCGTCAGGCCGCGGCAGCTCGGGCCGAGCGCCCAGGTCCCGCAAGCACGCGCCGGAGATACTGCCCCGTGAAGCTCGCCGGGTCGGCAGCCACTGCCTCGGGCGTGCCCTGGGCCACAATGTGCCCGCCGCCGTCGCCGCCCTCGGGCCCGAGATCGACGATCCAGTCGGCCGTCTTGATCACATCCACGTTGTGCTCGATCACCACGACCGTGTTGCCGTGGTCGCGCAGCCGGTGCAGCACCGCGAGGAGCAGGGCGATATCCTGGAAGTGCAGCCCCGTGGTGGGCTCGTCGAGAATGTAGAGGGTCTGGCCGGTATCGCGCTTGGACAGCTCCAGCGCAAGCTTCACGCGCTGCGCCTCGCCGCCGGAAAGAGTGATGGCGCTCTGTCCCAGGGTGATATAGCCGAGCCCCACCTCCAGCAGCATGTCCAGCTTGCGCGCGATGGCGGGCACCGCGTCGAAGAATGCGTGGGCCTGCTCCACGGTCATCTGCAGCACCTCGTGGATGCTGCGGCCCTTGTACTGCACCTCCAGCGTCTCGCGGTTGTAGCGCCGGCCGTGACAGACGTCGCAGGGCACATACACATCCGGCAGGAAATGCATCTCGACCTTGAGCACCCCGTCGCCCTGACAGGCCTCGCAGCGCCCGCCCTTGACGTTGAAAGAGAACCGCCCGGGCCCGTAACCGCGCTCGCGCGCGAGCGGCACGCCCGCGAACAGCTCGCGAATGGGGGTGAACAACCCGGTGTAGGTAGCGGGGTTGGAGCGCGGCGTACGGCCGATGGGGCTCTGGTCGACGTTCACCACCTTGTCGAACAGCTCCAGGCCGTGGATCTCGTCGTGCGGCGCGGGTTCGACCGGGCTGCCGTACAGATGGCGCGCCGCCGCGTGGTACAGCGTGTCGTTGACCAGCGTGGATTTGCCGGAGCCGGATACTCCGGTGACGCACACGAACAAGCCGACCGGCAACTCCAGCGTGATGTTCTTCAGGTTATTGCCGCGCGCGCCCGTGACGACGAGCGCGCGCCCCGGCTGCGGGGAATGGCGCATCGCTGGCAGGGGAATCGAGCGCTTGCCCGACAGGTACTGGCCGGTGAGCGATTCGGGATGGCGAGCTATCTGTTGTGGCGTACCGGTGGCGACGATCTCACCGCCGTGCACGCCGGCGCCTGGGCCCATGTCCACCACCCAGTCGGCGGCGTGGATGGCGTCCTGATCGTGCTCCACCACGATCACCGAGTTGCCCAGGTCACGCAGCCGCTTGAGCGTGGACAGCAGGCGGTCGTTGTCGCGCTGATGCAGGCCGATCGAGGGCTCGTCGAGCACGTACATCACGCCGGTCAATCCCGATCCGATCTGGCTGGCCAGCCGGATGCGCTGCGCCTCGCCGCCGGACAGCGTCTCCGCGGAGCGGTCGAGCGTCAGATACCCGAGGCCGACGTTGTTGAGGAACTGCAGACGGTCGAGAATCTCGCGCACGATCTTCTCGGCGATGGCGAGCTTGGCGCCCGCCAGCCCCAGGCCGGCCAGGGTTTGCTGGGCTTGCCTGAGCGGCAGCCGGCTCAGCCCGTAGATGGTGTGGCCGCCGACGAACACGTGGCGCGCTTCCACCCGCAGGCGTGTGCCGGCGCACTCTGGGCAGGGTTGCGTGTTGAGATACTTCGCCAGCTCTTCACGCACCACCGGCGAGTCGGTCTCCTTGTAACGCCGCTCCAGGTTGGTGAGCACGCCTTCGAAGGCATGCTCGCGGGTGTGCCGGGAGCCGCGCTCGCCAGAGTATGCGAAGCGGATCTTCTCGCGTCCGGAGCCGTGCAGGAGGATCTCCTGGACGCGGGCGGGCAGGCTCTGGAACGGCGCCTCCAAGTCGAAGCCGTAGTGCTGCGCGAGCGATTGCAGCATCTGGAAGGTGAACTGGTTGCGCCGGTCCCAGCCCTTCACCGCGCCGGAGGCGAGCGAAAGATCCGGAAATGCGACCACGCGCCGGGGATCGAAAAAGCTCACCTGACCCAGACCGTCGCAGCGCGGGCAGGCGCCCATCGGGTTGTTGAAGGAGAACAGCCGCGGCTCGAGCTCCGGGAGGGCGTAGCCGCATATCGGGCAGGCGAAGCGTGCAGAGAACACGTGGCTGCGACCCGAGTCCATCTCCACTGCCAGTGCCCGGCCATCCGAATGGCGCAGCGCCGTCTCGAACGACTCGGCCAGGCGCTGCTTGACGTCCGGGCGCACCTTCAAGCGGTCGATCACCACCTCGATGGTGTGCTTCTTGTTCTTCGCGAGCTTGGGCATGGCATCGAGCTCGTGCACCTCGCCATCGATGCGTACGCGCACGAAGCCCTGGGCGCGCAGGTCTTCGATGAGGTCGTGCTGCTCTCCCTTGCGCCCGACGATCAGCGGCGAAAGGATCATTAGACGCGTGTCCGCCGGCAGGCTCAGCGCCTGATCCACCATCTGTGACACGCTCTGCGCGGCCAGTGTGATGCCGTGTTCCGGGCATTGGGGGTCGCCGGCGCGGGCGAACAGCAGGCGCAGGTAGTCGTGGATCTCGGTGACCGTGCCGACGGTGGAGCGCGGATTGTGGCTGGTGGCCTTCTGCTCGATCGAGATGGCGGGGGACAGGCCTTCGATCAGGTCGACGTCGGGCTTGTCCATCAGCTGCAAAAACTGCCGCGCGTAGGCGGACAGCGACTCGACGTAGCGACGCTGCCCCTCGGCGTACAGGGTATCGAAGGCGAGCGAGGACTTGCCGGAGCCGGACAGACCGGTGATCACCACCAGCCGGTTGCGCGGCAGATCCAGGTCGACGTTCTTGAGATTGTGGGTGCGAGCCCCACGGATGCGGATCAATTCCATGGCGAAGGCGAAAAGGCAACCTGCTAATATACTTCACTTGGATTGCCATTCCCACCCAGACGTTGCCCCCTTGCCTACGCCCGCGAGCCCGCGCATGAATGCCCAGGAGTTGCGCGCCAGCCTTGCGCTGGCCGGCCTGGCCGGTCTGCGCATGCTGGGCATGTTCATCATTCTCCCCATCTTCGGGTTGTACGCCGAGCAGTTGCGCGGCGGCGCCAGTCACACCATGATCGGGTTCGCCCTGGGTGCGTACGGGCTGACCCAGGCGCTGCTGCAGATTCCTTTCGGCAGGTTGTCCGACCGCTGGGGCCGCAAGCGCACCATCTACATCGGGCTGATGTTGCTTGCGCTCGGCAGCTTCGTGGCCGCCGCCGCTACCGACATCTACATCATGACCCTGGGCCGGGTGTTGCAGGGCGCCGGCGCGATCTCCTCCGCGGTGATCGCGCTGGCTGCCGACTTGACGCGAGACGAGCAGCGCACCAAGGCGATGGCGATCATCGGCATGACCATCGGCGCGACGTTCTCGCTGTCATTGATCGCGGGTCCGGTGCTGGGTCGTGCGCTCGGCGTGCCCGGCGTGTTCGCCATGACCGGTGCGCTCGCTCTGGTTGCCCTGGCAGTGGTGCGATGGGTGGTCCCGGACCCACCGCCTGCGATGACGCGCCGGACAGCCGCCGAGGAAGTGCGCCTGCTGCATCTGTTGCGCAAACCCGACCTGGCGCGGTTGAACTGGGGGATCTTCGTGCTGCACGGGATGCTGATGGCGCTGTTCGTCGTGCTGCCATTCGCGCTGCGCGACGCCGGTCTGCCCGCGGCCAGACACTGGCAGATCTATCTGCCGGTAATGGTTGCCGCAGTGCTGCTGATGGTGCCGCCTTTGTTGATCTCCGAGCGGCGTCGAAAGCAGAGGGCCGCGTTCCTGGCAGCCATCTGTGTGCTGCTCGGCGCTCAACTTCGCCTTGCCGCGACGCTGGACTCGGTCCTCGGCATCGCGGCCTCACTGGTGGTGTTTTTCGCCGCGTTCAACCTGCTCGAGGCGAGCCTCCCGTCGCTGATCACCAAGGTGGCGCCTGCGGACGCCAAAGGTGCAGCTGTGGGTATGTACAGCAGCGCGCAGTTTCTCGGAACCTTCGTAGGCGCGGTCGCGGGTGGTTTCGTGTCGCAGTATTTCGGCGCGCCGGCGGTGTTCGCGCTGTGCGGGCTGCTGACCCTGTCCTGGCTGCTGGTGGCATGGCCGATGAGCGCGCCGGCGGCAGTGGGCGTGCGCACCTGAACGAGGCGGGGTGTCGCACGGCCGAGTAATGTAGCTGCCTTGATATCGAGGAGTGAGAAGATGGCTTCCGTGAACAAAGTGATCCTGATCGGCAACCTCGGCCGCGATCCTGAAGTGCGTTACATGCCCAGCGGTGATGCCGTGGCCAACTTCAGCGTGGCCACCACCGAGAAATGGAAGGACAAGAGCGGGTAAATGCAGGAGCAGACCGAGTGGCACCGCGTGTCCTTCTTCGGCCGCCAGGCCGAGATCTGCGGCGAGTACCTGCGTAAAGGCAGCTCGGTCTACATCGAAGGGCGGCTGCAGACGCGCAAGTGGACCGACAAGGACGGCAACGAGCGCACCACCACCGAGATCCGCGGCGACCGCATGCAGATGCTGGGCGGGCGCGGCGGCGGTGCCGGCGGCACCCGCGAGATGCCGGACACGGAATCCGCCCCGCCGCCCGAATCCGCGCCGGCCGCGAAGAGGCCGACGGCGGCCGCCGGCGCCAACGGGGCCAAGAAGTCGACCGGGTTCGACGATCTCGATGACGATATTCCATTCTGAATCCGATGCGAGCCTACGAACTCAAGCCGATCCAAAGCCTGGACAGCCTGACGCTGGTGGAGCGTCCGGACCCTCGCCCGGGGCCGGGACAGGTGCTCCTGGAGATGCGCGCGTGGTCCCTTAACTTCCGGGACTTGTCGGTCGCCAGGGGTGCCTACGGCGGTCCACCGCCCGCTGGGAGGATTCCGCTTTCTGACGGTGTCGGCGTCGTGCAGGAAGTCGGCACCGGTGTCACGCGGGTCAAGCCCGGCGACCGCGTAGCCGGGATCTTCATGCAGGGGTGGATCGGCGGCGGGATCACGGCCGAGATGGCTGCGACTGCACTGGGCGGTGCCATCGACGGCATGCTCGCCGAGCAAGGGGTGCTGTCCGAGCAGGGTGTGGTGAAGGTGCCGGAGCACTTGACCGACGAGGAGGCTGCATGTCTCCCGTGCGCGGCAGTGACGGCCTGGAACGCATTGGTGCGCGAGGGACATCTCAAGGGCGGTGACACCGTCGTATGCCTTGGGACGGGTGGCGTGTCTTTGTTTGCTCTGCAGCTCGCCAAAATGCACGGCGCCCGGGTGATTCTTACCTCGAGCAGCGACGAGAAGCTGGAAGTCGCGCGCCGGCTCGGGGCAGACGAGTTGATCAACTATCGGAACCAGCCCGACTGGGAGAAGGCAGTCGTCACATTGACCGGGGGCCGCGGAGCGGATCTCGTCGTGGAGGTAGGCGGCAGCGGAACCTTCGATAAGTCCGTGGCGGCCGTGCGCTTCGGCGGCACGGTCGCGCTGATCGGCGTGCTGACGGGTGTCGGCGGCACCGTCA
>Ga0105100_10000574_pt1 | contig 21551 bp, 21 predicted proteins | sample PPLLak12cMay2015_2_FD_87033 | JGI IMG/M metagenome (GOLD analysis project Ga0105100, IMG submission 87033) | Freshwater sediment microbial communities from Prairie Pothole Lake near Jamestown, North Dakota, USA - PPLs Lake P8 Core (1) Depth... | ecosystem: Environmental > Aquatic > Freshwater >...
GAGCTCGACCGGCTCGGTCATCAGCCGCTCCAATGGCGGGACGACGAGGTCGCCGACGCGCTCTCCCGGCTCACCGCGGCGGTGGGCACCCCGGTCGAGATCGAGGTGCTGGACCAGATCCGCTCCGCCCTCCCACCCGGGGCCCTGGTGTTCAACGACCCGACGACGATCGCCTTCTGGGCACGCTCTCACTGGAAGACCGACTCACCCAGGACCTGGTTCGTGCCGTCCGGGTTCGGCACTCTCGGTTTCGCCATGCCCGCCTCGATCGGGGCCAGGCTGGCCCGGCCCGACACACCGAGCATCGCCATCATCGGCGACGCCGGGGTCATGTTCACCATCCAGGACCTGATGACCGCAGTCCAAGAGAACGTGCCCGCAATCGTCGTGGTGTTCAACGACGAGGGCTACGGGGTGGAGCGAAGACATCAAGACCATCTCTACGGGCGACGCAGCGGGGTCGACGTGCGTCCCCCTGACTTCGTCGCCCTGGCTCACGCCTTCGGGGCAAGGGGCATCCGGGTCGATGATCTGAGTCGGGTGGGCGACACCGTCGCCTCGGTGCTCGAGGAGGAGGGCCCTACCCTCATCGAAGTCCCCAATCGGTTCAACCATCCGGGGTATGGCTCATTTGGCAGCTACGAAGAAGGAACCAATTGACGACGATCGACATCCACGCCCACGCCATCGTCCCCGACGCCTTGATGCGGATGGCGTCGGCGCACCCCGACCACGGCCCCAGCCTGTTCGAGGACGGTGGGCGCAAGTACCTGGCCTACCCGGGGCGCGAGCGTCTCGGTCCCCTCCCGGAGGGCATCTTCGACCCCGCCCTCCGCCTCGCCGACATGGATCGGCAGCGGGTCGACCTCCAGGTGATCGCCATCCCGCCGCCCAACTTCCACTATCACGTCCCCACGGAAGTCGGCGTCGCCTTCGCTGCCATCCAGAACGACGCTCTCCTCGAGTTGAGCGACACCATGCCGGGCCGATTCCACGTCTTCGCCACCCTCCCGCTTCAGGACATCGAGGCCTCGCTCGCAGAGATCGGCCGTGTCGCCGGGTTCGCCCGGGTGCGCGGAGTGCAGATCGGGTCGAACATCAACGGCACCGACGTCGACCACCACTCCCTGGAGCCGGTGTGGGCCGAGTTGGAGCGGAGGAACCTGCCCGTATGGTTCCACTCCGATCAGCGCTCCATCGCCGGCGCAGAGCGGCTCAACTCCTACTACCTGCAGAATCTGATCGGGATCCCGCTGGAATCGACCATCGCTGCCGCCAAGTTGATCTTCGGCGGGGTGCTCGACCGGCATCCCGACCTGAGGATCGGGTTCACCCATGGCGGGGGGTTCTCCCCTTATCAGATCGGGCGTTGGGAGCATGGTTGGACAGTGCGGCAGGAGCCCCGGGTGAGCATCGACGAGCAAGGCCCGAGGCACTTCTTCGGCATGCTGTACTTCGACAGCCTCACTCACGACCCGTTGTCACTGGAGTTCCTGGGGCGCCGCATGGGCTGGGATCATGTCATGCTGGGCAGCGACTACCCGTTCGACATGGCCTCCACCGACCCCGTCACCGCCGTGGAGGCGATCGATCTCGACGGAGTGGATCGAACCCGGGTCCTGGAAGGGAACGCGAACAGCTTTCTCCGCCCAATCGGCGGTGCGTCATGAGGACGGCTCGGGTCGGGAACCTCGAGGTGTCGGTGATCGGGCTCGGCTGCAACAACTTCGGCCGCGCCCTCGATGCCGATGGCTCGGCCGGAGTCGTCGAGGCCGCCCTCGACGCCGGGATCACTTTCTTCGACACGGCCAGCAACTACGGCGACGGTCAGTCGGAGTCGTTCCTGGCCGCCGCGCTCGGGTCGAGACGTGCCGACGTGGTCATAGCCACCAAGTTCGGAGTGCCAGTGCCGGGATGGCCCGACAGCGGCGGAGCACAGCCGGTCTACGTTCGTCGCGCCATGGAGAGAAGCCTGCGCGGGCTGGGAACCGACTACATCGACCTCTTCATGCTCCATTTCCCCGATCCATTGACACCGATTGAGGACACCCTGGAGACAATGAACCAACTCGTAGAGGAAGGAAAGGTTCGGGAGATCGGCTGCTCCAATTTCGACCCGGCCCAGCTCGGCGAGGCGTTGGACGTGTCGGCACGAGGCGACCTCGCCTCGTTCGTGTGTGACCAGGTCGAGTACAGCATGGTGCACAGGGATCCCGAATCCAACGGGCTGACCCAGACCTGTCTCGAGACCGGGGTGGCCCTGATCCCGTTCTACCCCCTGGCCAGCGGGCTGCTCACCGGGAAGACGAAGCGCGGCGAGGCGCCCCAGGGTCGTCTTCAGATGGACCGCTATCAGAATTTCCTCACCGACGAGAACTTCGACCTGGTGGAGGCGCTGGAGGCCTATTCGAGGGCGCGCGACCTGTCGATGGTGGAGGTGGCGCTCGGCTGGCTCCTGACCCAGGAAGCCGTCCCCGTGGTGACAGTCGGCGCGACGACTCCAGAGCAGGTGACGGCCAATGCCAGAGGTGCAGATTGGTCGCCGACCGGAGATGACCTGGCGGCGCTGAGGGCGATCACCGGATAGGCGCGAGGATCTCAACCGGATCCGACAACACGCCCCAGGCTCACCGGGTCATCGGCCAAACCACGCTGGCTTGCTCAGTCTCTCCTGCGAACTGCGGCGAGAGCGATGAACCCGGTGGCGAGACATCCGACAACCGGAGCGATGAACACAGCGATCGGGATGCGGGTTGGGTCGGTGCCGGTCACCATCTCCGGGGCTGCGATGCTGGTCACGGCCACCGCCAGCCAAAGGATGGCCACGGCGATTCCAAACGATGGATCAGATCTGACACCGCGGGCGAAGGCGAGGTAGCCGATCGCGATCAACCCCCAGAGCCAATCGATCATCCCGGCCATCGGCAGATGCTCCTGATTGGACCCGGTGACCATGTCCGGTGAGAAGATGCTTGCGGCGAGGACGGAGAGCACGACACTTCCCACCGCTACCAGCCACCAGACGTCCAATCGCTGCTGCATGTGTGAACCCGACAGCTCGGGCCTTGTCTCGGTCAACATGACACTCCCTTCGGTTGACCTCTCGGTTGCCGTCAACGACGGTGACCCAATCATCTGGCGGCACAGGGTGCGGGCACTAGGGCCGAACGGCCTCCGATCCTCGCTCACTGCCCTTTCCGACCAACAGAGTTGGCCCCGCCCCGTGGATCGCATCGAGGACTATCCGCTTGGGGTGAATGCGGCAGATGACTCTCGTCTCCGCAGCTTGCTGCTCCATGGGGTAGACATGCCCGTAGAACCGGGGATGCCGGGTGTAGCTACGGGTCAGACTGTCCAAATGCTCCACGGCGCCGTCGACGACCATTTCGACGGTCCCGCGGATCTCGAGGAAGCGCACCGTGTTGCCTGGGTCGACGATGATGAGGCTGGCCCTCGGATCCCGAACCAGGTTGCGTCCCGCCCGCCTTTCCAGGGTCGTGTTGACCCGAGGGCACTCGCCGTCGTAGTCCACCCAGACCAGGCTGGAATGGGGCCATCCATCCGGCTCCATCGTCGACAGCACTCCACAGATCGGACGGGTCAACAAATCCAGGTGGCTGGACGGGATAGTCGGCAAGCTCATGTGCCACCCGACGGCCTGGCCCAGTCTCGCGCCACGACCTTCTCCGGCCGGATGCGGCAAAGCACGGGGACCTCGGTCTCGGCGAAAGTGACCGGGATCATGTCCCCGAAGTAGCGAACCGGTCTCCCCGCGTACTTGGACGAGATCGAATCCAGATGCTCGAGCGCTCCATCCTCTCTCATCTCGATCACGGTCCCTTGGATCTCGAGATAGCGAAGGGTTTGCCGGGGGTCGTAACAGAGCAGGGTGACCTTCAGGTTGCGCCGCATGTTCCGCTCCTTCCGGAATCCACGCATGGTGCTCACCCGGACGCAAGTCCCGTCGAAGTCGCACCACACCACGGAAGTCTGCGGATGCCCATCGGGCATCACGGTGGTCAGTGCCGCCACCGGTGGGCACTCGATTAGATCTCGATGCGATTCCGGGATCCGGTCCACCCCCGGATCGTGCCTGAGGCCGCCGGCCGGCCCTAGGGCCTAATGACCCGCGTGTGTCCGCCACCTATCCCGAATACAGATTCGCCCAATACATGGCGCAGGCGTCTTCGGCTGAGCAGAGACGGACTATCAGTGGCTCCGACGGATCCGCGACCCGAATCATCCATGAGTTGGCTCCTGTTGCGGGGGCGGGGTCCAGGGCGACCTGCTCGTTCCCGAGCGTGACCTCGATCGAGCTGTCCTCCTCGATTGGCACTTCGACCCGGACCTGACCCCTGGCATCCGGGGACACCGACGGTGGCGGGTCCATCGAATCGGAATGGAAACCCCGACACTCCCAGGCAATGTGGGGGACATCGACCATTTCCATCCCGGTGACAACTATGTGGTCGGGTGGGTAGACGCCAAGCGACTCCTCACAGGGTGAGCTGCAGCCGGCACTCAACAGACCGAGCAGCCCGATGCCGACGAGGGGCAGTCGATGGCGGTTCACGGCGAGCCAAAGTAGAAGCTCGATCAGGTTTCTCGAAACTGCGGGGGGCGACCGCGCTATTTCCTCGCCGGTCGGGCAGTCGATCGATATCGACGAGGTTTGCGTCGGCTCGCCACGGCCTCCGTAGCGAGGATGACCAGGACGATCCCTGCCGAGACAACGAACACCGCCATCGCGCCACCGACCGAAGTCATCGCCTCCGGCGCAAACAGCAAAGTGCCGGCCATCACGATCATCACAACACCGCCGATCAGCTTGAGGAGTCTTCCCGCCCGTTCCTCCAGCTTGGTGGCTCGCATGGCGACCACGGCGGCCCCGAACACGATCAGCTCGTCGAGCAGGAACACAACCATGTACAGGGCGAACAAGGGGATGGCGGCAGCGAGCCCCACGTCCTGTCCGCTCAGGAGGTTCGCCCAGAGAAGGGGGTATCCGGCAGTGCAGGGGGTCTCCAGGACGGAGACGCCGACAGCGAGGAGTGCGGTCCCGGCCAGAGCCACCGGCAGGGACTCACCATCGGCGGTCACCGCCCGCATCCTCTGATAGAGGGCGGGCTTCTTGCTATCCGAGATGGAGAGAGAGATCCCCCGCCCGTACCAGAAGTAGTCCTTGAGGTTGATCAGACCGAAACCGAGGGCGACCACCGCCATCGCAACCCTCACCCATGCCTGGTTGGCGGCGTAGGTGAGGAACCCGTACACACCGGCGATGTAGAGCCCGTAGAGCAGGGCGGTGACGGCGAGAAAGGTCCCGCCGATCGCGAGGACCCGGCGTCGGGATCCGGTTCGCAGCACCAGTGCGAGGAGGATCGACAGAACCCACAGTGAGCACGGGTTGACGCCGTCGACGAGGGCGATCAGAACGGTGGAGGCCGCCAGGGACATCCCGCTGACATCGACCTCGCCGACCAGGGGCACGTTCACAACGTCGGACGCACCGGTCACCGGCGTCGTAGGCCCTGCTGAAGAGAGCGCCGACTCGACCGCGGCCCGGATCTCATCCCCCGTCGCAGGGCCGAAACCCTCCCATACCCGATCGCCGATGATCGTGGTGGGGACCGCCCGGGCCACCAGCCCGCGCTCTTCCATGGTGGCTTCGAAGAGCGCCTGATTGGGGATGCTGTACCAGACCTCGTACCCGACGATCTCTAGGTCGGGGTATTCCTCGCTTAGTCCATCGAGGAACTCCCACTCGGCTGCGCAATGCGGGCAGCCGTCCCCCCAGAAGACGATGAGTTCCGCCTCGTCACCAGTCTCGACACCCAAGGCGGTGGAGAGAGGGACCATCACAAGCGCCGCGACGATAAGCAACCCTCTCAGGGCTCTCATGTCTCGATTGTCGACAGGGGCGTTTCCCTCCGACAGGTCCACAAGTCACAACTGCGTGGGATTCGCTCGTGGCCCCCGATTCGCCGCTGCTCGATTCGTTCCTTCGTGACGCTGTAGCACACCGAGGCGGGACTTTGGACCCTGGCGCCCAACGCGTGACACGGATAGCGGTTGCCAAATGAGCGCGTCGCCTGATGTCCTGTCACCCCACGCCATTCCGCTCTTCACCTCACCTCGAGGCGAGGACGAAGTCATGCGTGCCTATCAGAAACTCATGGATGAATGGAAGCCCGAGCACGAGGAGCTGACCGTCTCCACGACTTTCGGTCAGACCCACGTCATCGCCAGCGGGCCCGCGGATGCCCCTCCGGTGGTGCTGCTCCACGCCCTGTTCGCCACGGCTACCTCCTGGCATTACAACGTCGGGCCGCTGAGCGAGACCTATCGGACCTACGCCGTCGATGTCATCGGAGAGGCGAACAAGAGCCGGCCCACCAGGCCAATCACCTCGATGGACGACTTCCTTCAATGGTTCACAGAGCTCCTCGATGGGTTGGGAATCGACACCCTTCACCTGGTGGGGAACTCGTATGGAGGCTTCACCGGTGCCTATTACGCCATGAAGCTCCCGGAAAGAGTTCTGAGACTCGTCCTAATCGGCCCGGCCTCCACAATCTACCCGATGAGACCGTTCATGCTCCACATGTTCATCCCAAAGGGCCTGTACTCGGTTTTCCCTCGACTGCCCGGGCTGGAACGAGTCATGCGTCGTTCCGTCGACTGGATGCATGCCGGCCTCCCCCGCGATGCGCTCTGGGAGCCGTTGTTCTATCAGACGATGGTCCACGGCAAGTTGATCAACAGGGTGTTCCCACGCGTCTACTCGAAGGAGGAGCTTTCGGAGATCAGAGCTCCTGTTCTTCTTGTCCTGGGTGAGCGGGAAGTGGTCTACAACAGCCTGCAATCGGCGATCGATGCCGGGCGAGATCTGATCCCAGGCGCGGAGATCGCACTGGTCCCCAATGCCCATCACATCGCGGCATTGGCCCAGCCCGATCTGGTGAACCAGCAGATCCTCCGGTTCTTCGCCGGACAGCAAGCCGACGTGTAGCCGGCACAATCGCCCCGGCTTTCTTCGAGCGAGCCCGGCTACGTGGCGAGGAGGTCGACCACCAGCCACTCGGAGCCGTCCCAGACCAACGGGTTGATCTCGATTTCTCTCTGTTCAGCCCCGATCAGCGCCCGGCTGACCTGGCTGACGATGCGAGCCAGCCGGTCGACGTCCGCGGGAGGGCCACCCCGATAGCCGTCGAGCAAGGGACGGGCCTGCAGACGATCGGCCATCCTCCTTGCGCCCACCTCATCCACCGGCGCGGGAGCGAAGGTGATATCGGCGAGCAGCTCGGTGAGGACCCCTCCCATCCCGATCGAGACCACCGGCCCGAAGACCGGATCGGTCACGACTCCGACGATCATCTCCAAGCCGGGCCGGTATCGCTCGACACGAACGCCCTCGACTGTCAGACCCTTCGACTTCGCCGACTCCAGCACCTGCTCGCAAGCGGCCACAACCTCATCGGGGCTGCGAAGGTCGAGGACCACACCACCGATCTCGGTCTTGTGGGCGAGACCTGGTGACCTCACCTTGACCACCACCGGGTAGCCGACGAGCTCGGCCAGCTCAACGGCCCCCGCAACGTCGGAGGCCAACCCGCCTTCGACCGCCGGCAGAGTCGAGAGCTCGAAAACCTCGAAGAGCCCGGTTGGAAGCGCCGGCCGCCTTGTTGCCAACCGACCGAGACCGGCCAGGGCACGGATCGCCGCTCGCGGCTCTTCGGTCACGGGAGCACCCGCTTCCCGCAGAACTCGCAGACTCTCGCTCGCCTGGTCCCCGGCCATCCACAGATGCAGGATCGGCACAGGCGGATCCATGTCTATCAGAGCCTGGACCCGTTCCCAGCTATGCGAAGGGGGATGGGCGGTGGACACCGCCAGCACCATGTCGTACTCCCCGGACCCGGCGAAGGTCTCGATCACCTCGGCGAATCGGCCCGGCCCGCCGATGATCCCCCCCATGTCCAGGGGGTTGTTGACGGCACCCAGATCGAGGAGAGGGTCGAGAAGTGCACTCAAGTCGGGCCCGGGTTGTTGGAGGCTCATACCTCGACGCTCCGCGAGATCGGCGAGATGTATGGCGATCCCACCCGAGTGGGTCACGAGGGCGGCGCGATCACCTGCAGGTCGCGCGACCCTGGCCATCATCTCCGCCACCTCGTAGGCCTCACCAGGTGTCTCGGCCATGACCACGTCCAACGATTCGAAGATCCCTTCGAGCACGGCTTCGGGCACGGCCATGGCGCCGGTGTGGGTGGTCATCAACGCCTGGCCCCGCCTCCCGGTCCCGATCCGGCAGGCGACGACTGGCTTGCCTCTGTCGAGGGAGGCGCGAACCGCATCGATGAACACCCCCCCATCGCGCACGGTCTCGATCATCGCCAGCACCACTTTCACCTCATCGAGGCTGGATACGGCGTCGATGGCCTCGCCGAGCTTGATGTCGATCTCGTTCCCGGTCGACACCGAGACTCCGAGGCCGCTACCACGGGCCGCGGCAAGATTGTGCAGATAGCTCCCGGTGCCGCCACTCTGGGTGACCAGGCCCACCGGGCCTGATCGGACCTGATCGGCCGGCCGTTCCAGGCAGGTGAGGAAGCTCGCGGCGAGACCTCGCGACGGGCGGATGAGACCACCACTGTTGGGACCGAGCATTCGGGTACCGGCCGATCGGATCTTCTCGATCAGGTCGGATTCCAAGGCACGTCCATCCCGCCCCGACTCCCCGAAGCCGCCGGCGAACACCACCAGACCGCCGACCCCCGTCGAGTCCATGGCGATGTCACCGACTGCCCGGGCCGGGATGGCGCAGACCACCAGGTCGGGAGGTTGGGGCAGGTCCGATATTCGCTCGTACATCTCCATGCTGTCCAGATTCGGCTTGCCTGGGTTGACCCCGAAGACCTCACCCGGGTACCCGAGCCGTCTCAGATGGCCGAGAACCCTGCCGCCGTGCTTGGACTGATCGGAGGAGAGACCGGCAATGGCGATCGAGGAAGGATCGAGGAGACGATCCAGACCGCTCATCGCAGCTGGGGGATCACCTCCGAGGCGAACAGCTCGAGACTGTCGCCCTCCCCCATGTCGTAGAAGTAGAGGATCATCTCGACGCAGCCCTCGTCGATGAAGCTGCCCAGCTCATCCACGGCCTGAGGCACGGTTACGGCGAAGTGCTCCTCGGCGAACTCCTCTGGCGTGCAATGCCGGCGGCCAGCGGCAATGTCCAGCTTGCGACGGAGATCGGCGTCATCGCGACCGATGACCGACATCCGATGACAGGTGCGCCCGATCTCCCCGTAGCGCCTGCCCACTGCATCGCAGTGACCGGCCAGGACTTGCGACTTGTGTCGGAATTCCTCGATGTTGTCGCCGAAATTGGAGAAGTCGCCGTACTTGGCGACGATCCGCAGAGTCCGCTTCTCCCCACCGCCCGCGATCCACAGCGGGGGATGGGGCTGCTGAATCGGCCTGGGCCGGTTGATGGCGCCGTCGACGGTGTGATGCTCACCGCGGAACCCGGCTTCGTCCTGGGTCCACATCGCCAGCAGTATCTGAACCGTCTCCTCGAGGATGTCCAGACGCTCCTTGTCAGGGGGGAAGTCGTATCCGTAGGCCTCGAACTCGCCCTTCGACCAACCCGCTCCGATTCCGACATCGAGCCTCCCCCCGGAGATCACGTCGACGTTGGCCGTCATCTTGGCCAGCATCGCCGGGGGCCGGTAGAGGGCACAGGTGCACATCTGACCGAGACGGGCCCGACGGGTGACCGCGGCCAGAGCGGCCATCAGGGTCCACGCCTCGAAGGTGCTCTCCTGCGTCACCACCGGATGCGTGTGGAAGTGGTCGTAGACCCAGATCGAGTCGTAACCGGCGTCTTCGATCTGCCCGGCGGTACCCAGGATCCGTTTCCACTGATCCTCGACCGGCACCCCGTCCTGGTCGCCTTTCCACCCCTGTGGCACGAATGTCCCGAAACGCATGTGTCTCCTGTCAGCTCTCCGGCCAGATCTTGACGACCCCGTCAGCCGCCAGGTCCCGGACCGCAGTCTCGTCGAGACCGAGTCGCCCGGTCAGCACCTCGACGGTGTGCTGGCCCAGCATCGGGGCGGGGTGGTTGGGGAGCTCCCAGTCGCTCCACTTGATCGGGCTCGGTGGGTATCGGATGTTCCCCAGGGTCGGGTGCTGGTAGGTCCCGATCATTCCCCGGGCGATCACCTGGGGATCGGTGAACACCTGCTCCATGTCGTTGACCGGTGCATTGGGAATGTCGTATTCGTCGAGGACCGCCAGCCACTCGGTGTTGCTCTTGGTTCGGAACACCTCGGAGAGGATCCCGACCACGTACTCTCGGTTGGCCACCCGCAATGAATTGTTCGCCGATCGGGGGTCCTCCTTGAGGTCGGGACGATCGATGGCGTCGCACAGGTTCTGCCAGAACTTCTCGTCACGCGCCGCCACCACGACATAACCGTCACTGGTGCGAAAGGCCTGCCACGGAACCATGTGGGCGTGGGCGGTGCCCAGCCTCGTTAGCTTCCGGCCCGAATTGAGATGATCCAGGGCGTCGTAGGACAGCAGCGAGACCAGGGTGTCGAGCATGGCCACGTCGGCGTGTTGCCCGTTGCCATGAAGCTCCCGGCCGACCAGGGCGGCCAGCACCGAGATGCAGGAGTAGATGCCGCCGCCGATGTCAGCGATCGGGATGCCGACCCGGGCCGGGTCGCCATCGGCCGGGCCGGTGATGTCGACATGTCCGCTGTAGGCCTGGACCACGAGGTCAAAGGCCGCTTTGTCCTTGGCCGGGCCGTACTCACCGAAGCCGGAGACCGAGGAGGTGATGATGTCCGGATTCCGCTTCTTCAGCGTGTCGTGGTCGATCCCGAGGCGAGCCATGACTCCTGGTCTGAAGTTGTCGATCACCACGTCGGCCTGCTCCGCCAACCGGTAGAAGAGGTCGAGGCCCTTCGGGTCCTTCAGGTCGAGGACCACGCTCTTCTTTCCCCGGTTCATGAACAGGTGGATGGCGCTCTCGTCATGGAGAGGTGCGATGTTGGGGTTTCGGGCGGTGTCCCCCGAATGGGGCTCGATCTTGATCACCTCCGCCCCCAAATCGGCGAGGATCACCCCGCCGAAGTTCCCGGCGATCACCTGTCCCAACTCGAGGATGGTCACACCGGACAGCATCCCGGTCGTCAACTGCGGCTCACCTGCCCCAGCTCATCGGGACCACCTGCCCGGTGCGGGCCGACTCGTCCACCGCCCGCGAGACGAGCAGGACGTCCATCCCCTCGTTCCCCGTGGCCAGGATCGGATCGGGGCGGCCGGTCCCGACGCTGTTGATGAAGGCATGAGTTTCCTCCTGCATGGCCCCGAAATGCTCTCCCAGGGCCCAGTCACCGGGCATGTACGAGCCGAGCATGGCGACGTTCATCGAGGTATCCGGCGTGTACGGGGAGGGCACCGGCTTGCGGGAAGCCATCAGCACATCACGATGGTCGTCTTTGACCGAGATCACCCCCTCTCGCCCGAACAGCTCGAAGTCCATGCTGGCTACATACGCCGGCCAGAACTCGGGCAGCTCCCAGCTGACCCCGAGGTTGGCCACCATCCCGTCGTCGTAGGTGAGAACACACCAGGTCGAGTCCAATGCCCCGTACTCGTCGTGAATGCGGCCCTTGCTCGACCCGGCAGCGTATGCAGTGGCAGGCAGAGTCCCCCCCAGGTACCAGGCGAGAAGGTCGAACAGATAGGTCATGGTGTTGACCGACGGCGTGGTGGTGCCCGCCCGGGAGATGACCGATCGCGCCACCGCCTGGGTGAGGTAGATCGTGGCCTTCGCCGAGGTCACCTCGCCGACATAGCCCTTGAGCACATGCTCCTTTATCGCCAGATAGCGGCGCCGGAACCGCTGGGTGAAGCCGGTGTAGATCGAGACGCCATACTCCTCGGCTGCGGCCATGAGCTTGTGGCCCTCCTCGGCGAGGATGGTGAAGGGCTTCTCCACCAGCACCGTCTTGCCCGCCTGCACGGCGGCCATCGCCGGTTCGAAGTGAGCGTCCTCGGTGGAAGCGATGATCACCGCGTCTATGTCATCCCTGGTCACGATGTCGACGGCGTCGGTGGCCCAGACGTCGGCCTCGCATGACGCGGCGAGCCGGGTGGCCTTGTCCTCCACGATGTCACAGACGGCGAGGAAGTCCACCGACGGGTGCCGATGTGCGATCTCGGCTCGCAGGCTCCCGATGGAACCTGCCCCGACCACCGCCACTCCGACTCCGTCCGCGATGTATCTGCTCCTGGTCAACTCTCCTCCTTGCCGGGCCGTGCCGCTTCGGCGCGGGCGATGACCGCCCTCGCCACGCGGGCCACCGCATAGTCCACCATCTTCCCGTCGACCGCGATCGAGGCCATCCCCTGGGCTTCGGCTTCCTCGAACGCGGCCAGCACCTTCCGCTGATACTCCACCACCTCGGGCGAAGGGGTGAACACCTCGTTGATGACCGGGACCTGCGCCGGGTGGATCGCCACCTTCCCGATGTAGCCCAGTGTTCGGGCGAGCTCGCTCTCGATCCGGAGCCCTTCCGGGTTCCGGAAGTCCATGAACACCGCCTCCATCGGGTACGGCACCCCGGCTGCCCGGGCACTTAGCAGCACCTGGGAACGGGCCTGCATCAGGCCGGTCCCCTCCGCGGTCCACTCCACGCCGAGATCGGCCACAAGGTCGCCCTGCTCTCCCCCGCCGAACATCACGCACTCGACCCGATCGCTGGCCCTGGCCATCTCGTAGGTGAGCCTCACCCCGAGGGCCGATTCGATCAAAGGAATGATGGTCAGAGATCCCAGAGGCCTCCCCGAGGTGATCTCGAGGGCGGTCAGGGCACCGTCCACCTGGCTGATGACCTGGGGGTCTTCTGCCTTGGGGATTATCACCCCCACCGCGGGCGACCGACCGGCGGCGACCACGTCGTCCCACAGCATCCCGGTCTCGACCGCATTGGTCCGCACGTAATAGGGCACCGGCGACTCCGGGAGCTTGGACAGGTTGTCCCGAGCAGCCGGCTTGTTGTCCAGGGACACCGAGTCCTCGAGGTCGACGATGACCGCGTCGGTTCCGGAATGGACCGCCTTGGCCAGCATGTCCAGCCGATTTCCGGGGGTGAACAGCATCGATCGAACCGGGTCCATCTCAGTACCTCACTTGATCGCCATTGGGTTCAACGGCGAGCCCACCGCCCTGGTGAACGGCAGAGGCGGGCCGCAGAACAGGAACTCGTAGGCACCGTCCGCTGCGCAGTCTTCGGCGAGCGGGTCCAGGTCGAAGATCTCGCCGAGCCACAGGCCCATGTGCACGATGAAGACGATGTGGAGGGGCTGGGCGACATCCGGTGTCTCGTTGGGCCGGACCTCGAGACCCCAGGTGTCGGCGGCGATGGCGGCGACGTCACGCTCCCCAACCCAGTCCACGCTGTCCAGGCCGAGACCAGGGGCCTCACCCCCTGCATAGTCTCCCCACGCCCCGGCGGCACGGGCGGCGGCCATGGCGCCGGTGCGGACGAAGACGAAGTCCCCTGACCCGACCGTGATCCCGGCATGGGCTTCTGCCCGCTCCAGGTCATCCCTGCCGACGGCATGACCCGGCTCGAGCCAGTCGACGCCAAGAGCGCGGGCCACGTCGAGGAGGACTCCCCTGCCCACCATGCCGTCGGCAGCATTGGCCACGTCGCCTTTGAGGGCGCCCTTGCTCGAGACCCACTCGGCCCCGTACCCGTTGTAGATCTTCCCCTCGAACACCACGTGGCCAAAGGCGTCCCACTGAGTGCCGGATTGGAGGGGCATGATGATGATGTCGTCGGTGCCGCGGAAGTGCTTATCGACACCGCCGTAGAAGTCACGGATCGACGTCCCCGCCACCACGTCCGCGCCGTCCCGGATCATCAGATGGATCGGGTTGAACCGGCCGAGACCGCCGTTCTGCGGGCCGGCATCGTCGTAGGGAAGGGCCATCGAGATCACCTTCCCCTGTTTCACCAGTCCCGCCGCAGCGACGACCATCTCGGGTGTGACCAGGTTGAGAGTCCCCTTCTCGTCCTCCGGGCCCCAGCGGCCCCAGTTGCTGTGACGGGCGCTCAACTCGCGGACTGTCTCGATGCTTGCGGTCACTTTCCACTCTCGCCGGGTCGGTTGTGCAGGATGCACGATATATGATCCGCCAGGTCCTCAGACCGAAGGAGCCATGTACATCGACTTCACCCCCGAGCAGGAGTTGTTTCGAGCCACGGTTCGGGAATTCTGCGAGAAGGAGATCAGCCGTGAGTATGTCCGTGAGTGCGACCGGGAGCGGAGACCGCCCCGCGACGTCTACGACAAGCTCGGTCATCAGGGCTGGCTGGGCATCAACATCCCCGAGGAGCACGGGGGGGCCGGGGCCGGGGCAGTCGAGGTCGCCATCCTCCTCGAGGAGCTGGGCCGGGCCTTCCTCGATCTCTCCTTCTGGGTGTTCCGCGCCGTCACCTGGGGCGGGCTCGCCATCAGCCGGGACGGGACCGAGGAACAGAAGCGGGAGCTGCTCCCCGGGATCGCCACCGGTGAGCTCACCATCTGCTTCTCGCTGACCGAGCCCGACGCCGGCTCTGATGCGGCGGCCATCACCCTGTCCGCGGAGGAAGACGGCGACGAGTTCGTGCTCAACGGGCAGAAGGTTTTCACCTCGGGATTCAAGGCGAGTGACCTCGACGTGGTCGCGGCCCGCACCTCATCCGACGGGAAGAAGCATCACGGCATCACCAACTTCATCGTCGACACCGACAGCCCGGGGTTGGAGTGGCAGCCGATAGAGACCCTCGGGCACTGGCCCCTCGGCACTGCGATGCTCTACTTCACCGACGTTCGCGTCCCGAAGGCGCGGATGCTGGGCACTCTCCACGAGGGCTGGGCCGATCTCGGCGTCTATCTGCGCTACGAGCGCCTCTGTTTGTCGGCGGCACGAACCGGGGCTGGCGCTGCTGCACTTGCGGACTCGGTGGCGTATGCCAAGGAGCGCGAGCAGTTTGGACGGCCGATATCGGAGTTCCAGGCCATCTCCCACCGGCTTGCCGACATGCAGACCATGGTCGAGATCTCCCAGATGCTTGTCTACAGATACGCCTCGCGTCTCGATCGCGGCGTCGCCACGACTCGGGACGCGGCCATTCTCAAGCTCTACGCCTGCGAGGCGTACAAGCAGGTGGCCGACATGGGGCTGCAGGTGCTCGGCGGCTACGGCTACACGATGGAATACGACCTGCAACGACACTTTCGTGAGTCCAGGCTGGGAGTGATCGGAGCCGGGACATCCGACATCCAGCGCAACATCATCGCCAAGACCATGGGGCTCTGATGGGAGTCATCACCGACGAGGCACGACGCTGGGCAGACCGTGAGTATCCCCGGTTCGAGATGCTGGTGACCGCGGCCGACATCGCCAAGTTCGCCCATGCCACCGGGGAGACCGACCCGGTCCATTTCGACAAGGACGCTGCGGTCGCCGCCGGGCACAACGACGTCGTTGCCCCCACCCTGTTCACCTATGTGGTCCGGATGCATGCTTCGGCCCTGGTTCCACCGGACCAATTGGAGCCGGATGGCTCTCCTACAGCCGACGTGCCACCATTGCCCACCCGCCGTGCCATGGCCGGAGAGACATCGGTCGAGATGGGGGTCCCTGTGGTGGCCGGTGACGTGATCGGGGTCGACAAGCGTCTGGCGAACATGTACGAGAAGGAGGGGCGGAGCGGGCCATTGGTCTTCGTCGAAATGGAGTTCACCTTCACCAACCAACGCGGGGAGATGGTGGCCCGGGAGAACTTCACGAGGATCTACCGATGACCCCCCTGCCCGGGGTCGGGGAGGAGGCGCCGGTCCAGAATCGGGCTCCGACAGCGCTCGACCTTTTCATGTTCAGCGCCTCGGCATGGCTCCTCCACCGCATCCACTACGACACCCCGTTCACCATCGAGCACGAAGGGCATCCGGGGCTGTTGATCCACGGTCCTCTCCAGGGGGTGTACCTGGTGCAAACGGCCGAATCATGGATCGGAGACCGGGCCCGGCTCACCTCGATCACCTACCGGCATCTCGCCCCGGCCTACCTCGGCGACGAGCTCGAATGCGGGGGCACCGTGACGGGCTCCGACGATGAAGGGGTCGAGCTCGAGCTGTGGGCCCGAAAGAAGGAAGGGACGGTCACCACCACAGGCAAGGCCAGGTTCACGAAGCGATGACCACCACCGGGGCCCGGATCCTCGCCGAGATGCTCGACGGATATGGGGTGACCCATCTATTCCATGTCCCCGCTGTGCTCCGCCGGACGATGGTGGAATTGGAGAGACATAGCTCGATCGCCAGGGTCCGACCACACGGTGAGAAGCCCGCCGCCTACATGGCCGACGGCTTCGCCCGGGCATCAGGCCGGCCCGGTATCTGTGCCGCCCAGGTGGTGGGGGCCCACAACCTGGCGGCCGGTCTTCGAGACGCGTTCCTGGCGCACTCCCCGGTTATCGCTTTCACCGGCGGACGTGACCCGCACACCAAGTTCCGCAAGGTCTACCAGGAGGTGGACGACCTCCCCGCCTTCGAGACAGTCACCAAGATGAACGTGACGATCGACGCGGTGGAGCGGATCCCCGACATGCTCCGTCAGGCATTCCGTGTGGCCACCACCGGCGCCCCCGGCCCCGTCCACATCCAGTTCGCAGGGAACGAGGGGCAGATCGATGCCGGGGAGGCCGATATGGAGCCGTACTGCGAGGAGCTGTTCGCCTCGGTTCCCCCGTTCCGGCCCTCCGCCCCCGACACCGACCTCGCCCGTGCCCTGGACCTGCTGAGAGCCGCCGAGAGACCCGTCATCGTGGCCGGTGGCGGTGTGCGCTCCTCCGCGGCCGGTCCTGCACTCGTGCAGTTGGCGGAGCGACTGGGCATCCCGGTGGCGACCTCGCTCAATGGCAAGGACGTGATCCCCGGCACCCACCCGCTCTCGGTGGGGGTGGTTGGCAGCTACTCCCGGAGCTCGGCCAACAGGGTGGTGCTGGAATCGGACCTGGTCTTCTTCATCGGGACCGAAACCGGGGGCATGACCACCCACTTCTGGAAAGTGCCGTCGCCGGGGGCGAGAGTGATCCAACTCGACATCGAACCGGAGGCGTTGGGGCGCAACTACCCGCCCGAGGTTGCGGTCAATGCCGATGCCCTGACCGCCCTGACCCGAATGCTGGAACTGGCGCCGGCGTCGGACGGCCATGAGACGTGGGCCTCGACGGCCGCCGGTCATGTCGCCGCCTGGCGGGACGAGTATGCGCCGATGCTTGGATCGGATCAGGTGCCGATCCGCCCCGAGCGTCTCTGCGCCGAGCTCACCGACCTGGTGCCGGATGACGGGATCGTGGTCGTCGACACCGGCCACGCCGGGATGTGGATGGGCGGGATGTACGACCTGCGGGCTCCGACCCAGTCCTATCTCCGCAGCGCCGGGCACCTGGGATGGGCTTTCCCCGCATCGCTCGGTGCCAAATGTGCCCGGCCCGATCGACCGGTGATCTGCTTCACCGGCGATTCGGGCTTCTGGTATCACGTGGCCGAGATCGAGACCGCGGTCCGCTGGGGGATCAACACCGTCACCGTGGTCAACAACAACCACTCCGGCAATCAGTCCAAGCGTGGCTTCGACCGCGCATACGGAGGCAAGCAGTCGGAGAAGGCCCTGGAGATGTGGGTGTTCACCGACGTCGACTTCGCCGCGCTCGCCGAGCACATCGGGGCGATCGGGATCAGGGTGGAGAAGCCTTCTGACTTCGCCCTGGCCCTGAACCGCGCCCTGGTGGCCGATCGACCTGTGGTCATCGACGTCGTGACCGACATCGACGCGCTCGCCCCGGTGGCAGTGGAGTAGCGGCTGGAACGGGGAGGGGTGGGAGCCGCCTTCGGTGGGCACACCCAACCGACGTCACCCCTCCTTCTGATGGGCGGCGGCGGTCCGCTCCTGGAGCCCACGCAGCACGTCGAGCTCGGTCTCTGTTGGGGAGGGAGTCTCACCCGGCTCCGGAGCGAAGCGGATCGGCCAGCCGGTCTTCTCCATCACCTCCTCCCTGGTGACCCCAGGGTGGAGAGAGGTCACGATCAGCTCGTTGCTGCCCTGCTCCGGCCGGAGCAGGGCGAGATCGGTCACTACCAGGGTTGGCCCTTTCGTCTCGATCCCGAGGGCGCTCCGCTCGGCGCCGGTCGGCCCGAACCCGAGCGTTGTGACGAAGTCGACTTCCTCGACGAAGGCACGTGGCGAGTGCTCGATGATCAGGTACACCTCCCGGCAGTGGGTGGCGATCTCCGGGGCGCCGCCGGCTCCGGGCAGTCTCACCTTGGGCCGGTCATAGTGGCCGATGACGGTGGTGTTTATGTTCCCGAACCTGTCCAGTTGGGCAGCTCCGAGGAAGCCGATGTCGATCCTCCCACCCTGAAGCCAGTACTGGAACATCTCGGGCACGGACACGGTCACGATTGCCGTGTCGGCCAGCTCGCCATCTCCGATCGAGAGAGGAAGGATGTCGGGGCGGACCCCGATGGTCCCCGACTCGTAGATGAGGGCGATGTCGGGGGCGTGGGTGAGGCGGGCGAGGTTGCACGCGGCAGAGGGGGCACCGATTCCCACGAAGCAGACATGGTCGTTGCGCAGTGCCCGGGAGGCGGTGACCACCATCATCTCGGACGCGGTGTAGGCGATCACGCGCTCCCCGCCCCGATCACGTTCTCAGCCATCCAATCGAGGAACCTCTCCCGGTCTCTAGAGATCTCATCCCAGGCGAGGTAGAAGGCGTTGTCGCGGTCGTAGTACCGATGGGCATAGGAGGGCTTGGCCCCACCCGGAGCCTCGACGATCACATCGATCGTCCAGCCCGGAAGGATGACGCTGTTCAGGCTCGGAGCCTCGAGGTTGTCGACGATCTCCTCGACTGTCACCACCGAGAACCTGGACGCGAGGACCACTTCCTTCTGGATCCCGACGATTCCCTCGAGGAGAACGTTGCCGGCCCGATCCGCCCGCTGGGCATGAATGATGCCGACCTCGGGCTGGAGCGAGGGGATCGCGGCCAGTTCTTCGTCGGTGAACGGGTCCTTCAGGAACCGGATGTTCTCATTGACCCGGGGCAGACCGGTGCCCAGATACCCTCGTAGCAGCGCGATCGGCATCCCGGCCGCCCCTGCCGCCCAGGCGGCGGCCATGCCGGCATGACTGTGCTCCTCCATCTCCAAGGAATGGGGCCAGTCCCGTTCGACGGCGTCACGAAGACGATGAAGCGAACCCACTCCCGGGTTGCCGCCCCACGAAAAGACGAGCTTCCTGGCGCAGCCCATCCCGATCATCTGGTCATAGATGAGATCGGGAGTCATCCGGATCAGGGTGAGACCGGACCGGCCCTGTCTGATGATCTCGTGCCCGGCGGCGAATGGGATGAGATGGGTGAACCCCTCGAGGGCGACACTATGCCCGTCTTCGACGGCATGAGCAATGGCATCCCGGAGCGACATGAACGAGGCCATCAGGTCTCGCAGGGTACCGGCCGCGTCGGCTGGTGACTCAGCGGTCGCTGCCGGTCAGGCCCAACTCCTCGGAGCGCCGCACCCAGCGGGCCACATCACGAGGTGTGATGATCCCCAGGATCTCGGTGCCGTCGACAACGAGCACCCGCTCGTGATCCTGCTCGCGCAGACGTTCGAGGACCTGGGTCATGGGTGTGTCGGGCCCCACCGTCGTCGTCTCGTCCAGGCCAACGGCGGCGGTCCACACCTGGCGATAGTCCCACTGGTCACGTGGGACCTGTCTCACGGCGCGCAGCGTCAGCAGACCCGGCTTCTCAATGTCCGAGACTGGGAAGGCCGAATGGTCGTAGCGGAGGAAGTACTCGTCCACTGCCGCCCTGATCGTCGATTCGGACGGGATCGTCACCAGGTCCGGGGACATCACGTCACGAGCCAATGCCTCCTTGAGGACGAGCCGGAGCGCCACGTCCTGGTCGGCCGCGGTCGCCGCCTGCAGCAGGAACCACCCGATCGCCGCAAACCAGAGACCGCCCAGGTTTCCCCAGAAAACCGAGACGATCCCGAGCCCGATCATGAGAGTCGCTATCACCTTCCCAGTGCGCGCAGCGCCCCTGGTGGCAGCCGCCTGATCCCCGGAGGCCCGCCACAGGATCGAGCGCAGGACCCTCCCACCGTCGAGCGGGAAGCCGGGCAGGAGGTTGAACAGGCCGAGAGCAAGGTTGAGCCAGCCGATGTAACCCACGGCGTACGCAATGGGGTCGGCAAGGAGGGCCCCGGCGAGATTGACCACCAGCCAGGACAGCCCGGCGAGTGCGAGGCTGGTCAAAGGCCCAACGATGGCCATGAAGAACTCGTCTCTGGGCTCGCTCGGTTCGGCTTTCGTAGTGCTCACACCGCCGAACAGGAACAGCGTGATGCTCTCCACCGGGATCCCCAGCCTCCGGGCCACAACCGAGTGGCTCAGCTCATGAAGCAGGACCGACCCAAAGAACACGAGCACGGAGAACCCAGCGAGTGGCACCGTCGCCCCCGGGCCGAGGGCCGGGAACACAGTGTCGTACTGGATGTAGAACGACCAGCCGACCAGGAAGGCAATCATCAGCCATGACACGTCGATGCGGATATCGATCCCGAAGATCCGGCCAATGCGCATTGTCTTCACGTCGATGTCCCTCGGGTCTCTGGTCGGGGATCACCGAACTTAACCATGATCCAGGCCCTGTCCCCCTCGCCTTGTCACACCGGCTCGAATCTGGCGGTGAAATGACGGAGCCAGGGTGCCTGCTCCACGATCCGGTATCCCGGTATATCCCGGGCGTGCCCGGCCGTCTCGATGACGACCTCCGCCACATAGTCCATGTGACTCTGGGTGTAGGTCCTTCGTGGGATGGCCAGCCTGACCAGCTCCATGGGTGCAGGCTGCTCGGTGCCGTCATCGCCGATCTTGCCAAACATCACCGAACCGATCTCCACCCCCCTGACCCCGCCCACACGGTAGACCTCGACCGCGAGTGCCTGCGCCGGGTACCGGTTCTGGGGGATGTGGGAGAGCAGCTTCTTTGCATCTATGTACACCGCGTGTCCTCCGGTGGGTTGCACCGTTGGGATCCCGGCCGCATTCATCTTCTCCGCCAGATAGGCGGTCGCGCGGATCCGGTAGCGGAGGTAGTCCTCGTCGACGACCTCATGCAGGCCTTGAGCGATCGCCTCGAGGTCGTATCCGGCCAGGCCTCCGTAGGTCGGAAAGCCCTCGGTCAAGATGAGCAAGTTCCGGCATCTCTCGGCAAGCGAGTGATCGCGCATCGCCAGGAACCCGCCGATGTTGGCCAGGCCGTCCTTCTTGGCCGAGAACGTGCAGCCGTCGGCAAGGGAGAACATCTCGGTGGCGATCTCGAACGGGGTCTTCACCTCGTACCCCGGCTCGCGCATCTTGATGAACCAGGCGTTCTCGGCGAACCGGCAGGCGTCGA
>Ga0105100_10000578_pt1 | contig 21463 bp, 16 predicted proteins | sample PPLLak12cMay2015_2_FD_87033 | JGI IMG/M metagenome (GOLD analysis project Ga0105100, IMG submission 87033) | Freshwater sediment microbial communities from Prairie Pothole Lake near Jamestown, North Dakota, USA - PPLs Lake P8 Core (1) Depth... | ecosystem: Environmental > Aquatic > Freshwater >...
GGATGCAGCTGAAAAAACAGCCATTGCTGATGACATTGCCGTAACCCTGAAAGGACACGATCAGCGCATGGACCTGTATGATGTGATCTTTTACGGCATTGATCTGGAGGTCACAGATACTTCAACTTTCCTTTCAGGATCCACATCCATATTGCTTAAAGTTCTTGACAAGCCGGTAAACGAACTGGTTTTTGACCTGCTTGCTGACCTCAGGGTCGACTCGGTATGGCTGGACGGAAAGGTTACTGCTTTTAATCATGCCGATGATCAGTTAATCGTGATGCCTCAGGCGGAAGTCACGGCACAGAAAAGAATCATGGTCACGGTTTATTATTCCGGCCTGGGAAGGCAAAAAGAATGGATCTCGGGTGTTTATAATGTAAAACAGGATGTCTGGAATAAAAGGATCACCTGGACACTCTCTGAACCTTTCGCTGCCCGCAACTGGTTCCCCTGCAAACAGGTGCTGTCTGATAAAGCAGATTCCGCAACTATATTTATAACCACGGCCGGCAGGTTAAAAGCCGGAGCGAACGGCTTGCTGGAGCATACTATCGTGCTTCCGGAAGACAGGATCAGATATGAATGGAAAACACGGTATCCCATAGCGTATTACCTGCTGTCCTTTGCTGTCGGGGATTATGCAGATTACAGCTTTTATGTACCCCTCCCGGGAAGGAATGATTCATTGCTGGTACAGAACTATATCTATGATACCCTTGCTTATTTTGAGCAAAATAAAAGCGACATCGATAAAACAGCAGAACTGATCGTCCTGTATTCGGAATTATTCGGGACCTATCCTTTCCATGCTGAAAAATACGGGCATTGCATAGTGCCTTCCGGTGGAGGCATGGAACATCAGACCATGACGACGCTGGGGAATTTTTATTATCTGCTGGTTGCCCATGAACTTGCCCACCAATGGTTTGGCGATTATGTGACCTGCGGCAGCTGGCAGGATATATGGATCAATGAAGGCTTTGCGAGTTATGCCGAATATCTTGCATATCAGTACCTCCAATCACAGGATAAAGCAGATACGTGGATGGCTGAAGCTCATGACTACATCAAATCAGCAGGCGGGGGTTCTGTATTTATCCCTGAATCTGATGCAGATGATGAAGAGCGTATCTTCGACTACCGCCTGTCCTATAAAAAAGGAGCCGCGATCCTTCATATGATCCGTGGCGAAGTGCAGAACGATTCGCTGTTTTTTGCACTCCTCAGGGATTATCTGGCCCGCTTTAAAAATAGCGTGGCCCTTGGAAAGGATTTTAAACAATTGCTGGAAGAAAAAACAGGCAGGGATTTCAGCACTTTTTTTGATCAGTGGTATTATGGTGCCGGGTATCCATCCATCACGGTGAACTGGAAACACGAACATGATACCTTGTTTCTGTATTCCTTTCTCACCGCATCATCCGATGCAACCCCTCAGTATGATTTGCTTACCGGTTATAAGATCACGTTGAATAACGGCGATACAACCGTATACAAAAGGCATAACACACACTATGACGAATGGAAAATCAAACTGCCGGGAAATGTAAAAAGCATTATGGTGGATCCTGAGAAATGGCTGTTAATGGATGTAACCGGTGTTAACAATCTGTCAAAACGCGAGCCGGGCAAAAAGTTTTACGTAGCACCAAATCCGGCAAAGAACAGGATCAGCATCAATTTCGAGGACAGCATGACCGAAACAAAGATCTATGTTATTGACTCTGCCGGAAAGATACTGTTTGCAGATAAGCCGGTAAGTTTTCCCTTTACCCTTGAACTTGATGGATACAAATCCGGTTCTTATATTGTCCTGGCCGAAAATGAGGACAGGATCTATACGGAGAAATTTGTGCTGTTCAACCGGTAATTCAAGCCATTGGAGTCAATTAAAACCCTGCAAGATAAATGAAAAAGTTTGCTGTCTGGATCATGCTGGAAATACTGCTTGCCTTTTTAGCAGCAGGACAAGAGCCTGCTTCCAAATCCAGGAAAGCTATTGATAATTATAACAGGGGACTGCAAAGCTTTACCGTGAATGACTATCAGGCCGCTGCCGGATATATGCAGAATGCCGTCCGCGAGGATTCTGCTTTTATTCATGCCTGGCTGGTGCTGGCCGAGGTGTATGAAGACTGGAAAAAGCCCGTTGACGCGATGGCTACATACCGAAGTGCCATCAGGATAAATCCGGGTTTCTATCCTTATGCCCTGGTAAAACTGGCTAATCTGGAGTATAATCAGGCTCAGTACAGCGAGGCTCTTGAACATTACAACCGTTTTCTTGCATTGCCGGGAGAAAAGAATGAGAAGCATATTGAGAAATCAAAGGACGGAATAAACCGCTGTAAATTTTCACTGGAAGCCATCCAAAATCCGGTGGATTTTAAACCTGTATCATTAGGCTCGTCAATCAACACAACAGAGGATGAATACTGGCCCAGCCTCTCTGCCGATGAACAAACCCTTGTCATTACCAGACTGGTGAAAAGTACTTTTATGGGAGGGAATAAGCAGGAGGATTTCTATATCAGCACCCGGACAAACGAAGGGTGGGGACCACTGAACGATGCCGGTTATCCCCTGAATTCTCCCGATAATGAAGGAGCACAGTCCATTTCAGCCGACGGCCGGCTGATGGTTTTTACCGGGTGCAACAGGAAAGATGGACTCGGGCGCTGCGATCTGTACTTTTCCAGGAGGGAAGGAGACCACTGGACCATCCCCGTAAATATGGATGCTCCTGTAAATACCAAATTCACCGAAACTCAACCTGCCTTATCGGCTGACGGAAAGGCTCTGTACTTCGCCAGTGACCGACCGGGGGGAAGAGGAGCCGTTGATCTGTGGGTAAGTCATATGGAGGATAACGGCCAATGGACCAACCCTGTTAATCTTGGAGATACGGTTAATTCAAGGGGAAATGAAATGTCCCCTTTTATTCACCCTGATGGCCACACCTTATATCTTGCTTCGGATGGCCATTATGGACTTGGCGGATATGATCTGTTCATATGCCGTAAGGACAGCCAGGACCGGTGGTCAAAACCTGATAATTTGGGATACCCGATCAATACCAACAGGGACGAATTCGGGCTCATCGTAAATCCATCGGGAAACCGTGCCTATTTTGCTTCTGATATTGGGAACAACAGTGGCAGGGATATCTATTATTTTGACCTGCCTGAAACGGTGAGACCTAACCAGGTTTCATTTATGAAAGGTGTCGTTTTTGACAAAGAAACGCAACGCAGGCTCAGGGCTGATTTTGAACTTATTGACCTCAGCACGCGCAGCCTGGCAAACCAGTCGCAGTCCGACAGCATAACGGGGGAATTCATCGTTTGCATTCCTGTTGACCGGAATTTCCTGCTTAATGTTTCTAAAAAGGGCTATCTCTTTTATTCCGAGAACTTTTCGATGAGTGGCATTTTTTTATCGGATAAGCCTTTTCTTAAAGATATTCCACTGAATCCTTTAAGGATAGGCGAAGTTATTGTTTTGAAGAATATTTTCTACGAAACGGATTCCTATGCTTTGAAGGATGAATCCGTTGTTGAACTCAACAAACTGGTAAAGTTTCTCCGTGAAAATCCACAGATAAAAATTGAGATCAGCGGCCATACCGATAATGTGGGTACTCCTGAGTATAACCTGAGGCTTTCGGAAAACCGTTCCAAAGCCGTTGCTGATTACCTGATCCATGCCACTGTCGCAAACGAAAGACTTGTCTGCCGTGGTTACGGGTTGACACAACCGGTTGCCGGTAACGAAACCGAAGTAGGCAGGGCACAAAACCGGAGGACGGAAGTGAAGATCATCGGGCAGTGACCGGTAACCAATAACTGGTAATCGGTAATCAGTAATCGGTTTTTAGCAGTTTATCGGTTTAGGAATTTAGCTTTTTAGCAGTTTAGGGGTTTAGCTGTTTCACAACCATCACAACCATCACAACCATCACAACAATCTCAACCTGCCTTGCCGGCCAGGCAATCACAACAATTCTCTCCTCCTTTTAGGAACCCAACCGGTTTTAATCCGTATAAATTGTAACCAACGTAATAAATAAAAAAATTTTGTAGTAAATTTATAATTACAAGGATATTATAAGGTATAACCGATAATTTTTTTAAACATGAAAAAATCAGCATTACTGGCTATTTGTATGGTATTGGGTAATTCCATGCTTGTTCTCGGAGGACAGAAAATTCCGGAAAACCTGTTATCGGATTTTATATCAACTGACTGGCCGACGGTTTTACAGGCCAAGGAAGATATTGAAAATCTTGAAACGGCCGGAATCCCTCAGCTCATGTCCTTGCTTAATGATTTTTCAATCCGTAAGCTGGAAAATACAAGTGACCTTATTTATCCGGGGGCTGAAAGATTTTATGGGCACGGCCAGATTGTGGATTACGATATTGACGTGATTGCCGTCAGGTCGGGCTGGCTTTTAGAAGAGGTTGCCTTTCAGAACTTTGGTTTTACCGGTATCCATCTTCCTGAGGATGAACTTACCGGATTCATCCAATATAATTTTCCTGAATTCTACGACAACTCCAGGAATAAACAGGGATTGAACAGGATGACTGTTGCTGAAAAGCGGGAACTTATCAGATCCCTTAGCATTAAGAAAGCACAGGGCTGGTGGAAACAACAGTCTGACGGCTGGAACCGTTTGGATGCCCTCATCAGTGCTTTGCAATCATCCGATGAAAAGCGTCAGGTCAAAGCACTGTTTTATATCCGGAATGGAAGAACCCTGTGTACAGGCCTTACCAGGGAATTTTATCAGACCCATATGGAAGATATTGTAAGGGCACTTTCAAAAGTCGACCTGAAAAGGGTTTCTGAAAATGCCAAGCTGATCATGATGGATATGGATTTTGAATGGCTTACTATGAAATCCGCTGATCCGAGTTAATAAATTGATTTTGATGCTCTGATACTTTCGTTTAACTTTGCCATAAATTATGCGCGTATGAGAAGAACAATCTTAGTCGTTGCATTTCTTTCGGCCTTAATCGGTTTTAATTCCGTCTTTGCACAAAAGGAGATCTTTATCAAACAGATTGAATTTAAGCTTGAAAGGGTCAGCGAGGTGGATTATGAGAATGAGTATTTCATGACCATAAAGCTGAACAAGGGATCAAACTACAAGTTTAAGATTACCAATCACCGTGATAACTATGCAGGTAAAGCCGTTATGGAGCTTATGGATGCGGATAACCTGATCCTTACGAATCAACTCAATGACAAATATTTCGAAGCCGTAAACTTCATATGCAACAAGACAGCCTTTTATGATATCCTGATCAGGTATAAGGATAAAAAACCGGGCAATTCGGTTATTGATATCGTAATATTGCAATAGAGGAATTAGAAATAAACCAGTGACAGCACTGTCACTGCAACGATCATATAAAGTACTGTCAACGGAAGTCCTGTTTTCAGAAAATCACGATAAGTATATCCTCCGGGACCTGAAACCATAAGGTTTGTAATATAGCCATGGGGTGCAAGGAAAGTGCAGGCACCGGCATAAGAAACCACAAGGACAAAAGGCACCGGATTCACACCCAGTTTATAGGCAATGGTAATGGCTATCGGAAAGGCTATGGCAATACCGGCTTTTGAGGTAACCGTCCAGACCAATAAGACAGTAACGATATAGATCCCGCATAACACACCGGCCTTTCCCAGGGGCAAAAAAACGGAGATCATACCATTGGCTATAAGGGAAGCTGCTCCTGATTTTATCATAGCCGTGCCCAATGCCAGTGACAATACTACCACCAGCGCCAGGTTATAATCAATGCTCCCGGGGATCTGTTTCGGACTGGTTACTTTTAATACCATGGATGTCAGGATCATGATACCAATGCCCATAAACAATGAAATAACATGCAAGGCGGCAAGGATGATAACCAGAAAAGTCCCCCCGACCAGCATGGCCGTTTTCCATCCTTCAAGTTTCATGTATTCCTTTACTTTCGAAATGAAATAAAAATCATTGGTGTCGGAAGTCCGGCTGATAAAATCCTCACCGGTAAACAACAGCAATACATCCCCTGCTTTCAGTTCAACATTCCCGAGTTTCCCTTCAATCCGTTCACCATTGCGATGAACCGCAATGATGGCAGCATCATATTTGCCCCTGAAATTGGAATCGCGGACGGTCCTGTTGATCAGGGAAGAATTCTGGGAAATAACCACTTCAACCACTTCAGCTTTTTTCATCTTGGTCAGCATGCCGATTTCGGGAAGCACCAGTCCGGAATTGGAGGTGATCAGGTCGGCAATGATCTTTGTCTCTCCGGTAAAAATCAGGACATCCCCCCTGTCAAGCATTACATCCGAAGGAACCGATGTGATTTTAAACGACTTTCTGAGAATGCCGACCAGCACCAGCCCTTTTATCTCATTAAGTCCGGTTTCCGCAACCGTTTTACCGATCAGATGGGAGTTGGCTTTAACCTTTGCTTCAATAACATATTCGCGGTCATGGGTTTGCAGGTCATCAGCAATGGCCTTTCTGGATGGCAGAAGCCACTTTCCCGTCAGGAAAAGATACAGGGTTCCGAGCAGGATCATGGGTATCCCGACCCAGGCAAAATCAAAGATCTGTAATGCAGGCATATTGGGAAGCAACGTCTGTTCTTCCACCATGCTGTTCACAATCATGTTTGTCGATGTCCCGATAAGCGTGGCCGAACCGCCAAGCATTGCTGCATAAGACAGCGGTATTAATAGTTTGGAGGGATATACATTGTTCCGCTTTGACCAGCCGTGAACATAGGGCATCAGTACGGCAACAAGAGAGCTGTTGCTTAACACGGTTGAAAAAGCAGTTACGTACATTACCATCCTGCCCAAAAAACCGCGGTAGGTTTTTACTTTTCTGAATATACTGTCGAAAGTGTTTTCGATAATACTGGTTTTTCGCAGTATCTCTCCAAAAAGCAGCATGAGGATCACGACGGCAACCTGTTCGTTCCCAAAACCCGAAATGATCTCAGCCGGTGTAAGTACTCCGAAAACGCCGAGTGCAGTGATCCCGATAAGGAGCGTAAAAGAAATGCCCAGGATCTTATTGTACAGGGAGAAAAGAATGAAGGCAATGACTATGAAAACCAGTATCAGATCAGGACTAATCATGCGTCAGATTGGGTTCTTCGGTTGCATAAATGCACAATTTTATCTAAACTCAGCGAAAGTAACAAATTTAATCAGCAGAAGCGAAGGATGAAGGGAAAAAAGTAGGGGCGACCCTTGTGGTCGCCCTTGCTGAATAAAGGAAATCGATTAATAGAGCGACCCTTGTATAATCGCCCTTTTGGTTTTGTTTTTAAAATCAGCCGGAATTATCTATTTTTAAGACAAAATGAAAGGAATATGAAATCGTTGAATGAACTTCAGCCACCGTTAATATGGCATTATTTCAGTGAAATTCTGAAGATCCCGCGCCCGTCAGGCAAAGAGGCCCGGATCGGGAAATATGTTATATCGGTGGCTAAAAAGCATGGATTGGAATATAAGCAGGACAAGGCGGGTAATATACTTGTCGTAAAGAAAGCCACTTCAGGGTTCCTCAACCGCCAGTCAGTATGCCTGCAAAGTCATCTCGACATGGTTTGTGAGAAGAACAGCAGCAGCCAGCATAATTTCGAGACGGATGCTATTGATGTCACTATAGATGATGGATGGGTCTGTGCCAGGGAAACCACGCTGGGTGCTGACAATGGGATTGGAATTGCAGCACAGCTTGCCGTTCTGACCGATCCCAAACTGGATCACGGGCCGTTGGAATGTCTTTTTACCGTTGATGAGGAAACCGGATTGAATGGTGCCAAATGCCTGGAAGGTAATTTTATTAAAAGCCGTATCCTGATCAATCTCGACTCGGAAGATGAGGGCGAGTTGTTCATTGGATGTGCTGGGGGAATGAATACCATAGCAACGCTTAAATACAAATCCAAGAACACACCTGTTGACAGTAAAGCATACCGGATCGCGATCAGCGGTTTGCTGGGAGGACATTCGGGATGTGATATCCAAAAAGGACGGGCTAATTCCATTAAGATACTGAATGAAATACTCTGGGAAGCCAGGAACCGGTTTGATATGCGCCTTGCTGTCTTTGAAGGAGGCAACCTCAGGAATGCAATCCCCCGTGAAGCACATGCGGTAATTGTGATTCCCGATAAATATGTGGAAGTGTTCGGGGAGTACTTCAGGGAAACCGCTAAAAAGCTTGCCGCTGAGATTAAGATCGGAGAACCCGATTTTTCTATTACCCTTAATGAAGTGGATAAGCCGGCCCGGATCATGAAGAAAAAGCCGCAGGAAAAACTGCTGAATGCAGTTTATGTATGCCCTAATGGTATCATCTCCTGGAGCAAAATCATGCCCGATCTGGTGGAGACCTCCACAAACCTGGCCTCTGTTAAATTTCAGTTATCCAACACCGTTCTTGTCACCACCAGCCAGCGGAGTTCCGATAATCTGGCCAAACAGGCTATTGCCAACCAGGTGAGGAGCACATTTAAACTGGCCGGTGCAAAGGTGGAGCATTCTGAAGGATATCCGGGCTGGAATCCAGATCCTTCTTCGGCCATACTATCGATAACCGAGAAAACCTACAGGAAGATATTCGGGATAGCCCCAAAGGTAAAAGCCATTCATGCAGGACTGGAATGCGGATTGTTCCTGGAAAAATATCCGACCCTGGACATGATCTCGTTTGGCCCGACAATCCTTGATGCCCATGCACCCACCGAAAGGCTCAATATCGAAACCACGGATAAATTCTGGAGGCTGTTGCTGGAAGTGTTGAAGAATATACCGTGGGAGGAAGACAGCAGCAGGAGGCAGTGGCAGTAAGCAGTGGCAGGAGGCAGTGGCAGTAAGCAGTAAAAAGGTAATCGGTAATTAGTAATCGGTTATTTCCTCACCCCGGCTCTTCGAGCCACCCCTCTCCAACCTGGAGAGGTGGCTAGTCGCATAACGGGGGATGGTATTGCTTACATCAGATTCCTGCGAGATGAGTCATTACCAGTGCATAAGGTATCGCCCCTCTCCAGGGTGGAGAGGGGACAGGGGGGTGAGGAGGCAACCGGTAATCGGTAATCAGTAATCTGAAATCGGTAGATCATGAACTTTAAATCACTATTTTTGCCAACAAATTAATTAAATTTTTGAAAAAGCGTGTCATTGTAGGAATTTCAGGCGGTGTTGATTCAAGTGTTGCGGCATATCTGCTTAAACAACAGGGATATGATGTAACGGGCATGTTTATGATCAACTGGCATGATACCACCGGAACACTAGCCGGGGATTGCCCCTGGAATGATGACCTTTTGTTTGCAGAACTGGTTTGCAAAAAGCTTGATATACCCTTAAAGACAGTTGATTTCAGCGATGAGTACCGGAAACGCATCGTTGATTATATGTTTGCGGAGTATGAAAAAGGGCGCACGCCCAACCCTGACGTATTATGCAACAGGGAAGTAAAATTCGACCTGTTCCTTCAGGAAGCGCTAAAGGAAGAGGCCGATTTTATTGCTACCGGACATTACTGCAGGAAAGAGGAATTTCATACCCGTAATGGAATCGTATATCGATTGCTGGCAGGCGCTGACAAGGCAAAAGACCAGAGTTATTTTTTGTGCCAGCTTTCGCAACATCAACTTAAAATGGCTTTGTTCCCTGTCGGAAATATGATTAAAAGTGAAGTCCGGCGAATTGCCCATGAGCATGGCCTTGCCACAGCCGAAAGGAAGGATTCGCAGGGGCTTTGTTTTATCGGGAAAATTCACCTTCCTGATTTTCTGAAACAGAAACTGAAGAACCGGCCCGGTTCCATTATTGAGATCCCGGCAGAGCTTCCGGCTTACAGGGAATATGCAAAATCTCACCGTCATTTTATGGCAACGGGGAAAGGTTTATCAGAACTGACAAAGGATTTCACCTATAAACAGGAAGATGGCATGGTGACAGGGCGTCACAACGGAACACATTACTATACGGTGGGACAGCGCAAAGGGCTGAATATAGGAGGCAAAGCCGAACCATTGTTTGTACTGAAACCTGAACCTGCCGATAATAATCTGTATGTTGGCATGGGTCACGGACATCCGGGCCTCAACCGATGGGGCCTTTTTATTCCCGGTGACGATATTCACTGGATCAGGAACGATATTGAATTCAGTCCGGGACAGTCGAAAAAGCTTCTGGTAAGGGTCCGTTACCGTCAGGCATTGCAGCAGGCTATGCTGTACAGGGAGACTGAAGGCCTGTATATACTGTTTGAAAAACGTCAGCGTGGAATAACATCAGGACAATTTGCTGCCTGGTATGACGGAGAGGAACTTCTGGGCTCGGGAGTGATCGGGTGAACAATTAACAATTAACAATTAACAATTAACAATTGATTCTGGTTTTTGCTATGGAAAAATACAAATGCATTGTCTGTGGTTATATTTATGATCCCGTTGAAGGTGATCCCGACGGAGGGATAGCCCCCGGAACCTCTTTTATGGATTTACCAGATGACTGGGTTTGTCCGGTCTGCGGAGTTTCAAAGGAATATTTTGAGGCTACGGAATGAGGGGAAAAGGGCTAAAAATCCTGCATTGATTTATGATAATTATCGCTCTGTGTCGTATATTCGTATTCTAATTTGGGAATAGACTATGAGGGTTGGAGTTCGCTTATGGGCTATATCACTGCTCATTTCTTTTTCTGTCGATCATGCTGACTGTGATATTATCGCCCAGGATACCGTCAGGCCCGGGAATGTGATCCTGTTTATCGGTGACGGAATGGGACTGTCTCATGTATATGCCGCCTATACCAGGAACAAGGGGCATCTTAACATGATGGATTGCCCTTACACTGGTTTTAGCTTGACATACTCAGCTTCAGGCTATATAACCGATTCAGGGGCCGGTGCTACCGCCATATCCTGCGGAAAGAAAACCTATAATGGCGCTATAGGTGTGGATGCAGACAGCCTCCCCTGTAAAACCATTGTTGAATATGCCGAGGAAGCAGGCATGTCAACCGGATTGATCTCAACCAGTGCCATCACCCATGCCACACCGGCTTCATTTTTTGCGCACCAGAAAAACAGGTCAAGCTATGAGGCCATTGCAGCTGACTTTCTCAAAACCGATATTGATGTCATTATAGGCGGCGGAGCTGATAATTTCTCCAAACGCAGGGATAGCAATGATTTAATTGGCCAGTTAAAGGACAAAGGATATGAAGTGATCCTTTATCCTTCTTCCCTTGAATCTTTCGATGCTGACAAGGTTGCCGTTTTCACCGCCCCGCAGCATAGTCCAAAGATCTCCGAAGGACGCGGCAGTATGTTACCTGACGCAACAGAACAGGCTATCACCTTGCTGAGCAGGAATGATAAAGGTTTCTTTCTGATGGTGGAAGGCTCACAAATAGACTGGGGAAGCCATAACAACAATATCGATTATACCGTTGAGGAATTGATCGACATGGACAATGCCGTAGGGAAAGCCCTTGATTTTGCCAGGCAGGCGGGCAATACCCTGGTGATCGTTACCGCTGACCATGAGACAGGCGGTCTTGTTGTTACCGACGGGAATATAGCAAAAAGGACAGTAAGTGTCAAATTCACCACCCTGGGCCACACGGGTATGATGGTGCCTGTCTTTGCTTATGGTCCCGGTGCGGAAAGATTCTCAGGCATCTATGATAATACTGCCATCTTCACGAAAATAATGAACCTGCTTAATATTACCGACTCATGCATTTCTCACACACTTTCAAAATAACCCTGATATTGTTTTCCATCCTGAATTTATATGCAGGATGCCATGAAAAAGAAAAGGAGCCTGTCAAACCCAGCTATATGACACAGGTTACCGTATTGCCGGAGGAACTCAGCGAAAATTCAGGCATGATATGGTATCAGGGACTTATCTGGACCATCACAGACAGCGGCAGTGAACCTTTCATTTATGTTGTTGATACGGCAGGAAACATCATCAGGCATATCCGGCTGGACGGAGTGGAAAATACTGACTGGGAAGAAATAGCCCAGGATGAATCCTTTATATATGTTGGGGATTTCGGGAATAATGAAGGCGCGCGTACGGATTTGCGCATTTATAAGATCAGCAAAAGTAACCTGGCTGATACAATGGTCACCCCCGAAGTCATTCAATTTGCGTTTGCTGACCAGACCGATTTCACTCCTAATGCATACAACACTCGCTTCGATTGTGAAGCAATGATAAGCAGGGGAGATTCCCTGTTTCTGTTTACCAAGAACTGGACCGGCGCCAAAACGCGCATCTACAGCCTCCCTGCCGTTGAAGGTAATTATCAGGCTTATCCTGGCGGAGAGCTGAATGTTGGCGGACAGGTTACCGCTTCAGTATACTCAGCCACAGATAAACGTCTTTACTTATTGGGCTATATGGACTATATTCCTTTCGTGTGGGTTTGCAATGATTTTTTTCCGGGTGAAAACTATGAAGGACTGATGATGCAATTTCTTTTCCCTGAGAAAATCGGCATGCAGACAGAAGGCATTGTACTGACCGATAAAGGAGAACTCCTTGTATCCTGTGAACAAAGTCTTTACTCCCCGGCCATACTGAAGGTGACACTCGGTGATCAGCCTTAAGAATAGCAGGCAGTAGGCAGTAGGCAGCAGCAGGTTGATCTTCCAGGGTCGCCAGATTCCGGGGGATCGGGGCAGGCGCGGGAAGAATCATATTCATTATCGATATTTATAATGAATGACGGAAGCCTGCCTCAACCGGTCAGCCGCTTCTTCAGGCTTAACGGGGTTGATGATGTTGCCTCCTCCTGATTCAAATCCGGCCAGGTATTTCAGCTTATCGGGCGAACGCATGGGTGGATAAAATTCAGTGTGAAAATGAAAATTCCCGCTTATCTCATTCCCGTCAGTAGGCGCATTATGCAGCATGGTAATGTTGGGGAATGACATATTGTATAAATTGTCAAATTTGACGATCATCTGATGATGGATTTCGGCATAGGCCAGGGTTTCTTCAGCTGATAAATCACTGATCCGGGCAATATGCCTGCGCGGAACGATATACGTTTCATAAACAAACCGGGCAAAGAACGGGACAAAAGCAACAAAATGCTCATTCTTGCATATAATCCGGCTGCCCTTGCTCAGCTCATGTTCAGCCAATTCCTCCAATAATCCCCTTCCATGGGCTGCCCGGTATTCAACAAAGGAATCCAGTTCACGCTGTACGATTCTCGGGATAAATCCGGTCGCGTAGATCTGTCCGTGCGGGTGAGGATTTGAAACACCGATAGCTTTGCCCTTGTTCTCAAAAATCAACACATTGTTGATGGAAGGATTGCTCCCGAGTTCGATAAATTCTGTTTTCCAGCAATTAACAACATCCAGCAATCCGTCCTGGCTCATTTCAGCCAGCGTAACATTATGACGCGGAGTGAAACAGATCACCCTGCAGGTGCCATGGACCGGTTCGGCGGTTTCAAAAGGATCTTTGCGATGGACGTCAGGTGCTTCCATTGAAAATGAAGAAAAATCATTGGTAAAGGCGTAAGGTTTTGCATACAGGGGATTTTTAACTCCTGACGCCCTGATGACTCCCGGACACAAATAACACCCGGGATCAAAATCCGGTTCCTTTTCTTTGCCTGAGGAGACTGTTTCCCCTGACCATGGCCTTTCGCTTGTCGTTGCAGCCAGCACTACCCATTCCTGCAACAAAGGGTGCCACCGCCGTTCCCAGTTTTCATTGACGTCCATATACCGCAGCCCTATTTACTGAATAATGCTTCAGAATGATCCAATAAGTTTTGCCCCATCACCGATTTCGGCAATATAAAAATCAGCCTTCAATCCTGTTTTTGCTGTATAGTTTTTGCCTACCGTTTGCATGAATGTCTCAACCTGGTTCCCGGCAACCAGGCTTACGGTGCATCCTCCGAAACCTGCCCCGGTCATCCTCGACCCGATCACGCCCGGTATCTTCCGTGCTTCATCAACGAGCGTATCCAGTTCATTCCCGGTTACCTCATAATCATCACGCAGCGAATCATGCGATCCGTTCATCAAAGCGCCAAATTGTACCAGGTTCCCTGAACCCAGTTCCCGCATGGCATCTACCGTCCGTTTTATTTCCGTTACCACATGACGGGCTCTTTTTTTTACGGTTTCATCAGGGATCTGCTGATCAATCAGGTAAAACTCTTCTTCAGGGATCTCTCCCAGCAGCGAAATATTTTTTGCTTTTTTGATATATTCTACAGCTTTGTCACATTCTGCACGGCGTTCATTATATTTTGAATCAGCCAGTCCCCTTCGTTTGTTGGTGTTTGAAATGACCAGCTTGTATCCTTTCAGCTTCAACGGTACCAGTTTATACTTGAGGGTATTGCAATCCAGAAAAATAGCGGAATCTTTTTTCCCCATGGCTGAAGCAAACTGGTCCATGATCCCGCAATTTACTCCAACAAACAGGTTCTCAGCGCGCTGGCCAAGCTTTGCCAGCTCAACGCCATCCAGTCCGGCATTAAAAATCTCATTTACGGCCAGTGCTGTTACGATCTCAATGGAAGCAGAAGAAGAGAGTCCGGCACCATTGGGCACATTGCCGTAAAACAGCATCTCCATCCCGGTGATCTTCACGCCCAGCTTGTTGAATTCATTCAGGACCCCCAGCGGATAATTGACCCATTGGCCTTCATGTTTACGGGATATGTCAGCCAGGGGAACCGAAGCCGTGTAATCAAAATTCATGGATGCCATCCTCACAAAACCATCATCGGATTTCCGTATAGCCAGATAGGTGCCAAAATTCAGTGCACAAGGGAATACAAATCCACCATTGTAATCCGTGTGCTCACCAATGAGATTCACCCTTCCGGGAGCAAAGTACAGCAGTGATTTTGCTTTCGATCCTCCGTACCGGGTTTTAAATTCCTTTTTAAGTGCTGTGATATCCATTGGTTTCGGTTTTTTAAGAAAAACAAAGGTATTTAAAAAAATATGGCAACCAATTTTTAGACTACCGTGATGGTTTTATTTTCATGTTTTTTCTCTTATTTTTATCCCGGCATATGATAACCGGCAACCATGAAAGATTCTGTCAAACTGAAAGCCTGGTTTTTTGTTCCCCTTGTTTTCCTGCTGGTACTGGCACTCAGGATCATAGTGCTCGTTCCGAAAGGAGACCTGCATCTGATGATGAATGAATTCCATACCGGATTTTTTGACTTGTTTTTCAGTGTTGTTACCTGGTTGGGTGACGGTTTTTTTGTTCTTTTACTGTGTGCAGTTTTGTTGTTTTTCTCCTTCAGGTTAAGTGCTTATATTTTCACAACCTATGCCTTTTCCGGCATTTTTGTCCAGCTGCTGAAACGGTTCTTTTTCGATGACGTGCTTAGGCCGGCAGGCTATTTTAAGGATACAGCTTCGTTATATATGGTTGAAGGAGTCAAGTTATTTACCCGGCATAGCTTCCCCTCGGGACATGCCGCAACGGCATTCGGACTCTTCCTGTGCATCGCCATGGTATCCGGCAACAAATATATCCAGGCCTGCTGCCTAGTGTTGGCCGTCATAACTGCATATTCCCGGGTTTACCTGTCGCAGCATTTTCTGCCTGATATCGTGGCGGGAGCGGTTATCGGAATAGCAGGTTCGCTGGCGCTCTATCCCTGGTTTTACCGGCATGATAAGAAGTGGCACCGGCTTTCATTACTCACCATGAACAAAAAATGAGCCAACTAAAGATCAGCGAAAGTTTAGTCTATACGGCCATAGCCCTGGTAGCCGGACTCTTATTCATCCCCTTTCTGGGAGGGGTTCACCTGTTTGACTGGGATGAAATAAACTTTGCCGAGTCGGCGCGGGAAATGATAGTTACCGGCGACTACCTCACCGTTCGGGTCAATTATATCCCTTTCTGGGAAAAGCCGCCCTTATTCATCTGGATGCAGGTACTTTCTATGAAATTATTCGGGATCAATGAATTTGCTGCCAGATTTCCCAACGCAGTTTGCGGGATCATCACCCTGCTGTTACTATATTCCATAGGGAGAAAGATATACGACCGGGCCTTCGGTCTGATCTGGGTTATGGCGTATGCCGGTTCATTACTGCCTTTTCTCTATTTTAAATCCGGTATCATGGATCCCTGGTTTAACCTTTTTATTTTTCTTGGTATCTATAGAATTTACCTTTATTTCACCCTGGATACCGGTAGGAAACTGAATGTTTCCCTGTCGGCACTTTTTATCGGACTGGCCATCCTCACCAAGGGGCCTGTTGCATTGCTGGTCTTTTTGCTATGTCTGGTAACCTATATCTTGCTGAAGAAGTTCAACGTAAAAACCAGCTTTGCTGATATTGTTTTGTTTTCCTTCATCCTGATTATAACCGGAGGATTCTGGTTCCTGCTGCAGATTGTCAACGGTAATTTTTCCGTCATTGCCGATTTTATAAAATACCAGATCAATCTGTTTAGTACGCGCGGGGCAGGACATGGCGGTTTTCCCTTATACCATGTGATCGTCCTGCTCATCGGTGTTTTCCCGGCCTCCATGCTGACTCTCCCGGGACTGTTCCGGAAGAGCAGAGGAAACGAATTGCAGACCGGCCTCACGGTTTTTATGAAGATCCTTTTCTGGGTCGTCCTGATATTATTTTCCATGGTCAAAACCAAGATCGTTCATTATTCATCGCTCTGTTATTTTCCCCTGACTTATCTCGCAGCCGTTATCATTTACCAGGTATATGCAGGCCAATACAAGTTGAACAAATCCCTGATCTGGATCATAACCGGAACAGGACTTCTGTATGCGATTATCATTATGTCCCTGCCGTTTTTCGACAGGGTGAAATCCGTGCTGCTGGAGCACATCGTCATTGACGACCCTTTTGCCCTGGCTTGCATTAATGCCGATGCCGGATGGAAGGGTTTTGAAGGACTGCCTGCCGTCCTGTTGCTGGCAGGAATTATCCTGTTGCTCCTTTGGGCTCATAAAGCTGAATTTATAAAAGGATTGGCTGCCCTTTTTATCAGTTTTTGCCTGTTTGCATATGGCTGCCTGCTCTTTATCACACCTCGCATTGAAAAATATTCCCAGTTCGCCGCGGTTGAATTCTTCCTTTCAAAGAGCCATGAGGACGCCTATATGGAAACCCTGGGATATAAAAGCTATGCCCACCTGTTTTACGGCCGGATAAAACCGGCATCCAATCCGGACGCAAAATCCAGGGAATGGCTCATGAATGGTGATATCGACAAGAATGTTTACCTTTCCATGAAAATAGATAAAAAAGAAAAATATTTAAAACAATTCCCTGAACTCAAAGTATTGTATGAAAAAAATGGCTTTGTTTTCTGTGTTCGTGAAACCCGTTAAAATATGATAAAGGGAAAAAAAGTTACCGTAGTTCTTCCTGCCTATAATGCTGAGAAAACGCTTGAGCAGACCTATGAGGAAATCCCTTTTGATATCGTGGATGACGTTATACTGGTTGATGATCTCAGCCGTGACGATACCATCGGAAAGGCCAGATCGCTGGGTATAAAATATGTCATAGCGCACGCCCAAAACAGGGGATACGGCGGAAATCAGAAAACCTGCTACAACAAGGCCCTTGAGATAGGCTCTGATATTGTGGTCATGTTGCACCCCGACTACCAGTACGACCCGAGGCTCATCCATTCCATGTGCTACCTTATTGCCAATGGTGTTTATGAGGTGGTGCTGGGTTCAAGGATCCTGGGAAAAGGAGCGCTGAAAGGCGGCATGCCCTTGTATAAATACATTGCCAACCGGCTTTTGACCATGAGCCAGAATGTAATGATGAATCAGAAACTCTCGGAATATCATACCGGCTATCGTGCATTTACGAGAAATGTCCTTACATCAATTGATTATAATGCCAATTCCGACGATTTTGTTTTCGATAACCAGATGCTGGCGCAGATCTTTTATGCCGGATTTGAAGTTGCAGAGATCACCTGTCCGACCAAGTATTTTGATGATGCCTCTTCCATAAACGTATCCAGGAGCATGAAATATGGGATGGGCGTCATAAAGGTATCCCTGATGTATTTTTTGCAGAAAACCGGACTTGGCCGGTTTAAGATTTTTGACCGTGTGAAATGAACCGATAATTCGTAAATTTGATTTTTAACCTATGATGAATTTAAAATTATACCCTATGAAACGAATATGCTTCAACCGTGTTTTCAGGACGATCACCTGGTTGTCCGTTATCTTCATCGTAACATCGTGCAAACCTAAAGAACCCTGGATTGAAATGTTCAACGGGACGGACCTTTCCGGGTGGACGCAACTGAACGGGACTGCCCCTTACACCGTTGAAGATGGTGAGATTGTCGGCCGCACTGTGCCCGGGAGCCCCAACAGTTTTCTCTGCACCGATTCAGTTTATTCCGATTTCATCCTGGAGTTTGAAGTGAAAAAGGACTGTGTGCTGAATTCAGGGGTGCAGATCCGCAGCAACAGTTATCCTCTTTATCAGGATGGACGTGTGCATGGGTACCAGGTAGAGATAGAAAACAGGCCTGACAGGCTGTGGTCAGGGGGAATCTATGATGAGGCGCGGCGGGGCTGGCTCTGTGACCTGACCGACAATAAGGCCGGTGGCCAGGCTTACCATTTTGAGGGCTGGAACAAATACCGTATTGAAGCCTTTGGCCCATCCATGAAAGTCTGGGTCAACGGCGTTCCGACGGCCAACCTGATTGACGACATGACCCCCGCAGGATTCATTGGATTGCAGGTACATTCCATCGGGGATGATACCGCCATAGCCGGCCTGGAAGTCCGCTGGAAGAACATCCGCATCATCACCCGGGACGTGGATCAATACCTGACATCCATGGAACTTGCCGCTGTAAATACCGACAATAAACTGACCCAACAGGAAGCCAAAGACGGATGGAGATTGCTGTTTGACGGAAAGACCGTAACCGGATGGAGAGGTGCTTACCGGGATAGTTTTCCGGAGGAAGGATGGAATATAAAGGACGGGGTACTGACCGTAATGGCTTCGGATGGCGCCGAGTCAAGAAACGGCGGGGATATAGTATCGGTTGAGGAATACACTGACTATGAATTCGGGCTGGATTTCAGGCTTACCCAAGGAGCCAAAAGCGGAATAAAATATGTCGTCATGGAAGCCGAGAAGGGAAATCAGGGATCGGCAATAGGACTGGAATATCAATTGCTGGATGATGAAAATCACCCCGATGCAAAGCTGGGAAATCATGAAGGCAGCCGCACCCTGGCATCCCTCTATGATCTGATCAAAGCAGAAAATAAACTGGTCTTCCCGGTGGGACAGTGGAACCAGGCCCGCATCGTATCAAAGGGCAACCATGTTGAACATTGGCTGAACGGAATAAAAGTGCTGGAGTATGAAAGGAATACCCCCGAATTCAGGAGGCTGGTGAAGGAAAGCAAGTACAAGGTCTGGCCCGGTTTCGGAGAAGCAAAAAGCGGGCATATACTGCTGCAGGATCATGGAAATGAGGTGGGGTTTAAGAATGTTAAGATAAGAGAGTTGTAATGGTTATAATGGTTGCTGCGCCTGCCGAAACCCCGGGATGAAACTTTGTTGCCGGAGGGCGAAGGCAGGTCAGTTGTCAGCCTGCCTGCCATCAGGCAGGTTGTCTGTTGTTGGTTGTCGGTTATCAGTTTAATTAGCCTGTAGCCTCTAGCCTTCAGCCTGTAATCTGTATATTGTCTATGACTTTTATTCATTATTCTTTTATCTTTATTCTAAAATCTTCATTCAATGAACACCCGCCGCGATTTCATCAAAAAGACCACCCTTGCTGCCACAGGGATTACCCTTGGCGGAATGGGAATGAAGGCATCAGGTTATAAACGGATACCCGGATCCAACGACAGGGTCCGCATTGGTGTGATCGGATTTTCCGACCGTTTCAGGCAATCCCTTTACCCCTGTTTTCTCGACCATGCTGAAAGCCTCAACATGGAAATTACAGCCGTATCGGATATCTGGAGTCAACGAAGGGAGGAGGCGAAAGCCTTTCTCACACCGCGTTTTCCTGACATCAGGATAGCCCGTAATAATGAAGAATTGTACGAAGGGCACGATGTTGACGCCGTCATCATCAGCACCGCCGATTTTCAGCATGCCCTGCACCTGGCTGAGGCTGTCAATGCCGGATGCGATGCCTATGTGGAAAAGCCCTTTGCCGAGACTATGGAAGATAACCGCATAGCGTTGGCAGCGGTGAAAAGATCGGGCAAAATAGTGCAGGTCGGTTCGCAGCGGCGCAGCGGCCTGAATTATATCGCAGCCAGTGATTATATCCGTTCAGGCCGTTTTGGCCAGATCACCATGGTGGAAATGAGCTGGAATGTAAACCAGCCCGGACGCTGGAGAAGGCCGAAGCAGGTGGCCATGGCGCGGGAGGAAGATGTGGACTGGAAACGGTACCTGATGAACCGACCCTTTGAACCATGGGATTCGCGGAAGTTTATCGAATACAGGCTTTTCTGGCCCTATTCATCCGGGATACCCGGACAATGGATGTGCCACCAGATCGATACCGTTCACTGGTTTACCGGCCTGTCATATCCGCGCAGTGTTGCCGCCAACGGCGGCATTTATGCCTGGCATGACGGAAGGACCAATGACGACACCATGACGGCAGTTTTTGATTACGGCCCGAAGGATGATCCCGAATTGGGATTCCAGGTGGTTTATTCCTCTCGCATGCATAATTCGGCCGGAGGTATCAGGGAACTTTATTTTTCCAATGGCGGCTGCTTGAACCTGGATACCAACAGGATCAGCCCTGAAGGAGGACTGGAAGAAAGATATGCCACCGATATGAACATGCAGCCCAATCTGCTGGAACCTTTTGAATTGCCTTCCATGAAAGCCGAAGCCGGTGCCAATACCGGTTCCGATCCCATGACCTCGGCCCATATGCGCAACTGGATGGAGTGCCTCCGCAGCCGTGAAACCACACATGCTGATGTGCTTGACGGGTATAACCATTCCATCGCGGGCATCATGACAACAGCGGCACTGCATACAGGGAAGAAGGTATTTTTTGATGAGGCCACACAGGAAGTGATGGCGGGGGATGAGGTTTTCAGGATGTGAAGGAGAGACAGGACAGGATGAGAATGAAGATGAGAATGAGGGAATAGAGCCCCGGCGGGGCGAAATGTTGGTAGCCCCGGGTGATAACCCGGGGTGAATAAGGAAAGCATTAAGCGCTGCAGGCAATAGATAGCCAGATGCAATGACATTATATGCAGCGAAAATGATCATTGCCAGGAACAATGAGCAATAGTTAATAAACAATTACTCCTGAACAACAGAAATCACTGGATATACATATGATAATTTCTTTATTTACAATATTTTACAGCGCTA
>Ga0105100_10000583_pt1 | contig 21335 bp, 20 predicted proteins | sample PPLLak12cMay2015_2_FD_87033 | JGI IMG/M metagenome (GOLD analysis project Ga0105100, IMG submission 87033) | Freshwater sediment microbial communities from Prairie Pothole Lake near Jamestown, North Dakota, USA - PPLs Lake P8 Core (1) Depth... | ecosystem: Environmental > Aquatic > Freshwater >...
CCTGGTTCTGACAGGACAGCTGGGGGATGTGATGAAGGAATCCGCCCAAGCAGCGCTCAGCTACGTGAGGTCCAAAGCAAGGAATCTGGGGATCGCAGAGGATTTCTTCAGCGACCACGATCTCCATATCCATGTGCCTGCGGGGGCCATCCCTAAAGACGGCCCGTCAGCGGGGGTGACCATTCTAACGGCTCTGGCATCGCTTCTAACCTGCCGGCCCATTAAATCAGATGTGGCCATGACGGGTGAAGTCACGCTGAGAGGCGCGGTGCTCCCGGTGGGCGGAATCAAGGAGAAGGTGCTGGCTGCCAGCAGAAGCGGGATAAAGCACATTATTCTGCCGGAGAGAAACAAGAATGATCTCGAGGAGATCCCCGAAAAGATCAAGGATCATTTGCAGTTTCACCTGGTCAAAAAGATGGACGAGGTCCTTGAGCTCGCTCTTGACTCGCCAGTAGGTCCGTCCTGCAACTGACACCTCAGTCTTTTACCCGGCAGCTAGGCATCGGGAGTCATCCAGCACGGACGAGCGGTACCACAGATGAGCTGACGCCGTTTGTCCGTGCTACTACTCGACTGAGTGAGCTCGGGAAGAGGGGCAAATGATAGCCGTTATCCCGCCATAATTCTACGAAAGTCAATTTCAAATAATTTATTATAAATGTGTATATTTAGTTTTATCCTATATTAATATATGACGGCTTCGCAAAAGTCGTCACCCCGTTGAAAAACGGGGTCCAGGTTTTTTGTAAGACTATGAAAAGACTGGATTGCGGCGTTCGCCGGAATGACGGAAAAGGGTGTTTCTCGACTTTTTGCGAGACCGTCAATATATCGCTCTTTATACATTTCATTAATACAATCATAGGATTTGAGAAAAGGAGCAAACTTGACACAAATAACAAGATAATGTTATAATTTTACAAAATTTGCATTAAAATTGCATCGTGACTATCCAAGTACTTTGGCCGTGAAAAAGGGGGTTGCACGGCCGCAGGACCCGTCGGAGAGGATTCCTGAACTGGCATACGGGGACACGGTGGCAACCCTATGGCTTCAGCGGGTCGGCGGTGAGAATCATGGACGAGCAATACATCAGTGACGCGGACGGGCAGAGGACCTATATCTTTACACCGGAACAGCTCTCTGAGATCGAAGCCGTGCTTGCAGAGGATCTGCTTGATGTGGGAGTCCATTCGGTGACCCTGATCGACATGGCGGGGAACATCATTTCAACCATGGACAATGGAGACAACAAACATGATCTTTACTCCCTGGCTGCGCTGGCGGCTGGAAATTTCGGAGCTGTGAGCACGATGGCAAGCCTCATTGGCGAAGAGGAGTTCTCGTTGCTTTTTCACAAGGGTAACAAAGAGAATATTCATTTCAGCAAAGTCACCGATGAATTTCTCCTGATCACCATATTCGGAAGGGAGGTTTCTCTGGGATTCCTGAGGCTGAAAGTGGCTGAAGCCACGGAAAAGCTCGTGATTATTTTGAAGCCGGGCTCATAACGATTTGGAATCCCGCTTAGGTTTCCTAAAACCCTTTGAGCCGAATGGTTCTCAGGAAAGGTTGGGTTTTATGGCCATCATCAATCTGAAAAAGAAAGAGGTTCAATCGAAGATCGTTTACTATGGCCCTGGCAGGGGAGGGAAAACAACCAACCTTGAATACGTCTATAAGAAGTTCCGAAGCCGCATCCAAACGGAGATGGTCACCATCAAAACCCACGGGGACAGGACCCTGTTCTTTGATTTTCTTCCCATTCAGATCGGCAGAATTAGGGGATATGATATCCGGATCCAGCTTTACACTGTTCCGGGTCAGGTAAAATATGAATCCACGAGGAGGTTGGTCCTGCGGGGCGTGGACGGGATTGTATTTGTGGCGGATTCTCTGGCGGTGCGCCGAAAGGAGAACGTTCTTTCCCTCAAGAGCTTGGCGGACAACCTGGCATCTTACAAGAAGAGCATTTTGGAGATCCCTCTTGTCTTCCAATATAACAAGAGGGACCTCACGGATGACGGGATTCCCCTTCTGCCTGTGGAATGGCTCGAACAAGATTTGAACTCCGAACTCAAAGCCCCCTACTTTGAAGCCAGTGCGCTCAAAGGACCGAACGTGGCCCAGACGATGAAGAAGATTATTCTCATGACCATTGATTCCCTCAGGAAAGATCTGACCTAGGAGGTGCTGACTTGGCACAACAAAGAGACGAAGACAATTTCAGATCCCAAGTGGAAGATCGATTGGATCATCTCTTCCAGGAGGATTCCCCGGAGGAGACGGAAGAAAACGTCAGATTGAGAGAACACCCTCTCAAAGGTCTGAAGGCCATCCTGTTGTCCATTGACTGGGAAATAACGGACAGCACCATGGACAGCCTCCTCAACGAAATAAAAAACGTTGAGTACATCTACAGTGAAGACAAAATCATCCTGACCTTCCTTCAACTTCTGGGCTCCATAGGGAGATATCTAAAAGTAAACAAAGCGAGGGCCCATCCCAACGCCACTCGGGTGATCAATTCCGTCTATGAAGCTCTGGAGAAGGCGGCCCTGACCGAAGAGATGCCTCGCGCGGAGAAGGAAAAAATGCTTCTTGAAGAGGTCGCTAACTTCAAGAAACTCAAGGAACAGGTGGTGCTCAGGAAGGTGGAGAAGAAAGAACCCGCAGTCTCCAAAGGGGCGCCTCCTCCGGCCCCTGCACCGGAGGAAAAGGAGATCCCGGTGACGGAGAGTTTTCTCCCAGAAGAGACACCTGTGGGGGCCAGGGCTGAGGCCCGTTTTGCCGGGATGTCTCCTCACGAGGCGTTTGCTTATGCGCTGGAAGAGATCAGGGATGTCATCCGAGCGGAGTTCAGGACCCTGCGGGCGGAAATCAAGCTATGGCGTGAATCCAAATAAAGAAATCACACCGGGGAAACCCCAGAGGTCTTATTCGTGTGAGACCGAGTTACCTCTATAGAGCAGGAAGGCCTGGAAAACGGCAGGAGGCGAAGGCATGGATATTTCATCCGGTGATATTTCGGGCATGATCTTCAGGCGAGTCGTGAGGGAAGATACTGCAGAGTACTCCTTCGACGCTCAGATGTTGAGGGTCTTCATGGAACTCGATGGAAAGAAGAGCCTGGCAGTGATTTCGAAGAAGACAGGGCTAAAAATGAGTTCTCTGAGAGAAGCGGTGAGCAAGCTTTTCAAGCTTAAACTCATCGAACAGACGGCCGAGGCGAACTCCGCCGTGGATGCCGATTTCATGGACACCCTAAAGAGAGAACTCTCCCTGGCCATCGGGCCGCTAGCCCAAATCCTGATTGAAGATGCCGTCAATGATCTAGGCCAGAGCGTGGCGTGTTTCCCCAGACGACAAGCGCCGGAACTCGTGGAAAGCCTTTCCCGAGAGATCCAGCGCGAGGAGAAGAAGGCCGTTTTCAAGCAGAACATGGTACGCAAAATCAAGGAGAAAGGATATTAGATAAGGACAACACTTGGTGCATCGCTTAACCATACGAAGGGGGACTAAAAGATGATCATTATATGTGAGGAGTGCGGCAAAAAATATCAAGTCGATCCATCGCGTATCAAGGCCGCAGGCGCAAAAGCCAAATGCACGGCCTGCGGCAATATGATGACCATCCGCAAACCGGAAGCCAAACCTGTGGAACCTCCCCCCGCGTTGCAGCAGAGACGGGAGATTCCGGCAAAGGGAGAGGAGCCTCCTCCGCCCAAAGAAGAGCCTCCTTCAAGCGCCGAGGAGCAACAGCCTGAGGCGAAGGAGGCTGTGCCAAAAGCCAAGAAAAAAGGCATGGGCTTGAGATTCAAAATTTTCATTCTCTTTTTCCTCTTTCCCATCCTCCTTTTTGTCGGAGCCGCGTATCTCTATCTCTGGCAGCTGCAGAACCTTTCCGCTCTGATCACGGTGGAGAGTTCCAAAGCAGTGACCCAACTGGGAGAGCAGATCATTGCTGAAAAAGCCCGATCCGTGGCTTCCCAGGTGAGGCTCTATCTCTTGAGCCGGCCCGATCTCAAGAAGGAAGGATTCGATGCGGATCCGGAGTTCAAGAAACTGGCGGTTCAAAAGGTGGGGCTCACGGGATATACCGCCCTTCACGGAGTCCCGGACGGTCAGGGCATCTGGCGCAACTGGGCTCACACCAATCCAAAAATCGTAGGGCTGGATATGAGCACGCTGAAAGGGCCTTTCGGCGCCAACTTCGCTGGATTCTGGAGGGTGTTCAGCAACGGAAAAGACGGGAAGGAGTCCAGTGGGTACTACAAATGGCAGGAGCCTGATGGAAGTTTTCGAGACAAGTACATGGTGTGTGCTCCTGTGCAGGGGACGCCCTATTATGTGGCAGCCACAACCTATCTGGATGAATTCACCAAACCGGTGAAAGAGATGGAGGCAAAAGCGACCCAAATCAGCACAAACACCAGGAAGATTGTCCTGGTGATTCTGGTGGGGACCCTTATCCTGATCGGAATGATTGTTGCCCTGTACGGAACACGGCTGACGAGCAGGATTAAGAAACTGACCTACGTGGCAGAACAAATCAGCGTGGGCGAGATGGATGCGGAAATCCCAGTGACCTCCCGGGACGAGATCGGAGATCTTGCTGAAGCCATCGGGCGAATGCAGGACAGCATCAGGCTCTCCATCGAAAGATTGCGGCGGCGGCGCTAGATACTCAATCTGAGACTTCGGACTTCTTCGTGGAGGGATCCATGGATAGGGGCAGGGCATGGTGATTGTACCCAGGGAAAACCCTGTTTTCGAGAATCTCAACAGCTACTATCTGGATCTTCGCCGGTTGCTGGAGCATTACCAAGGTGAAATGGGATCCGGGGGGATCTACTTCAAGTCCGCCACTGCAGAGGGGGCAATTTTCTTTGAGGCCAATGAACTTCTGGGCGGCAGTTTCGAAAACCGGGACGAAAAGCTCGCCGGCAAGGCAGCGATCGATCGTCTCCTGACGCCCTCATCCGCCGACAATTACCAAGTCAGCATTTACGATGTTAAACCAGAGGAGGCCTACTACTGGTCCAGTATCCCCAAAGCAAAAAGGATCTATGAGGATCTCAGCACGGAATTCACTGACCTCGAAGGGCTCATCAAAAAAATGAGCTCCGAGAAACTTTCAGGATACATTGAGATTTCCTTGAACAGCGAAATGGACGGGGGGTTCCTCTTTTTCAGAAACGGCCAGGTGATCGGGGGTTACTACTTCTGGGAGAAAAAGTTCAGAGTCTCCCGGGAAAGCCAGGACGTGCTCCTTCGGAAGGCCAAAGGAAGCGGCGGCGTTTTTCATGTGAGCAAAATCTCCATGGAAGGAAAAGAGGCCAGGGAGTCATCCGAAAGAGATCCGGCACCCGAACTCGTTGGCGCTCTGGAAGAACTCCTGGCGCTGCTCGATAACTTTTTCACCTCCAACCAAACGGTCAAAGGGAATTTCAACACGCTGCTGAAAAAGAAATTTCTGGACCTGGCGGATGAATACCCTTTCCTAGATCCTTTTGCGGGTGAATTTCAATACTCAGGCCGAAAGATCCGATTGGCAAGCCATGCCAAAGATGCAGAACTTGCCAGAGGCTTGTTGGTTGCGGTAACAGGCTTGGGTCGAGACCAGGGCCTGAGCACTCCATTCAAGAGCCACCTGGAGGGCTGGCTTCAAAAATATCGGAAAAGGCTCTTAAACCTCGGAATCAGCGTGGACAGCCTTCTGGCTGTCCGGCAAAGCACAGGGGAGTTCCGGAAACAAAGGAGTTGACGCGGGATGGAGTTGGAACGACCTGAAGTTTTCTCTGATTCCTCTGGCAAGGGTTTTGCGGATTTTATACGCACTCTCCCAGTGGCAGTGTTTCGCGAAACGCTTGACGGCAGGATCGTGTACTGTAACAAGGCTCTGGCCGAGATGTTCGGATTCGAGTCGTCCGCAGAAGTGCTCGATCATCCCATGCCCCTTTTCTACCGAAACGCCGAAGACCGAGGCTTGCTTCTCCGTGCGGCGATGAAAAGCGGTCGGGTGGTGGATGCCCCTCTTTCCTTGAAACGTCGGGATGGCCGCCCCATTTGGTGTCGCCTTACCGCCAGCGCATTTGTGGATGAGGAGGGCGCTCTGGTGCATCTGGATGGTGTTCTGAGAGTGCTACCAGGGAAATTGAAAACCGGGGGACCCGAATTACGACAGAGTACGGAAGATTCACCAGCAGGTTGAAAGGATCAGTGAACTTGCAAAGAAGATCGGAAACATCAAGAAATATGAACCCATGGATTACGTGGCAGGGGTCAAAATTGTGGACATTGACAAGACCTCATAGCTGGAGGGCGGCGGAGGACAGAGGGTGGTCAAGAAAGTTCTTATTGTAGACGACGATCAGGACATGTTGCTCTCCCTAGAGGAAGGGCTTTCAGAATATGACGAAACGTTTTCCATCCTCACGGCGGAAGACGGTCTGGGCGCTGTGGATGAGCTCAAGAACAACACCATCTCCCTGGTGGTGACGGATCTAAAGATGCCGAGAATGGACGGGTTCTCTCTCCTCTCTCACATCATGGAACACTATCCGGAGATCCCGGTGGTGATTATCACAGGGTACAGCACCTCAGAGATGGAAAGACTGGCCCGGGAAGGAGGGGCGATCGGGTACATTGCCAAGCCGTTCATGATTGACGACTTGGCCAAGAGGGTCATCACCGCCCTCCGAAAGGAAGCGGACGGCGGCACGCTCCACAGCGTGTCTTCAGGTATTTTTCTTCAGTTGATGGAAATGGAGGCAAAAACGTGCACCGTCCGCCTTGTTGAGAAGTCTTCAGGCAAGCAGGGGATTCTTTTTTTCCTGGAGGGACAGCTGTTGGATGCCCGATGCGACAGCCTCCGGGGGGAGGCTGCCGCTTATGAGATCTTTTCGTGGGACGATGTGAGCCTCAGCATCCAGAACGCCTGCCCGCAAAGAGAGAGGCGAATTCATCGCGATCTTCAGGCGATTCTGCTCGATGCGATGGTGGTGAAGGACGAACTCAAACGCCTTGGGAAGGGGGCGAGTCCCAGAAAGAAGGAACCCGCCCCGAGCAAGGAGAAGGTCGAGAGGATGCAACCGGTAGAAAGGGTGAAGGAGCTTTTGAAGAGAGAAGTGGGTGAGGGATATGGGATTGAAGATATTTATGAGGACAACACCTGGGAGAGTTTTGTCAAAGGGATAGGGAGATTGGGGATGGCCTTCAAAGCAGGAGAATTCAGAGTCGCTTACGTAGACAGGGGAGACTCGAAGGACTTCATCCTTTTGCCCGGGGAGAGCGTGACCGTTGTTTCAGTGAACCCGAGGTGCGCCAGAGACAGGATCATGGAGGCTTTAAGCGAGGAGAGCGGTTTTGCAGGATTTGATGGGAGCATCCTGAGCCATGAAAGAAATCTTTAATGATATTCTAGCGATGGAGGATGTCCAAGGGGTTGTTTTCAGTTCTTTAGAAGGGGAGATCTTCTTCATGGAGCCCCCTATCGAAATAGACAGATCTTTGCCCTTATTCATTCGGGCTTTGGGGGGAATCCGGGAGGCGGACCTGATCTTTGAGAAGAGCCGGATCTATGTGAGGAAAACGGAGACAGGATACCTTGTGATTCTGCTGGGGCTCTTCGCTTCCGGCGCGATGCTCAGGCTTCACGTGGATATGGCTCTTCCTTCTCTGAAAGAAAGGGGAAAAGGAAAGGGATTGAGATCTTTGTTCAGGAGAAACAAGTAACTCCTCACCCGGGCGATTTCAGAATGCCCGTTTAACCTCTTCCACACGACCTCATTCGAGCTGAAACCGCACCGGCACTTTAACCCACATGTCGACCTTCTCTTCACCTCGCGTCCCGAGATGAAAAAGCCAGGTCTTCACGCTCGTCAATGCAGCCTGATCCAAAACCGTATATCCGCTGGAGGTGGAAAGGCGCAAGTCTGAGACCCTGCCTGCGCGAAGCCGCTTTGGCGAAGTTCGGATTTTCATGGTTTTAAACTGACTCTTGGTTTTCCGGTCATTAGATTTCTATCCACCAGAACGGCACACTCATAAACCGCCTCGATGCTTGCTGCGGTAATGACCTGATCCGGAGTTCCGGTCCGGTGCACAGATCCATTCTTGAGCATCACGATTCGATGACAATACTGAGACACGAGATCGATGTCATGAGAAACGATGACAACGCCCAGCCCCTTTTCTTTGCTGAGGCTTAAGATCAAATCAAAGATCTCCTTCTTGTACTTGAGATCCAGGAAGGACGTGGGTTCGTCGAGAAGAATCACTCCAGGCTCCTGGGCAAGGGCTCTTGCCAGAAGGACTCGTTGTTTTTCGCCCCCTGAAAGCTCATGGATGGAACGCTCTGAGAGTTCCAGGGCATGGGTCGCTCTCAAGGCGTTCACCGCGATCTTCAGGTCCTTGTCCCTTTCGAACTGCAGCCTTCCGAGGTGGGGGAAGCGACCCATGAGCACCACCTCGAGAACAGAGAAAGCAAATCGGAAGAAGTTTTCCTGAGCTACCAAGGCGACGACTTTTGCAACGTCTCCCCGCTTGAGGGTCGCCATGTTTTTTCTTCGAACAAGAACTTCTCCTTCATCGGGAAACAGCATCCCGTCCAGAAGCTTGAGCAGAGTGGTTTTTCCGGAGCCGTTTGGGCCGAGAATGCCGAGCATTTCACCGGGAAACACCTCGAGATCCACGCCCTTCACCGCCCAAGAGGCGCCGTAGCGAAACCCCACTTTTCTCAAAGTCAGGATCGGCTCCATTGACTTCCTCTCACTCTGAGAAGGTAAAGGAAAAAGGGGGCTCCCAAGAAAGCGGTGACCACACCTACAGGCAATTCACTGGGAGAGATCACGAGCCTTGCCAGAGTGTCGGCTGCGATCAGGAATGTGGCTCCGCCCAGGGAGGCCACAGGGATGAGGAGGCGATGATCTGACCCAAAGGCTATCCTTGCTATATGGGGAACGATGAGCCCGACAAAACCGATGAGTCCGGAGAAAGAAACGACAAGACCGATCACCAGAGAAACAAGCACCAGGCATGTCTTCTTCGCTTTTTCAACGTCCACGCCGAGCTGAAGGGCAATCTCTTCTCCTGTGGTGATGAGGTTTAGCTCTTTGGCAAAGCGGAAGAGAATGACGGAAACAACGATCAGGGCAGGAGCTAGAATGATCAAAGGAGCGTAACGGCTCTGAGAAAGATCTCCGTAAAGCCAGAAAAGCATCGTATGGAGGCGACTGTCCGTGGCGATAGAGATGAAAAACATAATCACAGCGGTGAAAAAGGCATTCAGAATCACACCCGTGAGCAGAATGGTCGAGGATTCCATGCCCATCCTTCTTGTCCCTAAAGCCAGAACGAGATAGACGGTAAGAAGCGCGCCGGCGAAGGACAGGAGAGGGATGCCGACAGAAAAGGTGAACCCCAGCAGAATCCCTATAATGGCTCCAAAAGCAGAGCCGCTCGAAACACCCAGGATAAATGGATCGGCGAGGGGGTTGCGCAGCAGAGCCTGGAAGACCACGCCACCCAAAGCCAGGGAAAAACCGGCAAGCCCTGCGAGGATGGTTCTGGGGAGCCTGATCTTTAGGATAATCAGCCTGGCAGGGTCATCCGGATGGAGGGTACCGGAAACAAGGGCCACGATTTTGTGCAAGGACACTTCCGCTGTTCCAAGAAGCAGGGAAGCCGCTCCGACGAGAAGCAGAAAGAGAATCATGATCAGGGAAAGGCGAAAAACCCTGGCGGGTGTCAAAGGAGGCTTGTGGAGCAAATCATTATTCATGGGTCATTGATGATTTTAGCTATGAGTGGTGAGTTAATGAAGACTGAGTAGCGCTGCTTTTGTTGTCCTAAACGCGCTTGCTCAGTCCTCAGCACTCATGCCTCAGTCCTGTTTTAACATTTGTCCCTGTCACCCTCATCGTTCTAGCTTTTCTACCGTGCGCCTTGCGCCGTGTCCCTCGTCCCTTTACCTAAACACTTCCGGGTGAAGGAGCTTGGCCATGATTTCAAGACCGTCCACAACCCGGGGAGAGGGCCGGTCGATGAGGTCGGAGTCAATCAGGTGAACCCTTCGCTTTTGCACTGCAGGGATAAAGGTCCACTGGAGCCAGTCCTGTCTTGCTTTCTCGAACCTCCCTTCTCTCTCCATGGAGGAAATGAGAATCACCTCGGGTTTCCTGCGAATCACTTCCTCCAGACTGATTCTAGGGTAGGTCATGGATTCGTCGGCGGTCATGTTGTCGCCTCCTGCAAGATGGATCAGGTCGTGGTGAACCGTGTTTCTGTTCACGCTCATGATCGGCTGAATATGAATCTGCAGAAAAACCAGGGGGGTTTTTTGCGCGCCTGTCAACTCGACAACCCGATCCACCCGCTTGCTCAGTTGGCCGGAGATCTGCCAGGCCTTCTCGGGGACACCGCTGACAAGCCCGACAGTGGAAATGGCCTCTATGGCCTGCCTCACTTCTCTAGGATTCACGAAGAAAACTTTGATGCGGGCCTGTTCAAGCAGTTCGAGGACATAGCGTTCATTCCCGTCCACCGTCCCTATCACCAGGTCCGGGGAAAGGCTGATGATCTGCTCCACGTTGAGATGGATGTAGCTTCCTACCTTTGGCTTGAGGCTCGCCTCAGGGGGATAATTACAGTGGTTTGTGACGCCTACGACCCGGTCTCCTAAGCCCAAAGCATAGAGTATTTCCGTGAGGTTTGGGGCTAGGGCAATAAGCCTCTTGGGTGGAGCCGGCACAGTGATCTCTCTCCCAAGGGCGTCCTTAAAGGTCGCGCCTAGAGAGGGACTTGCCCAAAGGGCCGTTGCCAACACGACAAGGAGAGCGATAACGCTTTTCCTCCTGACCCCATTACTCCATTGCTCCATCACTCCATCCTCAGACAATGCGGTTCTTCACCAACCGCCCTTAGATCTGAAAAACCATTCCCCCCACCAACATGCTGATCTCCGCGATCTCGCTGATCGCTCCCACGCAGTCGCCTGTAATCCCTTGAATTCTTCTCCAGCAGTAAAACCCGAAAAGCAAGGTGGGTGCAAGGGAGCATAGAGCGCAGACCAGGGCAGCGGGAGGGGAAAAAACCCAAGCTGCTGCAAGTCCGGTAAGCAAGTAAGCGAGGATGACGGATATCCTCGCAGATTTCCCGCCTTGCCCGAAGGGAGCAGCAATGCTTTCAGCACGGGCATTGGGGATAAAGGCGATGGCAAGACCCTGCATGGATCGGGAAAACACAAAGCTCCAGAAAATGAACCAGGGGTTTCCCTTTTCAAGAAAAAACTCCCAGCACCCTGCTTTGATCAGGATGTCAAAAACAATGGCACAGACCCCGAAAGATCCCATGGCCGGGTCCTTCAGCAACTGAAGAATGCGCTCCTTTGTTTTTCCTCCTCCGAAAGCATCCGATACATCGCCCAGACCGTCGATGTGCAAACCTCCTGTGAGCCAGGTGACGATGGCCATGGAGAGGAGAGCCAAGATAAAGGGATGTTTGAATCCAATGGCTCCGGCACTGTGGTACAGGAGGACGACGACGAACCCGAGCAGTGCGCCCACGAGTGGGAAAAAACCCAGAGATCGAGAAAAATTTTCTGTGTCTTTCCCAGGGATGGGGATAATGGTCAAGGTACGAAAGGCGGTTAGAATCTCTAGGATCATGACTCCCACTGGGTTGCCCTCCTGCCGAAGGGGGGGTAGCGCTCATTCCATTTTTTCCGACACACCCGCCGAATCAAAAGTCGCCATTCGGTGATAGCACTCCATAGCCTGGGCGATAATCTGCATGGCCAGCACCGATCCCGTTCCCTCTCCAAGACGCATGTCCAAAGAGAGAATCGGGCGGATGCCCTGGGAGGCGAGGAAGGGTTTGTGAAAATGCTCGGCGGAAGCATGAGCGAAAAAGAGGTAACCCTTCGCCGCCGGCTCCATCTTCACGGCCACCAAGGCCGCAGCCGTCGCAACGAACCCGTCTACGACCACAGGGATACGGCTCTCGGCTCCTCCAAGGATCATGCCTGTCATGCCGGCAATCTCAAAGCCCCCGACCCGCCTCAAAGCACCCAAGGGAGTATGGTCCCACTCTCTTCTGTGGAACAGGACTCCGTCACGGACCACTTGTTTCTTCTTTTCCAGAAAGGCGCCAACAGATCCCGTGCCTGCGCCGATGGTGTCCTCAGGATCCAAATCGAGCAAAAGACTGTAGAGCGCGGAGGCTGAGGAGGTGTTGCCGATTCCCATTTCTCCAATACCCAGGAGATCACAGGCGGATCCTTGAGCAAGGTCATAACCGGCATAGAGAGCTTTCATGCATTCTTCATCGCTCATGGCCGGCTCTTTTTTGAAGTTTCTGGTCCCTGGAGCGATCTTTCTTATCAGGAGTCCCGAGAACTGCTGAAAAGCGCCTTTGACACCCATGTCGACAACAGCGCAGTCAATTCCCGCTTTCCTGCACATCACGCTGATCGCCGCCCCTCCGTGGACCATGTTCAGCACCATCTGGTAGGTAACCTCACTCGGATAGGGTGTGACGTTTTCTTCTGTTATCCCGTGATCTCCTGCAAAGGTGAAGATCTTCATCCGGGAGAGTTGGGCGCCGGCGTTGCCTCTGCAAAGACAGTAGCGGAGCGCAAACTCCTCCAGCCTTCCAAGGCTGCCAATCGGTTTTGTCAGGTTGTTGAGACGGTTCACGATCTCCTTTTCAAGATCCTCATTCGCTACAGGCGAAATGGCGAAACTTGGTTTATCCACGCAAAGGTTCTCCTTTCAGAGGGAGAGGTATTCCGCAGCAAAGAAGATAGGCGTATGCCGCTTTTTGAGCCACATGCCGGTTGAGGTACCCGGCCATGTCCCTAAAGGAGCGAGCCAGAGGGTTCTCAGGGACAATCCCCCATCCGACCTCATTGGTCACCAGGATGAGATCACAGGCTGGATGATCCAGATGAGCGAGAAAGGCCTCGACCTGCACCCGGACCTTTTCTTCCTCGTCCTGAACGTGATGATAAAGATTCCCAAGCCATACCGTGAGGCAATCGACAACAACCACCTGAGTGCCGCCCGGCAAAACGGTGAGCACGCGGGAAAGGTCGATGGGCTCTTCGATCGTGTGAAATTGATCGTCCCTCTCTTCTCGGTGCCGGGCAATCCTCTCTTTCATCTCCTGATCAAAGGGAACAGCCGTGGCGATGAATACCCGCCTTGAATAGTTTCGAAGGCCAAGAGAAAGAGCGTATGAACTCTTCCCGCTTCTTGCTCCTCCCGTGATCAGAGTGATACTAGACATGCTTTCTATGCTCCTCGGAGACCCATTCGTTCGACAACTTCAAGGGACAGACGAAAATCGTTTTCATCGAAAACCTCAAGGGTAAGGACAGGTGCAGAAGACCGGCACGACTGAAGATGGCCGAAGAGAAGAGCAAGATCGAAGTCCCTCAGGCTTCCCAGGTCTCGGTGGTCCTTATTTTCCCGAATGCCGTGGGCATGAAAGACACGGATTCTATCATGATACTTCGCCAGATAGGCGTCAAGGGGGTAGCCCTTAAGAAGAATATGCCCGATATCCAAGCAGACGGAGAGCTCAAACTCGTAGACGATCGGGTCAACCAGAGCGAAAGGATAGTCCAGAGTTTCGACGCAGAAGAGATGGGGCTGAATTCCGGTGTCGAGCAGGTCCACCACCGATGCCCTAAGCCCCTTGGTCCAGCCGGTCATGTTCTCCGAGGGAAGGGGACCTCTCCGCTCCCCTTCAAAGTGCACCACATAAGCGACCGGATTCAGAGGGGAGGTCAACTCGACAATGCGGAGAGCCTTTTTCACCGACGACCGTCGCTCTTGCTCGTCTTTAGCCCCGAGCAAGAGGCCAAGGGGCAGATGCACCGTGTAGGATAGATCATTGGCACGGGCTATTTCATTGAGCGCGGTGATCGTTTTCTCATCAGGAAGATTGGATCCATCGTCCGCCTCAAAAAGGACAAGTTCAATATCATCCACATAGGGAGCGAGGAACCTGACATTGGTGATCAGGTCAGCGGGAATGATGTAGGATGTGGTTCCCAAGCGAAAGGGAAACCGATTCTTGAGACTCTTGATCATAGCGTCCATCGCCTCCTCGCTGGTCTTAGTAGCGAATCTCAATGCCCGCAACCCAGTTCCTTTCAGGCGCCGGATAATAATAAGGAGTCGGCGTGACCCCGCCGATCACTCCGTACTCGGAGTATTTCTGATCGGTAACGTTGTTGACCCCCACAAAACTATTCACCCACTTCCAGCCATAGGAAAGCCTGAGATCGAGGGCGTAGTAGCTCTCGAGCTTCTCAAAGCGATTGGCCTGGTCACTGATCAGGTAACTCTCTCCCGCATAGTGATAATCGGCTGAAAAGACCAAATTCGGAATCACATCATGGAGGCGGAGACCCAGATTGAATTTGTTCCTCGGCACGGCGGGGATATCCTTGCCGTCAAAAGACCCTTCGCGGAACGTCGCTTTTTCGTAAGTGTAATTCCCGTAAAGCGTCAGCCTCTCGAACAAGTCTGCCCTGCAACCGATCTCCACGCCCTGGTGCAGAGTTTGGTCGTAATTCTCATTGGTGAAGGTGAAATGGTTATAGAAGATCTCGTTACTAATCTCGGCTCGGTAGAAGGTGATGTTGGACTGGAAATTTGGGCTGAAAAAGTGCTTTGCCCCGACTTCGTAATGATCCCCTGTTTGGGGTTTTAGGTCCTGGTTGACTCTGATATTACCAGCCACATAGTCAAAAAGCACCACTTCATCGGTCAAAGGGAATCGAAAACTGCGATTGTATCTTCCAAAAAGAGAGGATTTTCCGCTGTAAAGCCATGTAAGCCCTGCGGTGTAGGCGTTCTCGCTTTCCTTCACGGTTTCATCCAGGGGGGCCAAGGGGAAAAAAGCACTCAAGTCCCTCTGATGGAGGTCATATTCCGCTTTTTCATGTCTGGCGCCAAGCGTCAGGATGAGGTTCTCCAAAACCGAGAAATCGTCATTCAGATAGAGGCCGTATGAATCACGGCTGATGTCTGCCAGACCGGTGAGTGTTGCCGACGCAGAAAAAGATCCAGAATAGGTTTTCAGGTCCTGATCAATCCAGTAGAAGTCGACTCCGGTGATGAGCGTGTTCTTGTGCCCCATCACTTCTTTCTTATGAACATAGCGAGGGGTGAACCCATACGTCTCGATATGGCTTTCGATCACATAAGGGAAGAGGGAATCAGGGAAGTCGCTTTTGCTGTCGCGGTTCCGGTAAGAAAGATCTGTCACCAGATTCCCCGAGTTTCCAAGAAACAGATCAGACCCGAGTTTCAGATAACCGTCCTCTGTGTGAGCCTTGTCCAGCGGATCCAGACTGGCCCGGCGGTTTACAGAGAGTTGTTCCTTTGTCAAAGCGCCCGGCAAGCCATAGTCATCTTCGTGATAAGCGCCTGACAAATTCAGGCTCAGGAATTGCGCGACATCGTAGGCAATTTTCCCACCCCCGTCTTTGGCGCGGTAGTTGTTGTTTTCCCGGTACCCTTGTGTGGAGTCGTAGCTGCCGTATAGCGAGGCGGCAAGAGGGCCCTGTCCTCCGCTGACCGAAACATGTTCCTTGTTGCGGCCGTAGCTGCCTGTCACAGCCCCTGCAGAAGCAGTAAACCGATCGGACGGGGTTTTGGTGATGATGTTGATCACACCGCCCACTGCGTTGTCGCCATACAGAACGGTGCCGGTTCCTCGTACAATCTCGATTCGTTCAATCTGGTCCAAAGGGATCTGGGTCCAGTCCACCCCGCTCAGGTCGACCTCATTCACCCGCCGGCCGTCCACAAGAACCAGGTTGTTGTAAGGAGCGGCTTCTCCGAAACCCCTTAGGTCCACTTGCGCCGACTTTCCGTTGCTCAGGAGGTCACGCACCACAATCCCTTCCTGGGACCTGAGAAGGTCCGGCACGCTCTTGGCGTTGGATTTCTTGATGTCCTCCTGGTCGATCACCGTGACGTTGGCGGGGATTCTTTCCACTTTCTCCTCAGACCTGGTTCCAGTAACCACCACCTCGTCCATGGTGACGATGGATTCCTTTGGCTTCGTTCCCTCTTGCGTATAACCGAGGCAAGGGAGGGTTACGATGACCGCCAGCACAAAAAGACAAACCCGTTGCTTCATGATCCGATGTCTCCTTCCTTCAGGTTGATGATGAAAACACAAAGGTTTCTGTCACAGGAAGGGCCCCGCCAAAAAAAATCCCCGGACCGATTATCTCGATCCGGGGATTTCCCTTTTTTATCCTCAAGATCTACACGCAGCCTCTGACCTCGAAGGCTGTAGCGAAAAGTCTAGGCAGGTCTTCTGACTCCCTCGCCCTTTCAGCGGCCTTCCCATCCCAACAAATCAGACAGTGGCGCACAGCGGCTGGAAGAGTTCCCCTTTCCCGGCAAGAGAAAAGAGAGAGGTTACAGCGGCGGGACCGTCCCCGGTTTTAACGGGGTTCCCTATTAAGCTCCATCGGAGCGCCTAAACACACTGACGCGAATTCTACTCAGATCAAACGGGAAGTCAAGAGGAAAATAGTGCTCGATCACGTCCCTGACCGTGAATCGTCACAAGGCTCGTCCTCGCTGATCCCTCTCGAGTGCTCTGGGCTGGGAGCGTTCGTACAAAAGGGTAAAGGCTCAGTCTGTTTCTTCTTGCTTTTTTCTTCCAATTCCTTCTTTTCTTTGTCTTCCATAGGAGTCACCCCCGAGTCGCTTTCTTGTCATTAAAACTAAATACCCCGGCCTTTCTGTCAAGGCGTCACAAGGTTTAATTGTGGTAAGGTGTTGACACGGCGTCTCAAGTTCCAGTATCTCTTTTCCCCTAAGAGTTTGAATCTCCAATGAAGGAATCCCTCAAGAATTTCCTCCCTCTGAAGGAATATTTTGTCCGGAACCGCCGGGTTCTGGTAGCGGGTCTTCTCAGCCTTTTGGCCGTTGACTTTCTCCAGCTCCTGATCCCCATGGTCATCAAAAGAGCGATCGATGCCCTGACCCTTGGGAAGGCCACATCCCCTGTGCTCCTGGAGTCCGGAGCAATCATCATGGCCATCGCATTCGCCATGGCGTCGCTCCGGTATGTCTGGCGGCATTGTCTGTTTGGTCTATCGAGAAAAATCGAAGAAGGGATTCGCAACAGGCTTTACGAGCACCTTCAAGCCCTCTCCGTGTCTTTCTATCACCGCACAAAGACAGGGGACCTCATGGCAAGGGCGATCAACGATATCAATGCTATCCGAATGGCAACGGGCATGGGCCTGGTAGCCCTGACGGACGGACTGGTTCTCGGGGTTTCCGCCATAGGCTTCATGCTTTACATCGACCCCTCGCTCACCCTGCTCTCGATCCTTCCGGCTCCCATTCTTATCTTTTTTACGAGAATGCTCACCCGCCGCATGTCAAGCGGTTACGAAAGAGTTCAAGCTACGTTTTCAAACCTGACCGAGCGAGCCCGTGAGACCTTTGCAGGGGTTCGGGTTGTCAAAGCGTACGGCCGAGAGTCCTGGGCCCAGGGAAAACTGAGAAAAGAAGGAGAAACCTATATCCGTGAAAACATGCATCTTACTAAAACCATTGCCCTTTTTTCGGCGATGATGGTGATCTTCACCAATCTAGGGCTGGCGATTGTCATCTGGTTCGGGGGGCGTCTCACCATTCTGGGCCACATCACGACCGGTGAATTTGTTGCTTTCATCAGCTACTTGAACCTCCTCATGTGGCCGATGATGGCCATAGGGTGGGTTGCCAATATGCTCCAGAGGGGCTCTGCATCCATGCGGAGGCTGAACAGGATCTTTGACGAAGTGCCGGAGATCAAGGATACAGGACCAGACCGAGATATCGCGGCCCTTAAGGGCAGGATAGAGTTCCGAGGGGCGAGTATCACGTATCCGGGTGGAGGAACGTCGGCGATTAAAGACATTCACTTCACCATATCGGCGGGACAGACGGTTGCTCTCGTCGGCAAGGTCGGGTGCGGCAAGAGCACCCTTCTTCAAGCCATCCCCCGTCTTTTCAATGTGCCAAGAGGAACAGTTGTTATTGATGGAATGGATATCCAGGACATCCCTCTCAAGAGCCTGAGACAAAGCATCGGCTTCGTCACCCAGGAGGTGATCATCTTCTCGGACACCATCCGAAACAACGTCCTTTTCGGCAGGGAGGGTGTTTCTGAGGAAGCCCTGGTCAAGGCTTTGAAGACCGCCGAGATCCATGAGGAGATCATGGCCCTCGAAAAGGGCCTTGATTCTTTGCTTGGCGAACGGGGCATCACCCTTTCGGGTGGACAGAGGCAACGATTGAGCATCGCCAGGGCGATTCTTATGGAACCCTTGATACTGATTATGGATGATGCCCTGTCCATGGTGGACACCCGGACGGAGGAGCGCATTCTGAATCAGATCCTCGAGTCGAGAAAAGGCAAGACCACGCTCATCGTTTCTCACAGAATCTCAACGATCAGCAGAGCGGAAGTGATTGTGGTGCTGGTTGATGGAGAGATCGCTGAAATGGGCGGGCACCAAACGCTCCTCCAGAAAGGGAAAGAGTACGCGAGGCTCTACGAGAGACAGCAACTGGAGCAAGAGCTGGAAGTAGAACAAAGGAATAATGGAACAGTGGAACCATGGAAGAATGGATAAACCCCGTGTCTAGCGAGCAGTAGTCCCTTCATTCCAGCATTCCACCACTCCCTAGATACCTAGGTCGGTAGTAACCGTACTGAATAAAACGTCCCTACAAGGAAGAGGCTGAGGCGGGCGGGCGAGTTATCATGATTGGTGAATACGGCTACATGGAAGAAGGCAAACTGGGGAAGCCTTATGATCTGAGCCTGGTGAGGCGATTGACCCACTATGCCTATCCCTACAAGAAGGTAATCCTCTTTGCTCTTCTTCTCACCATGCTGATCACGCTGATGGATCTGGCTCTTCCCTATCTTTCAAAGATAGCGATCGACCGCTACATTCTTGCCACCTGGTACCGGCTGAGCCTGGCTTCCCTGGAGCAACCGGTGAGAAAGGAACTCACGAAAGCCTTGGGGCAGGCCTTACAGGAAAGCAAGGACGGTTCGTACGCTTTTGTCTCCCATGAAAACTTGAAGAAACTCGATCCGGCGCTCCTGCACAAATTCAGGAGCAACGGCCTCATCGCCGAAAGGGGGTACTACAGAATTCCTCCTCCCCTGGAAGGAGATTTTCTTAAAGAGGAGACAGACGCTTTCTCTCTTCAGGACGAGTCCAGGATGGTTCCCTTTGATAGGGTGAACGCCTTGCAACCGGGCGAGATCTTGAAGGTGAGAGCAAAAGACCTGGAAGGGCTCGGTGCCGTGGGGCTGGTCCTCCTGGGTTTCCTGGTCGTTTCGTTCTGGCTTGGCTATGGGGAATCGTATCTCCTGGAGCTCATCGGTCAGAAGATCATGCAGGATATCCGTCTCGAGCTATTTGAGAAAATACAGTCCCAGGCTCTGAGCTTCTTTGATCGCCACCCGGTGGGGCGACTCGTTACGAGGGTAACCAATGATGTAGAAAACCTGAACGAAATGTTTAAATCCGTGATGATCACCGTGTTCAAGGACATCTTCATCCTGACAGGCATTCTTGCGGTGCTTCTTTATCTAAACTGGAAACTGGCCCTGGTCTGCTTTGCCCTTCTGCCTTTTATCTTCGGTTTAACGCTGCTTTTCAGCTCCATGGCGCGGGAAGCGTTCAGAGAGCTTCGCGCCAAGGTGGCCAAGCTCAACGCGTTTCTCCAGGAGAGGATCACGGGGATGAGGATTGTCCAGCTGTTTGCCACGGAAGACTTCCAGAAGAGGGGTTTTGCTGAAATCAACCACGAGAACTACGTTGCCGGCATGAAGCAGATCAGGGTTTTTGCCGTTTTCATGCCCGTGATGGATCTTTTTTCGTCGTTCGCCGTGGCTCTCCTCATCTGGCATGGAGGAGGGAAGGTGATCGGCGAACAGCTCTCCCTGGGGTCTCTTGTGGCTTTTATTGGTTACATCCAGATGTTCTTCCGGCCCATCCGGGACATCGCCGAGAAGTACAACATCATGCAGTCGGCCATGGCTTCCACGGAGCGCATTGTCGAGTTCCTCGACCACAAGGAGGAGATCCCCGAACCTGAGAACCCTGTGAAACCGGAGCGCGTTCTGGGGCACCTGCAGTTCGATCAGGTGACTTTCGGGTACCGGAAGGATGTCCCTGTTCTCAAGGATGTCAGTTTTGAAGTGAAGCCGGGAGAGATGGTCGCGATTGTCGGGGCAACAGGGGCTGGGAAGACCACGGTGGTCAATCTCATTGAACGGTTTTATGACCCGCTTCAGGGGAGTGTTTTGCTCGACGGCGTGGACCTGCGCCGGTGGCCCAAGAAGGATCTGCAACAACAAATCGGTTTGGTGATGCAGGATGTGTTCATCTTTTCCGGAAGCCTTGCGGACAATATCCTGCTTGGGGAAGATCAGGCGGGACCGGACGCCCTAGAGCGAGCCATCACGCAGGCCAATGCCCGCTCTTTCATTGAGAAATTGCCGAAGGGCATGGATCAGGAGATTGGCGAGCAGGGGTCGAATCTTTCAGCAGGAGAACGCCAGCTCCTCTCCTTTGCCAGAGCCCTGGCCTATGACCCGAAAGTGCTGATCCTTGACGAGGCCACATCGAGCGTCGATCCTGAGACAGAGCATCTGATCCAGGAAGCGATTCTCACCATGACTCGAAAGAGGACTACGCTGGTCGTCGCTCACCGGCTTTCCACGATACGAAGGGCGGATCGAATCCTTGTGATGCACCCCGGCAGGATCAGGGAGCAGGGCACCCACGAAGAACTCATGGCCCTCAAAGGGGTGTACTACAAACTCAACAGATTCCGAGAGGTATGACCCATATGGTGTAGCCCGACCTCACCTTCCTCGAGGGCCATGAGCCAACCCCGCGGCCACTTTTATCCACCCTCATTCAGCCCGCCATCCCAAACCCACACGGCGGAAGATGAACATCCACAGCATCATGGACTGGCATGGCCCTGTTAGATTCTTGACACGCAAGGGCGAATCCCATAGAGTGCAAAACAAGAGCTCACTTTTTGGGTTTAGCCTGTTTGATTGCAGCCTCTAATGACGATGGACGGCCAGCCCTTCAGCGGGCTGCCGTCCATTGCTTTTTATGGACCCGGCAAAAGAAATCCCCAAACAGAAACGGCCTTACCGATCCGATACGCTTGCTTCATCGTTGTGGAGGCACGTCCTGCCATGAACGCCGTTCCGGCTTTTCAGAATAAGAAGGGAATGAACCTCTTGGTTTGCTTGATGTA
>Ga0105100_10000585_pt1 | contig 21330 bp, 20 predicted proteins | sample PPLLak12cMay2015_2_FD_87033 | JGI IMG/M metagenome (GOLD analysis project Ga0105100, IMG submission 87033) | Freshwater sediment microbial communities from Prairie Pothole Lake near Jamestown, North Dakota, USA - PPLs Lake P8 Core (1) Depth... | ecosystem: Environmental > Aquatic > Freshwater >...
ACTGGGTGAAGGGTGCCCGCTGGTTCCAGTGGTGATCGAGTACTACGAGAACAACAGCACCGCGGTGGCAGATATGCGCTGGGAAAGCGCGAGCATTGTCAAGCAGATCGTGCCGCGGATCAACCTGTACCCGCTGGAGATTCCCTTACCAGCCACATCCACGCCGCTGCCGACACCAGTCTATACCGCTACCAGCACGCCACCACCGACCGGGACAGCCACTCAAACCCTGGTGCCTTCCCTGACCAGCACGCCTACCCCGGTCACGCCGACCGGGACAGCGACCATTACGAGTGTCCCGACAGATACCGTGACGCCGGCACCACCTACCGACACTCCAGAGCCATCCAGCACGCCCACCCGGACGGCTTCCCCAACGCCCTGCCTGACACCGCCCGATCTGGGTGGGTGCCGGTAAGATAATAAAATACGTCGGTCGATTTTTTTCGACCGCCGAATTCAATCTGACCTGGGCGGGTGTAGGTATAAAAAAATATAACGGCGGTCGGGAAGATACCGACCGCCGTATTCATTCTGACCTGGGCAGGTGCAGGTACTAAATAAATAAACGGCGGTCGTTTTTTCGACCGCCGTTTACGTTTAATGGAGCAGGATTAAGATCAAGCAGACGCCCGGGCTTCGCCACGGCGGAACCAGGTGCGCCACTCGTGGTTCTCCCACACAACCAGGCTCGGGGCGGCGATGAAGATGGATGAATAGGTGCCGCTGAGCAAACCGACCAACATGATCAGGGCAAACTCACGCAGGGTTACCCCGCCGAACAGCGCCAGTGCCAGTAGCATGAACTCGACCGTCATCAGCTGGGTATTGATCGAACGCTGCAGGGTCTGGACGATCGAGTGATTGACCAGCGTCTCGAAATTCAAGCGGCGGTAAATGCCGCTGTTCTCCCGGATGCGATCGAAGACCACAATTTTATCCTGCACCGAGAAGCCGATCACGGTGAGCAGGGCGGTCAGGAAGAGGGCATCCATCTCCCAGCCGACGAGGACGCTGCCGATCGCTGTCAGACTGATGACGACCAGGACATCATGGAACATGGCGATGATGGCGCAGATACCATAACGAAAGGCGTTCTGAATGCCGCGGAAGGCATAGGTGATGTAGATGATGATCACAACCGCCGCAGCGAGGACTGCCAGGGCTGCCCGGGAAGCGACCTCCTGCCCAATAGTCGGGCCGACGCTATCAAAGCGCAGAACGACCACAGTGTCAGCGAATTGCTCTTCCAAGGCAGCGATCACCCGGGCGCGGCCGGTTTCATCCAGGAAGCTGGAGCGGACAACCACCGTGCCTTGACCGGTGGTTTGGACAGAGGCGTCAGCGATATCGAGGCTATCGTAGACGGCGATGACCTGGGCGGGTTGGGGGAGCTGACCGGATTCGAAGCGCACCTCGATGAGCGACCCGCCAGTAAAGTCGATTGCCAGTGGCAGGCCATTCACGATCAGGATAATCAGCCCGGGGATGATGATGACCAGGGAGAAGAGAAAGAAGAAATAGCGCTTTCCAATAATATTGATCATGCCAGAACCTCTTTTAGATTCCGAACCATTTGACCAGGTTGGTCGGTTTGAGAGCCATGATGACCAGGCTGAGCAGGGTGCGGGTCACCAGGATAGCGACGAATAAGCTGATAAACACGCCCACCGCCAAGGTCAGGGAAAAGCCCTTGACGATGGTAGCGCCGAAGCTGCTGCCAAACCAGAACAGAATGCCGCAGGTGATCAGGGTGGCGATATTCGAGTCACGGATGGAGGGCCAGGCACGCTGCCAGCCGAGATCGATGGCCTGGTTGATGGTGCGCCCGGAGCGCAGCTCTTCCTTCATGCGCTCAAAGATAAGGATATTGGCATCCAGAGCGCTGCCGGTGCTCAGCAGGAAGCCGGCGATCCCAGCCAGGGTGAGGGTGACGGGGATAAACCGGAAAAGGGCAAAGGCGATCAGGGCATAGAAGAGAATCGAGGCAACTGCAACCACGCCAAGCAGGCGGTAGTAGAGAGCCATAAAGAGTACGGCGATGGTGAAACCGATCAGGCCGGCCCGAAGGCTTTTCTCGAGCGAGTCCTGGCCCAGGGTCGGGCCAACGGTGCGCACCTCTACAACTTTAAGGGGGATAGGGAGCGAGCCGTAGCGTAACTGGACCGCCAGGGTGTTGGCGCTCTCCAAATCGAAATTGCCGGAAATGACGCCCTGCCCGTCGGTGATGGCATCATTGATGCTAGGAACGGAGATCACTTCTTTGTCCAGGACAATCGCCAGGATGTTGCCGATATTGGCGGCAGTAAAATCTGCGAATTTCTGGGCATCCTGGCTGTTCAGCTCGAAGGCAACCTGGTATTCGCCAAGCTCGCTGCGGGTTGCAGCGACCGTTTTAATTGCGCTGCCGGTCATGACGGTGGGGAATACCGGCAGTCCTAGTGTGGAAGTGATGCCCTGGGTTTGCAGCTCTGTACTGGTGGGCATATCGGTCTGGATGCGGGTGCCTACCAGGTTGATTGCCTGTTCGGGCGGGATGCCGCTCATGTCTACGAACTCAAGCAGGCCGGTCTGGCGCAGGCTGGCCAGGGCTTTCTCCGGGTCTGACTCGCCGGGCAGCTCGACCACAATCCGCCGGTCGCCGGCTTGCTGGACGACTGCTTCTGCCACGCCCAGCCCGTTGACGCGGTTCTCGACGATCGTGCGGGCGGTGCGCATCGATTCGGCATCGATGGCTGTGCCTTCTGGCAGGTCGGCCTCCAGGAGCGCCTGAACGCCGCCGACCAGGTCCAGGCCCAACTGGGTCTGGATGGTGCGATTGATGCCGAGAAAGTTGATTCCCGGGTTGTTGGGAAGATCAATCCAGATGGCGATCAGCAAGACAATGCCAATGATGATCAAAGGACGGACTAATCGTTTCATTAAGATACCTTTCCTTCACCTAGCATACAGACCCCAGTCTCGCCGGGGACGCAGGGATTATACTCCCATTTATGGGGATTGTCCAAGTTGGATTATTTTGCGGCTTGTTCCTGTAAGAAGCTTAAGGCAGCTTCCAGCACCTGGGGTATGCTGAGCGAATCGGTGTGCAGGTACAGGTCGGCGTGCTGGCGGGCATGGCGCAGGCGGTGTTGTTGTGTCTCGTACTCTTCCATCGTCCAGTTGAGCGGGCGGCGGGCCAGGCTGACCGGGTAGGAGACATCCAGGAAGATCAGAATATCCGGGTGGGAGATTTTTTGCCACATGGCCGGCGCGTAAGAGTGCTCCTGGGCAATGTGGCGGACACAGTAGCCATGCTGGCGCAGGCCGGTAACTAAGGTGGATTTACCAGCAGCGCATGGACCTACCACGCCGATCAGGTGGTCTTTCATAGTTGTATTAGGATCAACTTTCGAGGGGCAGGCGGATTGCCATGCGGCGGATCAGGTCGCCTGGGTGGCTGGTCACACGCAGGACTGCAATCGAGATATCGTCAGCAGGGCGGTCTTGATCCAGTTTAAGCGCGTGTTCCAGCAGGTTTCCGGCAATGGTCTCCGGGGTGGGGTCTTCGTCATCCAGGAGAACCTCCAGGCAGGTCACGATGTCCATGTTCTGCCCATAACGCTCGCCGGCGTGGACAAGTCCATCCGTAAAGATCACCACACATAGGCCGGGCTGCAGGGGGATCTCGCTGATCAATGGGCGTGTGTCACGGTATAAACCGACAGCCTGGGAGGGGGTATCCAGCACCTGGATATTTTCATTCACCGCCAGCAACACCGGGGCGGGGTTGTTGCGGGTGATGACCAGGGTGTTGGTCTGTTTGTCCACCGAGAGGATATTCAAGGTGGCTGAGACCTTGCCACCTTTCTCTGTATAGAGCGAATCAGAGGCAGCCCGAGCCGCAGCGCCATCCCGCACACCCTCTGCCAGCAAGGCAATGACCTTGCGGACGACCAGGGTTGAGATCCATTTTGCACCACGACCGGAGCTTTGCCCATCTGCCATGACGACCGAAAGACCGCCGTTGGGGCGTTCAACCACCTCGACCGTGTCGCCGCTGTTGGATGTGGCGTATTTGCGCACCTTGGCAACCGCAATACTGACTTCCATATCTTAAATTTACCATATCCCGGGAAAATTAGCAGGCGGAATTATCGCTGAATGTCCTACCGATCAGGATAAGCACCTGGCTGTTGTGGGTGGCGATAATTCGGGTTTCGATCTCGAATCCGGCATGCTTGAATGGCCGGCTGACGGAGTCGATGTAGGCAGAGTCAAGTTGCCCGGGTGCCTGGCGGGTAATCCGGAACAACCAAGCAAAGCACCGGTCGAGAGGGCGGAGGGGATCGATGACGGCTGCCGGTAGTACCAGGAGAATGCCGTCCGGTTTGAGGATACGGATTACTTCAGACAATGCCGCTGGTTCGAAGATGTACTCTGTTGGAAACGTAGCCAGGACAGTATCGAAGACCTGGTTGGCAAAGGGGATATATTGCGCATAGCCATTTACCAATACAGGGACATAGCCGTGCTTTTCCATCCGATGGGTTGCAATCCGACCCATTTGCGGGCTTGGATCCAAACCGGTAGGATTCCATCCTCCGGCAGCCAAAGCTGCCTGTAAATGCCCTGGACCGTGACCGATTTCCAGGATGCGGGGTCCCCGGATAAAGGGAAGGACAGCCAATATCCAATACTTCCAGCGGCCCAGGGACACAAGGCTGGCGACAGCGTCATACAGCCAGGCAAACTGGTGGTAGAGCAACCGGAAGAATATCTTCAAGGCTGCGGTGAGGATTTTATTCAAGGAAGGAACACGGGAAGCCTGGCGGGCAGGATGCTGTATTCGACCTCCCGGGCTTGCGTGGTTTGAATTTCCCCGTCTGCGTGCAGAGGAGTGGCTGGCGAAACTTTGATTTTGATCCAGGGCGAGTGGATCTCATGGATGCTGGGATGCTCCACGTACGAGCCCTCACCGGGTTTCATAGTGCGCGGCAAAAGGGCCAGCATTTGGGAGCGGGAGCGCATGAAGCCATAGACAAAGGTCAGCTTGCCATCGAAAGGATCGGCATGCGGTGCCATGTACAGCCCTCCAGTCAGAGGGCAGTTGCCCACCGTTACCAAAGTGCATGGGCCCTGGTAATCGCCACCTTCCCACTCCAGCTGGACTTCCCAGCGGGGATTTTGCATGATCCCCATCACGGTTGCCACCAGGTAGCGCAGCAGACCGCGCAGCCGTTTCATCCGTTGCTGGATCAGAGTGACTGTCGGCTCCAGACCGATGGCTGAGTTATTATCGAAAAATTGGGTTTGGGCTGGCTGCCCAAACGAAACCTGCCCGATATCGATAAACCTGATCTTTCCGGCAGCGATGCTGCGGGCTGCCTGTTGGAGATCGACCGGCAGACCCAGGTTGATCACCAGGTCGTTGGCAGAGCCGAGCGGGAGGATACCCAGCGGGGGCGTGTCCGAAGCCCCGGATGCATTGAGCATTCCGTTGATGATCTCGCTGATTGTGCCATCACCGCCAGCCGCGATGATCATTGAGTAATCCTGCTGGACAGCCTGACTGGCGATCTGAGTTGCATGCCCCGGACCGGTGGTTGACTCGAGGTCAAAAACGATCCCAAGATCTTGCAAGGTTTGGCGCACTGCACCCAATTTCTCCTGGGCGAGCCAGCGTCCGGCGTATGGGTTGTGGATTACTTTAGCTTTGTCTGCCATGAAACAGGTTTAGGGTATATGGGGCTCTACCGAAATCCCCAATTCCTCCAACCAGCCAATGGCGGCCTCGATTGTTGCAGGGTTTCCGGCAAGCTGGACCTCGATCCAGCGATCTTCTCCACCGATCTGAGCGCGCAGGATATTGACGGTGAGATCAAAGTGGCGGATGAGCTGGTTGATAATTGGCACGCTGAGCAGTGCCGGTGGGTAGACCAAACGGACAACCTGGTCTGTCATATGATCCTCCTTTATTGGTAGAGAAGGCGAAGACCGGCTGCTAAAGATTTTAACACTAAATTTGCCCGGCGGCCAGTTGACCGCAGCCAGCCTGGATATCAATCCCGCGGCGAACGCGAACGGTGCAGGGTATACCCCGGGTCTCCAATGTATTCTTGAAGGCAACCGCTCGCTCACGAGTGGTCGCCCTCCCGGCGTACTTTTCCGTCGGGTTGAGGGGGATCACGTTGACGTGGCAGGAGAGGCCGCCCAACAGGTTTGCCAGTTTTGAAGCTTGCTCGGGCGAGTCGTTAACTCCATAGATCAAAGCCCATTCGAAGGTGATGCGGCGGCTGGTGACCTCTACGTACTCCCGGCAAGCAGCCAGCAGCTCGGCGAGCGGGTAGCGATTATTCACCGGGAGCATTGAGCTGCGCAGCTCGTCGTCGGCAGCATGCAGGGAAATGGCGAGATTTATTTGGCGTTTCTCGCGGGCAAAGCGGCGGATGGCGGGAACCAATCCGACCGTGGAAATGGTAAAGCGCCTGGCTCCCAGGTTGAGACCATCCGGATGATTGAGGCGGTCGATTGCTGCCAGGGTGTTATCATAATTGTGGAATGGCTCGCCCATTCCCATGACGACCACATTGGTCACATGCTCGCCACGGGTCGCCAGCAGGCGGGCATAATAGAGCACCTGCTCAACGATTTCCCCGCTGGAAAGATGCCGGCGAAAACCCATCTGACCGGTGGCGCAGAATGTGCAGCCCATCGCGCAGCCGGCCTGGGAGGAGATACACAAGGTGCGCCGGCGCTCGTACTGCATCAAGACTGCTTCGATGGGTTGCTGGTCGGGCAGAATGAAGAGGGTTTTACGGGTTTCTTTGTCGTATGATTCTTTGTGCGCCGTCTCCAGTAGATGAGAAAAATCAAATTGTTCTGCCATGCGGGCTTGCAGGGAGTGAGAAAGATTGGTGAATGCTCCTGGATCATTCCAAAGGCTTTTGTATATCCCATGCCAGATCTGCGGGGCGCGGTAAGCCGGCTCATCCCAGCTTGCGATGATCTCTTTTAGCTGGGGTAAATCCAGGTCGTAGATAAATGTCTTGGCGGCTGGGTCGGATTGGGTGCCCACTGTGCTATTCCAAATGAATTTTATCTGCTCAGGCGATTGTGTTCAGCAAGCTGCCCAGATCGGGTGAAATCCAGCCAGGAGGCGGGCGCCAGCGATCTGCAATCTGCGAGGTGGTGACACCAGACAGCACCAGGGCAGTCTGGCAGCCGAGCTGCTGCCCGCCGGCGATATCCGTCTCCAGGCGGTCACCGACGACCAGGGCATTCTCTGGCGCAACACCCATGGTTTCAAGCGCCACCCGGTACATCTCTGGCGAGGGTTTGCCGATAATCAGGGCAGACTCACTGGATGCAGCCTCTACTGCAGCCAGGATTGCGCCGGCTCCCGGCACCAGGCCTTGCGGGGTAGGAAATGTACGATCCGGATTGGTTGCCAGGAGCGGCACGCCAGCCCGGACAAGGCGGGTGGCAACGGTCAACTTCTCGTACGTGACCTGGCGGTCCATGGCAACGATCACTGCTAGGATATTCTCTCGTTCTGGGTGGAGGTCAGTGGCGTTAAGCGACACGGCGGTAAAGCCTGCCTCAGCAAGGGTGATGGATAGGCCGTTTTCACCGACGATATATACACGACCGCCATCGGGGTGCAATCGGTGCAAGTAGCGGGCAGTTGCCAGGGCAGAGTTGACAATCTGGCGGCGGTTCAGATTGACACCCAGGCGGGCGATTTTTTCTACATACTGGTTGGCAGAGAGGGTGGCATTATTGGTCGCCAGGGTGACCTGCCAGCCGCGCCTTTCGATGGTGGTAAAAATAGCAGGCAGATCTCCGATCGGTTCTTCGCCGCGCCATAGCACGCCGTCCATGTCCAGGATCAATGCTTGGATTGAAGGGGAGTGATTGTTCATATTGCAGGTTGGTATTTAGCCGAGAGCCGAGAGCAAAGCCCTCGGCTCCAGTGATATCGGTTCGCGGAGTGCGTCTCGTAGATGTCAGCTTACCGGCTTTAGCAGCTTTGCTTCAGGAGTATCCATTACCTGGTCGACCAGGCCGTACTCCACGGCAGCCTGGGCATCCAGGTAGTAATCGCGATTGGTGTCGCGTTCGATCGTCTCAATGGATTGGCTAGTGTGAATGGCAAGGATCTCATTCAGACGGTCTTTCAAGCGCAGGATCTCGCGAGCCTGGATTTCGATGTCGGAAGCCTGTCCTTGAGCGCCACCTAGCGGCTGGTGCATGTGGATGGTGGCGTTTGGCAGGGCGTAGCGCTGTCCCTTGGTGCCGGCGGTAAGCAGGACCGTGCCAAAGGAAGCGGTCATCCCGACTGCCAGGGTGCTGATCGGGTTGGGGATCATTTGCATGGTATCGTAGATCGCCATACCAGAATACACCATCCCACCAGGAGAGTTGATGTACATTTGGATCGGTGACTCGGAGTCTTCGGCGCTTAAGTACAGCAGTTGGGCGACAATCACGTTCGATACCTGGTCATTGATCGGCGTTCCCAGGAAAACGATCCGGTTACGCAGCAGGAGCGAATAGATGTCATACGCTCTCTCGCCGCGCGAGGAAGTCTCGATGACCATGGGGATTAACGATGTTGGAAAATTGGTGTTCATGTTTCCTCTCAATAATGATAAAAAGCTACTCTTCTGATTTTTCCTGACGATCAGCATCAGGGGGCTCGACAGCATCGCCGGATACAGTTTCGGTTTCTGTCAGGAGCGGGTTTTCTGCTGTTGGGGTTGTTTCGGGCTGCTGCTCGTCACCGGCAGATTCGCTACTTGCTGGTTCAACCTCGGTTACCAGACCGCGGGCGATATCCCGCAGCCGGTCTTGTGTACGCTCGATGAGCATTTCGATCATGACATTGCTGACCAGATTGCTGCGGGCTTCATCGGTCTGGAGCATGCGCCGGAATTCTTTCTCTTCCATGTAATACGACAGCTCGTCCAGGGTGCGGTTGGTTTCGGTCTGGAGCTCATCCGGGTTGATAAAGATCTTCTCAGCTTCCCCTAGCTCCAGCAGCACCAGTGATTTCTTGAGACGGGCTTCGGCTACCGGAGTGACCTCCTCGCGCAGCCCCTGCATATCGATCTGGCGGGTTTTCAGATATAAATCGATATCCAGGTTTTGCTGGGCGAGGTTGTTCTTCAGCCGGTCGATTACGGTTTCAATTTCCTGCTCCAGCATCTGGGGGGGATACTTGATGGTCGAGATATTGACTACCTCTTCAATGAGCTTCTCGTCGTATTCCTGGTTGTATTCTTCTTTGGCGTGCTTTTCCAGGTCCTGCCGAATAGCTGTCCGCAGTTCTTCCAGGCTGGAATAATCTCCGATGGTTGAGGCGAACTCGTCATCTAGCTCGGGCAAGGAGCGCGAGTTGACCTGTTCTACCCTGGCGTGAAAAACTACCGCTTCGCCCTGGAGGTACTCATGCTCATAGTCTTCCGGGAAAGTGTGCTCTATCTCTACCTCGTCTCCGGCAGATAAGCCGACTAACCGGCTTGAAAAGCCAGGGAAGGGCCAATTAACAGATTGCTCGCTGTCCTCGGCCTCGATGGTGATCGGGTACTCCCGCTCTCTCACCAGGGTGGCATCTTCGCCTTCTTTGGCTTGCAGTCGCTCCCCGCTCAGGCGAACCCGGAGGTTATCCCCAACTTGAGCGGCTCGCTCAACCTGCTCGACAACCGCCTGCCGCTCCCGCAGGTTCGACAAAACCTCGTCGATCTGAGTCTCGGAAACCGGCTGGGTTTCGTAGGGTATGCGGATCGAGGCATATTCACCTAGCTGGACTTCTGCTTTGCGCGGGATGATAAACTCGAAAGTCGGTGGATCCAGGCTGACGATATTCTCCAGGGTGCCCATGCCGAAAGGCTCGATCTCGGCTTGCTGGATGGCCTGGGGGTAAATATCATTGACCAGGATTTCAACCGCTTCTTCGATAATTGCTGGTTCGCCGAGGTGGCGGACGATTACTGGATAGGGTGCTTTGCCAGGTCTGAATCCAGGAATCTTCACCTGCCTGGCTAACTTGCGGGCTGCCCGCTGCTTGGCGTCCTCGAAAGGCTGCGGCTCTACTTCTACGATCAGCTTGACCTGATGGTCTTCCCGGGGTTCAGTTTCTATTTTCAAAGCAAATATCCTTGATATGTTGAATTCCTGGTAACGTAGGTGCGTTGTTACCCGGCCGCGCTGGATTATAACATGCGTTCTTCAGTGAAGAATGTATGAGTTCTATATGAATAAACTCCGTCTGGATTCCTGCGGCTGAAGAGACCCAGTACCAGGCGGGAATGTCGCTCGAGTGGGGAAGGAGGGACTTGAACCCTCACGCCTTGCGGCACGTGATCCTAAGTCACGCCTGTCTGCCAATTCCAGCACTTCCCCGGTAAACATGTTTGAGCGAGTGAAATTATACCAAGTCCGAGGCGGGCGTCAATGTTAGGATATAATGCAGGGCGTTTGCTTTCGTAAGTATGGGCAGGAGCAAAACCGATCACGAAGGCGAGGAATCGTTTTGGGAAGAGTAATCCATCTCGAGCGTGCCGGTAAAGAGCGCAATCGACTTGCACGCCTGGTATTGACTGCCATCCGATTATTGGGACAACAGGATGGGATCAATGAGCGCACCCGCGACCTGGCGGCTTTTGTTGGCCTGGCGTTAGGCGATATTTACGCGACCGTTGATCCAACCGTAGAGGCATGGGAGAAGCGCGGTTACTGGGTGAAGGCTGATCGTTACCGGATGGAGTGGATGTGGGCAGACACCCTGGGTAAGAAAATGAGAAATGCGGTGCTGGATGAAGATTGGGGTGTTGTGGCTCTGACCAGCGCAGAGATTGGGGGACGGCTGGCGAAGGTCGAGGCACTCAAGAAACTCGCTGGTGAAGAGCCCTGGGTTGGCTCGTGGAATAAGCTCAAGGCAGGTGAACCGGCGGGTTAGTCCGGATCTTTGCTGCTGCCTATAACTTCACCGTAGCCGCCTCCCCCGGGGGTGGCTATGTGTAATATTTCCCCAAGCTCAGCACGCAAGGTGCATTTTGCCGGGAGGGGGATGGATTGCTCGCCCCGTTGCAGGCTGTTCTCGCCGCACTTGCCGGGGAGACCGCCTTGCAAACCATAGGGTGGGAAACGCCGTCTCTCGCTGATCAGGCTGATCTCTACCTCGCAGAGCAGCTCGATTGAGCGCAGGATGCCGTCACCGCCGGAATACCTGCCTGCCCCGCCTGATCCTGAGCGCACCTGGTAACGGTGTACTCGCAGCGGATAGGCATACTCCAGGGCTTCGATAGGTGTGTTTAATGTGTTGGTCATGTGGCTGTGGATGGCAGAGATACCATTCCGGGTGGGTCGAGCGCCGCTGCCGCCGGCAATTGTCTCGTAATAGGTGAAAGGTAAGTCATTCCGGGCATCCCAGCCGCCGATGGTCACGTTGTTCATGGTTCCCTGGCTGGCAGCCGGAACCTGATCGGGCAGTGCCTGGGCGAGAGCGCCCAGCAGGACATCCACAATTCTTTGTGATGTTTCTACATTGCCACCGGCGACGGGGGCGGGATGGACGGCGTTGACCACGCTACCGGGAGGCGCGATTACCCGGATGGGCAAGAGGCAGCCGGCATTGTTGGGCACGTCTTGACCGAGGAGAGAGCGAAATACATAATAAACAGCCGATACGGTAATTGCATATACCGCATTCAAGCTGCCCTTGACCTGGGGCGATGAACCGCTGAAGTCAACCAATGCCTGATCATCTTCAATGGTAATTGAGACCGAAATAGATACCGGCTCGTTGGTGATGCCGTCGTCATCCAGGTAATCTGTGAACCGATAGACACCATTCGGGATTTTGCCCAGGAAAGCACGGGTCATCCGCTCGGAATACGCGATCAGCTCGTCCATGTATTCGTGGAGAGTGGGAGCCGTGTAACGATCGACTGTCTCCTGGAGGCGTTCGATGCCGCGCCTGTTCGCGGAAATTTGAGCCCAAAGGTCGCCTGAGCGCTCGCGCGGGGTGCGCACATTTGCCAGGATCATATCCAGGACTGCTTGATTGATCTGGCCTTGCCGGAAGAGCTTGACCGGGGGAATGACCAGCCCTTCCTGATAGATTTCACGGGCGATTGCCATCGATCCGGATACACTCCCGCCAATATCGGCATGATGGGCGCGGCTGGCGACAAATCCAAACAGTACGAGTCCTTCCGGAGATGGGATAAACACCGGTGCGACCAGGGTGATATCCGGCAGGTGGGTGCCTCCCCGGAAGGGATCATTGAGGATGACCTCATCTCCAGGGTGGAGCGGGCTGCATTCCCGGATTGCAGCTTCAACCGAGAGGGGCATCGATCCCAGGTGGACCGGGATATGGGCAGCCTGGGAGATCATCCGCCCCTGAGAGTCAAAGACAGCGCAGGAGAAATCTCGGCGCTCCTTGATGTTGGGGGAGAAGCTGGCTTTGCGCAAAACGACTCCCATCTCATCGGCGATGGCAGCCAGGGCATGCTTGATAACTTCCAGGAGAACGGGGTCGTAGCTCATACCGGTGCAACTCCGGGCGGCGACGCAAAATGCGTATAGCCACTATCTAATAAATAGTTACCAAGCAAATCAGACACCAAACACCAACCAGACCCCACGTAAACCGTCGTATCCGGGCAGAGGATAAGCGCTGGCCCGGTGACTTTCTCCCCGGGACTCAAGGAAGCGTCCAGGTAAAACGGAATTTGCATATACCCATCCTGGAACCACAGCTCGCGGTAAAAATCAGGCACAGCTTGGCCCGTTCCGGATTTTGCAGGGAGGGGGGTGACCACAGGCTGCTCTACTTTTCCGATTGCTTGCAAACGCAGGTTGACAATCTCGACTGGGGTATCCAGACGGTGGTAGCCATACGTTTTGTTGTGCGCAGCCAGGAAATCCTCAACGCAGGCTTCCGATAATGGGAGAGTGAGCTCATACGATTGGCCAAAATAACGGGCGTCTAATTGGTAATTCAGCTCAATTTCATCCTGTGCGAAGCCTTCTGTGCCCATCTCCTGGCGAGCCAATGCGACCAATGGCTGGTAGAGCTCCTGCAGGTGGGTGTAACTTGTATCTCCAGGAACCATGACCGTTAAGGAATAGTCTTTGACAACGTCTGCGGTAAGCATGCCATACGCAGACAGGGTAGCGGCGTGGCGGGGGATAAGGACCCGCCGGATACCAAGCCGGCTGGCAAGCTCCGTGGCATGCAGACCGCCCGCACCACCGAAGGAAAGCAGCGTGAACTGGCGTGGATCGAAACCACGCTCGACCGAGATCAGGCGCAAGGCACGTTCCATGTGGGCGTTGACCACGGCGACAATTCCCAGGGCTGCTTGCAGGGGAGTAGCACCAATTTTTTCCGCCAGGTTGGTAATCGCCGCCAGAGACCGCTCTGGATGCAGGGGCATTTGACCGCCTAAAAAGTGCTCGGGGGATAGTCTGCCCAGGAGCAAATTGGCATCCGTGACGGTTGGGCTCAATTGATTATCATCAGCACGCCCATAGCACGCCGGACCCGGGTCAGCACCAGCGCTCTCCGGTCCAACTCTCAACGCACCTCCCGCGTCCACACTGGCAATTGAGCCACCGCCTGCACCAATTGTGTGGATATCGAGCACGGGCAGGCGGATTGGGCAGCCGCCGATCACCATCTCGGAAGTCGTTTGGGGACTACCATCGATCAGGGACACATCTGTCGATGTGCCCCCCATATCGAAGGTGATCAGCTTGAGCGAGTGCGAAGAATCCAGCCGGGACCGGTCCTGGAAATCGGATAACGATTGGCGGGCAACTGCCTGCGCTCCCACCACACCACCAGCGGGTCCAGAGAGCACGCATCGCACGCCGCTCCGCCGGGCTTCCTCAATGGAGAGGATACCTCCATTAGACTGCATCACGCGCAGATGAGCTGTGGATTGTGGAGAAGAGAAGAGACCAGAACCCGGTCCAAGGGAATCTTGAAGCTGCCCCAGGTACATACCAAAGACCGGGGTTAGATAGGCGTTGACCACCGTTGTGCTGGTGCGCTCGTATTCCCGGTACTCGGGGAGGATTTCATGAGAGGCGGTCACAAAGAAGCCCGCCTGGCGAAGGCGCTGGGCACAAAGACGCTCGTGGTCGGGATTGAGAAAGGAAAACAGGAAGCAGATTGCCACCGACTCAACGACCAGCTCTTTGAGCTGATCTACCAATGGTTCAAACGAAGCTGGGTCTAAGGCGATTAATGGCTGCCCGGTGGAGTCCACCCGCTCAGGCACCTCCAGGCGGAGCTCAGCAGGCACCAGCACCGGGGGCGGATCGGCTTGAAGATCATACAGGGAAGGGCGGTTCTGGCGACCGATTTGAAGGAGATCTTTAAAACCGGCGGTCGCCAGCAGGGCTGTCCTGGCTCCTTTTCGCTCAAGCAGAGCGTTGGTAGCAACCGTGGAGCCGTGGATAATGGAAAGCGAGAGTGCTGCCCCGGTTTCCTGCTGACTTATTACCCTTTTCAAGCCCTCCAGGACGGTAAGTGCCGGATTCTGGGGAGAAGAAAGTAGCTTGAAGCTTTCCAGGCTGCCGGAGACTGGGTCGAGGACAACGAAATCAGTGAAAGTGCCGCCTATGTCAATACCAATGCGGATGGGTTGGGTGTGCATCATCTTGGGTGAAGCAGGCAGGCTCAGTGGCGTTCCTGGTAAAACTGGTGGGGACGCAACTCTGGGAACTGACCAAAGCGGAACAGGTGGTGGCGGATATCCACACACAGATGGCATTTACCAGCATAACCGTCCTCCAGCTGCTGGTAGCCATATTCTGAGCTTGCCATCTTAAAGAGGCCGTAAGGACCCTGGGAAAGTAAGATGGAAATCAGGACGGGGTAGTTGCCGGAAGCATAATTGGATTGGAGGGCAGGTAGATCGTGCCAGTCGCCCAACGCCAATCCACCGCAAAAACCGGAGATATAGTTGCCATACAAATCCATGTGGGAATGGGGGGAGAATAATATCTCCGCGTAGCAATCATACTGGCGGTAAGCAGAGGCTGGCTGTTTATCAATAAGGTGCCCAAGCTGGTAACCAGCGCGCCCGCCAGGGATTAAATGATATCCTTCCCAGAAGAGTAGACCGGCAGGGTCATGCCCATATGCCTGGATATAGCGCTCGATTGGGATCGGCTCGGATGTGCCGAAGCGCGCAACATGATCGAGCCAATCTGGCAGGTAGATAATCACCCGGTGAGCACCAAAAACCTGCAAGGCAATATCGATCGCCATAAACGTGCGCCAGGGTGGAATGGTCTCTGTATGAAAGGGAGAACAGCTGATCAGGATAGCCTGCAATCCTGCCTGGCGCAGGGATGAAAAACGCTGGTGCGCCAAATCTGGATTGGTGCACCAGCCGGCATTGGTTTCGATGTAGCGGGGAATATCCAGCTCGTTTGCAATCTCGACAGCCTGTAAAGCAAGCGAGAAGTTCAGAAGCGGCTCTCCGCCGGTAATATGCACCTGGGTGCCTTCGCCCAGCGAGCCAATCATTGCCAGCGCAGAACGGGTATCCTCCGGAGTGATCCACTCTTGCCAGGTTGGACCGCAGTTATACAGGCAGTGCTTGCAACCGCACTGGCAGCGGTAGGAAAGGATCAGACCAATGTCCTCAGGCTGGAGGGGTAGGATGTTTGGCCGGCGCATTACTCATTAGTATAGAGCAACGCGGTTTAAATGGCAAGCTAGAACTGATTAAAACAATGCCGGCTGGTAACCTGGGCGCTTGCCATCCAGGAGTATGAAAGGCGCTGCCCGGCTGGTATCTATCCCAAGCTTGTACAGGCTGCTAAGATCCTTCAACGCCCTCTGCTTGCGAGAAGCAATAATCGCCCTGACGCCTTTCGGTCCAATACCAGGCACACGCAGCAAGGCGTGCTGAGAGGCAAGATTGATTTCTAGCGGAGCGTGCTGGAGATGTTCATTTGCCCAGGCACGTTTTGGGTCGGTGTGGGTCGGAAGGTTGCCGGTCACAGGATCAAAGGGCAAGTCTTCGGTGTCGAAGCCATAATCGCGCAGCAGGAAAGAGGCCTGGTAGAGGCGATGCTCGCGGATGGAGGAGGCTGCAGGTAAATTCTCGAGGGGAGTGTCCGGGATAGGATTGAAAGCCGAGTAATAAACCCGGCTGAGATGGAGCTGCCGGTATAGTTGCTGAGAAACTGAGATAAGCTCCAGGTCACTCTCGCCCGCACCTCCGACCACAAACTGGGTGGTCGAGCTAGGCCAACGCCCATTCCAGGCATGATGCCCTGGCTGGTTGCGGCGGATCTCTTCAATCCAGCGCAGGGGTTGAAGCAGCTCGTCAGTGAACTCCTTGCCCGGAGCCAGCTTCCTCAAACGGCTAGTGTTGGGTGCCTCCAGGTTGATCGAGACGCGGTCGGCTAATAGCATGGCTTGCTCGACCTGGTCTCGCTCGGCGCCAGGCATAATTTTCAAGTGAATGTACCCACCATATCCATACTGGGTGCGCAAGATGGCGGCGATATCCAGGAGCTTATCCTGGGTGCGAACACCACCCCCCAGGATGCCAGAGCTGATAAATGTTCCCTGAGCAAGACCGGCTCGCTGCAGATTCATGAACACACTGGCGTATTCATCCGGTTTAAAGGTAGCCCGGCGGAAATCCCGCCCGGCGCGAAACGGGCAGTAGTAACAGTTGCGCTCGCAGGCTGAGGTGAGCAACGACTTAAGCAGGTTGATGCGTTTGCCGTTCGGCAGGACCGCCTGGCTAAGAACCAGCTTGTCCGGGCGGCTGGAGGGCGTAGTCAAGCGCGGACAACCCTGATCTTCGGCTGGCTCTAAAGCCATATCTGACGAGAGGAGACGGAGGCGTTCGAGTGAATCCATGTTTTTCAGCAATCCTGTGTGACAGCTATACTAGAACAATTGTACTGTATTGGTTCAAAATAATCAAGAGCATTCCGAGTTCTGAGACGAGAAGATAACTTTATGGGACAAATACCCGCGTTTGCCGGTAATATGGAGGGTAGACCGGCAGGCAGGTGAGGGATTGGCATGGGTGATAAGAGAGAAAGGGGTTCAATTTAGTGGCGCCACCCATATTCAAATAACGAATACCTCAAAGCATATCCATACAATAATTCTAAAAATCAGTGGGGGAGAAGTCTTGACAAGGATAGAGAGAGTTGATATAGTTATGTCTGGTTATGTTTCTGATAAGTATCATTATAAGAAGCATAAATATTCCAAGCTAACCATAGCAGGAAGGGCGTGTATGGCAATCACAATCCTGGAAGCGCTGGATCAATACCTCGAGAACACCAGCCTGGCTCGCAGCGAAAACACGGGGCGCACCTACCGCAACGCGATTGCCTCCTTTCGTGCTACGCTTGCCGAGCATGGATACCCGGTGAAATCTACGCAGGTCGATGAAATCACGGAAGATGCAATCGGCTGGTTTGCTTCTGATCTAAAAGCTTATTCCCCTGCCACCGAGAGACTGTACCTGACTGCGGCAACCGGATTTTACGAGTACCTGGCTGCAGAAAGACTGGCAGACATCAACCTGCCGAAAGTCCACTTGCTTATCCGCCAGCGAGCCCGGCGCCCAGGCATCCGGTTGCCCCAATTCCCTCGTGACGATATTGAATCTATGATAGAATATGCAATAAATCTTGACAATCGACTATGCGAAAACGACGACGAACGGCTGAGAAATCTAAGAGACCGCGCCTTTCTGCTCACCCTGGCAGATACAGGTCTGCGAGTGCACGAAGCCTGCAAAATGCGCCGGGGCGACATCGACTGGGACGAGGGTAAAGCGATCATCACCGGCAAGGGCAACCGCCAGGCAGTCATCCGCTTCTCGCAGCGCAGTATTGCTTCCTTGCGAGATTACCTCAAGCTGCGCAGTCCGCTAGACGGCGCAAGCGGGCGCCCGCTGAGCGCCCTACCCCTGTTTGCCCGCCACGACCGGGGTGCAGGGAGAAAGGTGAAATCTATAACTACACGCACCGGGCAAAATATTATTGCCGAACGAGTGCGGGAATGCCTGGGCGAGAGCAGTGTAGGGGCGATCACCCCCCACTCTTTCCGGCACTATTTTGTCACGACGGTGTTAAGAGCCTCAGGAAATTTAAAGCTCGCCCAAGAGCTGGCGCGCCACCGAAATATCGCGGTGACTCAACGGTATGCACATTTGAGCGATGATGAGCTGGATCACGGATATGATGATATATTTAATCACTAAGTTTTTGCGTCTTTTGGAGAGCAGCACCGTCTTATAGGTTGAAATTACCTATAATAAGGAGATACCGTGATGGACAGTAGTGAAATCAAATCCACAATCCAAACCCATTACTCCAATATAGCCCTGGGGAAACAGACAGGCTGCTGTGGAGAATCAAGTAGCTGTTGCACCCCGTCGGAGAGCCTGCTGAGTATCATCGACCTAACGGAAGAGGCCAGCATCCAGGAGGCAGACCTGGGTCTAGGCTGCGGGATGCCTACTCAGTTTGCCAGGATCAATCCAGGGGATACTGTTTTAGACCTGGGCAGCGGAGCCGGTGTGGATGTTTTGCGTGCAGCCAGGCTGGTTGGCGAATCTGGCAAGGTCATTGGCGTGGATATGACCCCGGAGATGATTGCCCGTGCACAGGCAAATGCAGCCAATGGTGGCTTTACAAATGTCGAGTTCCGCCAGGGGGAGATCGAAGCCTTACCGGTGGAGGATAGCAGCATCGATGTCGTGCTATCAAACTGCGTGATCAATCTCGTCCCAGATAAGCGCCAGGCATTCAGAGAGATCTACCGGGTGCTGCGACCAGGCGGACGCCTATCGATATCCGATATGGTGACCTATGGAACGATGCCGGATGAAATCCGCCGGGACCTGACACTCTGGGCGGGCTGCATTGCAGGTGCAATCGACCGGGAGGAGTACTTGCAGATTATCCGCGATAGCGGCTTTGACGAGATAAACATTCACCAGGAGACCCAAAGCAACCCTTTCGAGTCTGGTGAGCGCACTACCGGTGAACGCAATGACCAGCCGGCATTGTTTGGAATCGCAAGCATTACGCTTGGGGCTGTGAAATTACCCTAGCAAACTGACAACAATTGCTGGAGGAGAGTTAGCATGAGCTTCACATCGGCTGAAGTTTGGGAACAGTTCAACCAGAGGATACTTGGGTATATCCAGCGACGGGTTGCTGACCCTGATGACGCCGAAGACCTGACGCAGGAGGTTTTTGTAAAAGTCCACACGCGTATCGACCAACTGCATCAGGAAGACCGAGTTCTCCCTTGGCTATACCAGATTGCCCGCAATACGGTGATCGATTATTACCGGTCTCGAAAACCATCAGCTAGCCTTTCTGAAGAACTGGTCGATGATTCTAGTGAGGTGGAAGAGGCTGAACCGATACAGGTATTGGCCGATGGTCTACAGGACATGATCTACCAGCTTGAGGTGAAGTACCAGCAACCACTGATGCTTTCGGAAATTCAGGGCATGAAGCAGAGTAAAGTTGCGGAAGAACTTGGTTTGTCCCTGAGTGGAGCAAAATCCCGTATCCAGCGCGGACGGCATAAATTACGCCAGCAGTTGTTAGATTGCTGCCATTTCGAGTTTGACCGCCGGGGTGGCTTAATCGACTACATCCCTAAACAATCTTGCTGCCAGAATTGTGTCAGTCATCAAGCAACAACGTAACCGGACAATGATCTGAGCCGAGGACTGAATCATTGACGATCACATCCTGAACCAGGGGCAGCAGTTCGGCTGATACCAGGTAATAATCTAATCGCCAACCAATCCCGCGCTGGCGGGCATTCAGCCTATAGGTCCACCAGGTGTACTGCACCCGCTCTGGATACAGGTGGCGGTACACATCCACAAAACCATGATCCAGATAGCGGTCGATCCAGGCGCGTTCTACGGGCATAAATCCTGATGTTTCCTGATTTTGCTTGGGGTTGCGCAGGTCCATCTCGCGGTGGGCAGTATTGAAGTCGCCGGTCAGGATGATGCGCTCGCCAGCGTCGTGCATGCGATCGCATTGTTCAAGCAGCTCTGCATAGAATCGTAACTTGAAGTCCAGGCGACCGCCGTCACGCTGCCCATTCGGAAAATAGATATTGAATAACCAGAATCCCGGATAGCGCAGGGCGATCAGGCGCCCTTCCCCATCGAACTCTTCGACGCCTAAGCCAGGACGCACTTCCAGCGGCGATCGGCGGGTAAGGGTTAATACACCACTGTACCCTGGGCGTTGTGCCGAATTCCAGACTTGCAGGTAATCACTCGTTAAAGATAAATCGCCCTCCACCAGTTGGTCGGGGCGCGCCTTGATCTCCTGCAAACAAATCACATCCGCATCCTGGGTAGTCAGCCAGTCGAAAGCCCCCTTCCCCACTACTGCCCTCAATCCATTGACATTCCAGGTGATGATCTTCAAGCTGACTCCTTTGGTGCGATACTGAAGGAATATCTGTGCTAAAATCCGGTATATTTTACACCCGGGATGGTAATTGAAATAGATGAAGACATTGATCCAATCTGTAAGGGGAACGCGAGATTTTTACCCGGAGGAGATGGCAGTCCGCACATGGCTGTACAATAAAATCCGCCGGGTGGCAGAGTCGTTTGGCTACCAGGAGTATGAGGGGCCATTCCTGGAATCAATTGACCTGTACGCCGCCAAATCCGGCGAGGAGCTAGTCAAAGAGCAATCTTTTGTGTTCCCAGACCGTGGGGGAGACCTGCTCACATTGCGCCCCGAGCTGACCCCCAGCCTGGCGCGCATGGTAGCACAACGCCAGAAGCAGCTGGTGTATCCATTGCGCTGGTGGTCGTTCGGACCCTTCTGGCGCTACGAGCGTCCCGGGAAAGGCCGAACGCGAGAATTCTTCCAGTGGAATATCGATATGATCGGGGCAGACTCTCCAGAAGCAGACGCGGAGCTTATCGCGGTGGCGGTATCCTTCTTCCAGGAGACAGGTCTCTCCCCCACTCAGGTGCAGATCCTGGTCAACAACCGGCAGCTCATGAACGTTGAGTTCGAGGGGATCGGTATCCCCCAGGGCCAGCAGGCAGATGTGCTGCGCCTGATTGACCGGCGAGATAAGATGCGCCCCGATGAGTGGAAAAGCTATGCGCAAGAGATCGGTTTATCAGATACCCAATTTGCGGCGCTCAGCAGCCTGCTGGCGAATGAGGAGCTGTGGCGTAAGTCGGAGTCCCTGGTGCGGCTCTTCAAGGCACTGGATGCCCTGGGGGTGATGCCCTTTGTGCGCTTCGCTCCCCAGATCGTCAGAGGACTGGATTA
>Ga0105100_10000586_pt1 | contig 21324 bp, 17 predicted proteins | sample PPLLak12cMay2015_2_FD_87033 | JGI IMG/M metagenome (GOLD analysis project Ga0105100, IMG submission 87033) | Freshwater sediment microbial communities from Prairie Pothole Lake near Jamestown, North Dakota, USA - PPLs Lake P8 Core (1) Depth... | ecosystem: Environmental > Aquatic > Freshwater >...
GACCCGCAACCCTCGCTAAGGCCAGCGGGACGATAGACGCGAGTGGCAATCGGGAGTGGAATTCGAGCGTAAGTGATTGTTTGCGTATTGACTACAGCGGCCTGCAAAGCCGTGTACGCCGGTTCGATTCCGACCCCCGCCTCCAATCCCTTCTGCTACGGTGCCACCTGTGCCCACCGGCGCCAGTTCATATCCAGCTTTCCCCCTGGGATGAACCTCGCCTCGAGACCGATCAGGCCCTGGTCGTTGCAGCCGCCGCTGGGGATGGGCTCGGCAGTCTCGCCCTTGTGCCGAAAAGAGCGGTTGAAAGTCGCCGGCTCGCGTTAGGGACCGCATGGTTGCGGGAGCGACGCCCGTCACCCCGCGCAAAGTTCCCATTCGGGAGCCCGCAGGCCGAGCCATAGAACAACGGCATTGCGTATGACGCGATAGTCAATTCATTGTGAAGACAACACACCTATAACCTTCTGCGATTGTTTCCTGCTGTAAGCGCCTATAACATAGGCGAATCTCGTTGCCCGGATTGCTGTGGGGGTGCCGACAGCTTTGGGGATGAGAGGCCCGACAACCGACGGAGTGCCACATGGCCAAGGCAGGGGACGATAAGGAAAAGACAGCCGAGCAGGCAGGGCAGCAGGTCAAGGTGCGCTGGAACACCAGCAAGCTGACCAGCAGCTACGCGAATTTCTGTAACGCGACCAGCACGCGCGAAGAAGTGGTGCTGAACTTCGGCGTGAACCAGAACTGGGAGCGCACACCCCAGGAGATGGAGATCGAGCTCGAGCACCGTATCGTGCTGTCGCCCTTCGCCGCAAAGCGCCTGAACCAGCTGCTCTCGAAGCTCATTACCGAGTACGAGACCCGCTACGGCGAGTTGAAGTAGTCCCGTTCGGTCGACCCGCGCGCCGACCGCGCCCGCGCGCTAGTTCCCTCCCGCCATGCCGCCCCAAGGCTTGGATTCTTCCGGGTCAGAGGTCAGACGAGAGGCCAGCGCAGGGCCGGGTGCCGCCGCCCTGCTTTACGAGTCCGGCCACGACGCCCAGCTCTGGGCGGTCCTGGCCGGCACCGACGATGCCCAGCAGTTCTGTCAGAGCTGGCTCGCCATCCAATGCCGCCTCATCTCGGCCGTCGAGGGCGGGCTGGTTCTCCTTCTGATCGAGTCTGAGGGCAGCTACGCGCCCGCCGCGGTGTGGCCGGACGTGCGCCGCGACATGAGTTACCTGACGCACGCCGCCCAGCGTGCACTGGTAGAGCAGCGCGGTCTGGTCATCCCAGCCAGCGCAGCCAACGCCGCCGGCGATGGCTTCCACGTCGCATATCCCATCGAGGCCGTCGGCAAGCTGCGTGGTGTGGTCGTCCTGGACGTGGCGCCACGTTCCGAGCCGGAGCTTCAGGCCGCGCTGCGCCAGCTGCACTGGGGAGCCGCCGGTCTGCAGGTCCTGTTCGCCCGGGACGTGATCGCGCGCGAAACGGCCGCCAAGGAGCGCCTGCAGTCGGTGCTCCAGCTGGTAGCCTCCACTGCCACTCACGACCGGTTCTCCGCCTCAGCCACCGCTCTGGCCACTGAGCTCGCGACGCAGTTGCATTGCGAGCGAGTGAGCATAGGGTTCCTGCGCGGCGGACAAGTGAAGATCGACGCCGTATCGCACAGCGCACAATTCAAGGAACGCACCAACCTGCTTCGCGCGGTTGCTGCTGCGATGGACGAGGCCATCGACCAAGGTACTGCGGTGGGATACCCGCCGCCGGAAGGGGTCGGCCCTGCTGTGACGCGCGCGCACGAGAACCTGGTCCGCACCCACGGTGCCGGTTCCACGCTGAGCGTTCCCCTTGCCTCCGGTGGCAAGGTGGTCGGCGCAATGACTCTGGAGCGTCCGGCCCCCGAATCGGTGGAGGGCCCCGTCATCGAGCTGTGCGAGGCTGTGGCGGGGCTGGCTGGGCCGATGCTGGACGTGCACAGGCGGGAGGACCAGTGGTTCCTGGCGCGCTTCGTGTGGTGGCTGCGCGACTCGTTCGCGCGTCTCTTCGGCCCGCGTCACCCCGGTCTCAAGCTCGGCGCGCTCATGCTGGCTGCGCTCATCGCGTTTCTCGTGTTCGCGAAGGGCGATTACCGGGTCAAAGCCGAGACTATTCTCGAGCCGTTGGTTCAACAGGCGGCCGTCGCGCCCTTCAACGGCTATATCCGGGAGGCGCCGGTCCGCGCCGGTGATCTAGTGTCCCGCGACGATGTCATCGCAGTCCTGGAAGACCGGGAGCTCAGGCTCGAACGCCTGAAGTGGGCGGGCCAGCAGGAAGAGCTCAACAAGCAGCTGCGTCAGGCGATGGCTGAACGCAATCCGTCGCAGATCCAGATCCTCGGCGCACAGCTCGACCAGGTCGGCGCACAGCTGGCACGCGTGGAAGACCAGCTTGCGCGCACGCGCATCACCGCGCCCTTCGATGGTGTGGTGGTTTCGGGAGACCTGACCCAATCGCTGGGTGCGCCGGTGGAGCGGGGCGCCGTGCTCTACGAGATCGCCCCCATGACCGCATACCGCGTCATCCTGCAAGTGGACGAGCGCGACATGGCTTCTGTGAGCGTCGGCCAGACCGGCAACATTCTGCTGTCGGCGTTCCCGCAGGACCCGATTCCCTTCGACATCGAGAAGATTACCCCGGTTTCAACTGCCAAGGAGGGGCGCAACTTCTTCCGCGTCGAGGCTAAGCTCCAGCGCGACGAGCAGCGCCTGCGCCCTGGCATGCAGGGCGTGGGCAAGATCGAGGTCGACCGCCGCTCGTACGTCTGGATCTGGACGCACAGCATCTGGACCTCGCTGCGCCTGATGCTGTGGAAGTGGCTCCCCTGATCGCGCAGGATCGGGTGGGGCAGGCACCGAACTAGGCCGGAAGCCATGGCGGACTCACTGTTCAGTCCATCCTGGTATCGCGTCGCCGCGCTCAAGCCGCGCCTGCGCAGCCACGCTCAGATCCATCGCCATCAGTATCGGGGCCAGATCTGGTACATCCTGCAGGATCTCTCCTCCGAGCGTTTCCATCGCTTCTCGCCCTCGGCCTACATGATCATCGGGATGATGGATGGAATGCGGACGGTGCAGCAGATCTGGGACACAGTGCTGGCCCAGCTCGGCGACGACGCTGTGTCACAGGACGAGGTGATCCAGCTGCTCGGTCAGCTCCACTCGGCGGACGTGCTGCAGTGCGACGTCCCGCCGGATACTGCAGAGCTGTTCCGCCGCCGGCAGCGCCAGGTGCGCACCCAGAGGCAGCGCAAGCTGATGAGCCTGTTCGCCTGGCAGATTCCGATGTTCGACCCCGAGCGGGTGCTGGACCGCTACATGCCCTATGTCAGGCCGCTGTTCGGCTGGGTGGGTCTCGCGCTGTGGGCCGCCGTCGTCGGCACGGCCATGGTGCTCGGCTGGACGCATTGGCCGGAACTGTCGGAGAACGTGCTGGATCAGCTTCTGCTGCCGCACAACCTCCTCCTCATGTGGCTGTTGTTCCCGATCGTCAAGCTTGTGCACGAGTTCGGCCACGCCTTCGCGGTCAAGGCTTATGGCGGCGAGGTGCACGAGATGGGCGTCATGATCCTCGTGCTCACACCGGTCCCCTATGTGGACGCGTCCTCCGCCTGGGCCTTCCGCTCGAAGTGGCAACGCGTGCTGGTCGGTGGGGCCGGCATGGCGGTGGAGGTGTTCATTGCATCCCTCGCACTGTTCCTGTGGCTCAACCTCGAACCCGGCGTTCTCCGCGCGCTGTGCTACAACACGATCCTGATCGCCGGCATCTCCACGGTGCTCTTCAACGCGAACCCGCTGCTGCGGTTCGACGGTTACTACATGCTGATGGACTACTTGGAGATCCCCAACCTGCGCCAGCGCGCCACCCAGTATCTGGTCTATCTGTGCGAGCGGTATCTGTTCGGGAAGCGCGACGTCGATCCTCCCAATGCCAGCGCTGGGGAGCGGGCCTGGTTCGTTGGCTTCTCTGTCACCTCGTTCCTGTACCGCATCGTGGTCATAATCGCTATCCTTCTGTTCCTGGGCGAGCAGTCCCTGCTGTTGGGCCTCATCTTCGCTGGCTCGACGGCGTTTGCCTGGCTGGTGCTTCCCGCTATGAAGATCGGAAACTATCTTGCCAACAGCCCCCGTATCCGGCGCGTGCGCTATCGCGCTGTGACAACAGCTGGTTTCCTGCTCGGCGGCCTTGTCGTTCTGTTTGCGGCTGTGCCCATTCCGCTGCGCACGCTGACGGAGGGCGTGGTGTGGGTACCGGAGGAGGGTATCGTCCGGGCGGGCGCCGACGGTTTCGTCGCTCGTGTCGTCGCGACACCCGGCACCTGGGTCAAGCCGGGCGATGTCCTCGTGCAGTGCCAGGACCTTGATCTCTCCACCGAAGCGAGCGTGCTCGAGGGGCAACTGCGAGAGCTGGATGCACGCCACCGGCAGGCGGTCGTGGACAACCGGGTGCAAGCCGAGCTGATCGACGAGCAACGCAAAGTCGTGACGGAGAATCTTGCTCGTGCCCGCGAGCGCATGCAGCAGCTCACCATACGCGCACAGATCGTCGGGTTGTTCGTCATGCCCAAGGCCTCCGACCTGCTGGGGCGGTTCGTGCAGCGCGGGCAGACGTTGGGGCACGTTGTGGACGTCGATAACGTGACGGTGCGCACTCTGGTCTCCCAGGAGCAGATCGATCTGGTCCGGCAGGACACCCGCGCAGTGGAGGTGCGGCTCGCCGAGCGGTTCGGGACGATCGCGCATGCCACGATGCAACGGGTGGTGCCCGGGGCCAGCAACGAGCTTCCCAGTCCGGCCCTGGGCACCCACGGCGGGGGGGTGCTGCCAGTGGACCCCACCGATGCCGAAGGGCGCAAGTCGGTCCAGAACTACTTCCAGGTGGATGTGCAGCTGGCGGGGGAGAAGCGGCCCGTCAACATGGGTGGTCGCGCCTATGTGCGGTTCGACCACGGCTGGGAGCCGCTCGCCGTCCAGTGGTATCGGGAGGCGCGCCAGCTGTTCCTCTCGCGCCTGAACGTCTGACACCAAACAACAAGCGAGTTCACACAGAACACAGTGGGCAGACGGCTGCTTGATTCGCGCTGAGGCCCTACGCGGCAGACGTTTCCGCCTTGCCTGGATAGCGTGGGGTATTTCTCTGTGATCTGTGTGCCTTCCGTGGCTGATTTGCCGTTCTGAAGCATCGATCGTGTTCGACCTCAGCCTATCCGCCGCATCGCTCGGCACAGCCTACCCGGAGCAAGCACCGCCCCGCCCGGGGATGCTGGACAAGGTGGCCACTCGCCTGTCCGGCCCCCTCGTGCGCAGCGTCCGCGTCTGGCGCGCACGTCGCAACCAGATTGTCGGTCTGGTCAACTCGCTGTCCAGCTCGCTTGCGACTCTGAGCGACGCGGAGCTGACCGCCATGGCAGGGGAGCTGCGGGTGCAGTTGCGCCGGGACGGTTTCAACGAGCAATCCGTAGCGCGTGCGTTCGCCCTGATCCGCGAGGTATCCGAACGCACCATCGGTCAGCGCCACTACGACGTCCAGATTTTAGGCGGGTGGGTACTGCTCAACGGATTGATCGCGGAAATGGAGACGGGCGAGGGCAAGACCCTCACCGCGACACTGCCGGCCGCGACTGCAGCGTTGGCCGGGATCCCCGTGCACGTGATCACGGTCAATGACTACCTGACCGCGCGCGATGCGCAGTGGATGGCTCCGGTGTACGAGAAGCTCGGCCTCACCGTGGGCGTGATCGTCCACGGCAAGGACCCGAGCGCTCGGCGTGCTGCCTATGGCTGCGACATCACCTATTGCACCAACAAGGAGCTCACGTTCGACTACCTCCGCGACCGCATCGCGCTCGGCCGCAATGAGAGCCGCATCCAGCTCGCCATCGAGAAGCTGTCAGGACAGGGGGCTCGCGCCAAACAGCTCAATCTGCGTGGTCTGTTCTACGCCATCGTCGACGAGGCAGACAGAGTGCTGGTGGACGAGGCCCGCACCCCGCTCATCATCTCCGGCGCCGGTCCAGCCGGGCCGGAGCGCGAAATGTATGAGACGGCCCTCGAGCTGGCTGCGCGGCTGACGCAGGATGTGGATTTCCGGATGGATCCGCGCGAGCGCCATCTCGAGCTGACCGACAAGGGTCTGGACCGGCTGGCAGACTGGGCCGATGAGCTTCCGCCGCTATTCAAGGGGGAGCGCCGCCGGGAGGAGCTGGTGCGGCAGGCGCTGGTGGCAACCCTTCTGTTCCATCGCGACTCCCACTACCTGGTGCGCGACAACAAGGTCCACATCATCGACGAGTACACGGGCCGGATCCTCGCGGACCGGACGTGGGAGCAGGGTCTGCACCAGATGGTGGAGACGAAGGAGGGCTGCCCTCTGTCCAACCAGCAGACATCCGTGGCCCGTATCACGTATCAGCGCTTCTTCCGCCGCTACCTCTGGCTCGCCGGCATGACCGGCACCGCGAAGGAAGTGGCGGGCGAGCTGTGGTCGGTGTACGGACTGCCGGTGGTCCGGGTTCCAACGCATCGGCCGGTGCGCCGCAAGAACACCGGCGATCAGGTATTCGCCACCGAGGCGGAGAAATGGGTCGCGATCGTCGAGCGGGTGCGTGGCTTGCACGCGATCGGACGGCCGGTCCTAATCGGTACCCGGTCAGTGGCGGCTTCAGAGAAGCTGAGCGCGATGCTGCAGGTGGCCGGAGTAGAGCACCAGCTTCTCAACGCGCGCCAAGACAAACAGGAAGCAGAGATCGTCGCACAGGCGGGTCAGCGCGGCCGCGTCACCGTGGCAACCAACATGGCGGGCCGCGGGACCGACATCAAGCTCGGCCCGGGTGTGCTGGAGCTGGGTGGACTGCACGTCATCGCCACCGAGCTGCATGAGTCGGCGCGCATCGATCGACAGCTGTTCGGCCGCTGTGGGCGTCAGGGTGATCTCGGAACCGTGGAAGCGATCGTATCGTTGGAGGACGAACTGATCCGCGTCTACCTCGGACCAGCCGTGCGCCTGCGTTCGCAAGTGGCCAGCCATCGCTGGCGCCGCGCGCTGTTCTCGGTGGCACAGCTGCGCGCCGAGATGGCCAATGCTGGCATCCGGCGTCAGCTGCTCTCGGTCGAAGACCAGCTGGGCGACATGCTGGCCTTTACGGGGCGGCGCGAGTAGGTCGCCACTGCGATAGGGCGCTGCTCTGTACAGCCACTCCCATGCTTGCACCCTGGGGAAGGTTGCGCAGGCGCACCGCCTTGTGCTTCCCCGCCGGCAGGTCTACGGACATGGTCGCTTCCGCTGCAGAGGTTGTCCCGGCGCTGCCGCTCAATGCGATCAAGAGCAGACACAGCGTGATTGAATCGGCGCGGGAGAGCGTTCATTTGGCGAAGCGCACGCGGCATCTAGCGCCTGCAGGAATGGCTCCACCAGGATTGCGCAGATCGAGACGGACCCCGAACGTGCCGCTGGCGCCATCGATGACACGGTCCACGATGGATACCTGCGCCGGGAAATACCGCGTGCTCGTCTCGGGTACGACTTCCGCACGGGCGCCCTTGCGGATGCGGCCGAACAGCGGGGCCGGCAACACCACCTCGACGTTCAGGGGATCGATCTCGGCAAGCTTGAGAATGGGCTCCTTGATGTTCGTCGTGGCGAACTCTCCCGGATCGAGCAAGCGGTCCACCACAACGCCGTCGAACGGGCTACGGATAACGTGCAGCTGCAGCAGCGCCTCCGAGCGCTGCACCTCCAGTTCGGCCAGCTTCTGATTCTCCAGCGCCACGCGCAGCTCCGACTCGGCGAGCTTGCGTTCGGTGCGCGCCTCGTCCAGCGCGCTCGGCGAGACGAACTTTTGGCGCGACAGCTCTTCTTGGCGCTTCTCCTTTGTCTTGGCAAACTCGACACGCGCCTGCGCGGCCTCCACGGGACCAGCCATGGTGGCGCGGGCGCGGGCAATCTCGAGTGCTGCCTGCTCGGGGCCCGATTCCAGCTTGACGATCACCTGGCCTTTGCGAACGAGATCGCCGCGCTGCACTTGGACGCTCTCGAGCAGGCCGTCGACCGGGCTGCGGATATCGACGGTCTGGCGCGCTTCGATCAGGCAATCGAATTCCTCGGCACGGGCTATCGAGAATACGACAACCAGCAGCAGGCAGAGCAGGGGGCGATTCATCGGCAGTGACTGGTAGAAGAGCTTCGGGGACAATCCGCGTGTGGATTCTGGGGACGGTGCCGGCGGAGGCGGTCACACCGAGCCGCTAGAATACTGGAGTGTCGGTAGCGTGGGTTGGCGGGCTCGGCCACCGGCGCCGGCGGCCCGGATGGTGAAATTGGTAGACACAAGGGACTTAAAATCCCTCGGCGCAAGCCGTGCCGGTTCGACTCCGGCTCCGGGCACCAATAGAACTCGCATTATGCCACGCGACGCCCCCCGACTCGGCCGGGTCAGTCCGAAAGGAATGCACAGGCCACTACCTAGAAGGCTCTGACATTTCGAGCCTGTAGATGTCTCGTTGCCGCCAACCCCTGTAAAGAGGGCGGGCCGCAGCACCGCGGTGTGCGCGAAAGCTAGCCCGCACGTCTCGTACTGGCCCCAGTGAGGGCCAGGTGTGAGATGGCGGCCTAGTTGCGCTGCTGGCGGTAGCTGCGCGGGGGCGAGATGGGTCTGGGCGGGCGCGCTGGGGGGGCAGCCCCCGGGGGCGGCGGACCAGACGGCGGGCGCGCGTGCGGCGGCGGGCGGTAGGGCGGGTAGGGATAGTACGGCGGATAAGGCCCCCAGTACCCTGGCGGCCCCCAGTAGCCATAGGGGTATGGCCCCCAGGCCCAGGGCCCACCCCAGTACGAGCCGTATGCGTACGCCCCGCGCTGCCATGTCTGCGCGAGGTAGGTGTCTTGCATGTAGTCGAGCACCTCATCAGCCACTCCTTCGGCCTTGAGGCGCGCGAGCTGTGATCCGGACAGCCGGTACACGGTGCCCGCATCGCGCATCTTCTGGAGGATGTCCGCGGTGGGCACGCCTTCCTTGCTCATCTGCACGACCTGCTCGGTGGTGACCGGCGGGCGCGGCTGGACGTTCGCGCAACCGACCAGGGCGGCTGTGACGATTACCAGTATAGCGGCGCGGCGGGCCAAGTCCGCGCGGGAAGAGCAGTGAAGCCCTGATGCCAGACATGTCATTTTCATTCGACTCGCTGCACCGGTCGAAGTTTCCCGGGGCCGCGATATACGGCTTTGCTCGACGGCCAAGTTTCACCCGCTCGCCCGAAACCGTGACGCTGACACTGACCCGCCTGTCATCCCAGTCCACCAGAGTCGGCTGACCCAGCGCAGTCTCCCAACCGCTTCCTCAGCCCCCGCAGCCCGACCCAGCACTCCGCGTTCAGCCCCGCGCGAGCGCGTGGAGCGGTTCAGATTCCTGTCCATCGCGGTCGAATCAAGTCAACCATCATCACTCCTGCTTGGCTGGCGTGGGCTGAGCCGCTTCCACGACAATTGGGGAGGCGATATCGATCATGACGGGGATGCTGCGGCAACCATGGTCGTCTGGGACGCGGGCACGTGCATACAGTTCAACTGGCCCCGGACCCGCAGCACTGGCTGGCAGCGATACCTTCCACTTCTCGCCATCGGTCTGCGCCGAACCTAACTGGCGCCCACCGTGGAAAACAAGTACTTCCGTCGCGTTTGGAGCTGCACCCTCGAGGACGATGTTCTCCTCAAACGCGACACTCCTCTTTTTGACACTTGCAGTTAACCAGCACCCTTTATTGGCTATATTGATCCCGATCTTCGCATCCGTACGCGTTTCCATCCGGTCCGCGTCCACGGCCACAATCCGCAGATCGTGATAGCCGTCATCGACCGTGCGTGTATCCCAGAGGAACGCATCCCAGGGCGCGATGGCATCGACCAACTTGCCATCGACCCACAGCTCGAGGCGCTGCATTTCGTGGCCCTCTGGTAGAACCACCCTGGGTTTGAGTAATACCGTGCCTTTCCAGAGCCGGCCGATATCCGGGCTCTCCAGGCTCACCTGTGCAAACGTCGCAAACGGACGTGCTAGCGGATCGCCCACAATAATGAGCTGATACGGGGCCTCTATGCTTTGATAGAACGCCTCAGCCAGAGAACTCCCATCAGAGTAGTGGACATGCATATAAGAGACGGGGAACTTTGCCTGGATCGAATAGGGTTCAGCCACAGCACCACTGGATCCGGCTGCCCCATGGCGCAGGAACTCGCTGAGCTTGGTCTGCTTACGACGTTCGAAATCCCCTCCGTAACTTGTAAGAGACTCCGCGATAGCACCCGGAAGGAACTGGCTGCCTGAGCGCTGCCAGTCGAAGTCGGCTGTGCCGGCTACAGCCCCGATGACGTCTGGTTTCTTGCGCGGTACGATACCGTCCTGGCCCTTTCCGGGCCCAATGATCTCCACTCGGCGACCGCGCTTCTCCAACGCCTTCGCAGTGGCGTGAAAGTAGCGCTCGCGTGTCTGCGCGCGAATGTTGCGGTTCTCCAGGAGATACACGGTGCCGTTGGGATGAGTGCCATCACTTGCTGCCGCGCGCTCTAGATAGCGCAGCACCTCCTGAGCGCTGTTCCCCTGGAAGCCCGTGTAGCCCAGCATTACCGAGAGGAAATAGCGGTCCAAGGAATCGTGTGGACCGTTCTGCTCGGACCGAACCCCACCGTGCCACACATAACGCCCCCGGAAGCCATGGGCCGGCTGGAAAAAGGTATGCTGTTGCTGCATACGCTCGAGAAGCTCCTGGAATCGTGACGCATCACGTAGTCGGTTGAACCGCCGCTCCGAGCGCGCAGTTAGACTGTGACGCCAGCCCGCTTCCACTGCCTTCTCGAGACTCCACAACGCTTCACTGTCTCGCTCCAGGGCTGCCTGACCGATAGCCAGTTCGTACCAGATACGAGGGCTCCACGGATAGGCATCTGCCAGCGCCGTCAAGACGGCCACCGCCTCGTCGTATTGTCCGCGCCGCGCGAGCTTCTCAGCCCGCTTGAAGAGCGCCTCTTCAACCTCGTTAGGCGGTCGCGGTGCATGCACGCGCGCCGTCAAGTCGCGACGAGCATACTGGTTACGGCCCAGGTAACCGATGTCTCCTATCTGCACACGGCGCGCGAAGAACGTGAGTCCAGTCAGCGATGCGATCTTGCCAATCAAGGTCCGACTCGCATTTGGGACAGCCTGCCCTCGCAAGTCTTTGCTGAAATCGACTCCGTATGGAAAACCGGCGGAATAGGCGATGACATCGATTTGATCGTCAAGCCCCTGCTCTCGCAGATAGGTGCGGATCGGTCTCCAGATGCGCTCCCGAAACGTTTCGATGTCGATCTTTGGTGATTCTGGCACTTCGTCGAGCCATACCACGTTGGTCGACGGAATGTCACGCAAGGCGACGTAGTGATTGGCAATCCGTCGGGATTCGATTGAATTCGCATTGACCACCACAAGGGTCGTCTCCGGGCTTCCCCCCGCCTGAACATGGCCTGGTGAAAACAGCCAAATCAGAAGGAGAAGAACAGGCAGCTGAGGCCAAACGCACAGGTGAGCTAACACAGGGTCAGGGTCGTTGAATGGGCGAAGTTCATACCGCTAAACGGACAGGTGACTATAGACTTAAAACACGTAACGCTGTATCGCTGAGCCAGATCCAGGACGCGAGTCATAGCGGGAACCAGCTGACAGCGGCGCTCAGGGATGAGTTTCATCCCTGTTGGGTCCCTTTTTCAAGCCACACCTGCAAGGAAGGATCGCTTGTCCGCAGACCGCGAGTGAGCGGAAGCGACTACCCAGTACTGTTCCACCCCCCGCCCCTGTTGTCGGGGGTGGGGGCGAAAGTAATCCTTACTGAACCGTAGCGGGGGAGCCCCGCCGGTGTGGGACACCGGTGCGCAAGAACGGGCAACAACTGACAACCCTGGACAAGAGGGCAGGGGAGTGGTCTTGCTCTCTTGTGGTTGATTGCCGCGTGTCGCCGGGTTTTGATTCATTCCCGACTTAAGATCCCTCGGCGCAAGCGGTGCCGGTTCGACTCCGGCTCCGGGCACCAGCGACGAACGCGCAGTCTACTCTGTTCGGGCGCCGCTCTGCGGGGCCCTAAAGTTCCCTCCGGGAACTTCCGTTAAAGCCTGAAGCCGCGGGACTGCAGCGCGCTGGCCCGCGCCTGCACGCCGGCTTTCTCGGCGGCTCCATAACAACGCGCAAATCATGCTGGTCATCGTCGGTTACCTCGTCATCCTGGGCGCCGTCCTCGGTGGCTTCGCACTCGCGGGCGGCCACGTGGGCGCACTGCTCCAGCCGGTCGAACTGATCATGATCGGCGGCTCGGCACTCGGGGCCTTCTTCGTCGCGAATTCCGGGAAAGTCATCAAGAGCACGCTCAGAGCATTGCCGACAGTGCTCAAAGGCTCCAGGTACTCCAAGGCTCTGTACCTCGAGCTGCTCTCGCTGCTGTATGACATCCTGGCCAAGGTGCGCAAGGAAGGCCTGATGTCGGTCGAGGCCGACGTCGACAACCCGGGGCAGAGCCCGATCTTCACCAAATACCCGCGAATCCTCGCGGACCACCACGCCATGGAGTTCCTCACCGACTATTTGCGGCTGATGGTGGGCGGGAACCTCAACGCATTCGAAATCGAGAACCTGATGGACGTGGAGATCGACACCCATCACCACGAGGGCGAGATCCCAGTGGGTGCCATGGCCAAGCTGGCGGACGCCCTTCCGGCATTCGGCATCGTAGCGGCCGTGATGGGGGTGGTGCACACCATGGAGTCGGTCGGCCTGCCACCCGCCGAACTGGGCAAACTGATCGCCGCTGCGCTGGTCGGCACGTTCCTCGGGATCCTGCTCTCTTACGGCTTCGTCGGTCCGCTCGCCACCCTGCTCGAGCACAAGCTTCACGAGCAGACCAAGATGCTCCAGTGCATCAAGGTGACGCTGCTGGCAAGCCTCAACGGCTACGCACCGCAGGTGGCAGTGGAGTTCGGGCGGAAGGTGCTGTACTCCACCGAGCGGCCCAGCTTTACCGAGCTGGAGAGCGAAGTGAAGCAGCGCAAGGGCAAGTAAGGGGGGCTTCTTTCTCGCCATGAGCGACGACTCCCAGCGGCCCATCATCGTCAAGCGCATCAAGAAGGCTGCGCACGGACACCACGGCGGTGCCTGGAAGATCGCATACGCGGACTTCGTTACCGCCATGATGGCCTTCTTCCTTCTGATGTGGCTGCTGGGTTCCACCACGAAGGCCGATCTGCAGGGGATATCGGAGTACTTCCAGACGCCGCTGAAAGTCGCGCTGCTGGGCGGATCAGGGGCAGGGGAGGCCACCTCGGTGATCAAGGGCGGCGGCACGGATCTGTTGCGCGCTGAAGGGCAGCAAAAGAAGGGCGAGAGCGCGACCGGCCGCAAGATCGAGGACATCAAGTCCGCCGAGCAGGAGCTGGCACGGCGCGAGAAGCAAGCACTCAAGGAGCTGAAGGCGAAGATCGAGGGCGTGATCGCCGCCAGCCCCATGTTGAGCCAGTTCCGCAACCAGCTGCTCATCGACATCACCACCGAAGGGTTGCGCATCCAGATCGTGGACGAGCAGAACCGCCCGATGTTCGCGATCGGCAGCGCGCAGCCGCAGCCCTACACCCAGGATATCCTGCGGGAGATCGGCAAGGCGTTGAACGACGTGCCCAACCGCATCTCGCTTTCCGGGCACACCGATGCCACGCCCTACTATGGCGGAGAGGCTGGCTACAGCAACTGGGAGCTGTCTGCCGACCGCAGCAACGCGGCGCGCCGCGAGCTGCTTGCGGGCGGCATGCGCGATGCCCGGATCGCCCGTGTCGTGGGGTTGTCCTCGTCGGTGCTGCTGGACTCCACCGATCCGTTCAACCCGATCAACCGTCGCGTGAGCATCATCGTGATGAACAAGAAAGCGGAGGAAGCGGCAGCACAGGACGGCGGGACAATCGAGGTCGATGAATCGGCGGACGTGACCAGAGAGGTAGTCGGTGCCGCTGGAACCAGTCAGTGATATTGGTGCACGCTTGCGTTCCTTTCCCTCCGGACAGATTCCTCCGGTAGTCCTCGCACTCGTCGCGCAGCTCGCTGCAGGCGCTACGCTGCTCGCGCTGCGGCTATCGGGTGCGGTTCAGGCACCGGCACCGGTCGCCCTAGTGGCGCATGGACTGCTTGCTGCCGCTTTGGGTGCATGTCTGCGGTTGCCGGCGTGGTGGCTGCCGATCAACTTCCTGTTCATTCCGGCCGCGGTAATGCTGCGGGAATGGGAGCTCCCGCCACCGGTGTTTCTTGGCGGTTTCATTCTTCTCGCCCTCATGTTCTGGACCACCTTTCGGACTCGTGTCCCACTGTACCTGAGCAGCCGGGAAGCGGGTGAAAAGCTCGCAGAGCTGGTGCCGCAGACAACCGGCGTGCGGCTACTCGATCTGGGTTGCGGCTTCGGTGGCCTGCTGCGGCAGCTGACGCGGCTGCGCCCCCGTGCAACGCTGGACGGCGTGGAGATCGCACCGCTGCCTGCACTGGTGGCCTGGCTGCGGCTGCGCGGGTTGGCCGGATGCAAAGTGCGTCGCACTGATTTCTGGCGGCTGGATCTGTCGCCGTACGATGTCGTGTATGCCTTCCTATCGCCTGCGCCCATGGCGAAGCTCTGGGACAAGGTACGGCGGGAAATGCGGCCGGGCACGCTGTTCGTCAGCAACAGCTTCGCCGTACCCGGCATGGAGCCCGACCGGGTCGTGCCGCTCGACGGTGCGGGCTCCCGGCTGTACGTCTGGCGCCTTTGACGGCGCAGCCGCATGCGGCGCCTGGCCGAATGGGTGCACAGCCTGGGTGGGCACAACCTCCCGGTGCTGCAAAGATCCGTCCGAGCCATGGCGGAACTGCGCGGGCGCGAGGACAGCGTTACGGCGAGGGACATCGCCGAGCTGGTGTTGCGCGACCCGTTCCTGACCGTCAAGGTGCTGCGCTTCTCGCAAGCGCGTCTCACCAGGCGTCAGCCGACCGAAGTGACCACGGTCGAGCACGCGCTCATGATGCATGGTGTGGCGAGCTTCTTCCGGCAGTTTCGCGACCTCGTCAGCCTGGAGGACTCCCTCGATTCCCATCCTGGCGCCCTGGAGGGCGCACTAGCCGTGGCCAGCCGGGCCCATCACGCCGCGGTGAATGCGCGCAACTTCTCAGCCCTGCGGCACGACGTGGAGAGCGAGGAGGTCCTGATCAGCGCGCTGCTGCATGACCTCGCGGAGATGCTGTTGTGGTGCACGGCGCCCGAGCTGGCGATCCAGATCCAGTGGATGCTCCGTTCTACCCCGGGCATGCGCAGCGCCAGCGCGCAGAAGGTCGTGCTCGGGTTTGCGCTGTCGGAGCTGCAGCTCGCCCTGGCGCGGCAATGGCGCCTGCCCGCACTGCTGCTGGACCTGATGGACGATAGCCAGGCTAGCAAACCGCGGGTACAGATAGTAAGGCTGTCGGTAAGCCTCGCGCGACACTCTGCCAACGGCTGGTACGACCCGGCACTGCCCGACGACTACAGCGGGCTTCAGAAGCTCGTCAGCCTTCCGCCCGATCTGGTCAAACGCTGGGTGCGGCAGTCGGCCTTGCAGGCAGCCAGACACTGGCGCGACTTCGGCGTCCGCCCGGCCGCTGCGTGGCTGCCGATGGGGCGCGGCAACTGGCCCGTAGTCCAGGGGCAGGCAAAGGCCCGGGACGGAAAGGGACGGGGCGCGCTGGTTGGACGTTGCCTGGAGCAGCTCGGCTCGGCAACGGCGGCCACAGCGGAGCCGGCGGGCGTCATAGCCGTCGCGCTTCATGCGTTGCATGAAGGTCTGGGCTTGCAGCGCCTCTGGTATGGCGGCGTAAATGGAGCGGGCGACAGGGTGGACGCCCTTGTCACGCTGGGCCTGGACAGCGGGCGCATGCTCGGGGACCTGGGCTTCGACCTCGGGTCCCGACACCTCTTCGCCAGGCTGATGGAGCGCGCGCAGGGAGTGTGGTACAGCGCCGCCAACCGTGACCGTCTGATGGCGCTGCTGCCGGAGGCCGTGCGGGACGCCGGCCGCGAGTTCTTCGCGATGTCCATGCATGTCAATGGCGCGCCGTCCGGCCTGATCTACGCCGATGCAGGAGAGGAACGCGGGGTGCTCGATGAAAGCCGCTACAATGCCTTCAAGCAGATCTGCACCGCCGCGGCGCAGGCGCTGGAGCGCCTGACCGCGTGACGGGCGCTGCCGGCGAGGCTGCGCTTGGGTAGCGAAACACAACGGCTTTGGTACGTCAGGCTGGCGGAAGAGATCCGTGGGCCATTTCCAACTGCGGCGGTCGTCCAGGACCTCGCGCTGGGGCGCCTGCCGCCGGAAACGCTCCTCAGCACCGACGGGGTCGGTTGGGCTCCGGCCGCCGAGCTCGAAGCGTTCTCCCAGCTTCTGCAACCCGGCGATCGCGACCCGTGGGCCGAGGAGCGGCGACAGGCTCTGCGCCGCTGGGCGAACGAGCGGGCTGGGCAGGAGCGGCGGGCGCCTCCTGCCGAACCCGGTGCCCGCCGCGCGGGCGTCGACCGCAGGCGTGGCGACGCCAACCCTCGGGGAGCGACAACCCGCACGGTGCCATCGCAAGGGGCGCAGGGGCGCGGCTGGCTCGTGGTTGGCACCCTGGTCGCTGTTGTCTTGGTGCTCCTTCTCCTGGCACTCTTTGTTGGCCCCACAAGTACCCCCGAGGTCAGACTGCTCAAGTGAAGAGCGTGACCTCGCGTGAGAACCCCGAGTACCGCCGTCTTCTGCGCCTGACTCAGAGGGTCTCGGAACGGCGGGACAGCGGCCTGATAGTGTTGGACGGCCCCCATCTTGTGCAGGCCTACATGGCCGCGTTCGGAAGTGAGGGAGTCGAGCTGTTCGTGCAGGAGTCGGCCGCCGATCGAGCCGAGATCCGCATGCTGTGCGAGGCGGGCGAGGGGAGAACGATTTGTCTGTCAGACCGCCTGTTCGATTCAGCTTCCCCGGTGGAGACGCCAACCGGGATTCTTGCAGTGGCGGCCGTTCCCAGGGCAAGGCCTATGGTGTTTGCAGGCAACGCCTTGCTCGTACTAATCGACGGCGTGCAGGATCCGGGCAACCTCGGGTCCATCCTCAGGAGCGCGGCGGCAGCCGGTGCATCGGCCGCCTGGGTCTCGGAGGGCAGTGCCGATCCATGGTCGCCGAAATGCCTCCGCGGCGGGATGGGAGCGCAATTCCACCTCCCGGTCCGGGACCGGATCGATCTGAAGACGGCTGTGCAGGAAGTCGCGTGCCGCGTCCTGGCTGCGGACGGCAGATCTGGTGAGTCGCTCTACGACACCGACCTGTCTGGAGCTGTGGCCATTGTCATCGGTGCGGAGGGCCGCGGCGTCTCGCCAGATCTGGCTGATCTCGCCCACGCCCGAGTCAGGATTCCGATGGAGACCGGGTTGGAATCGCTGAATGCAGCAGCAGCGGCAGCGGTGTTGTTTTTCGAGTGGAGGAGACGACGCACGGGCTAGAGTCTGGACTGGCCTCACAATAGGTGCCAATAACTTCACATAATACACATTATGCGCAATTGCGCAGCCCGTCGTGTCTTGCCGCCTTCGCCCCAGCAGCATGGCTATAGATTTCGGATGGTAGCGTTCCGTCGTTCCTTACGGGATTCCCTTCGAGCCGCAGTTCGTGTGGTGCTTCGTCCACGAACCCGATTGTGCTGACCCGAAGCTTGTCAGTAGTCCTGTCAAGGCGTGTCACTGACCGCAGCGCATTTCCTTCGTCCCTGACTGCTACACGGTTGTTGTTTTCCGACAATCTAGTGTTAAGTTTCTTTAGGACAAGTTACCCGAATAAATCACTACATTACACTGATTTATATAGTTTTAACATCCTTAACCTCAACATGGTCTGGCCGGAACAGACTGAAGAAATTAGATGAGGTAGCCTCTGCAAGTTCTTTAATAGAAATGTCTTTTAGGCTGGACAGCTGCTGAGCAACGTAGCGGACGAAAGCCGGCTCGTTGCGCTGCCCCCGCACAGGCACTGGTGCCAGATACGGTGCATCCGTTTCTATGAGCAGGCGCTCGAGCGGCACGCGCCGGGCCACCTCCCTCAGCACGGAGGCATTTCTGAAGGTGACGATCCCGGAAAAGGAGATGTGGAAATTCATCTCCATGGCCTCCTCGGCCACGCGCAGGGACTCGGTGAAGCAGTGCATGACCCCACCCACGTCCGCGGCGCCTTCCTCACGCATGATTGATATCGTGTCGATCGCGGCGTCTCGGGTATGGATGATGAGGGGCTTACGACACAACCTGGCGGCGCGAATATGGGTGCGAAACCGGTCACGTTGCCATTGCGTATCGCCCTGCGTACCATAATCGCCCAATCCTGTCTCGCCGATGGCCACGACTTTCCGCGCGGCTGCGAGGGCACAAAGGCGGGCCTGAGTCGGCTCTTCGCCACCCCGGTGATCGGGATGGACACCGACCGACGCGAACACATTCTCTGCCCCCTGCGCCAGCCGCAGAACCCGTGGCATGTCTTCCAGAGTGACGCCGACGCAGAGCGCATGGGAGATGGCATGTTCGCGCATGCGGGCAAACACCCCCTCGAGGTCGTCTGCAAACTCAGGGAAGTCGATGTGGCAATGCGAGTCGACCAGCATTCGCTGCAGATCGTGCCGGCCGGCGCAGACGGGCGGGAACGCGCGGCCAGTTAGAGCGTGTGCGTCGGGCGGTTGAGCTGAAGCTGGCCGGTCAGCAGGCTTTCGATCCGGCTGCGCGCCAGCGTGCCGCTTTCGTCGTCCTTGAACTGGACGCCCACCCCCTGAACCCGGTTGCCATGGCAGCCCGGCGGCGTGAGCCAGATCACCCGCCCGGCCACGGGCAGCTTGTTGGGGTCGTCCATCAGGCTGATTAGCATGAAGATCTCGTCGCCCAGCCGGTAGGGACGTGCCGTTGGGATGAAGATCCCTCCGCCCGTGACGTACGGCATATAGGCGGCGTAGAGGATGGACTTCTCCTTGATGTTGAGCGAGATCGCGCCGGGACGGCTGTGGGTGCCTTGTGCTTCGTTGGACATGCGCTACCCCTTCAAAACTGGGTCAAGGCCCGTTTGTATCCGATCAGGCACCGCTCGGCGACCAGCCGTGCATTCAGCGGGTGCTCGAGGAAGCGGGCGGTAGACTGGAGATCTTTGAGATATCTCATGAACTGGTGCAGATTCAACCGGGTCGCCAACTGATGCAAGATTTGAGCGCGATCAGGGTTGTAGCGGACGGTCTGGACGGTCCGCGCCAGCAGCAGATCGTGGCACCAGCGCTGCAGGCCTGCCACCAGGAATCCGAGTTCCTCGCTGGTCATTCGCTCCGACATCCCAACGGGATCGAAGTCCGGGCTGCCGAGAACCTGGCTGATCAACCGTTCCCGCCGCGACCAGTGCTCCGGTGTGTCCAGTGCGCGCGCGGCGAGCGGTGCAAAGCCGGCTTGCGCCAGGGCCAGCTCGGCCTGGGTCACACCTTGGGCCTCCAGCCAGGCGACCGCCTCCGCCGTGGCCGGCAGCCGGAACTCGAGCCGTACGCATCGACTGAGAACCGTCGCAGGCAGGCGCCTGGGGTTGTCGGTGACCAGCATGAAGTGGGTGTCGGACGGCGGCTCCTCGAGGGTCTTCAGCAGAGCGTTCGCAGCGCTGGCGTGCAGGCGATCGGCGGGGTTGATCAGCACCACGCGCCGGCGAGCGAGATGTGGACGCAGTACCAGCAGCTCCTCGAGGTTCCTGACTTGCTCGACGCGAATCCAGCGCGCACCGACAGATCCCCGGCCTTTCGCGCTCTCGTCCTCGCCGGCATCGTCATCCGAGCCGATCTCCTGGAGGAGACGGAAGTCCGGGTGATTGCCACCAAGGTAGAGGCGGCAGGCTTGGCACGCCCCGCAGCCCTGCCCCTCCCCCGAGGGCTGATGACACAGGAGCGCTTGCCCCAGGCCCAGGGCAAAGTCGCCCTTCCCGACCCCGCGTGGCCCGCTCAACAGCAGTGCGGACGGCTGGACGCGCGCCGGCAACCCGAGCGCCCGCCACAGGGGTAGGTTCCAGGGGTGCAGGCCGGTCTTCACAGCCCATCGAGGAGGGATGCCAGCTGGCGCTGGATTGCCTCCACCGTCTGCGACGCGTCGATGACGTGAATCCTCCTGGGACTGCGGCGGGCGCGATCCAGATAGCCGGCGCGCACGCGCTCAAAGAAGGACAGCTGCTCCTGCTCGAAGCGATCCAGGTCGCGCGTATGCGCTATGCGGGCACGTGCCACCTCGGGCGGGAGATCGAAGTAGAACGTCAGATCCGGCTGCAGTTCGTCCTGGACCCAGCGCTCCAGGATCTCGAGCTTGGGCAGCGCTACCCCCCTGCCCCAACCCTGATAGGCGAAGGTCGCATCGGTGAACCGGTCGCAGACGACCCATTGTCCCGCCTCCAACGCTGGCACAACCACGCGCACCAGGTGCTCCCGCCGAGCCGCGAACATGAGGAGTGCTTCGGTCTCCGGGTGGGGCGAGTGCGCAGCATCCAGCAGCAGTTCCCGCAAGCGTTCGCCAAGAGGGGTGCCGCCGGGCTCCCGGGTCAGGCACACCGGCGCCCGCTGCTCCAGCCGCCGCGCAAGCCAAGGCAGGTGCGTGCTCTTGCCTGCACCGTCCATGCCCTCCAGTGTGATGAAGCGGCCGCGCATCAGTCTGGGGTCCTCTCAACTGGTGGCCCACTGTGCATTATCGCCCCAGCTGATACTTGCGAACTGCGCGGTTGTGGTCATCGAGGGTATCCGTAAAGTGCGACGATCCGTCGCCGCGCGCCACGAAGTACAGCGCTGGGGTCCTGGCCGGCTGCAACGCCGCCTCGAGCGCAGACTGTCCGGGCAGCGCGATAGGGGTCGGCGGGAGGCCGGTGCGCGTGTACGTGTTGTACGGCGTATCGGTCTCCAGGTCGATCTTGCGCAGGTTGCCATCGAAGCCGGAACCCAGCCCGTAGATCACTGTGGGGTCGGTCTGCAGCCGCATGTTGCGCTTGAGCCGATTCACGAACACCGCCGCAATCATCCTCCGGTCGGACTCGAGGCCGGTCTCCTTCTCCACGATCGACGCCATGATCAGTGCCTCGTAAGGCGCGCGATAGGGGAGTCCGGGCGCTCGCGTCGTCCACAGTGCGTCCAGACGCGCTCGGAGAGTGTGATACGCGCGCGCCAGGATCTTGAGCTCATGGGTACCGGGACTGAAGTAGTAGGTATCCGGAAAGAAGAGGCCTTCCGGATGCATCTCGCGC
>Ga0105100_10000587_pt1 | contig 21318 bp, 19 predicted proteins | sample PPLLak12cMay2015_2_FD_87033 | JGI IMG/M metagenome (GOLD analysis project Ga0105100, IMG submission 87033) | Freshwater sediment microbial communities from Prairie Pothole Lake near Jamestown, North Dakota, USA - PPLs Lake P8 Core (1) Depth... | ecosystem: Environmental > Aquatic > Freshwater >...
CAGGCCGGTGGTCCATAACCAGCTCGTCCAACACTCCGTTGAAGCGGAAGCATCGCGCGAGAACCACTGTCGGCGCGCGCACATCTCGCGCGCGCGCCGCTTCCGCTTAACTAAGCGTTCGGCGTCAGATCCCCTGCAGGACAAGATCGGAGTATGCTTACGGTCATGAAGATCGCTACTGGAAAGGTCGTAGGCGGGAAGGTCGTGCTTGAAGGTGCAAGCTTCGAGGAAGGTAGCTCCGTCACAGTCCTGGCTAGGGACGAGGATGGTGGTGTAACTCTGACTCCAGAAGAGGAGGCCGAGCTTCTTCTTGCCATCGCCGAGGCCGACCGCGGCGAAACAGTTTCAGCGGAGGAAGTGCTCGCGAAGCTCGCGCGTCGCCATGGCTAGCTGAGCCATGAAAGTCCGGGTCACGAAGCGAGCGCAAGCGCAGATTGACCGGGCCGCCACATGGTGGGATGAAACAACCGGCCGCTTGCGCCAGAAGCCTTCGATGAGGAACTCTCGGAGGCTTTTTCGCTTCTGAGCGCTCAGCCTGGCATCGGCGTTCCCGTGACCAATGCACGTACGCCGGGGGTAAAGCGGCTGCACCTCGCTCGGATTCACTATTTCCTCTACTACGGCGTCCGCGGTGAAGAGGTCCAAGTGCTGCGAATCTGGCACACGAGTCGCGGAACCGACCCCAAGCTTTAGAGGCGCACATATGACGCCGAACAACCGCTTCAACCGGACGCGCCGAAAGCGGGCTCTCTAAGGTTATCGGTTATGCGCAACCATCACCCTCGCCAGCCGCTCCACACGACGCGCCGGTTAAGCGGACCGTTCGGCGTCTTGCTGAGGTAGACGCAAGGTAAACGCCCCTGGTTTGACTCATGGTGGGGTGTTCCCATCGGCGCAAGAAGTGGCGAAAGGCCCATCAGTTTTTCCGTCCTCGGGATTCTTGCATCGCCCAGCGGCCGTCGTATCATGACGCATGAGTCTGCCGAACGCTGAACGCGCTGTCATCGACCCCGCCAAGATCCGCGACTATCTCTTAGCTGCGGCTCACCCCGTTGGCCGTTTCAAGGCGCGGTTCTTTGTCTCGCTGGGTTACGCCGCGGATCAATGGGAGCGGCTTCGAGATGACATTCTGGCCATTGCCCGATCAGGGAGCGTCTCTTCGGAGGCAGCCACCAGCTACGGGCGCAAGTTCGAGGTCGATGGTATCCTGATGGCACCATCTGGGCGATCGGCTACGGTCAGAACTGTGTGGATTATCCGTACGGAAGAGGACTTTCCACGTATGGTGACCGTTTTCCCGAGGTGAATCATGTTCAACCTTCTGGATACCGTTGTATTGACGCGTGACATCCCTGACGCCGGCCTGCGCCGAGGAGACCTCGGGGCGATCGTCGAAGTCTACGGGCCGAACGCCTTCGAAGTTGAGTTCGTGGCCGCCTCTGGTCGTACCCAGGCCCTAGTCACCCTCACAGCCGACGACATTCGTCACGTCGGCGACCAGGATCTCGTCTCGGTCCGATCTGTCGAAAGAACGCCCGGGTAACCTGGCAATCCAGCGCGAACGCCATGCCCCGCCGACACAGCTGGGCGATCAGACAGAGAGTTCTTTGCGGGCGGCCGCCGAACAAGCAGTTCCACCGGAGCGTCAACAGCCGGCTTCGCCGCCTGTTGCCGCCCGGTGAACTGCGGCGTTATACGTCCCAGTACCTAGGCGGTGAAATGAAGACGGAGTGGCAGTTCCCATTCGACGTAAGCGGTTTCCGCTTCGATGCGGAGCGCCGATTTGAAGCCGCTGGACAATGGGCTGCATCGTCGGTCGAAGAGCCGAGAGACCTCAAGTGTCAGGTGCGCATTTGCCCTGACGACTCCGACCCGTCACCCGGTTTTGATCAATCGGGATTCATTTTTGTTCTGCTGCCGTCGCGCTTTCGCTCGGTATCGTAGCGAGCGTATCGGTACTCACGTGCATGACGCTTCGTTGATGCAGGCCGCCGAACTTTGAAATCGCCGGACCGGCAACAGCCGGCTTCGTCGCCTGTTGCCGGCCAGTGATTGCAGTCGTTGGGGCGAATGCGTTGTGCAGTAGCGGTGGGGAGAAGAAGATGAAATTGTCCAATCGTCTTGCTGCGGAATTTGTCGGAACCTTTTGGCTCGTTCTGGGTGGTTGCAGTAGCGCTGTCCTGGCTGCAGCTTTTCCTGGTGTTGGAATTGGGCTAATGGGAGTCTCGTTGGCCTTCGGGCTGACGGTCCTAACGATGGCATACGCCATCGGGCATATCTCAGGCTGCCACCTTAATCCGGCCGTGTCGGTCGGGCTGGCGGTAGGCGGCCGCTTTAAGACCTCGGAGTTGATTCCTTACATCATCGCGCAGCTCTGGGCGCGATCGTGGCAGCGGGTCTCCTATACTTCATCGCGAGCGGAAAGGCTGGATTTGATGTTGCGACTGGTCTGGCGTCCAACGGCTACGCGGATCATTCACCCGGCCAGTACTCCGCCGCGTCCGCTTTTGTCACCGAATTAGTCATGACATTCATGTTCCTGGTCATCATCCTCGGCGCAACAGACAAGCGTGTACCGGCCGGGTTCGCACCAATCGCGATTGGTTTGGGCCTGACGCTGATCCATCTAATTAGCATTCCCGTGACCAATACGTCGGTCAACCCAGCACGAAGCACGGGCCCGGCTGTTTTCGTCCGAGGGTGGGCCTTGGCCCAGCTATGGATGTGTTGGGTGGCACCACTGATTGGCGCGGCCCTGGCTGGTGTTGCCTATCGTTGGCTGGGTGGCGAGAAGAACAGTTGACTCGTCAGTTGGACCAGAGCCGCAACGGCGGCGCTGCGCTCGCCGTTGCGGCCCGGTGAACTGAGTCGTTCAAGACGTATTTTCCGCCGGTGCCGGTCAAATAAGACCGATCCTGACACGCAATGATCCGGTCCAAGGGCTTTTCTCATCGCTTCGCCACCATGGCAGACCCTCCCGAGCTGAGAGCCTTGATGGCGATGGCCATCCGGCAATTGCTCGGCGCATACTTGGATGCGGCACGGGTCGAAGCGTCCTTCGAGATCATGGGGGTCGATACCCAGCTCATCGAGGATGGGACCTATTTCGCGATCGAGTGCGAGGGGCGGATCGTGGGCTGCGGCGGCTGGAGCCGGCGCGCAACGCTGTTCGGTGGCGACCATTCGGAGAATCGCGACGCACGCCTTCTCGATCCAGCGGTCGAGCCTGCCCGCGTGCGCGCGATGTACACGCACCCAGATTTCGCGAGGCGCGGAATTGGCCGGCTTGTTCTCTCCTTGTGCGAGGCCGCGGCGGCGCGCGAGGGTTTTCGGTTACTCGAGCTCGTTGCAACGGTCGCTGGCGAACCACTCTATTCGGCGTATGGCTTCTCGGTCATCGAGCGGATCGAAGTGGCCACATCGAAAGGCGTGACCGTCCCGTGCGCTCGCATGAGCAAGCAGGTGACGGCGGCTCGGGCGAGCTGACCTCCATCGGGACACCGGACTCGGGCGTTGCTCGCTGCGCGCGCGCCAGTTTACGATAGCGTTGCTCGCGAGGCCGACGGAAGGCGGCTGCATGCCGCCGATGAAACCCGCACACCTATGGAACGATTGCGACGCATTGTGAGGAGCACGTTGCGCAGAGTGGACGATCTGTATCGCCTGCGGCACGGACTGCAGCCAGTCGGACCGGTCCTGTTCGTGGGGCGTGCGCGCTACCACGGCCTGGCGAGGCACTTCGCCGACGGTACGCAGCTGCGGCCCGGAGACGTTCTCGGGACGCTGCATTTCAACAACGCGCGCATTGCGGCGCTCGACGCCGCCACGCCGAATGCGATCGCGTCGCGCTTCATACGCCTGCTGCTGGAGTCGCTGCGAAGCCTCGCTGAGCTGGCGCACGAGGACGGGCCGTTCGGCGACCTAGCGGTGTTCCAGGGCATCGGTTGGTGGGAGCACGGCAAGCGCTTCGGTTTCATCGGCGAGCCGTTCCCCGAGGGCGGGCGCAAACGCTTCCTCGCCGTGCATATCGGGCTCCTGGTGTGGGCTTTCGCCCCGCCCGCCAGCACGGCCATCGCGGCCCGGCCCGAGCCGAGGATCAGCTGGATCACGCGCGACACGTTGATCAGGCGCTACGGCAGCGCCGAAAGGCCGGGCCGAGAGACGCTCGATACTTCTGGATCCCCGCCTGCGCGGGGATGACCGTTACCCGATCGGACTGGACGTCGCGTCTTCCCGGTAGCTGAGCGCGACCGCGTCCGCTGACGACCTATTTCACCGTGCCGTGCTGGGCCAGCGCGGCGCGCGCGCTTTCGACCAGTTCCTCGCCATTCAGCCCGCGCTCGTCGAGAGCCTTGATTCGATCTGCAACTACCGATTGGGCCGGCTCGCTCCACTTCGCGAGCTCTGCCGCCGGCAGAATGTTGAAACTGTCGCCCCGATCAGCCGCAAGCTTCCGCGCACTCGCTGCACCCGCGTCGAACACCTTTCCGATCCAAGCGGAAGTCTCGGCTCCGCTGTTGGCGCTGATTACTTTTCTCAGGTCATCCGGCAGGCTCTTGTAGGTTGCCGGATTCATCGCAAGCACGAACACACCCGAGCTGAGCCACGGCGATTGCGGATCGGCCTCGGTGTGGTGCTTGACCAGCTCGTCGATGGCAAGCGCCGTCACGGCCTCCCACGGCAGAGCCGCGCCATCCAGCTCGCCCGTCGAAAGGGCCTCGCGCAACTGGACCGGTGACATCTCGACCGGCTTCGCGTTCGCCGCCGCCAGCAGCCTGCTCGTCGCGCGGGTGAGCGAACCGATCTTCAGTCCTGCGAGATCGGCGAATGTCTGAACCGGCTTGCTGCGCATGTGAAGCTGAGGGGTGCCGTGCCGGGCCACGGCGAGCAGCCGCACGCCGCCGAGCTCCTTCCTGGCCAGGTCGTTCACCCGCGCGTACTCCCAGAGGGCAAGGCTCGCGCCCTGTGCGCCATTCGCCGCGAAGGGAAGCTCGAACGCCTCGAACGCGGGAAAGCGCTCGGGCATGTCGCCCACCGCGGTCCAGACGAGGTCTGCAGCGCCGTCTTTGACCTGATCGAACAGCTGCGCGGCGCTGCTGCCCACCCCCAGGCCGGGGAAAAGCTGGAACCTCAGGCGGCCGCCGGACTCGCTCTCGACCTTCTGAGTCCATGGCACCAGGAGCTGAGTATGGAACGGCGAGTCCGCCGGCAGCGCATGGTGAACCTTGAGCGTAACCCCATGCGCCGCAACAGGGTTGGTCCATAGCGGCGCCAGGATCACAGCGCCGGCGATGGACAGAAAACGGGCCAGGTGCTTTGTCACGATCGTGTTCTCCTATGGAGCGAGAGACCTCCCGGCCCTCGATGCCGAGATCGGATGCATCCGAGCGGCCGGCGATCAGTTTACCAAGTGTCCGCCTGCTGCCAGCGAGCGCCGGTTACCTTCCGCCGCAACGACGCGGTTATCATACGGCCACCGACGACAGGCCGAGGCAGCGCCGATCAGGCGACGTCACGTCGTGCCAACTTTCAGTTCCACCTGGGGAAGCTCCAGCGGGAACCGGGCTGGTCAGACACTACTCGATCCCCGCTTTCGCTGGGATCACGATCGATCGGAGTTTCTTTGAGGGGGTGCGCGATGGCGGACGAGATCCTGCTGGCCTCGGCGAGACCGACATTCGAAGTGAACGGACGTGCCCAGCCGCAGCTTGCGGGCCGGCTGCTCGCACTGCAGATCGACGAGTGCCTGGACGCGCCAGCGCGCTGCGAGATGGTGTGCAGCAACTGGGGCGAGACGAAGACCGGCACAGGCTTCCTGTACTTCGATCGACGCACGCTCGACTTCGGCAAGGGGCTGAAGGTGAAAGTGGCGGATGGGCTGCTGTTCGACGGCGAGGTCGTCGCATTGCAGGCGGAGTTCCCGGCGGGCCAGGCTCCGCGTCTGCGCGTTGTAGCAGAAGACCGCCTGCACCGCCTCAGGGTGCGGCACGCGTCGCGCACGTTCGTCGACGTCAGCGACGCAGACGTAGTGCGCGGCATCGCCAACGCCTACGCATTGTCGGCAGCGGTCGATACATCGGGACCCATCCGCGATTTGATTGCACAGCTCGGCGCAAGCGACCTGCATTTTCTGCAGGAGCGCGTCGCCGCGATGGACGGGTGCTTCTGGCTGGAAGGGAGCAAATTGCTGGTTCGGCCCCGCGCGAACCCGACGCGCAGCAAGTCGAGTCTGCGCGTGGGCGCGGATCTGCGCGACTTCACGGTGGCTGCGGATGCACGCACGGTTCCCACACGCGTGCGGGCAACGGGATGGGATGTGGACGGCAAGGACACGGTCAGCGCTGAAGCGGCCGCGCCTGCGCTCGGCACGGAGGCCGCCGCAGGCATCTCGGGTCTGACCATCCGGGAGGAGGCCTTCGGGGCTCGGACCGACTTGAGGCTCTTCCACTTCCCGGACTCGCACGAGGAGGCCGACAATCTGGCGCGGAATGGGCTCAAGAATTCAGCGCGGCAGTTCGTGACGGGCCACGGCGTAGCGACAACAAGCCCGCAACTGCGGCCGGGCAGCCTGGTGAGCATTGCCGATGCCGGTGCGCTGTTCGGTGGCGAGTACCGGATCGTGAGCGCGCACCATCGGTTCGATACGCAGGCGGGAATGCGCAGCCTCATCGAGGTCACCCGCTCCTGGATCGGCAAGAACACTTGAAGGAGGGTGCCATGAAGGTTGTGATCGACGAGCTGCAGGTTGTTCCGGAAGCCCCGCCCGGCGCATTGAGCCTCTCCGGGCACACGGTCATTCCAGAATCCATCGCCACCTCTGAACTGGGCGTACAAGGACCGCCCGACGCGGCGCCGGCGCGGCTGTTCGGCGTATATCCCGCCCTGGTCACGGACGTGAAGGACCCCGGCGGACAGGGGCGCGTCCGAATCCGCTTGCCCTGGCTCGGCGAAACCTCGGGCCGCTACGAGCCCTGGGCACGTCTCGCGACCCTGATGGCCGGCAACAACCGAGGCACCTGGTTCGTCCCCGAGGTGGACGATGAAGTGCTGGTGGCGTTTCAGGGAGGCGACGTGCGGCACGCCTTTGTCATCGGTGCACTATGGAACGGCCGCGACGCCCCGCCAGCGTCGATGGACGCGGCAGGCAGCAACGACAGAAAGGTGATCCGCTCCCGCAGCGGGATCGAGATCAGCATCGACGACCGCGACGGTCAGGAGAGCTTCAGCGTCTCGACGCCCGGCGGACAGCGGCTCGCGCTCAAAGATAGCGACGGCGCGGTCGAGATTGCCGATTCTCACGGCAATCGGGTGGAGCTGCGCTCGGGCGAGCTGGCCGTATCCGGCGCAGCAGCCGTCAAGGTCAGCGCCTCTACCGTCAAGATCACTGCCGGGATGCTCGACGTCACCGCAGCCATGAGCCGCTTCAGCGGCGTGGTTCGATGCGACTCCCTGGTGACGAACTCGGTCGTCTCGGCGAGCTACACGCCCGGCGCAGGCAACGTGTGGTGATGCACTGCCCAGCGCCCCCCGGTCACGGGGCCGGGATCCAGGCCGACGCTATGCGCCGCCGCCGGCGGCCGGGGGGAAACATGGAATCTGCCGCCCGGGTGGGCGCGCGGGAATACGAATACACTTCCCAGTCCCCGGCGGGCGGCGGTGCGCCCGCCGACCGCCACTTCTCCAGGAGGAAGACATGCTGCTCGATGTGCGTATCTATACCTGCCGCCCCGGAACGATCAAGAAGCACCTCGCGCTGTACGAACGGCTCGGCAAGGGGCCGCAGACGCGCCATCTGGGCGAGCCCTTCGCCTACCTGGTGACCGAGACCGGCAACGTCAACCAGTACATCCACATCTGGGCCTACGAGAACGCGGCGGATCGCGAGCGGCGGCGCGCCGCGATGCAGGCCGATCCGGAGTGGATCGCCTTCACCGAGGAGAGCGCGAAGCTCGGCGCGCTCGAGCACCAGCAGAACCAGCTGATGCAGCCGGTGTCGTTCTTCCCGCTCAAGCGCTGACGAAGGCTGCGGAAGCTGTTTCCTCCTGCTGTGCAGCGGCGGTCGCAAGCCCGTGCTGAGATCGCCGGCACGCAGGTCCTTCGCGAGTGAACACGAGGAGACTCGAATGAACCACCTGACAAGGCTCGCGTACTCCGTGGCGGTGGCCGCATCGCTCACAGCCGGTGGTATCCACGCCGCTCATGCTGCCGACGGGACAGTGGATCGCATGTACGTCCTCGAGTGCGGGGAATCCAAGACCAACGACGTTTCCGCCAACTGGTCCCCTGGCGTCGACGTCGGCGTATCCCGGGAGTTCAGCGCCAACTGCTATTTGATCGCGCACGGCGACCGGCTGTTTCTCTGGGATACCGGGATGTCCGATGCGATCGCCGCGAAGCCCGAGGGCGTCACAGCAGCGAGCGGCCTGCTGACGTTGTGGGTGCGCAAGACTCTGGCGTCGCAGCTCGAGATGCTCGGCGTCTCGCCCGCCGACGTCACCGACATCGCCTTCTCCCATTTCCACGGCGATCATGCCGGCAACGCCAACCTCTTCACTTCGGCGAAGCTCTACATCCAGGAACCCGAGTATGACGCCGCCTTCGGTGCGGACGCGGCGAAGTTCGGCTTCAACCCGGCGCTTTACGGAAAGCTGAAGGACAACCCGACGGTCAAGTTGAATGGCGACTACGACGTGTTCGGCGATGGCTCGGTGCTGATCCTGTCCACGCCGGGGCACACGCCCGGACATCAATGCCTGCTGGTTCGGTTGCCGGACCGAGGCCCTGTCGTGCTGTCGGGCGACATGGTGCACTTCCAGGAGAATTGGATCCACCGGCGAGTGCCCTCACGGAATTTCGACAAAGCGCAGACCGCGGCGTCGATGGAGAAGGTCGCTGCGTTGCTCGCCAAAGAGCGCGCGCAGCTGTGGATCAACCACGACAAAGCGCAGAGCGCGACGATTCCGAAGGCGCCGGAGGCCGTGCGGTAGGCCATTCCTCGGGAAGCCCTCCGCCTGCCGCGCAGGCACCCGAACTTTCCCCTCCTTTCCAAGGAGGGGTGGCACCGAAGGTGACGGGGTGGTTTGCACCAGCCTCCCACCACCCCGCCCCTACGGGGCACCCCTCCTCGGGCAGGAGGGGAAGCTCCTTCTCTCCCCTCCTTCCCAGGGGCGTGGCCTGATCTTCCCCGATCCGTCTGGCACGCTGTCCCCCAACACCTTCAGTGCCGCGACGAAGATCGGTGTGGCCTATCAGCCCATCGCACAGTTCGAGCACTATCTCGATCTGATCCGCAACGAGAAGCCGATCAGCGTGACGTTCCGCCCCGAGGATTCGCCGCCGACGTTCGTCGTCTACTGCGCGGGCGAGACCCCTGGAGAGGGCGAGATGTAGGTTTGTGGCATGCTCGCGACCCACTGGCCGCGGGCACGCAGGGCAGGTCGCGGACCACAAGTTCCCTCTGCCGTTCCGGTGGGGTGAGAGACTGCGCCTCCCCCATCGTGAAGTCGTGCGAAGATGCCGGTCGTTACACATCGGCGGGAGCGCACTATGGATCTCACCGGCAAGACCGCCTTCGTCACCGGCGGGTCAGGGGACATCGGCGGCGCGATTGCCAGGGCATTGGCTGCCGCGGGCGCCGATGTCGTCATCTCGTACGTCGGCCACCCCGAGGGTGCAGCCGCCACAGTCGACGCGGTGCGAGCAGCCGGCAGGCGAAGCCTGGCCGTCCAACTCGACCAACGCGAGCCGGCGTCGATCGACGCATCCGTCGCATCGGTGACCGCGCACTTCGGTCGGCTGGACATCCTGGTAAACAACGCCGCCTGGAATATCGGCATCCCCTTCGCCGACCTCGACGCGTTGCAGCCGGATCTCTGGGACCGGGTCCTGGAGACCAACCTGCGCGGGCCGTTCCTGCTGGCAAGGGCCTTCGCCCCGCATCTACGCGCACAGGGGGCGGGACGGATCGTCAACATCTCCTCGCTGGCCGGGCTCTATCCCGGCGGCAGCAGCATCGCCTATGCTGCCAGCAAGGCCGGGCTGATCCACTTGACCCGCTGCCTGGCCGTCGCATTGGCGCCGAATGTAACGGTGAACTGCATCGCGCCGGGATTGGTGGAAGGCACCCGGATGGCGCAACGACTGCCCGAAGCGGTGGCGCGAATGGCACGACGCGAGGCTGTGTTGGGCAGAACCGCGAGCGCGCAGGATATCGCTCGGCAGGTGGTCACGTTCTGCCGGGCCGACTCGGTCACTGGACAGGTGCTGGTCATCGACGGCGGCGTTCCAGGAGGGATGCACTGACGGCGCCGAGTGCCGCCGGCGTCCTCACGAGGTTAGATGGCGGAAACAGACAACGTTGCGCAAACAAACGTGACCGCCTCCGTCAGAAAAGGTCGGCGGTGGCTTGCCACCCCGGAGGGAAGGCTCAGTGTCCGGGGTTCGGCTGCCTGCCCCGATCCACCAACTGCGCCAGGCCCGGGCGGTCCTCCAGCGACACAGCCCCATCCTCGAGGCCGATCAGACCTGCGGCAGCGAACTCGGACAGCTCGCTGTCGACCGTCTCGGTCGCGAGCCGCAGGTAGCTGCCGATCTCGGCATTCGTCATGGGAAGCGCAACCGTGGCGGTCGGCGCGCGGACGGCGCCGAAGCGCTTATCCAGCGACAGCAGGAACGCCGCGAGACGCGTGCGGGCATCGAGCGTTTCGAGCAGGCATAGCATCCCGCCGTCATGCAGCATCGCGCGCGTCAGGATCCTGTGCAGCAACTGATCGGCGAACTCCCGCTCGCCGGCGGCCTGCGCCAGCCGCTCCACTTTCCCGAAGGGAACCAGCGCCACCTCGACCGCATCGAGCGCAGTCGCATCGACACAGTGACTGCCGCCCTGGAACCCGTCCAGCCCTGCAGCCTCGCCGGACAAGACAAACGCAAGCACGTGCTCCCGCCCGCCGTCGTCTACCGCCGCGAGCTTGAGCAGCCCTGAGAGAACCACAAAGAAGGACTCGAACGAGTCTCCCGAGCGGTACAACACGTCGTGCGGCGCCATGCGCTGCAGCCCGACGCGAGCGGCAGCCAGGGCCACTTGCAGAGGCGGCGGTACGCGCATGAGACCAGCCAACTGGCCGAGCGCAACGGATTCGGCGGGGTCGTCACGGCTCCTGCTTCGCTTCGGCACCGAGTGCATGGACATGGGCAACTCCACAGATCAATCTCAGGTCTTGCGCGGCTTATGCCTGCCCGGTCGGTGTGGTCATTCGGGGGGCCGCCGCGGTCGGCACCTGGGCGTTGATCGAACCCGACAACAAGTAAAGAGGAAGGCGCGAGGCGACGCTCCTTCGGACCTCGCGCCTTCCGTCCGGCCGACCGAAATGTCGGTCCGGAGCACCGACCGACCACCATGCGGTCCGGGGAGGAGGCAGTGGCTTCATCGGTGTCAGTACACTGTCAAGACAACGGCGGGCATCTTGCGCGTGCCCAAATGCCTGATCGAGGTATCAGATCGTGGGTCATGCGGCCCGATCCGCTGGCGCGCGGTCGTTTTTCGACAGCCTGCCGCGCAACCTTGCGCCAACTCGGCTCGCAGCACCGGCCGCCTCTGCGCCGAAGAAACGCCAGCAGTTGCCGCCAGCGCTCTTGGCCTGGTACATGGCGCCGTCAGCGCATCGTAGAAGCGTCTGGCCGTCCTTGCCGTTGCCGGGGTAGAGGCACGCGCCGATGCTCACCGTCACGGGGATGATGCGATCGGCGATGCGAACCGCCGGCCTGAATGCGGCAACGATCTTCTTGAGCACGCCTCGAGCTGCGTCCACCCGGTCCACACCGGCCAGCACGATCGCAAACTCGTCGCCGGACAGCCTTGCGACCGTATCCTCGGCGCGCACACATTTCTTGAGGCGGCGGGCCACTTCCTGCAGCACGGCATCTCCCGCCGCATGCCCGAGCGAATCGTTGATCTCCTTGAACCGGTCGACGTCCAGGTAACCTACGGTGAATCCCTGTCCTCGCCGGGCCGAAGAGGCGAGCGTATGCCCCAGGCGGTCGAGGAACAGCGAGCGGCCGGGCAGCTCTGTGAGCAGATCGTGGCTGGCCTGGTATTCCAGGCGCTCCATCGAGCGCACCCAGTCGCTCACGTCGCGCCCGGTCGACAGGAAATGCACGATCCTGCCCTGTGAATCGACCACCGGGCAGATGGATTTGTCCTCGTGGACCAGCCGGCCGTGCTTGTCTCGATTCACGAACACGGCGTGAAACGGCTGGCCTCCGCGGATGGTGTGCCACAGCGCGCGGAAGAACTCGCCGTCGTGGGCGTCGGATTTCAGGATGGCCGGCGTGCGGCCCACCACCTCGCCGCTCCCGTAGCCAGTGACGGATTCGAAAACCGGGTTGACGTACTCGATCACGCCATCGCCGTCGGTGACCATCACGCAATCGGCGCTGCGCTCGCCCACCCAGGCGAGCCTGCGCAAGGACTGCAGCGCCTCGCTCTCCGCGGGGCCCCAGGACAGCTGCACGACGACAAGCCTGTCGCTCTGGAGCGCCACAGTGCTCAGCGAGGCCTGAACCGGGACGACGCTGCCATCGGCGCGCAACAGCCGGACGCCGCTGCCCGACACCTCGCCTGCCCCAAACGCCGAAAACGCCAGGTTGTAGCCGGGGGTCTGCGCACGCAACGGCAGCCCCGGCAGCACCTCTGCGACGGGCTTTCCGGTCAGGGCGCCGACGGTGGTGCCGGCAAGCCGCGCCACGCTTTCGCTGCAGAACCGCACCATGCCGCCCAGGTCGGCGAGAAGGACGCCAGCTCCTATGGGGCTCTCCGACAGCTCTCCTAGCAACGCGGCCGCCGACGGAATATCCTGCCAGCCGTTGCATGCGGGGCCGGCTTCCTGAATAAGGGTTGGCTGCCGGCCCTCACCGACGGCGACCCCACCCGCTGGCTTCGTATCTCTTGCCATATGCGATTCCCCCAAGCGGGTGGCTCAACACCCGAGTCACACACGCAGGGGATCAAGCGGCGAACTCGCTTGCCGCCCCGGGACGAAACCCGGCGGCAAAGCGTCCCCACGCTCCGCTTAGGGTGCGCTTGCGGCTACCGGCGGGGCAATCCGGCCATCTACGTACGTAGGATTACGTATATGTAGGCGTCGCCTACACCCAACGCAGAGGCGCGGAAAGCAAACCATGGTGGGGGGTGGGGTGCTCAGCCCGGTCTGGACGCAGGGCGGGCGGCCCGGGAACCGGGATCCAGCGAGCTGTCACACGCCGCAGCGGCAGCAGCGAGCTCGATCAGGTTCGTTGCATGCATCTTGTGCATCACGCGCGTGCGGTGGATTTCGACCGTGCGGTGGCTGATGCCCAGCCGCCGCGCGATCTCCTTGCTCGACTGACCAGCCACCAGGAATCCCATGACCTCGCGCTCGCGCGGTGTGAGCTGCGCGTAACGGACTCGCGCTCGCGTGGCCCGGGCTTGTTCCCGGCGCTGTTTGGCTTCCACGCGCAGGGCGGCGTGGACCCGCTCCAGAAGCAGTTCCCCCGGCACCGGCTTCTCCAGGAAATCGATGGCACCGGCCTGCAGGGCGCGCACCGAGGTGGGGATATCGCCCTGCGCAGTGAGAAAGATGATCGGCAGGCGGATGCCGCGCGCCGCCAGCGTTGTCTGCAGCTCCGGTCCGCTCATGCGCGGCAGCCGCACATCGAGGACGAGGCAACCGGATGCCGTGGGGCGCAGCGCGGCGAGGAACCCCTCGGCGCTGTCGTAGGTCCGCACCTGCAGGCGGTGCGCCTCCAGCAGCCGCCCGAGCGCGTCACGCACCGCGGCGTCGTCGTCGATCACGAACACGGTCGGGCTCATGATGCGAAGGGAAGGGTGAAGTGGAAGATCCCGCCCTCTGCGCTCGGCTCCACCCACAAGCGGCCGCCATGCGATTCGACAATGGAGCGGCTGATCCGCAGGCCCATACCGAGCCCGTGACGCTTGGTGGTGTAGAAGGGCTCGAAGACCCGCTCCGCGGCCTCGACGTCCAGGCCGGGGCCGGTGTCCCGAACCGTGACCTGGGCGGTCTGCGCGGCATCGGTACGGGTCCGGACGGTGATCGTGCCTGCCTTCGCACCGGTCTCCCCGATCGCCTCGATGGCGTTGCGGATCAAGTTCAGCAACACATGCTCGACCTGTACGGCCGAGACATTGACCGGCGGGATAGGCTCGGCAAGGTCGAGAACGATGCTCACCCCCTTAGCGCTAGCCTCGGGGGCAATCAGGTCGTGGACCGTGCGCACGGCAGCATTCAGCTCGGAGCGAGCCTCGCCGGCCTCGCTCTTGGCGAGGAAGCTGCGCAGCTCCCGGATGGTGCGGCCCGCGCGCTGTGCCTGCAGCGCCGTCTGCTCCAGATCGTGGATCAACGCATCGGGGACCGCCTCGCCTTGACGCAGCCGCTGCAGGCTGGCTTCGCTGTAGCTCGCGATCGCGGCGAGCGGCTGGTTGATCTCATGGGCGAGGATGGTCACCAGTTCTCCCGCGGTGTACACGCGGTGCAGATGGGCTAGCTCGGACTGCCGCAGGCGCACCTCCTCCTCGGCGTAACGCCGCTCGGTGATGTCGATCCCGGTTCCTATGACGTACTGCACCGCGCCCCGCTCATCGAGCAGACAGGTGTTGGACCAGGCGATCAGCCGCAGCGAGCCGTCCCGGTGCCGCCAGTGATAGTCCAGCCGGCTCGGAAAATGTCCCGCGCAAAGCTCCGCGAAGGTCTGGCGGACCGCTTCGGTTTGCTCGGGCAGCAGGAGTGAATCCCAGATGGTGCGGCCTTTCAGCTCCTCGAAGCTGTAGCCGGAGACCTCCTCGCAGGCCTTGTTGACGCGCACAACGCGCCCTTCGGTGTCCATCACCATCACCAGGGCCGCTCCCGTATCGAGCACGGCCGCGACGAAGTCGCGCTCGGCGCGCAAGGCTTCGGTGGTTTGCTGCCGCTCGTGCACTGCGCCGCTCAGCTGTTCCCCGCGCGCGGCGTAACGCCCCTCCAGCTCGGCACCCAGCCGGCGCAGCTCCTGCTCAGCATGCTTGAGAGCGGTCACGTCCGAAAACGCAATCACCGCTCCCTCGATGCGGCCGTCGAGAGTCCGATAGGGCATGATGCGGCGCGTATACCAGCGCCCGTCTTCGGCCCGCACTTCCTTCTCCCGGGCGCTCTCGTTCTGCAGCACTGCCGCGAGGTCGGATCGCAGGTCCGGATCTTCGAAGCGCGGCACGATGTCGGAGATCGGCCGGCCCACGTCGGTGGCGATCAGGTTCAGCAGGCGCGTGGCAGCCGATGTGAAGCGCTTGATGGTCAGATCCGGGCCCAGGAACACGGTTTCGATGTCCGCACTGCGCAGCAGGTTGGCGATGTCGGTCTGCGCCGCCTCGAGGTCGGCGACCTTTTCCTGGAGCTGGCTGTTGACGGTGGTCAGCTCTTCGTTGAGCGACTGCAGCTCCTCCTTGGAAGTCTCCAGCTCCTCGTTGGCCGACTGCAGCTCCTCATTCATCGACATGACTTCTTCGTTGGAGGCCTTGAGCTCCTCGTTGGAGCTCTCCAGCTCCTCGATGGCGCTCTGCAGCTCTTCCTTCGTGCTCTTCAACTCGTGCTCGAGATGGCGCACCACTCCCTCGTTGGCATCCGCCTCCGTGGACCGGTGCTGCGCCCGCTGCGTAACAGTCTCGTCCTCGAAGGTGAGGAGCAGCAACGCGTCCGCGGCGTGGGCCGCTCGCACCGGCCGCGCAGAGACCTTGATACGCACGTCTTTGCCGCTGCGCTTGAAGCGGATGCCGCCGAGGCTCACGCGCCCGCCTTCCTGCATGGCCTTGTGCACAGCGGCCCGGATCCTGGGGCCCAGACCACTACGCGCTAGCGAGACGAGGTCCTTGGTCGGCACGCCGGTGGGCTGCTCCAGGTATTGCGCGGTCGGGCCGTAGTAGTACAGGATCTCGTAGTTGCGGTCGATGAGGACCGCGGCGGGAGCATGATCCTCCAGCAACATGTCCTGCGTGAGCTCCTTGAGGGAGATCGGACGGCCCTCCCCTGCTACTCCCGCCGGGCCCGCAGCGGCGCGGGGCTGACCGCCGGCGATCGGAAACTCGACGCGCTCGGGCCGCACCACCCCGACGCGCCGGTAGATGCGCCATTTCTTGGACAACGGTGCAAACAGATCCACGCGACGTCCAACGCTCTCGGAAGGTCCCAGGACCAGATATCCGCCCTCGCTCAATGCGAAATGCAGCAGCGTCAGCGCCTTCTGCTGCACCTCCGGCTCGAGGTAGATGAGCAGATTGCGGCAGCTGATCAGGTCCAGCCGGGAAAAGGGCGCATCGCTAAGCATGTTCTGCTGGGCGATGAGGATCGGCTCGCGCAGCTGCTTGGTGACTTGATAACTGTGCTCGTCGACCCTGGTGAAGAAGCGGGCCAGCCGCTCGGGCGTTACGTCCTCCTGGATGCTGGCGGGATAGACCCCGCGACGGGCGACCTCGAGGGCCTGCGCGTCGAGATCGGTGGCGAAGATCTGCAGCGGGCAAGCCTTGTGCGAGGCGGCCAGCTGCTCGATCAAGAGCATGGCGATGGAATAGGCTTCCTCGCCTGTAGCGCAGCCGGGCACCCACACGCGCACCGCAGTGTCCGCCGGGCGGTCCCGCAGCAACTCGGGGATGACTTGCGCCTCCAGCACCTGAAACATCTCCGGGTCGCGAAAGAAGCTCGTGACGCTGATCAGCAGATCCTTGGCCAAGTTCTCCACCTCCTCCTCGTCGGAGCGCAGCACACCCAGGTAGCCGTCGAGCCGGTCGATGTGGCGCAACCCCATGCGGCGCTGAACGCGCCGCAGCAGCATGCGCTTGCGATAGGGGCGGAAGTCCAGCTTGCTGCGCGTGCGCAGCAGGGAGAGCACCTGGGTGAGACCGTCCGGGACCGCAGGCGACTCGGGCAGGCCGGGTGAGCCGGCAAGGAAGTGCGCCGCGTACTTGAGCAGCGTCTCGGGCATTCGCTCCGGCGGGAGGACGTAGTCGGCCAGGCCCGTGCCCGCAGCGCTGCGCGGCATCTGGTCGTACTCGGCGGTGGCAGGGTCCTGAACCATCGCCATGCCGCCGTTGGCCTTGATGGCCTTCAGCCCGAGCGTGCCATGCGAGCCGGTGCCGGAGAGGATGATGCAAATCGCCTTCTCCTGCTGGTCCTCGGCCAGCGATCGCAGGAAAGAATCGATAGCGGTCTGCTGCCCCCTGCGCTCGACCGGGCCGGTAAGGCGCAAGACGCCGTCGGAGATGGCGAGGTAGCGGTTCGGCGGAATCACGTAGACATGATTGGGCTCGATGCGAACACCCTCGACCGCTTCGCTGACCGGCATGACGGAGTACTTGGCCAGCAGCCCCACCATCAGGCTCTCATGCCGCGGGTCGAGGTGCGGAACCAGCAGGAAGACCATGCCGCTGCCGAGCGGCATCGCCTGGAAGAACCGCTTGAATGCCTGCAGCCCGCCGGCCGACGCGACGATGCCGACGACCGGGGTCAGCCCGGCGCCCTCGGGAGTGGGTGGGGGAGGGAGCTCGGTCGCTGGCGTTGCAGCGGCGGCTGCCCGATCTGCGCGTTTCGGCGGTGCCCGCTTCTTGCCGCCGCTCGCTTTCGTGGCAGCCTTGCGCTTCGTCGCAGGACCGCGCCCGGCAGTGTCGTCACGCTTGTGTCGCATGACCCTTCTTATGAACGGGCTTGGAGAGATGACAGACCGCCGACGGCCGATCCCGGTCACCGCCAAGTCCGACCATCCCCCGGAATGGTGAACGAGGGTTGAGATTACCCGGAAATCCAATCCTGCTCAAACCCGTGCCGCTGTTTGCCCCGGGGCGATCCCTGCGTATAAGAAGAGAGACGCTCCGAGGAGGGGTGCCCGCGGGGCGGTGTGAAGGCCCGCAGCCTGATTCTGAAAGCCTCGATAGAGAGGAGCGGGCGAGCCTTGCACCCTCGCGATGGCATAATGGCCGCAAGCCGAGTGCCTGGCCGGCCTGATGCCGCGCCCCGGGAGCGGCCACCACCGGAAGCTCACACGACGGAGTGCCGCAGATGATCGAACGCCACCTCGTACCCGGCGAATCCAAGCCCTACAGCCACTACTGCCACGTCGTGCGCGCCGACCGCCACGTGTGGGTGTCCGGTTGCGTGGGCGTGAAAGGGGACGGCTCCATTCCGGAGAACACCGTCGACCAGTTCCGCATCGCGCTCGCCAGCATCGATGCGTGCCTGCGCCACGCCGGCGCGCAGGCGAAGCACGTCGTAAAGGTCACGATCTTCATGACCGACATCGCCGAGCGCCCGCTGATCAATCCGTTGCGCATCGAGTACTTCGGCGAGAACCGGCCGGCTTCGACGCTGGTGGAGGTGAGCCAGCTCGTCGATCCGCGGCTGAGGGTCGAGATCGAGGCGGTCGCTTACGTAGACGGGTAAAAGCCCGCCACGTCTGTTTGGAGCACGTGCTACGGCAGCTCCGAACAACTACCCCGTCGCCGCAGCCTGCCCCGGCCACCGAGCCAGGGGCGCCATGCCGCCGAGCATGCGCTGAAGCCGCGGATTGAGATAGAGAGAAGTCTCCCCTCCTGCCCGAGGAGGGGTGGCAGCGAAGCTGACGGGGTGGTGGGAGCCTGCCCGAGAGGTGGCAGCGAAGCTGATGGGGTGGTGGGAGCCTCTTCGAGGAGGCGTGCCTTCCCCGTGTCAGCGCCCGGGGCAGGCTCCGCCGGCAAGGCGGTGTGGAAACCTGCAACCTATTGAGTCTCGCATAAATGCATCACGCTCAATCCGCAGTAATCCAAAGCCAACCACCCCGTCGCCTTCGGCGCCACCCCTCCTTTGTAAGGAGGGGAGACACTCCCCCACTCTCCGATGAGAGGTGCCGGCGCAGCCGGCGGGGTGGTGTGGAGCTCTGCTGCAAGGCTCAATAATCCTGCGAGCCTCGCTGGCGATGCGAATCGCGAAAGCCGGCCTGCTCTACTTCCTCCTCGCTTTCGGAGCCGGCTTCGTGCTCGGCACCATTCGCGTGTTATGGGTCGTCCCCCGCTTCGGGACGATGGTGGCGGAGCTGATGGAGACCCCAATCATGCTCGTCGTCATCATCCTGGCTGCGCGGTGGACGGTTCGCCGTCTGCGACTTCCACCTGCGCTCGCCGCGCGACTTGGCGTTGGCCTGATCGCGCTCGCCCTGTTGCTCGTCGCCGAGCTCACCTTCGTGCTCTGGCTGCGGGGGTTGTCGATCGCCGAGTACCTCGCGAGTCGGGACCCGGTTTCGGGGACCGTTTATGCGGTGATGCTGGGAGTGTTCGCAATCATGCCGCTCGTGGTCGCTCGGGATGCCAACGACCGGGCTCGACAGCCATAGCCGGGCCGGCGCGCACCTGCAACTCCCCGGGCGAGCTTTCGGCTCACCCGGACGTCCTCGCGGGGCGAATGCCCGACATCGCATGGAGCCTTAGCCAGGCCTGCGGGTTCTTCAGATACACAGGTGGCCCCACGATCTTGAGCTTGCCTTTCGTGCGGGCCTCTCTGATCGATAGGTCTCCCATCCAGATCTCGGTCATGGTCCGCAGGTCGGTGGTGAAGTAGACATCGATGTCGTGACCCGGATCGTCCAGGCATAGCGCGACGTCGTCGTCCTGGATCTCGACCCACCAGTCGGCGTACTTCTCCAGGTCGGTGAACTTGAAGCGCAGCGCGGTCCGCCCGCTCGGGAGCTGGCTGGGATCGATCCGGCGCTGGATGTCCGCCATGAGCATCCCGACATCGAGATCCGCGTCGCTCATCTGGCCACGCGCCCACCGCATCCCCCATTCTCCAAGCTGGAGGATGACCGGATACAGCTCGCGCCCCGCCGGCGTGAGCTGGTACTCGTACGCCTGTTGGCCCGAGATAGGTCTGCGCACGATCAGGGCGGTCTCCTGCAACTCCGTCAGCCGCTTGCTCAGCGTCGTTGGGGACATGCGCGGCAAAGCGCGCTGCAGCTGGTTGAACTGGGTATTGCCCAGCAAGAGCTCCCGGATCACGAGGAGGGTCCAACGCTCCCCGAGGACTTCGACCGCCTTCGAGATCGGGCAGAACTGGCCGTAGCGGAACATCGCGCGCTCCAGGGTGGCTACACAAAGTGTAGTGGATCGCTACAGGATGCGCAGTAGAGAGCGCTCTCTGTTCGCGCTAGGCTGCGTACTCCAGCGTGGGATGTCCCTTGTGTGTCCTACGACCTACGGACCGGGGGTAAGTGATGAGCGACAGTGATCGCGGACAGGTGAGCCGCAGCGCGGCGGACGTATACCAGGAGTTCTTTGTTCCGGCATTGTTCCAGCAATGGGCCGGGAAGGTCGCAGATGCGGCGCGTCTCCAGCCGGGCCATCGCGTGCTGGACGTGGCGTGCGGCACGGGGGTCCTCGCCCGCGAAGCCGCGAAGCGGGTCGGCCCGACGGGGTCGGCCGTCGGCGTCGATATCAACGACGGCATGCTCGCCGTGGCCCGACGCGAGGCCCCTGAGATCGAGTGGCGGAAGGGCGCAGCCGAGGCTCTGCCCTTCGACGACGGCAGCTTCGATGCGGTGGTCAGCCAGTTCGGGCTGATGTTCTTCGACGACCCCCGTGCCGCTATTCGCGAGATGATGCGGGTCTTGCGGCCGCAAGGGTCTCTCGCGGTCGCGGTATGGGATTCGCTTGCGGCCACGCCGGGCTACGCGGCGATGACGGACCTACTGCAACGTCTCTTCGGCGAGCGAGGGGCGAATGCACTGCGCGCCCCGTTCGTCCTCGGGGATGTCCATACCCTGTCGGGCCTGTTCTCCGACGCGGGGGTTGCCGATGTGCGGATCGCGACCCATGCGGGTGTGGCACGCTTCCCTTCGCTCCACGCATGGGTGCGAACCGACGTAAAGGGCTGGACTCTCGCGGACATGCTCGACGATGCGCAGTACGCGCTGCTGCAGAACGAAGCGCAGAGGACGCTCCAACGTTTCGTGACCACGGACGGGAGTGTGGCTTTTCCCGCGCCCGCGCATATCGCCGTTGCAGTCAAGGCGTGATGTGGCTCGAGAGCACGTGCCGGGGTGGGCCAACCTATCTCCGGTAGTTGAGCGGCAGGGATGCAGCGCTGACGCCACGCTCGGCGCCTGACGGGCACCCCCGGCTGTCGTTGCCAGCCGAGGTGTCGTCTGTCCAGGCAGCTGCGCAGAGCGGTGGCTATCTGACGAAGAGGCCGGGCAGGCTCGCGTAATACGCGGCGAGCTCAACGATCTGCTCGTCGGTCAGCGTGGCCGCCTGCTCCTGCATGACGGCGTGCTTGCGCG
>Ga0105100_10000589_pt1 | contig 21244 bp, 15 predicted proteins | sample PPLLak12cMay2015_2_FD_87033 | JGI IMG/M metagenome (GOLD analysis project Ga0105100, IMG submission 87033) | Freshwater sediment microbial communities from Prairie Pothole Lake near Jamestown, North Dakota, USA - PPLs Lake P8 Core (1) Depth... | ecosystem: Environmental > Aquatic > Freshwater >...
CTGGGCTTTGGGCTGGTGATCTGGTTGGCGTTGACGTTGTACTGGATCGCCCCCTGGCTGATCACCTCGGGCGGCGTGCAGGCCCCGTACGCGCTGCTGGCCGGCGCCATCAGCCTGTTCGTCATCGGGGTGTTTCAGCACTTCGTCACCGACATGCAGAAACACACTGCGCTCACGCTACAGCCGGAGCAGCTGATCACGACCGGGATGATGGCCCGTAGCCGTAACCTTAACTACTTCGGCGAACTGCTGATCTACCTGGCGTTGGCGTTGCTGGCGATGCACTGGCTACCCCTGCTGGTGCTGGTGGGGTACCTGGTCTTCGTCTGGGCCCCGAACATGCGGCGCAAGGACCGCTCGCTGGCGCGTTACGCCGAGTTTGAGGCGTACCGGCGCCGGACGAAGTGGCTGATCCCGTACATTGGCTAGTCGAGGTTTGCTGCGGGTCCACCGGCCGCTGCCCTCCCAAGCCAGGCAATGCCGGATCCCCAGATTCTAGCGAGCCGAAGGACCCGCCCGGCGCTGCACCGGCTGGGCGGCTCACCCTGCGTGCTGCCGAGGGGTCAGGTGAAAGGTGCCCTGGTCAGGCGCCCAGGCCGTGGCTGGGGTGGGTCCGCTTCCGTCACTAGCGGGTGACGCCAGATTCCCCCCGACCGATCCGCATTGGAGATGAGCCTCACCGACCAGACCCAGGGCGCGCCGCCTGACCGGGCGGAATGAGCTCCGCCGTTCCGCGCTCTGCCCGCCACCCGTCACTGAGGACCGGGGTCTCAAACCGGATACGCGCCCAGCCCGACGATTCCCGGCCCGCCATGCACCGCCAGCGAGGCCACCAGATCGGCGAACAGAACCTCCCGGACCGGCAGCGCCCGGCGGGCGAGGTCGAGCAGCTGTTGACCTTCCTCCGGCGCCCGGGCATGGATCACCGCTAGGTTGACTGCGGTGGCGGAGCGGGTACGCTCCTGGACGTAGTCGACCAGATGCTGCAGCGCCTTGCCGCGGGTGCGAACGCGCTCGCCCGCCTCCAGCAGTCCACCACGCACGGCGATGACCGGCTTGACGTCGAGCAGCGAGGCCAGCGCTCCTTGAAGCTTGCCGACCCGACCGCTCATCCGCAGGTATTTCAGCGTCGCCGGGGTGATCACGAGCTGCATATGGCGGCGGATGTGATCGAGTCGATCGAGGATGCTGGCGAGCGGCTGCCCGCGCTCGCTGGCGCGTGCGGCTTCGATCACCATCCACCCGGTGCCCAGCGAGATGCTGGCCGAGTCGAACACTTCAACCGAAGCCTGCGGCGCCATCGCCTTGGCCAGCACCGCGGATTGATACGTCCCGCTGTGCTTGGCGGTAACGGTGATCACCAGCGACTGGTCGCCCTGGGCATGCACCTCGCGATAGAAGCGCTCGAACCAAGACGGCGATGGCTGGGAGGTGGTCGGGATGCGACCGGTGCGCTCGATCCTGGCGTAGAAGGCCTCCCGGTCGAGGTCGATGTTCTCTTCGAAGGTCTCCTCGCCGAACTGGATGGCGATCGGCGCCACCCGGATGTCGTGCCGCGCCAGCAACTCGTCATCCAGGTTGCACGTGCTGTCGGTGATGATCTTGACCATCGGTCTGCCTCCCTGGTTCCGTACCTTGAGCCCGGCTAACCAGCACCCGGCTCGAGGCCGATCAGTCGGATCAGGGCCTGCGCCGAGCGGGATTCGATGTCACGGTGCAGGCTGGATCCGTGGGCGTCCATGGTGACGACAGCTGGGAAGTCCTTCACCTCGATCACCCACATCGCCTCCGGCACGCCGAAGTCCAGCTTGTGCACCGCTACCACCCGGGTGACCGTGCGGGCGATCAAGGTGGCCGCGCCGCCGATGGCGTGCAGGTAGACAAAGGGAACGCTGGCGCAGGCCGCCAGGGTGCGGGCGCCCATGCCGCCCTTGCCGATCACCGCCCGCGCCTGGAAATGCGCCATGACGTCCGCCTGGTAGGGTTCCTCGCGGCTTGAAGTCGTGGGGCCGGCGGCGACGAAGCGGTACTCCCCGCTGTCCAGCCCAGCGACTACCGGGCCGCAGTGGTAGATGGCGCCGCCGTCCAGGAGCGGGCGCAGCGCTGCGGCGCACGCCTGGTCATCACCTTCGGGGGGGCGGGTCTTGCGAATCAGGGTGTCGACCATCCACTTGTGCGCCGCGTCGCGGGCGGTGACCAGCACGCCGGACAGAGCCACTGGGTCACCCACGCTCAGGTCCCGCACATCTTCCGGCCGGAGGGGCAGGGTCAGGGTTTTCATCTCAGGCGCCTCATGAGTAGGTGATCTGACCGCGCCGGACCGTCATCCGTCTTCGCCGGTGAGCCCAGCACATATAGGAAACCGAGACGAAGAAGCTGGCGGGAAGGCGGTGCAGGTGGGTGATCTTCGCGCCGAGCACGGTGGTCTCGCCGCCGAACCCCATCGGGCCGATCCCGAGCTGATTCGCCTCTTCCGTCAGCCGGGCTTCGAGGGCGGCCAGCTCAGGGTCGGGATGGTGGTCGTCGACCGGACGCAGCAAGGCCTGCTTGGATGCCAGGTAGGACGAGCCGCGGTCGCCGCCGATGGCGATGCCGAGGATCCCCGGGGCGCATCCCTGTCCTTGTGCCTGGTGGACGGCGTCAAGCACCACGCGGCGCACGCCTTCCAGGTCGCGCCCGGCCTGCAGGCCGCCGTGGGGAAGTGAATACTGGGCGCCAACGTTCTCGCAGCCGCCTCCTTTGAGGATCAGGTCGACCGCCAATTCTTCGTCTTCGCTATCCTCGAAGTGAATCGTGGGGAAGGATGGATCCCCAAGGTTGTTGCCGCTGTTCTTGCCGCTCAATGCGTCAACGGCGTTTGGCCGGAGATAGCTGCGCCTCGTTGCTTCCGCCACCGCCGCCCGGATCTGCTCCCGCAGCTGTCGCGTGCTCCAGCCGGGAGGGTGGTGGACGAAGAACAGCGGCGTGCCGGTGTCCTGGCAAATTGGGGAGGCGGTGCGCCGGGCAAGGTCGACATTCTCCAGCACGGCATCGAGGGCGCGCTGGGCGGCGGAGTCGGAGGCTTCGCGCGGACGTGCCTCGCGCAGCGCTTGCTCCACATCCGCCGGCAGGTCGGTCGACGTGCGCCGGATCAGTTCAACAAACGCCTCGGTCAGGTCGAGCATGACACCTCCCGCGGGACGCCCCGCCATGCTTCCATGTTACACTGCCGCGCATGGATGGCAAGAGTCTGGCAAAGCTCGAACTGCCGAAGGTGTTGCAGCGCCTGGCGGACTTTGCGGCGTTCTCGGCCTCGAAGGGAGCGGCGCTGAGCTTGCGGCCGACGACCTCGCTCGAACGGGCGCGTCAGCGCCAGGCCGAGGCAACGCAGGCAAGGTCGCTGCTGATCAGCAAGTCGGACCTGTCGATCGGCGGCGCCCACGACGTGCGCCCGCAGGCGGAAGCGGCGGCGCACGGCGCGGTGCTCGAGCCGCAGGACCTGTTGGACATCAAGAATACCCTGGTGGCGGCGCGCACGCTGACGCGCCTGTTTGAGAAGGTGGGCCCGAGTTACCCGGCCCTCGCCCGCCTGGCGGCTGGCCTGGCGCCACTCCCGGGCTTGATTGACTTGATCTCGCGCGTGGTGACCGAGCGCGGCGAGGTGCCGGACTCGGCTTCGCCGGAGCTGGCCGCCATTCGCCGCGATCTGCGCGTGGCGCACGACCGGCTGATGGCCAAGCTGCAGCGCATGCTCTCGGATCCCAAGATCGCGCCCATGCTGCAGGAGTCCATCGTCACCCAGCGCGACGGCCGTTTTGTGCTTCCGCTGCGCGCCGAGTTCAAGGGGCGTATCCGGGCGGTGATCCACGACCAGTCGGCTTCCGGGGCGACCTTCTTCATCGAGCCGATCACGATCGTGGACTTGAACAACGAAGTGCGCGAGCTGGAGCTGACCGAGCGCGACGAGATCCGGCGTATCCTGACCGAGGCCTCGGCCCGCATCGGCGAACAGGCTGCGGAAGTCCAGCAGACGGTGGCCGCGCTCGCCGAGCTCGATCTGGCTTTCGCCCGGGCGCGCTATGCCGAGGCGCTCGAAGCCAGCGAGCCGATCCTGCTCGACGTCGACCGCCCGCCGCCGGATGCCGGCCGGCTGCGCCTGCTGGCCGCCCGCCATCCGCTGCTCGACCCGGCTCAGGTGGTGCCGATCGACATGGTGCTGGACCGCGGGACGACGGCGCTGGTGATCACCGGACCCAACACCGGTGGCAAGACGGTCGCGCTGAAGACGGCGGCGCTGCTCAGCCTGATGGCGCAGTGCGGCCTGCACCTGCCGGCCGCCTCCGGTTCCGAGGTGACGGTGTTCGGCGGCGTGTATGCCGATATCGGCGACGAGCAGTCGATCGAGCAGTCGCTGTCGACCTTCTCGTCGCATATCGCCAATATCGTGCAGATTCTCAAGGTGGCGGACAGCCGGTCGTTGGTGATCCTGGACGAGCTTGGCGCCGGCACCGATCCGGCCGAGGGCTCGGCACTGGCGCGCGCCATCCTGAGCGAGATGCTGAAGCGCGGGACGACGACGCTGGTGGCGACGCACTATCCGGAGCTCAAGGCGTATGCCCACTCCACGCCGGGCGTGCGCAACGCCAGCGTCGAGTTCGACCTCAACACGCTGCAGCCCACCTACCATTTGGTCATCGGCCTGCCCGGCCGGTCGAATGCGCTGGCGATCGCCGAACGGCTCGGGCTGGCACATCCGGTGATCGAAGGGGCGCGCCAGATGCTGTCGCCGGAGGACGTGCGGGCCGAGTCGATGCTCGACGAGATCCACCGCCAGCGGGAGGTGGCGCGTCAGGCGCGGCAGGCCGCCGAGCAGGCAACGGCCGAGGCCGAGCAGCTGCGGGACGGCCTTCGGCGCAGGCTGGAGGGGATCGAGGCCGAGCGGGCTGAGTTGCTGCGCCAGGCGCAACAGCAGACTGAGCGTGAGCTTGAGACCGTGCGCGACGAGATCGATCAGCTGCGACGACAGCTGGCGGCCGCACGCCAGCCGCTGCTCGCCGTGCAGGATGTTCAAGACGCTTGGGAGGACCTGGAGAGCGAGGTCTCTGGCATGGGATCGGCGGAGCCGGTCGTGATGCCGGAGACCCGGCGGCCGCAGCTTCGGCCCGGGGACCGGGTGCGGGTGCGCACACTGCAGGCGGATGGGGTGGTGCAGGAGGTCGAAGCCGGGCTGGCGGAAGTGCAGATCGGGCGGCTGCGCGTGCGGGCTCGGCTGGAGGAGCTCGAGGCGCCGTCCGCCGCGCCGGTGCGCAATCGCCCGGCACAGCGTGCGCCAGGCGTCCGGGGCCCCGCCGCCCCGCATCTGCCGCCCATCCCGCCGCTGGAGATCGACCTGCGCGGCCTGGCCGCCGACGAGTCGCTCGACGAGCTGGAGCGGCGGCTGGACGCGGCCTACCTGGCCGGCGTGCCCTTCCTGCGCATCATTCATGGCAAGGGCACCGGCAAGCTGCGCCAGGCCGTGCGCCAGGCGCTGCGCAACAACCCGTATGTGACCTCGTTCGAGGCCGGAACCGAGGCCGAGGGTGGGGACGGGGTGACCGTCGCCCGGCTGGCGGTTCACTAGCTGTCCGGCAGGACCCCTGGCCGACTTGCGCCAGGAGGTGATTTCTCCTTAGAATGGTAGCGAGGCCGCTGTCGGGTCGCGATGGTCGCAGACCGGGTCTCCCCCCGGCGCCGGAGCCTCTTCGGCGCTTTGTTGCTTCCCCCCGTGGTTTCCTGACGCGTGGTTGTCCTCTCGGTCCTTACCGCCGATGCAGTCGGCGGTTCACCTGCCAGGAGGCCCCATGTCCGGTCGGCGCCCTGTCCTGCTCCGTCTCGCCGTGCTCGCCCCGCTAGTGTTCAACTTGCTGGCCATGCCGCAGCCGGCGGAGGCGGCCACCCTCGTGGTCAACACGACCGACGATCCCGCATACGTCGGTCCATGTGATGAAACCCACTGCTCACTCCGGGAAGCGATCACAGAAGCGAATCGCCGGGCGGGGCCCGACCGAATCCGCTTCGATATTCCCGGGTCGGCGCCCTACGTGATCCTCCTGGAGCGCATCCTTCCGCCGATCACGGACGATCAGACCTATATCGAAGGGGACAGCGAGCCGGAGTACGATGACCACCCGATCATCGTACTTGACGGCCGGAACCTCGTGTCCGGCTGTCCCCTCTACATGAGCTCCGACGGGAGCGGCGTCTTCGGCCTGAGCATCATCCGCACCGGCGGGGACTACACCTCGTGCGGCATCTCGGTGACCGGTACGGAGAATCTGATCCAGGGCAACTACATCGGGCTGAACCCTGCCGGCAATGCCCATGGGAACCTCACGGGGATCAACCTGCACGGTGCGGGGACGATGGTGCTCGACAATCGGATCGGGGGAAACGGCACCGGCATCGAAGTCTGGGTGGGGCCGCAGACGATCCAGGGAAACCGGATCGGCACCAATCCCAGCGGCACCTCGTCGGCACAGTCCCCTGCCCCGACCGGCGTGCCTGGCGGCGTGGGCATCAACATTGGCATCCGCGCAGAGCACGTGCTGGTTGGAGGGATTGAACCGAGTCAGCGCAACGTGATCTCGGGACTCACCTATGGAGTCTCCGTCGGGTCCGTCTTCGGGAACGAAATCGTCGGCAACTACATCGGCACCGACCCTTCCGGGTCTCGCGCTGTGCCGAACTGGGTGGGGATCGATCTTCCGAAAGGGACCGGGGAGCGGATTGAACCGAATCGAGTCCACGGCAACCTGATCTCTGGCAACACGACCGGCGTCTGGGGAGCATGGGACGGGGATCGGATTGAGGAGAACCTGATCGGGACGGACGCGCGCGGCGAGCGCGCCCTCGGGAACAGTGAGGTCGGAATCCATATCAGCTCGGGTTCACAAGTTCGGATCGAGTCCAATGTAGTCTCGGGGAATGGGGTGGGGATTCGGATCGATGGGGCCGGTGAGGAGCCCTCCAGCACGTCTATTAGGATGAATCTGATCGGAACCGACGGTGCAGGTGAGGGTGCCATTCCCAACCACATCGGGGTTCATGTCGAGGGAGGCAACCAAACCTCCATCGGTGGGGATGAACCCGGTCGCGGCAACGTGATCTCAGGCAACGATATCGGAGCGTTCCTGGAGACCGGGTCCGCGATCGTCCGCGGAAACAAGATCGGTGTGAGCTCCCGGGGAGGCAGCTTGCCGAACGAGGTAGGCATCCAGGTCAAGTCGCACGACGAACCAATTCAGATCGATCAGATAGGCGGGGGGAACGACATTGCGTTCAACACCGATCACGGGATTTACTCCCAGGGCGGGACGAAGGCGGACATCCAGGGCAATCGTATCTGGAACAACGGCGGCCATGGAATCTACCTCACGCTCGGGGAGACAGGAGCCCATCTACTCGGCGGACAAAACACCATCCGCCAGAACTCGATCTACGCAAACTCAGGCCTGGGAATTCGGATCGAAGACCCGGACGTCAACTTCGGGGTGCGCCCGCCGGTGATCAGCAATGCCCACGGCTCCGTAGTGCGTGGGTCCGCGTGCGCGGGGTGCAGAGTGGAAGTGTTCATGGCTGAAGCCGATCCAAGTGGTTCGGGCGAAGGGAAGCGCTTCCTGGGCGAGGCTTGGGTCGAGCCAGATGGTTCGTTCGAGGCTACCGTCTACGACTTGGAGTCCTGCAATCTCCTGACGGCGACCGCCACCGATCCCTTGGGCAATACCTCGGAGTTCTCCGAGAATCTAGAATCCGGAATCTGCGCCACGCTCCTCCCGCCGGTGGCGCTTACCGGGATCCTGCTCGCCGGAATCGCCGGCGGCGTGCTGGCAGTGGTCATCCGGCGTCGGCCGCCAAGCTGGTCGAGCCTGCCCTGGGCGGCGCTGGGAGGGCTGATCGGCGTCGGGCTGGCGGTGGTGGTGCTGATGACGCCAAACGTGCAGGTGAGGTTCCCCGAGGACGGCGAACAGGAACCAGGCGCCCCGCCCGGCAATCAGCCGCCGCCCCAGCAGGTCCCGCCAACCGTCGCAACTTCAACGGTGACAGCCTCCGTGACCGTTACGCTGACCCCCAGCGCGACCGAGACGCTCGAGCCGACGTTCACGCCGACGCCCACGCTGGGTGCGCCACAGGCCGAAGCCGTGCAGAACGCCAACTGCCGTTTCGGCCCCGGAATGGTCTACGATGTGGTCGGCTACCTGCTGGAAGGCCAGTCGGCGCCGATTGTGGGACGCAACGCACAGGGCAACTGGTGGGCCATCACGATCCCGGATCGTGGCCGACCGTGCTGGGTCTCAGGCAGCACGGTGCAGGCTTCGGGTGACCTCGGCTCGGTGCAGGTTCTGGCCGCCCCACCCACGCCGACTCCCTCGCCCACGCCGGAGCCCGAGGGCTGCTGGGTGTGGAACGCCAACCTGCAACAAAATCAATGCATTGTGCCATGCCCGGACAACGCCCAGCCTGGAGGTGCCTGCACGCCATAGGGTCGGACAGGATCACGTCCATCCGATTGTAGGCAGGATCTGCGCCGGAGGGCTATTGCGCCGGGTCGAGCTTTGTGGTTCACGGGCGGTGCACGGACGAGCGCTCAGGCTCCTGTTGGATCCGTCTGCGCCGGGGATTGATCGGCGGAGGCAAACCCGACAGGGCAGGCGAGCCTGGAGGGATCGAGCGCGCATACCCAGAGCAACGACCGGTTCTGCCTGAAGTTGCCGGGCGACTCGACCTGGGGGGCGACTCGGGTGCCGCTGGGGCGGCGGTTGAGCCCTCGACCCACAAGACGACCATCAAGATCGCGCCGGGAGGGAGATATGGACACCTTGGCACTGGCGCTGGCGCCGGCGGTGATCGCCAGCATCGCCTTGCAGCAGTTGATCGAGCTGGCGGATCCCTTTTTGGAGACCTGGATCAAGCGCTACAAGAAGCCGATCTTGAGTGCAGCCGCACTCGTGCTGTCGCTCTTGCTCAGCCTCGGATTCGGCTTTCGAGTGCTGACTCCCCTTGGGATGGTTCGTTCTGATGCGCTCGACGTCCTGGTGACCAGCCTGTTCATCGTCGGCGGGGTGAAGGGGTTCAACGACCTGCTGAAGTGGGTTGGCTACAGCAAGGAGGCCCGCAAGGCTGCATTGAGCCAGGAACAGGCACAGCGAGTCTGAGGCGAGTACCCTGAGCAGGTGAGCGCGCATGAAGGATGATCTGAAACGCTGCTTCGGAACCGGCGATCCGCTGATGGCGGCCTATCATGACGAGGAGTGGGGCGTCCCCTTGCATGAGGATCGAGCCTTGTTTGAGAAGCTGGTGCTGGAGGGCTTTCAGGCGGGCCTGTCCTGGCGCACGATACTCTACAAGCGGGACAACTTCCGGGGTGCATTCCACGGCTTCGATCCGGAACGGATGGCGCGCTACGGGAGACGGGACGTCGACCGCCTGTTGCGCGACGCCGGCATCGTACGAAACCGGCTGAAGATCGAAGCGGCCATCAGTAACGCGCGTGCCGTGCTGGACCTGCAGGAGCAGAGAGGGGCTTTCTCCGACTACCTATGGGAGTTCACTGATCAGCGCGTGCTGCGTGGGCGCCCGGCGCGCAGTTGGAAGCAGATCCCCACCCACACCCCGGTCTCGGACTCCATGGCGAAAGACCTCAAGACGCTCGGCTTCCGCTTCGTCGGAACGACCATCTGTTACGCCTTCATGCAGTCGGTCGGCATGGTGGATGACCACCTGCTGGGGTGCCACCGCTTCTGTCCCGCTGACCGCCCATCCGGCGGACACCGCCGTTCGGTCTCCTCACCCAGAGCGTGAGCCCAAGCCCAGCCGGCCGGGCTTGGCTCGAGCGACCTGGCGTGGTGGGCAGACCCGGCTGATTCTTGCCGCCAGACGCGAAGCAGGCCGGCTGCCGGCGGAGCGAGCTCCGCGCTCCACCCAGGAGCGGGACCCCTGCCAATCCATTCCGGAAGGCTGCAGGGGCTGGCCGAAACGTCGGTTAGCCGGCGTGACGGAGGCGGTGGCTGGCGCCTGCCGCTCCCGACACCTGCAGCCTTGGGCACGTTCTGGGGCGGACACCGGGCGTGGAGTGGGTGGGGAGCGGGTGGCAATGCACTCTCCTACCGGTGGTAGCGGGGAGAAGGGCAGCCGTGAGGTGCCGAGCTTGGCGGTCAGGGCCCGGCCGTGTCTGTTCGGACAGGGACGCATCGCAGCCGAGGCAGGTAACCCTTAGGGCCCAGCGCCAGAGAGCAAGCGGAGGGGCGCGATTGGCCGGTTGCCAGCTCGGGCCACCTGCTCTGGACCGGGCGGAACGCGGCTGGGCTGCCGTACCCGGGCCCGGAAGGACAACGCCGGCGCGGAGTGGCTGAGAACGCAACCGCCCCCCATTTGCCGGGGGGCGGTTGCATTGTTGCGCCTGCCCTGGGTCTACTCGGGGATGCGCAACAGGAGGCCGGGGCGGATCTGATTCGGATCGGCGCCGATGACGGCCTTGTTGATTTCGTACACGGCCATCCACTTGGCCTGGTCGCTGGAGCCGTAATACTTCTGCGTGATCGAGGACGAGGTGTCCTGGCTGGTCACCACGTGCCAGGCCTTGATCTTGGGGGCCGGGGTGGGAGCAACCGCTGGCTTGGCGGCCGGCTTGGCGGCTGGCTTGGTCGTCTTCTTGGCGGCTGGCTTGGTCGCCTTCTTGACGGGCTTCTTGGCGGCTGGCTTGGTCGCCTTCTTGGTGGTCTTCTTGGCGGCTGGCTTGGTCGCCTTCTTGGTGGTCTTCTTGACCGTCTTCTTGGCGGCTGGCTTGGTGGCCTTCTTGGTGGTCTTCTTGGCCTTCGGCTTGGCGGCCTTCTTGGTGGTCTTCTTGACCGTCTTCTTGGCAGCCGGCTTGGTCGCCTTCTTGGTGGTCTTCTTGACCGTCTTCTTAGCCTTCGGTTTGGTGGCCTTCTTCGTCGTCTTCTTCTTCGCAGTTGCCATGAGTTTCCTCCTTTAGCTCGAAATGACAGATGATCCTTCGGCCGATCCACACGAATTCTACTGCAAAACGAGAAATCTGCATGTCAAGTGCGCGACGTGCGGAATCCTGCCGACAACTTGCCCCAAAGTCCAGCACAGGAACGGTCGCTCGGCTCTGACGCACGATCGAGGCCGGCCGGCTACCGCCCCCCGACGGTCCGGTCGAACCTTTGAGCGAGCCCGACCTGTTGGCAGGACCCACAGCTGAGCGTGACCACGGACCAGCCCGGCCAAGGCGGAAGATGGCACGCGGCACCGGCGCAAGGAATCGGGCGGCGTCTACCCGGTGGACGGGCCGAAAGCCGGCAGGATCGGCTTAGGCAGCCTTGACTATCCGAGGAAGAGTGAGCTCAGACCACGGGCGACCACCGCGCCGGCCAGGGCCAATAGCACCGTCAGCCCCGCAATCTGGACCATCTGCCGGGCTCCGAACTCTCTGCGCAGAACCGCCAGTGTGGCCAGGCAGGGCAGGTACAGCACGACGAACACGGTGTAGGTCACCATCTGCACCGGCGTGAGGCTGACGGAGAAATCTGGCCCGCCGAGCGCCTGGCTGAGCATCACCATCGAGAGTTCCTTGCGGAGCACCCCGAAGATCAGCGGGATGCCGGTGGCCGCCGGCAGGCCGAGGATCCAGGTCAGTGGGCGCATCAGGCCGTTGATCAAGGCATCGGCATGGAAGTAGGTCAGCAGTGAGAGAACGACGCTGCCCGCGATCAGTATCGGCCAAGCCTGCACGACGAACTCCTGCACGCGGAAGGCGGACTTTCGCAGCAACCCCTGCAGCGTTGGGACCCGATAACTCGGCATCTCGAGGATCAGCCCGGGGGATTCTTGGGCCAGCAGGCCGGAGAGCACGCGGGCCGTCAGAGCCACCAGGAAAAGATCGGCCAGGAAGATCGCCAGGGCGAGCTGCGGTCCCAGGTAGAAGGCGACCAAGCCGAAGACCACCGTCAGGCGGGCGGCGCAGGGCAGCAGCGTTGCCAGGGCAGCGGCGATGAATCGGTCGCGGCTTTCCTCGAGGATGCGGGTCGACATCACCGCCGGGACGGTGCAGCCGTAGCCGAGAATGAAGGGCACGACTGCCTTGCCGTCCAGGCCCAGGCGGCGCATCAGGCTGTCGGTGAGGAAGGCGATGCGTGGCAGGTAGCCGATATCTTCGAGGAACGACAAGCCTAGCAGGAAGGGGATCAGGTAGGGCAGCACAATCGCCACGCCGCCGAGAATGCCCTGCAGCACTCCGAAAACCACCGCCCAGGCGAGCGTCCCGGATGGTAGGACCGTCTGAAGCGAGAGCGCCAGCGTACCGAATAAGTCCACCAGGGGCTGCTCGATCGCCTTGCCCACGGTGTAAACGAATTGGAAGAGCAGCAGCAGCGTCAGCAGAAGGAAGAGGTAGCCGAAGAATGGGTGAAGCAGCCAATCGTCGAGTCGATCGCGCAGCGACGGGCGTCGCTCTCCCTGGCTGACCACCTGCTGGGCGATCTGGCGGGCAATGCGGCGGCGGTCATCGGAGATCGCTTCGGCGGCGGTTCTGCCGGATTGAGTCTGGATCGACTGCTGGGCGGCGCGCGCCGCGGGCAGGGCATCCGGCGCCTTGTCTGCCGCTTCAGCCAGCCAGTGAGGATCATCCTGCAGCAGCCGGAGTGCAATCGCTTCTGCTGAACCACCACCGTTCAACCGGCCCAGCGTGTCGGACAACTGGTGAATGTGCGCCTCGATGGCCGCCGAGTAGGGGAGGCGAATGGACAGGCGCCGGTCGCGCGCCGCCCGGAACGCTGCCAGGAAGACCGCCCGCACGCCGCGACCCTTGCTGGCGATCAAGGGCAGGACCGGCACACCGAGCAGCGATTGCAGGTGCGGTCCATCGATCCGCATCCCGAGACGCGTTGCTTCGTCCATGACATTGATGGCAACCACAGTGGGGATCTGCAGCTCCAGCAGCTCGAGCGTAAGACTCAGGCCCTGTTCGAGACGGGTTGCGTCGACCAGGTTGACCACCGCGTCGATCGACGAGCAGGACAGGCACGGCAGCACGATCTGCTCGGCGGGGTTGGCGCCTGTCAGCGTGTAGGTCCCCGGAAGATCGGCCAGATCGACGACCTCGCCCTGCAGGCGCAGCCGGCCCTCGGTCACCGAGACGGTGGTGCCCGGGAAATTGCCGGCGTGGGCCTGGTAGCCGGCCACCTGGTTGAAGAGTGTGCTCTTGCCGCAGTTGGGCTGACCAACGAGCGCCAGGCGCATCAGCGAGTCCCCGCAGTCAGGTCATCTTGCGCCGGGTCGGAGGCCGGCTCGGTCTGCGTTGGCGGTTGCGGGACGAGGCGCACGAGCACATGGCGGGCAACGCCCCGTCCCAGGGCGAGGATCCTCCCTGGAACCTCAACCACGATCGGCCCCCAGAACGGTGCTCCGCGTACGACGCGCACCGGATCGCCGGGGGACAGGCCCATCGGCTGCAGTCGATGGGCGACGCCACCAGCGTTGAGGATCTGCACGACCTCGAGCGGGGTGCCGATCTCGGCCTGGCTGAGCGGGAAGCAGGTTGCACCCGGCACGCCCAGCGGGTCGGAGGCGGCATGAGCCGGGTGGCGCTGAGGCCAGCGCAGCCTGCGCCCGCGTCGCTCGCCGTGACGCCCGCGAGGAGGCACGCTATTCCTCTACCGCAACGAAGACGTGCTGGGCGGTTTCGAGCGTCAGGCGTACCGAACGGCTGGCGACCTGCAGCCGGAGCTGACCGGAGGCTGCGCTGGCCTGGCGCCGCAGGTGCACTCCCGGGCGCATGCCGACCTGCGCCAGCTGCGCCAGCACCTCGGGGCTCTCGGGTTCGATGCGCAGCAGGATCGCCGGCTGCCCGGGGGCCAGATCGGCCAGCCGCACACCCTCGGCGCGTCGCCCATCGCGTTTGCCGGACGGGATCGGGTTTCCATGCGGGCAGGCCGACGGCTCACCGAGATGGGCGGCCAGCGCCTCCGCCACCTCGTCGCCGACGGCGTGCTCGAGTTGGCAGGCGATGGCGTGCACGCGTTCCCACGCCAGTCCAAGCTGGTCGTGCAGGAAACACTCCCACAGCCGATGCCGCCGTACCACGCGCAGCGCAGCCAATCGACCCTGACGGGTGAGGCGGACTCCCTGGTAGGGCTGATGATCGAGCTGGGCTTCGTCCTGTAGCCGATGCACCCTTTCGGTGGCCGAGATCGGCGACACACCGAGCCGCTCGGCCAGCGCCGAGATGGGCACATGCACCTCATCGCCGCCCAACTCGAGCAGCGACTTGAGGTACATTTCAGCACTCTCACCCGACAAGGGCCGTACGCTCATTCCGCCTCCCCTAGGGTTTAAGGCATGCCTTAAGATATTCTACTTCCTCGGCCGATCCCACTGACGGGCGTCACCCCGCTGCATGCCCAACGTCACCCCGCCACGCCTCGGGCGGCATGGCTATAATCCTGCCTGCGCGATAGAACCATGCTTCTTGGGCAGAGGCCTCCCGCTGGATGAAGCCGACCGCCAAGCGAGATTACCGGCCTGTGATCGGCGGGACGATCGCCTTCCTGTCCCTGGCGGGGCTGCTGGCGCTGTTTCACTTCCAGGGGCAGGAGATCCCTCCGCCGGCACCCAGCCCGCCCGCCTCGGGTCAGCCGCCGGTCCAGCTGTACTTCACCCGGCCGGGCGAGGCGGCTCAGCCCGCCGAAGGCGAGCTGGTGCAGGCCATCGATGGCGCCCGCTTCACGCTCGAGGTGGCCAGCTACAACTTCAACCTGTGGAGCGTGCGCCATGCCCTGCTGCGGGCGCTGCGACGGGGGGTTGAGGTGCGCATGGTGGTCGACAGTGATCATCTGCTGCAGCCCGAGGTGGCGGACCTGCTGGAAGCCGGCATCCCGGTCGTCGGCGACAGGGGCGCGGGATTGATGCACCACAAGTTCGTGGTGATCGACGGCCTCGACACCTGGACCGGCTCCATGAACCTGACCTATGGTGGCGCCCGGCTGGATCACAACAACTGGCTGGGGCTGCGATCGACGCTGTTGGCCGAGGACTTCCGCCGCGAGTTTGACGAGATGTTCGTCGAGGACCGCTTTGGCCCGGCCTCGCGCGCCGATACGCCCCACCCCAGGCTGCAGATCGACGGGATGGAGGTGGAAGTGCTCTTCTCGCCGGATGACCGGGTTGCCGCCCGGCTGGTGGCGCTGCTGCGCGGGGCGCGGCAGAACATCGACGTGATGGCGTATTCCTTCACCGCCGACGCGCTGGCAGAGGCTATGCTGGATCGCGCCCGGGATGGCGTGGCTGTGCGTGCGGTGTTCGACAAGGGCCAGGCCAACGCCTCCGGCGCCGAGTTCTCCCGCCTGCAGCAGGCCGGACTGGACGTCCGCTTGGACCGCTCCGACGGATTGCTGCACCACAAGGTCATCGTGATCGACGGCGAGACGGTGATCACGGGATCGTACAACTTCACCCGCAGCGCCGAGGAGCAGAACGACGAGGCGGTGCTCATCCTGCACGATCCGGCTCTGGCGCAGCGCTTTCTTGAAGAGTTCGAGATGCTCTTCGACGCCGCGGGGTCGAATGGCGCCGTAGGCTCAGCGCACCCGTGCCTGGCCGGGGCAGGCAGGGAGCCATCCGCCTGGCGGGACGCAGACGGGCAGCGACCGCGCACGCCAGTGACCACAGCGGCACCGATCGGAGTAGCACACGAGGAGGAATGACGATGGCGGATAAGAAACGGGCGAGCGAGTTCGAGAAGTTGGGGGTGTTCTACCTGGGGCGCGAGTACTCGCTCAAGCACAAGGCCATTCAGGATGACTTGCTGCTGTACGATGCGAAGGACCTGACGACCCACGCCGTCTGCGTCGGCATGACCGGCAGCGGCAAGACCGGGCTGTGCATCAGCCTGCTCGAAGAAGCGGCGATCGACGGCATCCCGGCCATCATCATCGACCCCAAGGGGGACATGCCCAATCTGATGCTGACCTTTCCGCAGCTCAGCCCGGAGGACTTCCTGCCCTGGGTGAGCGAGGAGGAGGCGCGCAAGAACGATCTGTCGCCGGAGGCATTCGCCGCCAAACAGGCTGAAACCTGGTCGAAGGGACTTGCCGAGTGGATGCAGTCCGGCAGCCGCATTGAGCGGCTGCGGCAGGCGGCAGACGTGGTGGTGTACACCCCGGGGAGCACGGCCGGGCTGCCCGTCTCGATCCTGCAGGCCTTTGAGGCGCCCGCCAAGGCGGTGGTGGCCGATCCGGAGCTGCTGAGCGAGCGCATCCAGGCCACCGTTGCCAGCCTGCTGGGGTTGCTGGGCATCGAGGCCGATCCCGTCCAAAGCCGGGAGCACATCCTGCTTTCGACGATTCTTGAGGCGGCGTGGAGCGCCGGCGCCGGGCTCGATCTGGCGGGGCTGATCCAGCAGGTACAGCGGCCACCGATGCAGAAGATCGGGGTGCTCGATCTGGAGTCGTTCTACCCGGAGAAGGATCGCTTCAACCTGGTGCTGGCGCTCAACAACCTGCTGGCGGCGCCCGGGTTCGGCGTGTGGCTCGAGGGCGCGCCGTTGGATATCGCCCAATTGCTGCACAATGCGCAGGGCAAGCCGCAGCTGTCGATCTTCTCGATCGCCCATCTGAGCGAGACCGAGCGCATGTTCTTCGTCACACTGCTGCTGACGCAGGTGCTCAGCTGGGTGCGGGCACAACCCGGCACCTCCAGCCTGCGGGCGATCCTGTATATGGATGAGCTGTTCGGCTACCTGCCGCCGGTCGCCATGCCGCCTTCGAAGAAGCCGCTCTTGACGCTGCTCAAGCAGGCACGCGCCTCCGGACTGGGAGTCGTCCTGGCAACGCAGAATCCGGTGGACCTCGATTACAAGGCTCTATCGAACACCGGGACCTGGTTCATCGGCCGGCTGCAGACCGAACGCGACAAGCAGCGAGTGATGGAAGCGCTGGAAGGATGGGCGGCCGGCGCCAACGTCCGGTTCAAGAAGGCCGCGGCGGAGGAGGATCTGGCTGGCCTCAAGAGCAGGGTGTTCCTGATGCACAACGTCCACGAGGACGAGCCGGTGGTCTTCCATTCGCGTTGGGCGCTCTCGTACCTGGCGGGGCCGATGACGCGGGAACAGATCAAGCGGCTGATGCAGCCAGGTAAGGATTTGCAGAATCCCGTCGCTGCGTCGGCGCCAGTGGCGCCTGCGCCTGTCCACAACGGCCCAGGCGAGACCTCCACCGGTGCTCCGGCGCTGCCGACGGGTGTGGAGGCGTTCTACCTCCCTTTGCGTCGGCCGTCGGCCTCCGGGGGGAAGCTCGTCTATCAGCCGCTGCTGTACGGCGGGGCGCGGCTGGCCTTTGGCGATGCCAAGCTTAAACTGGACACCCTTCACGAGGTCAACCACCTCACTCGAATCACGGAGGCCGCGGTTCCTGTGGACTGGGCAGCCGGACATCCGGCGGAGGTCATCCCCGGCGACCTGACGCGCGCGGCTCCGGCGGCCGGGGAACATGGTGCGCTGCCAGCGGCCGCCGCCAAGGCCAAGAACTACGCCGCCTGGTCGCGTCTGTACAAGACCTGGCTGGCTGAGTCCCAGAGCCTGAGCTTGTGGCGCAGCCCGGAGGGCAAGCTGCTCTCTCTTCCGGGCGAGAGTGAAGGCGAATTCCGTGTGCGATTGCGGCAATCCCAGCACGAACTGCGCGACGAGCAGCTGGAGAAGCTCCGCACCAAGTACGCCTCTAAACTACAGACGCTGAAAGACCGCGTCCGCCGCGCCGAGCATGCCGTCGAGCGCGAGCGGGAGCAGGCCGCCGAGCACAAGGCCGGTGCGATGATCTCAGTTGGCTCGACGCTGGTTGGAGCGCTGGTCGGCCGCAAGCTGCTCAGCCACACCACCGTCAGCCGTGCGGGGACTGCTGCCAGGAGCGTCAGCCGCTCGGCGCGTCAGACCGAGGACGTCGATCGGGCCGAGGAGTCGCTGGAGGCGGTTCAGCAGCAGTTGCAGGACCTGGAGGCCGAGTTCGAGGCGGAATCGGCGCGCCTCAAGGAAGGCAGCGATCCGCTCAAGGCTGCCCTCGAGCAGGTCGTCGTCCGCCCGAAGAAGACCGGGATCACCGTCCAGGTCGTGGCGCTGGTCTGGGCGCCGCACTGGCAGCAGGTAGACGGCAGTTTGCTGCCGGCCTGGATCCCCGGATGAGGTCGGCCGGGGGATGCGGGGGGTGTCTGTCGGCTGAGCGTCTGCCGGCCTTCAGGCCGCGCCGGCGTTGTCGCTTAGGATGCAGGCGCGCTGGCGGATCGGACGGAATTCGGCAGGAGGCTGATCATGATCATCACCACCACACCCCATGTCGAAGGTAAGCCCATCCAGGCCTACCTGGGCGTGGTAGCAGGCGAGACCATTCTTGGCGTGAACATCGGCCGAGACATCCTGGCCAGTATCACCGACATCATCGGGGGACGTTCGTCAGAGTATGAGACCGAGGTACGAAAGGCTCGCAGCCTGGCCATCAACGAGATGGCCGCCGAAGCGGCCAAACTGGGTGCCGACGCCGTGGTCGGTGTGGATGTGGACTACGAAGTCATCCGCCAAGGGATGTTGATGGTGGCCACCAGCGGCACAGCTGTCAAGCTGGGCTGAGGCGCCGTACGCCAGATGACGTTGCGCTGGGAGAGGGCCTCAGTCAGGCCCCGCCCAGCCGTGTTCAGGCCGCCGCTGCAGCCTCTCGAGGATTGCCTCCTGCCGACGGGCAGTCAGCATGCGCCGATACAGGTTGTCGCCGCCGGCAAGCTCGGCGTGCGTCCCCCGGGTGGCGATCGTTCCCCGCTCCAGAACCAGAATCTCATCCATCCGCTCCAGGGCGGTCGGGTCGTGCGTCGCCACGAGCAGGGCGCGTTCGCCGAGGGCGCGCCAGAGATTGTCGAGCACGCGCCCGGCGGTGATCGGATCGAGCCCCGCCGTCGGTTCGTCCAGCAGCAGGATCGCAGCGGGTCTGGCCAGCGCCCGCGCCAGCGCCAGCCGCTGTCGCTCCCCGGCACTGAGTGCGGTGCCAAAGTCGCCGACCCAGGTGTCGAGGCCGTCCGGCATGGCCTGCACCCGCGGCTTGAGTTCCGCCAATTCGAGGGCTCGCTCGATCGCGCCGGGCTGCAGGTCAGGCTGGTGGAGCTCCACGTTCCCACCCAGGGTGTCGGAGAACAGGTAGGGTGGCTGGAGCAGGCTGGAGTACAGTCGCCGGACGCTCGCCGTATGCAGCTGACGAACGTCGATATCGTTCACCAGCATGTGCCCACTGTCTGCTTCCCAGAATCTCAGGAGAAGATGGATCAGGGTGCTCTTGCCTGCGCCACTGGATCCAAGTACCGCCAGCCGCTGCCCGCGCCTCAGTTCCAGGTTGACATTGGAGAGCACCGGACGCGGGTCCTGAGGATAGTGGAAGCTCAGCTGCTCGAGGCGCAAGGAGCGGAAAGGTGCCGCGAGAGGCGATCCGGTGGCCTCGTCGACCTCGGGTGCGGTGTCGACGACCTGGATCAGGCGCGCGGTGGCCTGCCTTGAGCGGCTGGCTTGCTCGGCGGATGCCGGCAGCGCTCCTACCGGTTCGTAGCTGGCCAGCAGGCCCAAGGCGAAAACGGCAAGCCAGACGCCGGGCAGGCTTCCCTGTTGGATCTGTGGGGTGAGCACGGCGATGGCCGCCAGGCAAGCCAGCATGCCGAGGGCGGAGCTGGCGGAGCTGACCAAGGCCAGCACATCGGACCGACGCGATTGACTGCGCGCCACCTGGTGTCCCAGTGTGCCGAGGCGGGTGATCCATCCAGCCTCCAGACCATAGGCCAGCCAATCACCCATCCCCTGCAGCGCTTCGACCAGCGCGGCCTGCATCTGGCTGCGGGTCTCGATCAGCCGGGCGCCGCTCGAACGGGTCAGCCGCTGCGCCAGCCAGGCTAACCCGATCCCGCCCAGGCAGACCAGGCAGAGGTTGAGCGCTGCTAGCGCCGGTGAAACGCCGCCCAGCACCAGGGCCGTCAGCAGGGCCACGACGAAACTCACGACGGGAGGCGAGATTGCCCGCAGATAGAAATCTTGCAGCGTCTCGATATCGGAAAGGATGCGGGTGAGCAGGTCGCCGGCGTGGTACTGCTGCAGCCGCGCCGGTGCGAGCGGTTCAAGCGAAGTGAAGAACCATAGACGCAGGCGCGCCAGCAGGTGGAAAGTGGCGTGATGCGAGGCCAGCCGCTCGGCGTAGCGCAACAAACCGCGGGTGATGCCGAACAGGCGCAGGGCGACGATCGCCACCTGGAGCTCGGCAATCGAGGGCTGCAGCGCTGCGGCGGAGATCACATACGCCGAGGCTGCCATCAAGGCAACCCCGCTGACGACGGTGAGCACGCCCAGCGCCGCCGCCAGCGCCATCCAGCCTATCACCGGCCGGGCGATTCGCAGCAGCCGCCGATCCAGCGCGCGCGCTGCCGTTTGCGGATGCGGAAGATGAAGGGCGGGCGATGCGGGGAGGGCGGAGGGCTGCGACATTACCGGCTATCCCTGCTGGTACGCCGCCAGCAACTGCGGGTAGATCGTGCCGTGTTCGGCGAGAACCGCAGGCGAACCGCTCTCCACCGTCCGCCCTTCGGCCAACACCAGGACTTGATCGCAAGGCGGAAGGCCAGCCAGTCGATGCGCGATCAGGACCAGCGTGCGCTCTGCGGGGAGTGCGCTGAGCGAATCGCGCACGATGGCCTCCAGGTCCGTATCCAGCAAAGCCGTCGGCTCATCGAGGATCCACAGCGGGGCATCGCGCAGAAACGCGCGCGCCAGCCCGATGCGTTTGACCTCGCCGGCGCTCAAGCGGATGCCTGAGGTCCCGACCCGTGTGTCGTATCCGTCAGGGAGGAGGTTGATGAAGGCCTCTGCGCCGGCGCAGCGCGCCGCCCAACGGAGGGAGTCCCGACTGCAATCCGGGCGCGCCAGGCGCAGATTCTCCTCGATCGTTCCGTCCAGCAGGGCCACCGTCTGGGGCAGCCAACTCACTCTGCGCCGCCAGGCAGCCGGATCGACGTTCTCGGCTGGCCGTCCGTCGAAGACCATCCAGCCCCCTGTCGGTTGCAGCAACCCGAGCGCCAGGTAGGCCAACGTCGTCTTGCCGGCGCCGCTTGGGCCGAGCAGCGCCAGGCGCGTGCCGGGGGTGAGCTGCAGCGTCAATCCGCTGAGCGCCGGCTTCGGCTGGGTCGGGTAGCCGAAGCTCACGCCGTCAAAGGCGAGGATTGC
>Ga0105100_10000591_pt1 | contig 21229 bp, 19 predicted proteins | sample PPLLak12cMay2015_2_FD_87033 | JGI IMG/M metagenome (GOLD analysis project Ga0105100, IMG submission 87033) | Freshwater sediment microbial communities from Prairie Pothole Lake near Jamestown, North Dakota, USA - PPLs Lake P8 Core (1) Depth... | ecosystem: Environmental > Aquatic > Freshwater >...
GCAACTACTGGCAGGGTTTCCTGCAGTACCGGGTGAGCCGCGATGGCCCGCGCTGGCGCGTGCACAACCACGAGTTCGGCGGCGCCGACGGCTTCGACTTCACCCTCACGCCGCGCGCGCTCGACCAGTTCGGTCCGCAGTGCCGCGAGCTGCAGACCTCGCCCGAGTCGAGCTTCGTGAAATCCACGGTGTGCGAGCGGTTCGTGCCCGGCGGCCTCGTCATGCTGCGCGGCGCCGTCCTGCGGGAGGTGAGCGCAGGCGGCGTGACGACCGACGCCGTGCAGGATGCCGCCGAGTACGACCGCGTGCTGCGCGACCGCTTCGACCTCGCCGTGCCGGGCATCGACGCGCTCTGGCGGCGCGTGTGGGCACGGCATCTGGAGTGGCAGGCCGAACAGGCCGCGGGCGCTCGCGTTCTCGATGAATTGCCTTCCGGTGCGGCTCATCGCCGAGGTGGACCAGGGACCCGGGCATGACATGGGAGCGACTGACGACATTCGCCGCCGGTGTGATCACGACGCTCCAGCAGTCGTTCGCAGAACCGGCGACCTATCAGCAGCTTGCCCTCGTGGCGGCAATTTACGCGCTGGCCTACCTCATTGCCGGACGACTCAGGCGGCTGTATCCGGCGCTGACCGATCCGCCGGATGTACCGGGCGCGCACCCGGCGGTGCGTGCCGTACGCCGGTTGAACTGGCTCCTCGTGCCGGTCATGGCGATCGTGCTGCTGCGCGTCGCCGTGGACGTCAGCCAGCCCGTCCTCGGCCGCAGTTGGGTGGTCCAGACCGCGCTGTCGATCGCGGTGCTGCTGCTCTTCTATCGGTTTGTTCGGCGTTTCGTGAGCAGCCGACCGCTCGCCAACACCGTGCTCTGGCTGGGCGGGCCCTTGCTCGGGCTGCAATTCGTAGGGGTGCTCGGTCGGCTGGTGGCGATTCTCGAATCCATCGCGTTGACGGTCGGCAGCATCAACGTCTCGCTCTACGGTCTCATTCGCGTCGTGCTCTTCGGATCGCTGCTGTTCTGGCTGGGCCGCCTGTCGAACAGAACGGGCCAGGACATCATCCGCCGCCAGCACCAACTCGATCTCCGCACGCGCGAGGTCGCGGCCAAGCTGCTGCAAGTGTCGATCGCCGCCGCGGTGTTCGTGCTGCTCCTCCAGGTCATGGGTGTCAACCTGACGGCGCTGGCGGTGTTCGGGGGCGCGGTGGGCGTCGGGCTTGGGTTCGGGCTCCAGGCCATTGCCTCGAACTTCATCTCCGGCATCATCATCCTGCTGGATCGCTCGGTCTCGGTGGACGACTACATCCAGCTGGAGGACGGCCGCACCGGTATCGTGCGCGAGTTGAACATGCGCTCGACGACGCTCGAAACCTTCGACGGCAAGGACGTCATGGTGCCCAACGAGAAGTTCATCGTCGAGAGCTTCACCAACTGGACGCACAAGAACAAGAAACAGCGCTATCGTGTCGATTTCTCAGTGGCCTACCATTCCAACATCCGGGCGCTGGTCGAGATCATCAGGCACGTGGTGGCCAGTCATCCCCAGGTGATCAGCGGCGACGACGTGCCGATCGAGGAGCGGCCGGACTGCGAGATCGACAGCTTCGGCGATTCCGGCATCAACATGTTCGTCGAGTTCTGGATGGACGGCATCGACGACGGGAAGAACCGCGTTGGCGGCGACCTCATGTTGCTGATCTTGGAGGCGCTGCAGGCGCACGGTTTCGAGATTCCGTTTCCCCAGCGCGAGGTGCGTGTGCTCAACGACCCACCGAGTCCCAGAGTGCCACGCGATCGCTCGTGAGACGGAGGTCTGCGCTCAAGATGGCACACCGTCTTGGAACCAGATTTATGCCCTGGCTTGACGCCTTGGAAGACTCTGTACCGTTGCTCCACGCCGCTGTCCTGTGACCTCGCGGCAGTCGTGAGACAACATGAAAGGTAGATTCTGTGCTCGCGGCTCTGGCTCCAAGGGCGGCGGCCTGCTCCCATTAACGCGAAGGATCCCAATTGACGATGACCGTCATGTCCGTCTCAGGGGGCGTCACCATCCGGTTGATGAGGAAGCGTGACCCGTCGGCGTCGACGTCGTATTCGTACGCGGCAAAGTTCCCGCGATCCGGGTGCGCGATGAGCCTCACTTCGAACAGTGCAACTGGCGATGCGATTGCCGGCGGCGAGCCTGGAGCGAACGTCGCTGCCATCAGCCGTGCATCGGGTGACAGGAAATACAACTCGCGTCCATCAGCTCGCCACCGCGGATAACCGCCGCCGTCGACCGAGACCAGGTAGCGTGGTCCCGGAACCGGGAAGCTGGTCACTTCGATCTCGAAGCGGCCGGACCGGTTGGTCGAATACGCGATCCAGTGGCCGTCCGGAGACACCCGGGCTTCGGCTATGAAGGCGCCGTCTTGCAGGAAAGGCGCGGGTTCACCGCCGACAGGCATCGTCCAGAGTGCCGATGAACCAGTCGCCTCAGTCCACACAACCCGCCCATCGTGGGTCCAACCCATCGGCCTCACCATGCCCGGGGCTTGTCGACGGGTCGCAGAGTTGCCGGTGGAGACAGCGGTGGCGACGAGATCGAACGTCCCTATTCCACGCCCCTGGAACAGCGACAAGATCTGCGTCGCATCCGGCGACCAGATGGGATGCCTGTTTCCTGCTCCTCGCGTGACGCGAATCGGGACGGGCCGCGCCAGGTCCATGGCCCAGATCTCGTCGGCGCGAAACGTCGCCAGCTGCTGCCGGTCGGGAGAGAGCTCGACGCCGAACTGACGGCCGGGCGTGCCGACCGTGCCGAGTACGCGTCCGTCACGCCCGACCCAGGTGAATTGTCCGATACCGTCGGTGGGGCCGAGCCACGCGATCACGCCGCCTGGCGCAGTGGCGATCACATGGCGACCGAGCGTTTCCGAAATGCGAGTCTCACCAATCTCAACGGGCTCGCCCGTCAGTTGTCCGCTGGGGAGCGTCAGACGCTGCGCGAGCAGTGCCGAGCGACCACCGATGCCCATTGGCACGAACACCAGGAAGCCATTGACGTACTCGCCTGCTCCTCGCGTAGGGAAGAACGCGATCGCTCGATGCGGGTCATCGAGGGCGACGACGCGAGTGCCGCTCTGCAATGGCGTCCGGTTGACCGAAAAATACAGGAGCTGACGGTCCGGGAGCCGTTGCGGAAACCGATGGCCCGTCTCGTCGTCCTGGAGCCTGGTCCACGTCGTCGGCTCACCGCCGGCGGCGTTGACGCGCATCAGCGGGGCGAGTGCCGCAGGGGCAAACACAATCGTGTCGTCTTCGAGCCACAGCCCGCCTCGGCCTACCTCGGCATCGCAAATGATGACGGGATTGCCGCCGGTGGCAGCGACGCGTTTGAGTTTCCCCTCGGCAAAGAACGCGATGCTGCGGCTGTCCGCCGACCAGAACGGGTAGCTCGCACCCGTCGTGCCTGGCAGCTCCGTTGCCCCACTGGCGGAGAGCGGCCTGAGCCACAGCCGGACGTCACCGCCAGCGTCGGGAACGGTCGCGAACACGATATTGCGGCCATCGGGCGAGACCGCCGGCACGCTGACAAAGCGTGTCCCGGTAGGCGGTGCCAGCTGGAGCCTGACTTCCTGAAGAGCGTCTCTGCCCTGCAAAGACCAGAGATAGATGGCCAGTGCCAACGTCGCCAGTGAGATGATCGCGGCCCATCGCACTCGTCGATGTAACAGCCCGCTCGCGTCATCGCGTGCGGCCTGATCCCGGGCTCCCTCCTCGTTGCGCAGGATTCGTTCCGCGTCTTCGAGCTCGAGGCGCGCATCGCCGATATCGTGGAGACGAGCGCGAGGCTCGCGTTCGAGACACCGCTTGAGCAGGCGTGTGATTGCCGCTGGCGTCGTGGGCGGCAAGGCGCTCCAGTCCGGCGTCCTCTGCAGGATGCCTGCAACCACATCGGACGGTGTGGGACCGGAAAACGCGACGGTGCCAGTGAGCATTTCGAAGAGGACTGCACCGAACGCCCACACATCGGATCGACGCGTGACCTCGGCCCCGCGGGCCTGTTCTGGGCTCATGTAGGTCGGCGTTCCGATCGCGACGCCGACGCCGGTCTCGGTGACGGTCGCCGCGCCGGCGATCGGGTGTTCGCTGGAATCGAGCAGCTTGGCGATGCCGAAGTCCAGCACCTTGACCGTTCCATCCGGCCGAATCTTGATGTTGGCTGGCTTCAGATCGCGATGGACGATGCCGCGCTCGTGGGCTGCTTCGAGCGCGTCGGCGACCTGACTCGAGATTCGCAGCGCTTCGCTCAGTGGGAGCGGGCCGAAGTCCAGGCGATCCTGCAACGTTTGACCGTCGATCAGTTCGAGGACGAGGGCGGGGCCGGACTCCGCGTGCGCAACGCCGTGGATCGTCGCGATGTTTGGATGATTCACCGAGGCGAGAAGACGCGCCTCCTGGTCGAAGCGTGCGAGCCGCTCGGGATTGCTCGCGAACCGCTCTGGCAGCACCTTCACCGCCACCTCGCGACCCAAGGTGGTGTCGTGCGCGCGATACACCTCTCCCATGCCGCCCGCGCCAATCAAGGCGAGGACTTCATACGGACCCAGACGGTCGCCTGGATTCAGCGACTTCACGCGGCCCCTCGCACGGCTGCCATTCTAAGCCAGCTCGCAGGACCCCTCCTGTTGCTTCGCGACAAATCTGAAACGCGCAACTTGTCGGGAATCGCCGGGTCTGCACGGCTCCACGTACGAGCGCGATCGAAAATGGCAAACCCTCCACCGGTGCGCTTCGCCGCTCTTGGAGACAGCATGAATCGCAGGACGTGCCTCGCTTCTACCGCGGCAGGAGTCGCCGGCCTGGCATGGTCGCGGAGCCGCGCGCGCAGCAGTCGGCGGCACGCGCAGCCTGAACCCGATTTCAGAATCCCTTCGAAGGCCACGGCACGCGGTTTGTCGGCGAAGCAGACGACCACGTCCACGCGCCAGGGTCGGCCGGACGGTATGAGCACGGCGCCCGTCGTTGTGCGCCTCGAGTCGTGCTTGAACACTGGACGTGAGGCCCGTGTAGTACCGGCGGGGATCGCGGGTGCTCCGGAGCACGTACACGAAGCGCTTGGGTTCGCTCATGCAGGACCACGTGCACACGCCCTTCCCGGAGGCCGGGGCGATTGTTCTGGACGACGGTGGACAGCCTTCGGGTGGCTTGCCAATCGAAGCTCGTTCAAAGGCGGGGGGACGGCCCACCTTCGCGGCTTTCACCTTCGCCGCTCTGCGGCTTGGGCGGACGAGTCGCCGCTACGGTGGGCAACCTCCGCCTGCAATCATGAGCGGAGGTTGGTGGACCCACGGTTTGCCCGTTGGAAGGCGGCTAGGTCAAAACGAGTACCGGTACTCGAATCGGATGATGTTGTTGTACCACCGATCGTCGGTCAGCGAGTGTCCGTACCCGACGTAGAAAGAGGACACCTCGTCGAACGTCGTGCGCGCACCGAATTTCAGATTCACGATGTTCGTGCCCTCCGCGGAGGGTGGTGGGTCGGCACCGGGTTGTTGCAGTCCGCCGAGCACGTGCCAGCCAACCAGTTCGATGACCGGAGTAAACTGCAGACGGCCGGTGTTGACGAGTTCGAAGCTCGGGCCAACGCCGTAGAACAGCACGTCGCCGGCGTAGTCGGTCCCGTTGGCGGACGATCCGCCGATCGGATGCCAGTCGCCGAACTGCGATTCGATGGTGACGCGATCCGACAGCCTCTGATGGAACAACAGCGCGGTTTCGAAACTCGCGTGGTCCGTGCCGAGCCCTTTCTTGGCGTCGCCGGATGCGAAATACCCCTGAACCTGTGCCGTCAGCGTGGCGTTGTCGGTCGAGACGATCGCCGCCTTGACGCCCGCACGGATGTCGCTGAAACCGGACCCGCTTTCAAATGTATTGCTCAACGGCGGGTTGAATGTCTGGCCAAGGAAGGTCTGCGGCTGAACGAAGCGCAGGGGGATGGACCCGAAGACGGCGAACCGCCCGTGCGGGGCATACTGCAGGTCGACGATGAGTTGCTGAAAGTTCAGGCCTGTCGCCAGGTCCCCCGGCCCTGGCGCACCCGGCCCGGGCGCGGTCGCGCTGTTGCAGCCGCATTGCGCGTAGAAGAACTCCGCGCGGTCCGGAACGTTGTTGTCGAAACCGGCATCGAAGCGCACGCGCACGTAGTCTTCGATGATCCCGTCGGCGATATAGCCGACCATCGTGCCACGGCGTCTGTCCGGGGCCGGCGGCTTCGCCGTTTGTGGGGGCGGCGCCTGCGCCGCTGCCACGGCACGTGCCTCCGCGCTTGTCGAGGCGCTGTCCTGCGCAGAAACTACGCCAGGAATTGAAATCGCGAGAATCAGAATCCCTGCTCTCATGGTGCCTCCAAAAAGCGAGGTGCCAAATCGAGTGAGTCGATGTGCGTCTCAGTATCTACAAAGCTCGCACTAGCAAGACGAGTTGCCACTCCACGTGGAGCGTCAGGACGACTGGTGCGACGCGCTATTTCCGGGCGGCCAATCCTTCCTCGAGAGTCCGAAGAGGTTTCATAATGGTTGTGCGGTCAGGTTCCGTAAGTTCAGGCAGCAGATTCGACACGTTCTCCAGTACGAGCCGTGTGTCCGCCACCGCACCCGATTCCAGGCTTGCCTGAGCCAGGTCCAAATACCCGGTAATGGCTCTCAACAGGAGCGCGTGGGGGGCCGGATCGCGACTGTCCCTGCCGAAGCGCGCCAAGTTTAGCAGAAAGTCCTGGTACCGCTCGTGGACCCGCGTCAGATTGTGCGCCGTCTGGTCCCGCCACCGACTCTCATAAAGCTCGAGCGCCTGCCGGTATTCTGCGAGCGCCTCGCGCGGATCCTGAGCCTGTAACAGCCGGCCGCGCAGGTTGTGGGCGTCGGCCTGTTCGATGCCGAGCGAGGGCGCCGGTAACGCCAGATCATCCAGGAGATCGAGCGCCTGCCGGCTTCTTGCCTTCGCGAGATCGTCTTCACCGAGCTGTCCCAGAAGGTAGGCGAAGTTGTTGCAGAACGTGGCCAACTCCATCTTGTAGACACGATTCGCGGGCTCCGTCTTCATGAGTTCCTCGTCCCGCCCAATGGCGGCTTCGTAGAGTCCTCTCGCCTCGACGAGCCGTGTATCGTCCAACGCCAGCAGAGTCGCGAGGTTGTTGTACGCGCGCGCGAGCTCGAGTGAAGGCACTGGATCAGCAGGGCGCCCGGCCAGGGGCTCCAGCAGCCGGATCGCTTCGCGGAAGTCCGACTCGGTCGCGCTGAACTCAGCAGAACCGGGATTGGCGGTCTTGAAACGGAGGATCCCGCGGTTGTACCGGGTACGCGCCGCGTCCTGCTGATACTCGTCACGCGACGGGTTCGCGCGCATGAGATCTTCCTGCAGCATGAGCGCGCTGTTGTACGCTTTGTCTGCATCGGCGGCGCGGTCGGGGACGAGGGTAAGCGTCAATCCCAGCCAGTTGTAAGCGCTAGCGAGGCCCTGACGAAATTCCGGCTTGTCGGACTGATGTCGCAGGCCCTCGAACAGTCCGATGGCTTGCTCGTACTCACGGGCCGCGTCGTCGGCCCTGTCGAGCCATCGATTGATGTGGCCGACTCGGAGATGGGCCAGGGCCATTTCATGGCGCAGCGTTTCGTCGCGGGCATCCTGTTTGAGGAAGTCGACGTAGAACACCTTTGCCTTTTCGAGGAGCTCTCGCCGGAACTCGGCCATTTGCGGAACGTCGGCGCCGGCACTCGCAGGGTCGAGGCCCGCCGACGACAAGCTCTGGTCCACGGCGTCCTTGGCCAGACGAAGATTCTCCGTGGCCCGGCGGTTCTCCTGGCGTGCGACGTAAGCGAGAAGCCCGGCGACGAGAAAGAGCGCCCCGAACACGGCCGCGGTCCACCGTGCCTGCCGAAGCTTCCGCCTCCGCTCCTGGTCCTGTTCCGCCTCGGCACGAATGTGTTCCTGCTCGCTTCGGTCGAGGAACGCCATCGTGCGGTCGAACCACTCGTCGTGGCGGCGGCTCCAGGCCGGCGTCGGCCGGTTGACGCGCTTCCACTGCAGTCCGAGCTCGAGCTCCGGGTTCCGGCATAGTCCCGCCGTGCCTTCCGCATGCCATCGAGCGGCCTGCGACAGGCGCATGTAGACGCTTGCCGACCGCCGGTCCTGTTCGGCCCACTCGACAAGGCGCGTCCATCCTCGCATTAGGCTTTCATGCGACAGGTCGATGATCGATCGCGGACCGAGCGGCACGGTGCTTGGCGGCATGAGGAACGATCGTCCCGGCTTCCGGAAGATCTCGACAACCTCGATCACCTCGCCTTCGTTCGCTTCACAAATGTCCGCCAGCTCTCGGACTGACGTCGGGCGCCGAACGCCGCGCGGGTCGGAGTACGTGTCGGTCAGCGCTTTGAACATCCGTTCGGCGATCTGCCGGCCCCGGTCCCCGTTGGTTTCCTGATAGGCCTCCTCCGCGTGGAGCGAGAGCGCGTGGCGCAGGGTGCCGATCGCTTCGTAGGCCGCCGCATCGATGGGCTCGCCAGGCTGGCGACGATGTTCCCAGTGATCCCACGTCCGCCTCAGGGCGTGCTGGAGAACAGGGAGCTGATCCTGATCGTCTCCGAGCTCGTTCAGCAGCCGACGAACCAGGCTGGGCGCGATCTCGCCACCGCCCACCGCGACCGGACCGGTGATCGCCAATCTGACCTCGTCGCGGGTCATCCGAGGCACCAGATACTGGCCGTTGTTCACGGCCTCTGGCAGCCCCGGGTACTCGATGCAGTCCCCGATGAAGTCAGATCGCATCGTCAGCACGACGTAAACCGGCAGCGCGGCCTGGCGAGCCGCTTCGAGAAGGAGCCTGACGAACGAGATCGCTTCGTCGCGGGAGTTCTCGATCAGGCGGTTTCGGCGGAAGCGGAACAGTTCCTCGAACTGATCGACGACGATGAGGAGATTGTCGCGCGACGGGAGTCTCGCGTAACGGACGGCGTCTACGATTCCGAGCGAGCCGCGGCGCAGCGTCACCTCCAGCAATGCGCGGTCTGTTCCCGCGGCCTCTCCGTCCTCAGCGGCAAGCACGCCGGACTGGTCGAGCGCCTCGGCCAGGTGCACAATCGGATCTTCGCCGGGCCGGAACATCGCTACTCGCCAGCTCGAACCCGCTTGGACCATGAATCCGCTGTAGAGCGACGGAATGAGTCCCGAGCGAACGAGTGACGACTTGCCACTGCCGGAGGTGCCGACCACAGCCACGAAACGGGTGGAGCGCAGGCGGCGCAGCAGCTCGTCGATCTCTCGCTCCCGGCCAAAGAAGAGATGATCTTCATTGGGCTCGAACGGCCGAAGGCCCGGAAACGGATTGAACACGCTTATCCCTTGAGGCGGGCGATGATCGGCTTCCAGGGATCAGGCGATAGACCATCCCACTGTGGAATGATGGTGGCCTCGTGCGCGCGGAAGCGCTCCTTATCCAGGGTTTTCGGCGGCAGGAGGCACACGGCCACCACCGGCGACGGTTTCGTGCGGCCGTACCCGGGAATCTTCTTCAGTTCACTGAACTTGCGGCGCAGCCAGAGCGGATGGGCCGCTCCGTCGAAGATCACGACGCCATCCGACGTGCGGAGGCACTCCTCGTGGCCCTCCCGTACCGCCGCCTCGTCGCCCTCGAAGACCTGGTGCACGACATCGACGCCTTGCTCGAACAGGAAGTCGGCCCACGGTGAGACGGCGGCCGTGTCACACTGGTCGTACACGAGGTAAACGCTCGGGACGCCAGTCGAAGCGGCTGTCGAAGGAGCAGGCGAAGCCGGCGGCGCCGTTTTCGGGGCACGCCGGCGTTCGAGCGCATCCCCGATCACGGCGCGCAGATCGTCCAGGGGCTTTTCCAGCAGATCCGCCCCCGCTCCCATCCGCGTGTCCATGCGCAAGCGATCGATAACCTCCTGCTGGCGCGGATCGGTGACCTGCAAGCCGGGTGGAATCCAGACGAGGCGTGTGAACCCGCCCCGCTCGCCCCGCTCGATGGCCAACTCGTTCTGGATCTCGACGAGCGAGGTGGTGGCGTCTTCGGGCGTGAGGCTGTAGTGATTGCCGATGAGGTGGATCGACATCGAACAGCGGGCCAGATCTTCGCGGACCTCCCTTTCCACCTCGGCGCCAATCGGCGACAACGTGCGAGCGGGGAGCATCGTGTAGCCGTGCTGCTGAAGGTCCCTCCTGATCGCGTCGTGCTCGTCCCGCAAATCGAGCGTGGTGACCGCCAGGAATATGGCATCCCCCCCGCCGACGTCCGCCGGCGCCGCGACGGGCTCCGGACCTTCGACGAATTCGAGCAGGTCCTTCAAATCCTGCGCGAGGTCGTCGAGCTTCATCAGGAACTTCTGCTGGTACTCTGGGCCGAACTGCTCGTCGAACTCACGAAAACTCCCGTTCTCAGGGTCCACTCTGAAGAACTCGTAGCCGATCAGAGACCGCAGTGGAGGGGATTGCTGATCCAACGGAACGGGTGTCTTTAGCACTTTGAAGATGCGTGACTTGTCGCGGATCTCGACGCCGCCCTGCTGCTCGGCCGCCTTCCAGAACTCGTTCAGCTCCCGGATGGTCCATTCCGACCGCACGTACCGCGGGGACACGACCGATATGAGGACAGCCGCGCGTTTGACGCGCTCGACGAGCACCTCCTCGAATACATCATTGCCCTTCAGCTTGGGGTCCCGCCAGATGCGGCTCGGCTTGCCGAGCAACTGTGCCAGACGCCGATCGAGGGTCGCATGCAGCTTCGCCACCCACCCCTTCTGGTGTTCGTCGACCGCGGTATTGTCGAGGTGAGCGTAGCTGACGAACACGTCAAAATCGAAGTGCATCGTGTCCCTCGGCGCTGGAAGGTACTGTGGCATTCTAGCCGAGCCGACCGCCGACGGCCTCAATGCATCGATGGTCCCACGGTATTCGTAACCTGCCACCAGGACGCGCGCGGCTAGCCCGGGCCGCGGCGCTTCCGCATCCGGTAGCTCTGCCTTTCGTGGTGATCACGGTCGCGTGATGCGCGAGACGGTCGAGTCACGCGGTCGTCAGCTTCTCGTCGCCCGCGAAGACGGTGACCCATTCCGCAAACGCGAGATTGGTCGTCACGACCGTCGCCCGCCGCTCATAGCGGTCGGCGATCAGATTGAAGAGCAGCTCACCGCCGACGCGGTCGAAGGGCACGAAGCCCAGCTCGTCGATGATGAGCACCTCGATCCGTCGGAAGCGCAGCTGCAGGCGCGTGAGCTCGCGGGCGTCACGGGCCTCGACGAGCTGGCGGACCAGATCGGCCGCGCGCGTGAAGAGCACCCGGCGCTTGTGCTTCGTCGCTTCGACCCCAGGGCGATCGCCAAATGGGTCTTGCCGGTGCCGATGGGCCCCGCCAGGAAACTCGCCGCCGGCGATCACAGGCACACCCATCGTGCGGTGCCCTTGCCTCGATCGCGCGGCGGGCATTGAGCCGCGCCGGCAGCAGATAGACGGCTCCCGGGAGAAGCGGCGCCACGATGGCAGCGGCCCACGCACGACCCGACGCGATCCCCGCCAGCTCGGGCTGTGGCCCGGCGAAGCCGGCGTACACCGACAGGAACCAGCCGGGCGGACCGGCAAGGGTGTCGGCGACGAGCCCGCGACGGCGTCCGCCGCGGCGCCGGGACAGACCTCCGGCCGAGACCCCCGGCCGCACCGTCGTCCTCGATAACCTCAAGGAGGGCGTCCTCACGCCGGACATCGCGTTTCGGCTCGACGACCTTCGCCGGCACTCCGTCGATCCCACCATTCACCTGAGGTCTAGGGGCGGGCCGGACATCCGGTTCGGGGTCCGCATGCTCTGGACGTCGCCTGGGTAGAGCGCCACCGTGATCCCCGGTGCCGTCCTCGGCGTCGGATGCCTGTGGGCGATGGGCGTCGTCTACCCGGCGAGCATGAAGGCGCCGTTGACCTGCGTGACGGCGAACGTCACCCGATTGCAGAACGGCTGCAGCTGCCAGGTGAAAGTGCCGAGCGGCTGGGCCCCGACCCTCGACGTCGCAGCGAGGCTCGGGACAATCGCGAGCGCGGCGGCAAATGGACGGCAGCCAGGCTACGGGACTGAAATCTCGCGCACGTACCAGGGGAAGCTGGTCACGCTCAGGAGCGTCTCCTGACCGTCGAACAGCGGCGCAAAGGCGGCACCCGACGCGCGAAACGTCAGCGCTTCGACGCGGTCTGGCGTCGACAGGCTGCGCACCACATCTGCGGCCTGGTCCACCCGGTAGGTGCGCGTGAGCTCCGGATGCCGGGCCGATCGCACCTTCGCCTCGACGTGACTCTTCACGGCAGGAGCCCGTCGATAGGCCACCTGCAACTCGACGCGCTCGCCGCTGGCGGCGGCAAATTCCCAGTGCTCCTCGGCCCGGCCACTCTCCTCGGCCTGGGCCGTTGATGATCGCGTCGTCCGGCTGACGACGGCCGTGAGGTTCACCGCATACGCCCCGGGCCCCTCCGGAGACACACCGCTGACGATCACGGTGTTCGCCTCGCCGGTCGCACTCCGCGCAGGTGCCACGAAGACGATGTAGCGGGAGGTACCGGCGCGGTAGGGCTTGCCCTGGCCGTCGAGCGCGAGCTGTCGCTCGATGAACGTCACGGTGAGGTTGGCGCCCCGGTTCCCCGCCGCCGTGGACGGCGCGCTCGTCCACCCGGGCGGCAACAGTCGTTGGAGCGCGGCCTCGTTCACGTGGAAGCTGAGCGCCACGCGGGCCTCGGCGCTCCACTCCGTGACGGTCTGCGCGGACGCCGCGAGGGCCGGGGCGATCAGCAGCGCAGGGACGAACAGGGCGAGCCGTGGCCAGCATGTCATGGGCGGACATGATACCCGCGCGCGGCGAGGCACCGCTGATGGAGTATCGTGGGCCCGCGCATGCGGCGCGGTACCCTGACCCTCCAGTTCACGCGACGCCACTCTTCCTGACCAGCATCAACCTCACCAGCTACTACGCACGCACCCAGACGCCTGGCGCCGGCGGCACGGATGCGTCGGGCACCAGCTATCGCGGCCGCTTCGACTACAACACCGACCGTTACGGTGCCGCGGCCGAACACAGCTGATCGACAGGACCTTTCAGCCAGGGGTGGGCTTCGTCCGCCGGCGCGATGTGCAGCGCAGCTACGGCATGCTCCGCTTCAGCCCACGCCCGAGGCGGAACGTCACCGTGCGCAAGCTCACGTGGCAGGCGAGCCTCGACCACGTGACCGATGCCGCCGTCGCGCTGCAGGCCCGCGAGGCGTCCGGGCTGTTCCGGATCGACTTCAAGTCGAGCCGATCAGCTGTCGTACGAGTACTCCCAGGAGTACGAGCTGCTGCGGCCCCGTCGCGACACGCGTCCAGGCGCTGCCTCGTCGCCGGTGAACTAGACACTCGCCGCCGTCAAGCTGACCAGGTTGTTCCGGTTCTGAGGAGCCTGGAGCCGCTGCGCGACGGCCGACTGGACGCGGCTCTTGACCGCAGCACCTGGTCAAGGCACGACGACTCTCACCTCGTTCGATGCTCTGCCCGCGCCCAGGCGGTTCACCCCGTGTACGCGCACGTAGTAGGTGCCGGCCGGCACACCCTGGAACACGGCGGTCGTGGCCGTGCTGCCCGTGTCGACCTGCGCCAGGTTCGACAGCCCCGGCGCCGAGCCCGCCCGCACCAGGTGAGTGGTGGCCACCGCGCCCAGTGGCGGCGCCTGCCACGACAACGTGACCGTGGAGCCCACAACCGTTGACTGGAGAGCCACTGGGGCGTGTGGAGGCGCGGGAACGTTGCCGACGTTCAGCATGACCTCGTTCGAGGGAGGACTGCTGCCGTACGCATTCACGGCCCGCACGCGCACGAAGTAGAAGCCGTTCGGCGCGGGCTGATACGTGACCGCGGACTGGTGAACGGTGACGGAGCCGATATCGGTGACCCCGCTGGCCGAGCCGGCTTCCGCGACGTAAGCGGTGGGGGCGCCAGTGACGACGTAGCCCTGCCAGCTCATCGTCAGGCGTGGGCCGCTCATCCAAGCCGTGGTGAGCCGGGGGGCCGCTGAAGGCGGGGCTCCGTCCATGCCGTTGGCTGCCACCACCACGAGAATCTCTTCGGACGCGGGGCCGGCGCCGTGGGCGTTCACGGCGCGCACCCGCACGTAGTACCGGCCCGGCCCCACCGACGCCACGAACCGTTGGGCGCTGGTCGGCAGGGTGATGAGGGGCGTCCCGGGGGCCAGGCCGGCCTCGACGAGGTAGCCCGTGGGAAGACCGCCCTCCAGCGGTGCGCCCCACGCGAGGGTGACAATGTAGCTGTCGACGGTGGCGCCGGGCCCCTGCACGGCGCCAGGCGGCAGGTCGGTCCGCAGGCCGAAGTCGATGTTCGACGTGACAGCCCCGGCCGCCACCGCGATGGGAGTACCGGTCGTGGCCAGTAGCGACACGGAACACGGACCGTCCGGGCAGGGGATGTCGTCGTGAATTTCGTTCAGGTAGTTGGGGTGGCTCGTGAACGCGTAGTAGGTGCCGCCCGGCAGCCCCGGAACGGTGTACCCGCCTGTGAGATCGGTCTGGGCCTCAGCCACCTCCCAGGCAGTACCGTTCACGCGAGAGACCAGGGACACACGCACGGACGGCAAGGGCGCCGAGGTCACGGCATCCCGGACGACGCCGCGAAGGGTCCCGCCCGGGCTCAGGGCGAAATTTCGCCCGGCCGTCGTGGCCCCCAACGTCACGGCGATGGGTGTGGCGACCGGGAGGAAGGCCCGACACTCGTCCTCGATACAGGGCACGTTGTCGTAGAGTTCCGGCATGTGGCCGGATGAAGGTGCGGAGGCATAGGCGAAGTACGTGCCGCCTGGGAGCCCACCCACATCGTAGACGCCGGCGGCATCCACGCAGCCCTCGCCGGCGTCGATGATCCGTTCGCCAACGAGGCGGAAGACCCGGACGCACGCGCCGGCCACGGGCGCGGCCGTCACGGCATCGGTGATGGTTCCGGTGACGCGACCGCCCCAGTCCAGGGCGAAGTTCCGATCACCCGCCGTGACACCGAGTGCGACATCGATCGGCGTGCCGAGCCCGTTCTCGTCCTTGCACTCCCTCCCACAGGGAATGTTGTCGTAGTGCTCATCGACATACCCCTGGTGGCTCAGGCAGTCCCAGCCCCAGCCCCACGTGCAGGTGAACGCGTAATACCGACCTGCCGGGAGTCCCTTGAAGGTGTAGAGGCCGCCGGCGTCGGTCTGGGCCCTGGCTGCCATCGGCATCGCGAACGGTGGATCCGACGTGTCGAGCATCGAGAGAAAGACTGTCACGCCGGCCAGCGGCGCCGAGGTCCCGGCGTCGGTCACCCGGCCCGAGATCACTCCGCCGCGGTCGAGGCTCAGGTTCGCCGTGAACACCAGGCCAGACGTCAGCACGATGAGCGTGCCAGCCGACCAGAGCTCGTGGCACAGGAACGGACAGAGGATATTGTCGTAGACCTCGTTCGTGTACCCGAGGTCGGTCGCGTTGAGCGTGTAGACGAAGTACCGTCCGCTTCCCTCGGGCCGCGGCGGCAGGGCCGGGAGGTCGAAAGCGTACCCACCGGCGCCATCGGTCGCCGCGCAACGCCCCCAACTGCTGTACGCGTCCCTCCAACAGACCGTGACACCGGACAGCGGGACAGAGGTCCCGCCCTCCTGGCCCGTGACGGTGCCCCTGATGGTGCCCCTCTGCGCCGCCGCCACAGCCGGCCAGAGGATCATTAGCGCCAGACACACGAGACGCGTGAACGGAATCCAGAGTTGCAGACCTGCCGACGAGCGAAGGGGCGCCATGAGGGCTTCCTCGTTTCCTGGACCCCGGTACCAGGAGTCGCGTCAGCCTTTGTACGGATCCGCTGCCGGGTATGCAGGGCGGAGCAGGCTGTGACCGGAAGCGTCTCGGGCGGGGACGGCCGGACCGTCACGCTCCGGAACGAAAGGGCCCCAATCGATCGTATCACCGCCAGGGGCGTTTGTTGCGCGACCTGAAGCTCGAGGGGCGGCTGCTGCAGCACCCGCTGAGCTGGATGTTCTACACGCCGATGTTCGACGCCCTGCCCGACGCGGCGCGGACGCGCGTGCGCGAGCGGCTCACCGCCGTGCTGGCCGGCACGGATACGCATGGGAGATACGCGCATCACACCCCGGCTCTCCTCCTCCCTGCACTGCCCGTTCACGCCCAGTACGCTGACACGCCCCGCGTCTTGGCGGCTGTCGATGGCGGGGTCAGCGGGGCGACGCAGATCGGTCGTCGTCTCTTCGTGGCCGGCACGTTCGACCATGTGAGTCCGCCGACCGGCGGCGCCGTGATCGTCGATGTGACCGGCCCAACGTCTTGAACCCGAACGAATCGACCTGCGGATTGCGCCGGTGCAGCCCGCGTACGATGTCGCCGTTGAAGTTCTCGTCCGCTGCCAAGCGCAGCATCGGACGGTCGCTCCTACCGCCGGCGGGCTAGCAGTCGTTCGCGAAGGCCGGACGAAGGGAACCGCCGCTCGACTTCATCTCGAACCCGGTCAGCTTGTTCTTCTCGCCGCTTGAGGTAGGTGCAGACCTCGGCCCTGTGCCGCAGGTAGTAGGTGATGACGGAGTACACGTCGGCGAGGGGTACAGAGGGGTACTGCTGCGCGATTTCCTCGGCGGTCGCGCCAGCGTCGAAGGCTCCGACGATGGTGTCGAGCGTCACCCGAGTCCCGGCAACACGCACGACGCCATCTGCGTCCGTGTGAATGGGTACCCGCTCGATGGTCTCGGCCGCGTCCACGTTAGGCTCCCTCGTTCGATTATACGGACCGGCCGTGGGCTGTCCCAGTGAATCCTTGGGCCCGAGGCGGCCTTGCGCGCTGCTTCCCGCAGGCGTATAAGGATCCAAGCAGCTTTCTGGCCGGCTCCGGCCCCGGCGCCTGACGCGCTCGCGGTGCTGAGTCCTTCGCGCGGCTGCCCCACGGGCACCGAACCGGGACTCCCACAGACCACGCCAGTGTCGCCGCGGTCTTCGACCCACGCGCCACGGCGACCGCTGAACCGCTCCTCGCCGTTTCGGCCTGGGTGCCTTCACGGACCCCACATTCAAGCCAACTCTCCGCAAGGAGGCGCAATGTTCGATCCGCGTGACGACACGCGCGATCGCGGCGAGGACGGCCGTGAACGCGCGTACGAGGGCTGTGACCAGACGGGCGATCCGCGTGACGTCTTCCTGCACGACGTCGATCTGCCGCTGGACCGCGAGCGGGAGTACGTCGTCGACCGTGACCAGGTGTACGAGCTGGACGGCGACGACAGCCGCACCCTCGCCACGGTCGGCGCCCTTCGCATCGTGCCGGAGCGCGATCTGCTTGACGGCGACCAGAGCCTGAGCGACTCGCTCGACCACCTGCGCGAGCAGGGCCTGATCGACACCGTCCCGATCGGCGACCACGGCCATGGCGTCGTGCTGTCGGACCGCGGTCTGAGCCTACGGAGAACCTGAGCCTGCCGACGCAGCTCCGGGCCTGCGAAGAGTACTGCCGCAGGGAGGGCCTCGACGTCCTCGCGCGGTTCAAGGAAGAAGGCGAGAGCGCGAAGACCGCGGATCGCACCGAGTTGCAGAAGCTGCTGACGTTCTGCCGCACGAACAAGGGCCGCGTGCACTTCGTGGTCGTGTTCAACCTGACGCGCTTCGCGCGCGACAAGTACGACCACTTCGCGCTGCGTTCGTTGCTGCAGTCGCTGGGTATCTCGTTGCGGTCGGCGACAGAACCGATCGACGACACGTCCACCGGCAAGCTGATGGAAGGCGTGCTGGCCGCGTTCGCGCAGTTCGACAACGACGTGCGCTCGGACCGCACCCGCGCCGACATGAAGGCCGCGCTGGAGATTGGGCGCTGGGTGTTCCTGGCGCCGATCGGCTACCTGAACGCCCCGCGCGCGATGGGCAAGAGCCTGATGGCCGACCCCGAACGCGCCCCGCTGGTGCGGCGGGCGTTCGAAGAGTACGCCACCGGTCGATTCACGAAGCAGCAGCTGCTCAAGCAGGTGAAGACTTTGGGGCCTGACGAACCGTCGCGGAAAGCCGCTCACGTCACAGGCGATCGGCATGCTGCTGCGCAATCAGCTGTAGGACGGCATCGTGGACGTGCCCGCACATTGCGTGCGGAACAAACGCGGGGGGGGACGACTGGTCAGCGAGGATCGCTCGGCAAGCGCAGCCGGATCGCGGTACGCCCCGGCAGTACAGGGGACGCAAGGTGGTCGTCGCTCTCTATCGCAGGTGGCGTTTGGCGAACCCGCAGCCTGAACCCGATTTCAGATACCGTTCGAAGGCCACGGCACGCGGTTTGTCGGCGAAGCAGACGACCACGTCCACGCGCCAGGGTCGGCCGGACACGGTATGAGCACAGTGCCCGTCGTTGTGCGCCTCGAGTCGTGCTTGAACACTGGACGTGAGGTCCCGTGCGCCCCTCCCGGAGGCCGGGGCGATTGTTCTGGAGGAATTCTGCCGGGCGGCTCTGGCAGGGTGTCGGAATCTGCGCAACGGCGCTTGTCGGGACGGCGAAGAATCTGCGTTCCACCTTCGCGGCTGAGACTGACGCAGGGCCGCTACGGTGGACAGCCTTCGGGTGGCTTGCCAATCGAAGCTCGTTCAAAGGCGGGGGGACGGCCCACCTTCGCGGCTTCCACCTTCGCCGCTCTGCGGCTTCGGCGGACGAGTCGCCGCTACGGTGGGCAACCTCCGCCTGCAATCATGAGCGGAGGTTGGTGGACCTGGGTGGCGGAAGTTGGAACCGGATGGCGATCTGGTTGAGGTGGCTCGACGGGCTGAGCCGAGTGTCAGAACGCGAGTGCGCCTGAACGCCCTATCGTCCGGGCTCCGCGCCGCGCAACGTCTCCCATAGACCTCTTGGCGACACGATCGGCAGCGGCGCACGCTTGCCGAACCTTTGGAGCGCGGCGTCTCCCGTCACGAGGATGTCGGCTTTGCCGGCCATGGCCTCCGCAACGATCCACTCATCGTCTGGATCGGAGATGCCGAGGCTCAGGTGTTCGGTCGGGGTCTTCACGACAGTCTGGTCCCGCAGCAGGGCCTCGATCTCGTCGATGCCGCTCCTGGAGAGCTTCAGCTTGGTGCGGAGCTTGCTCCGCAGTTCGCGAATCACGGTCTCGCCAACGAGCAGTTCATGCTCGAGAAGCACATGGGCGAACAGGTCCGCGCACAACCCCCGCGTGGCGAACGCGGCGAGTACGACGTTCGTGTCGAAGTAGACCTTCACGACACGTCGCGAAAGACGTCTTCGTCGGTGAGGTACCCTTGCGCTTCGGCCAGCGGCAAGGTGCGCTTGCGTAGCCGCTCGAATCGCAACAAGGCGAGCTGCCTCCGAAGCGCGTCACGCGCGAGCTCGCTGCGCGTTCGGCCGGTCTGCGCGCACGCCTGATCGAGCTCCCGGCCGAGCGCATCGTCCAGCCGAATCGTGATGGTCGATGTCTTCATGTAAGACATCGTAACACGTCCAGTGGTCAACGGCCTGAGCCTGCTCGACGCAGGCGACGCCTACAAACCATTGACCGCGAATCGGTTGGGATTGTTGGTGGACCTGAACATCGCCAGTTGGAACCCGATCGCCGACTGGCTCAGGCATGTCAGAGGCCTGCAGCAAGTCGCATGAACGAGGTCGACAAATACGGCCCTCGCGCCTCATCGGCACCCGCGGATCCCGATCACGACTCAAAGGGGCAGGAAGCGCACCTGCCCTCCCATTCGCCATCGACGCTGCACTCGGCCAGGAGAGTCAAATCGTCGATCGCCTGTCCGACAGGGGCCACGGACTTCACCTCGAAGACCCCTGGCATCGGCTGACCTGCTGCAATTCGATCGAATGCGTGCTTCGCGAGCGTCGAGATATCGTGCGTGACGATGATGCGCCCCTGGTCGGGCGGCGGTAGAGTCCCCGGACGTGGTGGAAATTCGGTAAGCGGTCGCGGGTCGACAGGCGAAGCGGCCATCGCACATCGTTCCGTGAGTTCTTCGGGCACAAGAGCACACACGGAGGGTGGATGACGATGGCCAAAGCCAGAATGGATCTGAACGCGTTCGTTGGCAAGCTCCTCGAGGAGCAGGATGGGGACGTGCTTGCAGCGAGCGCTCCGTCATTGGGACACCTCGTAAACGGTCACGACGACGAGCAACCCGTCCTGCTCGTCCTTCATCCCAGCTCATCAGAGCCCTACTCGATGGCCATCGACGACCCTCGGAGTCAACCGCAGCGGAGCCTCGTCAGACGACACCTTACAAGACACCTGGCAGACCGACGTTGGAGGAACTACAGGCGGAGTTTCACCAAAGCTTACGTGCAAGCTCGAGGGGAACAACTTGTGGCTGACACCAGTGGAGACCGAGGCCGGACAGATCCCGAACCCGGTGGTGTGACCCTCGAACCGATGTTCCTTGTGCCGCGCCGCATGCCGTAGCGGTTACTGGACCGTCACGACGACCTCGTTCGACGCCGGTCCGCTGCCGCACGCGCTGCGTGCGCGAACGCGAACATAGTAGATTCCGGGCGGTGCGCTCGTGGCCAGTCCCAGCGATGCCGTGGGGAACTGCGCGAGGTTGCTGGCGCCCGGTGCCGAGCCGGCTTCGAGGACGTACGAGGTAGCATCGGTAGCCGGCCCCCAGCTGAGCGCGACGTTCGGACCGCTCACCGTCGCTGACAGCATGCCGGGAGCGGATGGCGGCGAACAACCGATGGTGACGGTTGTCTCGTTGGAGGGAGAGCTGATGCCGCACGCGTTCTGCGAGCGGATGCGCACGTAGTAGAGGCCCGGCGGCGCCGCGGTGCTGAAAGTCGTCGCGCTGCTGCCCGTGTTCAGGTCGGCGACATCGCTCAGGCCGGGGCTGGAGCCCGCTTCGAGCACATACGAGGTGGCGCCCGCGCCCGCCTGCCAGGACAGGGAGACCGACGTGCTGGTCGTCGTGTTGGTCAGATTGGCCGGCTCGGCGGGCATGCTACACGGGCTGCCGACCGTCAGCCTGATCTCGTTCGACGGCAAACTGAAGATGCCGCCGATGCGGGCCCGCACGCGGACGTAATAAACGCCCGGCGGGGCGATCACCTGCAGGAACGGACTGGTGCTGCCGGTGTCGAGCTGCGCCAGGTCGGCGGCGCCCGGCGACGACCCGGCCTCGACCACATAGCTCGTCACCGTCGCGA
>Ga0105100_10000592_pt1 | contig 21222 bp, 20 predicted proteins | sample PPLLak12cMay2015_2_FD_87033 | JGI IMG/M metagenome (GOLD analysis project Ga0105100, IMG submission 87033) | Freshwater sediment microbial communities from Prairie Pothole Lake near Jamestown, North Dakota, USA - PPLs Lake P8 Core (1) Depth... | ecosystem: Environmental > Aquatic > Freshwater >...
GGAGGCGGGTGCGCGCCGCGGCCCGGGCCGCAGGCACCCGCATCTCGGCCCGATGGCCGATTACTTCCCGCGCCGCGATGTGGCGTTTCAGGTGCACACGCGGCTCGCGGACGGGACCTGGGCAAGTTTCGAGCACGGGCTCGGCGGCGAGCCGTTTGCCTGGCCGTGGCGGTTGTTGCTCACGCTCGCCGTGTTGCTCGTCTCGGTGATCGCGCTCACGCTGTTCGCGGTGCGCTGGCTCACACGTCCGCTCGCCGTGCTCGCGACCGCCGCCGACGAACTTGGCCGCAATATTCACCGCCCGCCGCTACCGGAGGACGGCCCAATGGAAGTCCGGCGCGCCGCCGCCGCCTTCAACACCATGCAGGCGCGGCTCCAGACCTATCTACGCGAGCGTGAGCAGATGCTCGGGGCCGTGTCGCATGATCTGCGCACGCCGATCACGCGCTTGCGTTTGCGTGCCGAGCTGATCGAGGACGAAGCGCTGCGCGCGAAGTTTGCGCGCGACCTGGCCGAGATGGAGGCCATGACCGCGGTCGCGCTCGATTTTCTGCGCGGGGTGAACAAGGATGAGCCGGTGCAGCCGGTGGACGTCACGGCGCTGCTGGAAAGCCTGCAAGCGGATTCCGAAGAGGCCGGGCACGACGTGACCGTGCAGGGCGAGATGCAGACGCCGTACCCGGCGCACCCGCTCGCGCTCAAGCGCTTGCTCTCCAACCTGATCGAGAACGCCATCAAGTACGGTGCGCGCGCCAGCGTCACTGTCGAGGACAAGGCCGCGCAGCTGCGCATCGTCGTTGCCGACGAGGGCCCGGGTATCCCGGAGGAGCAGCTCGAACAGGTGTTCGAGCCGTTCTACCGCATCGAGGGTTCGCGCAGTCGTGACACCGGCGGTGTCGGTCTCGGGTTGTCGGTAGCGCGCGACATTGCCCGCGCCCACGGCGGTGAACTTGTGGTGCGCAACCGCGTCGGCGGTGGACTCGAGGCGGTCCTGACATTGCCGCGCTAAGATATGCCGAGATTCATATAAGAAGAGGGGAGTTCGTGGAATTCCTGCGGTATGTGTTCCCGGTCTCGGGCGTCGAGACTTGGTTGTGGCTGCCGCCGCTGGCGGCGTTCGCGGTCTCGTTCGTTACATCCATGGTGGGTGTGTCGGGCGCATTCCTGTTGTTGCCGTTTCAGATGAGCGTGCTTGGCTACACCGCGCCGGCGGTGAGCGCCACCAACTTGGTGTTCAATCTGGTTGCCATTCCTTCCGGGGTTTATCGCTATATCCGCGACGGCCGGATGAATTGGCCGCTCTTCTGGGCGATTTCCACGGGTACGCTGCCCGGCGTGATTATTGGCTACTACGTGCGCGTGTGGTGGCTGCCAGATCCGGCGGCCTTCAAGGTGTTCGTGGGTTGCGTGCTGGCGTATCTCGCTTGGCGTTCGGTGTCCGGCTTTCTGCCCGGAAAGCGCAATCTGCAAGCGGCCGACGCGAGCGCGCCGCCGCGCAAGGCCGTGGTGCAGACGCTCAGTGTGACGCTGGCACGCGTGAGCTTCCGCTTCGGCGCCGAGACCCATGCGTTTAATCTGCCGGCCATGTTGACGCTTGCTTTCCTCATTGGCATCGTCGGCGGGGTGTACGGCATCGGCGGCGGCGCGATCATCGCGCCGTTTTGTATCGCCTGGTTTGGTCTGCCGGTACACGCGGTTGCCGGTGCCGCCTTAGGCGCGACCTTTCTGACCTCGATTGCCGGAGTCGCGCTCTACAGCCTTTTGCCCGCGCCACCAGGACTTGCCACCTATCCCGACTGGCAGTTGGGGTTGCTGTTCGGCGTCGGCGGCATGCTCGGCATGTACCTCGGCGCGTGTCTGCAGCGCCACGTGCCGCAGACGGCATTGCGGTTGCTGCTCGGTGTCATGGTCGCATTGCTGGCGGCGCAGTACCTGGCTCCCTTTCTGATGGCGCGCCTGGCATGAGGCGCTTGCCATATACATAGTTAGGGTGTCGGGATAGCGTGGCGCACGGCGTCACGGGTTTTCCATGGGCCGTCACTCTTGATGGATCATTCCATGATGTTCGCGCCAAGGGCGGGCTCCCCGGGTGCCAGGGAGCAGCCTGACGTGAGGAGTGGTTTATTTACTGTTCAACTTCGAATTTTTCTTTTTATTTGAACTGACGATCGTCTCCTTGAACATCTCCCCAAAGGGCGCCAGAGGCTCCAGATCCCGCGTGGTGGCCGGCATGAGACCGCCATAACCCAGCTTGTCGATGAACTCGCGGCCTTCCGGCGTATCGCGTGTGTACTTCAGGATCGCCTCGGTCAGCTGCGCGACGCGCTGGGGCGGCAGGGTTGGGCTGGCGAGATACACCACGCCCGGCACCTTGGCTTTCTCCCATTTCTGGACGACACGTACGCTTTGTTGCGTCGCTGTGGGCATCTGCAACAAGGCGCGATCGGAAATGATTGCGGCCGCCGCTTCGCCGCTAATCACATGGTTGACCGCCGCGCTGTGGTTCGGCAGGTACCTGAGGTTCACATCTTTATCGGGATCGAAGCCGGACTCGCGCAACATCTGCACGCCCTGCATGGAAACGATGGCCAGGGGATCGGGCAGGGCAACCGTCTTGCCGCGCAGGTCTTGCACCCGTGCCAGACTGCTGCTTTTGGAAACCACGAGCACCGGACAGGTGTCGATAACCGGTCGCAGCATCGGCACATAACCGGCTTCGGCAGAGGCCAGATAGGCCACGTTGGCGACAGCGATGATGATCGGGTACTCACGGTGCAGGATGCGTTCGTAGAAGGTCTTGTAGTCCGGTGCCGTCACGAATAAGACCGGCTGCTTGAGTTGCTGCTCTAGGTAGGCGCGCATCGGCTGGTAGTTCTGGACAAGCGTGCGAGCCGGAAGAAAAGGCGCCATGCCCAGCTCGAGCGCGGCGCCTTGTGCCGGGCCGGTCGCGGAGGCGGGCGACAGGGTTGCCGGTGACAGCACGATCAGCAGCATAATGGTGCACCAGCTCACGCCATACCGGAAAAGCGGTTGGGTACACCCGGCAAGTTGCAGCGCCATGTTGTACTTCATCGATTGGGCGTCGCCAGCTGGTGCTTGAGCTCGGTCACATAGGGATCGAGGTTTCTCAGTTCCGCCGCGGTCGGGCGCACATAGCCCAGGAAGCCGGTTTGTTTGAAGAATGATGCCCCTCTTGGTTTGTCTTCGGAGAAGCCCAGCAGCAGACGTGTCATGCGCTCGACCTCTTTGGGCGGGACCTGTTTGCTGGCGAGATAGATGACATGTGGCACGACCTTGGTGGAGGCGATGGTGCGAAGTGCGGACCGTGTCTCCTCCGGCATCTGGTTGAGCGCGGTCTGGGCGGTGAAGGCGGCGTCGCTTTCCCCGTTCTGCACGGCCAGCACGGCCGAGTTGAACGAGGCGTATGCCCGCACGGTTACTTTCCTGCCCGGCACCAGACCGTGCTCGCGTAGCAGTTGCAGGCCGAGCATGGTGACAACGGCGATGTTCTCCGGTGTCGAAACGATTTTACCGCGCAGGTCGTTTATGGTTTTGATGTTGCTGACCGCGCGCACCACCACAATTCCACGCAACTCACGCTGCACGCGCACCATCGGCACATAGCCGGCCTCGGCCTGCGCCAGGCGCGCGAAATGCGGCGCCGTGACGACATAACGGTATTCGCCGCGTTGGGTGCGTTCAATGAAGGTCTGGTAATCGGGGGCGGTCACCAGAACGACGGGCTGCTTGATCTGTTCTTGCAGGTATTCGCGCAAAGGCTGATAGGTGGCGAGAATCGTGCGCGTGCTGAGGGTGGGGATAATGCCAATCTCGATGCTGGCGTTGTCGGCAGATGCGCCGCCCGGGCCGAACAGCAGCGCCAATGCCAGGATGCGGAGAAGCCGGATTCCCGGGACGCAGGTCGCACCGGTGATTTGTCTGCTGTGCATCAGCGAGTCCTCCGGATACCGAAGGCCGGTATCCATGCCATTCTCAGCCGGGCTTTGTGTGCATAATGCCAATTCGTATGGTTCGGTCTTGTTGCCTCGGGCTGCGTAAATTAAAGTGTAGATGTTGCCGTTGTGGTTGGAGGCTGAATAAGCCGCTATTAATATCTTACCTGACTGGTGATCAGTAATAATGGTTTGCAGCCGCTTGAAATATGCACTGTGCAGGATTTTGCTGCAACCCATTGTATTGACCGGCCATTCTCACGTTACTCCTTCAGCGGTTACGTCTCTGGCAGGCGCATGATCTGGTTCCCCCGTAGCCGATCGTTGCGCCTCAAATTACTGTTTGCCAGTGTACTGGTGGAAGTGGTTCTGCTGGGCCTGCTGCTGGCGAACAGCCAGCGCCTCATTGAAAAAAACCTGGTGGCACAGACCCTGCTGCGTACCGAGGAGCTGAATCCGTTACTAAGTGCCGCCCTCGCGGGGCCCCTGGCCGAACGCGATCATGCCACCCTGGTCGACATTCTCAAGGCCAGTCAACGCAAGGACGGACTTTCCTATCTGGTCCTGTTCGACAATGCCGGCAAGCGGGTCGCCTCGTCTGGCTGGGATGTCGGCAAGCCAGTGCCGGCACTCGACCACGAGATCGCCGAGGACGATTTCGATAGTATCGATCGTTATGATACGCAGACGCCGATCATCCTGGCCGGTCAGCAATACGGCCGGTTGCACTATGGGTTGTCGACGGAATTCCTGACCTCGGCCAAGCAGACCCTGCTGCAGCAGAGTCTGCTGATCGCCGTGGCCGGGGTGACGCTGACGGTGCTGCTGCTCGGCCTGGTTGGCGCCTGGCTGACGCGCCACCTGGAGCAGCTCGCGGTGGCCAGCCGCCAGGTCGCCGCCGGGGACTTCAACGTGGCCCTGCCGGTGCGCAGCCGCGACGAGGTCGGCGAGCTTACCGAAGCATTCAATTCCATGTCCGGCGCGATTCGCCTGAAACTGGCGGAGCTGCAGGACGGCAACGCCCGCTTGCACGCCATCGCCGATTACACCTACGGCTGGGAAAACTGGTTTGCACCGGATGGCAAGCTGCTGTGGGTGAATCCTTCGGTCGAGCGGCTCACCGGCTACACGCCGGCGGAGTGCCAGGCGATGGCGGATTTTCCGTTCACGGTAATTTCCGCGGAAGATGTCGCGCGCGCCCGCGCCGAATTCCAGGTTGCCGCGCGCGGCGGCACCGGCAGCAACTTCGAATTCCGCGTGCGCCGCAAGGACGGCTCCGAGTTCTGGGCGGCCGCCGCGTGGCAGCCGATCTACGGCGCACGCCGTGAGTTTCTCGGCCATCGATCCAGCATCTGGGATGTCAGCGAGCGCAAGCAATTCGAGCGTGTCCTGCAGGAGAAGGTCACGGCGCTGGAACAGGCCGAGAAGGTGCAGACACGTCTGGTTCAGAACACCCGCGAGGAGCAGGCGCGCCTGAATCACCTGCTGTCCGCCATGAACATCGGCATCCTGTTCGAGGACAGCCAGAACCGGGTGATGTACTGCAACCCGGCTTTCCGGCGGTCCTGGCTGATTCCCGAGTCGATCGACCTCACGGGCCGGGCCACGAAGGAGGTGATGCAGCATTCGGCCAACGTCCTGTCCCGGCCGGACCACTTTTCCAAACATATCCTGCACGTGCTGGGCACGCACGAGGTCAGCGAAACATTCGAGATCGCACTGGCGGATGGTCGCGTGCTCACGCAGCTCTCCTACCCGGTGCACGATGCGGACGGGCGGTTCATCGGACGGCTGTGGATTTACGAGGACGTGACGCGTGAACGCCAGACCGCCGAGCAGCTCATTTACCTCGCCGAGCGCGATTCGCTGACCGGCCTCTACAACCGCCACCGATTCCAGATGGAGCTCGGGCGCATGCTCGCCGAGACCGAGCGGCGCCAGTCGCAGGGGGCATTGCTGTTCTTCGACCTGGACGAATTCAAGTACATCAACGACACCTTCGGCCACCGCGCCGGCGATGCCATGCTGATCCGGGTCGCGGGCGAGGTCAGTGCCCTGGTGCGACGCAATGAAGTGATTGCCCGGCTCGGTGGCGATGAATTCGCCGTGCTGCTGCCGGATGCGGATGAGGCGCAGGCCACCCAGCTCGCAGAACGCATCATTCGGGCGGTGTCCCAGATTCCATTCCGCTATGAGCAACAGAATCTCCGGCTCACGACCAGTCTCGGCATAGCGCTCTATCCCCAGCACGGCACCGACACGGAAGAGCTGGTGGCGCGCGCCGATGCCGCCATGTATCAGGCCAAGGACGCCGGCAAGAACGCCTGGCGGATCTATCGCCCGGAGAGCGACGCTTCGCGCGAAATGCTCGATCGCCTGTCATGGCAGGAGCGCATCCGCAACGCACTGGAGAACGATCTGCTGCGCCTGCATTTCCAGGGCGTGTACCGCGCGGCCGATGGTGCCCTGAGCCACCTGGAAGTGCTGGTACGCATGCTGGACGAGACCGATCCGGAACGGATCATTATGCCCGGATATTTCATCGGTTATGCCGAGAAGTCCGGCAAGATTCGCGAGATCGACCGCTGGGTGATTGCCGAGAGCGTGAAATTGCTGGCGCGGTCTCCGAGCATGCCGTCGCTGGCCATCAATATTTCCGGTCGCTCGTTCGACGACCCGACATTGCCGCAGTTCATCGCCGAGCAACTCGCCGCACACAGCGTGGCGCCATCACGCCTGCAGGTCGAGCTCACCGAGACCTCGGCCGTGTCCGATCTGCACGACGCCCAGCGCTTTATCGAGGCGCTGCGCCAGACCGGTTGCCTGGTCTGCCTGGATGATTTCGGCACGGGTTTCTCGTCGTTCGCCTACCTCAAGCACCTGCGTGCCGACGTGCTCAAGATCGATGGATTGTTCATTCGCGACCTGCCGAACGACCGCGACAACCAGGTGTTCGTCAAGGCCATCGTCGACGTGGCGCGCGGCATGCGCAAGGCCACGATCGCCGAATTTGTCGAGGATGCCGAGACGCTGGAGATGCTCAGGCTCTTCGGCGTCGACATGGTGCAGGGCTATCATCTCGACATGCCGCGTGGCAATCACCCGGCGATCATCGCCCACCTCGACTGAGGTGGGCGCGCCGGCGCGCGGAACCTGTGCGGCGCTGGGGCGTGAGGCGTTCCATCTCAGAGCGGGATGAGCGCACCATGGCGGCGCGCGATCGCTTCGATCTCCGCGCGTTCCGGGTAAGTGTCGGCCGCTCCCGACATCGTGTCTCCCGCGGCACTCGCACGTCCCTGTGCGTCGGCATTCTCGGCGAGATAGATCTGCCACTCGTCGAAGCGGCGCGCCAGCGCGCCGTCGGTGCCATGGCAGCCGAGCACGCGCACCACGGCATCGCCGATTTTCCACGGGCCGTCGCCCTTGATGATGCCTTCCACCATGTGCACACCCAGGTGCGGGTTTCCCAGGTGCCAGAAAAGATCGAAGTACACGAGGCCGCGCGGGTGCGGGAAACGCTCGGCCATGACGTGCATGTCGCCCGTTGGCAGGTGGATGAGGAGCGGGGCGGTGACGCTGAACAGGTTGGCCATGGCGGTTTCTTTGCTGACCACGATTGTACGGCGCGCATGAAATGCCGGCCAGCGTGGAATAAACACAGCTGGCGTGTGTTAACCCCACCAGATGTCTTGCACCCTGTGCGGCAATTGACCCAAAATGGCCGCACTGCGCCACCACCGCGCAGATTTTCCAACAACAAGGAGATGAACCATGAAGCACGCTCGTTTTTTTCACTGCAGTCTTCTCGCCTCGGTCTGTCTCATGGCCGGCACGGCGTTCGCCGCCGAGCCGGAGGACATCATCAAGTACCGTCAGAACGTCATGAAGTCGCAGGGCGCACACTTGGCCGCAGTCGGCGCGATCATCAACGGCAAGGTGGATTTCAAGGGCCATCTCGGCGATCACGCCAAGGCACTGCAGGCGACCACCAAGAACATCCCAAGCCTCTTCCCGAAGGATTCCGACTTCGGCGAGACCAAAGCGCTCGACGCCGTGTGGCAGAAGAACGCCGAGTTCCAGAAACTCGCGAAGGATACCCAGCAGAAGGCCAGCGCGCTGGCCAAGGCGGTCGCAGCCAATGATTCCAAGAATTACGGCGCGCGCTTCAAGGATGTGGCCGACAGTTGCAAGGCCTGCCACAAGGATTTCCGCAAAGAAGAGAAGTAACGCACAGCACGCGCTGTTCGTGGGTATGCATTTCGTTCTGTTGGCGGGGCTGCTGTTCGCGGCCCCGCTCGCCGTGGCGGCGGGCGCGTCGCCGACGGGCTCGCGACCGCCATGGATGGCGGAAGTGCGGAAAACGCAGGAGCAGTCTTTCCGCCTCGTCAAGCAGGGGGAATATGTTTACCGCGCGGCAGGTTGTTACGGTTGCCACACCGACGAGAAACACGCCGGCAAGCCGCTCGCCGGCGGACATGCGCTGGCGACGCCGTTCGGCACCTTCTATTCGCCCAACATCACGCCCGACCCCGAAACCGGCATCGGGCGCTGGAGCGAGGCGGATTTCATCCGCGCCCTGCGCGAAGGCCTGAGTCCGGCAGGCGATCATTACTATCCGTCGTTTCCCTATCCATCGTACACAAAGCTCACGGATGAGGATCTGCGCGCGCTCTGGGCCTATCTCAGGGTTCAGCCACCGGTAAAGCAGGTCAACCGCAAGCACGACCTCAAATGGTTCGCGCGCGCCCGTACGTTCGTGGGCTCGTGGAAGGGTCTGTACTTCACGCCCGGCGCGTACAAACCGAATGCGGCGAAATCCGCCGCCTGGAATCGCGGCGCCTATCTGGCCGAGGCGGCGGCACATTGCGGCGAGTGCCACACGCCGCGCACTGCATTTGGCGGCATCAAGACCGGCATGCACAACGCCGGCACGCGCGATGGCCCGGACGACAGCGTGGTGCCGAACATTACGCCCGACCGGAAGACCGGTATCGGCCGCTGGCGTGCGAGCGAACTTGCCGAATACCTGGAGACCGGTCTGACCCCGGACGGCGACTCGGCCGGCGACCTGATGGCCGAGGTGATCGACAACGGCCTCCAGTATCTGCGCAAGGATGACCTGGCGGCGATCGCGGAATATGTGTTGTCGCTGCCGTCGGTTGAGCATGCGGTGCGCAAGGCCGACAAGAAACCGGCGAAGAAAGAAGAGTTCGAATAACCCGCAGGCCAAACGTGGAATTGCCCAGCGCGGCAGGCCGTGCCGGCTGTGGTAAAATTGCGCACCATCGATAATCAAACCGGTGCCGCTGCGGCATCGTTGGCCGGAGTGATTCCATGTTGGATCTCAATCTGCGTGAATTGGGCGGGGAGGAGCGGGTTGCGCTGTCCCGCCTTGTTGTCGAACTGCTCGATCACTGGGGCGTGGAAGGCGCCGATCAGGTGACTCTGCTCGGCCTGCCGCCCGACACCAAGCCGCGCGCCCTGCGCCGCTACTACGAGAACACGGCGCTGCCGAATTCACCCGACATCAACGAGCGCATCGACCACTTGCTCGGCATCGCCGACGCCCTGCGCACCTCCAACCCGCGCAGCGCCACGGCGGACGTCATCTGGCTGCATGCCATCAATCACCGTTTCGACAACCGGCCACCGCTGGATGCCATGATCCAGGACGGCATCGGCGGCCTGCTCGCGGTGCGCACCCATCTCGACTGCGCCTACGACTGGAACCTGAGTGGCTCGCGCTACTGAACCAGCCGCTGGCACCCGATCTATTCCGAATCGTAGTTGTGCGTGATCTCTTCATCGCGCTCGATGTCGCGCAAGGCGATCACTTCGAGCGTGTCGTAGTAGATGGCGTTCGGTTCGTCGCTGTGGTTGATGTACTTGAGCTGGCACTCAACCTCGACCGCCTTGCGCGCCGTCAGCCACAAGACATAGGGACCATCGGTTTTCGTCGGCCGGCCTTCGATCTGGCCGATCAGTGTGCCGGCCTTGATGCGCTTGCCTGCAAACAGGCCCTTGCCATGAATATTGCTGGTGGTAACGTAAATCAGCGGTTCGTCGATTAATTCACTCATTCTTCGTTTCCCGATTTTCTGAATAGAGATGGCTAGAGCAGAACCTGTTCGATGCCGCCGTGCGTGACGTTCTGAATGAAATTCTTCTGCCAACTGTCTCCGAGCAGACGATTGGCGAGCTCCACGACGATGTAGTCGGTCTCGAGCCCGGTGTCGTGGCGGTAGCGCGACAGGCCCTGCTGACAGGCCGGACAGGAGGTGAGCAGTTTTACGTTGCCGGCGCGCGCGCGGTCATGGCCGGTGAGTTGCTTGATACCGGCATGCAGCTCTTCCTGTTTGCGCGAGCGCACCTGTGTGGCGATGTCCGGGCGCGCAACCGCAAAGGTTCCCGCCTCGCCGCAGCAACGGTCGGACAGCAGCACGTCCTGTCCAAGCAGCTTGCCGGCCACGCCGGTCGAGCTGTAGGTCTTCATCGGCGTGTGGCAGGGTTCGTGATAGAGGTACTGCACGCCCGGCACGCCGTCGAGATGGATGCCTTTCTCCATCAAGTACTCGTGAATGTCGAGCAAGCGGCAGCCGGGGAAGATCAGTTCGAACTGGTATTTCAGCAACTGGTCCATGCAGGTACCGCAGGACACGATCACGGTCTTGATGTCCAGGTAGTTGAGCGTGTTCGCGACGCGATGGAACAGCACACGGTTATCCGTGGTGATCTTGAGACCCTTGGCGGTTTCACCGGCCGAGGTTTGCGGGTAGCCGCAGCACAGATAGCCGGGCGGCAACACGGTCTGTGCGCCGACCTTGTAGAGCATGGCGAGGGTGGCCAGCCCGACCTGGCTGAACAGGCGTTCCGAACCGCAGCCCGGAAAGTAGAACACGGCATCCGATTCGTCGCTGGCGCGCGCCGGATCGCGCAGGATCGGCACCGACTTGTTGTCCTCGAGCCGCAACAACTGACGCATGGTGCCGGTTGGAACGTTGGCCGGCAGCGGTTTCTTGACGAACTCAATGACCTGCGCGGTGATCGTGGGCGCACCGGTGGTGGCCGCCGGACGTCTCCGCAGCGCCAGCAGCCCGATGCTTTTGGCCAGCGTGTACCCGAACCGCTGCGCGGTGTAACCCCAGTCGATCACGACCTTCTTGAGCAGGCGGACGGTCGCCGGATCGGTGGCATTGAGGTAGGCCATGGAAAGCCAGGTGGCCGGGCTCAGACGTTTCTGGCCGCGCTCCTTCAGAATCTGACGCATGCGCACCGAGACATCGCCGAAGTCGATGTTCACCGGACACGGGCTGAGGCACTTGTGACAGACGGTGCAGTGATCGGCGACGTCGTTCAGCTCCGTGAAGTGGCGCAGCGAGATGCCGCGGCGTGTCTGCTCCTCGTAAAGAAACGCCTCGATGATCAGGCCGGTGGCGAGAATCTTGTTGCGCGGCGAGTACAGCAGGTTGGCGCGCGGCACATGCGTGGCACACACTGGTTTGCACTTGCCGCAGCGCAGGCAATGGCGGATGGCGTCGTTGAGTTCACCGAGCGCGCTCGCCTCGAGAATGATCGCTTCCTGCTGCACCAGTCGCAGTGATGGCGTCCAGGCGCGCGTCAGGTCCGCACCCGGCAGGAGCTTGCCACGGTTGAAGTGTCCGTTCGGGTCGATCTTCTGCTTGTAGCTCGAAAATGCCGTGACGGTTTCCGCTGCCAGGTATTGGAGCTTGGTGATGCCGATGCCGTGCTCACCGGAGATCACACCGCCCAGCCGGACGGCGAGCGCCATCACCCGGGCCACGATGCGCTCGGCCTCGTGCATCATGGCATAGTCGTTGGAATTGACCGGGATGTTGGTGTGCACGTTGCCGTCGCCGGCATGCATGTGCGTGGCCACGAACAGACGGCTGGAGCGCACGCTGTTGTGCAGGCGATCGAGTTCGGCATGCACCGGCTCCAGCTCACGTCCGGTGAAAATGCTCTTCAGCGGACGCTCGACTTCGGCGCGCCAGGAGATGCGCAGATCCCGGCGCAACAGCAATTTGAGCACGCTGTCACCGGGTTGAATGCGGGACGCGGCAGCGTTGTCGAGAAGATCGCGGTGGCGCTCGGCCGGTTCGTCGAGCACGGCGAGCAGTTTCTGCCAGCGCGCCTGGGCACGGTCGAGGAGGTCGAGCGCGGCGCGTTCCTTGCCGGACAGAATGGCGTCCGCTTCTTCGGTGTTTTCGGTGTCGGGACGGTAGGCCGGGCAGCTGGCGAGGGTCGCGACGTAATCGCGCACGGCGTCGATGATGCGCAGCTTGTTCTGGATGCTCTGCTCGATGTTGATGCGTTCGATGCCTTCGGCATACTCGGCCAGACGCTCGAGCGGAATCACCACGTCTTCGTTGATCTTGAAGGCATTGGTGTGCGCGGCGATCGCCGCGGTGCGCGCCCGGTCCGCCCAGAAGCGCCGGCGTGCCTCGGCGCTGACGGCAATGAATCCCTCGGCATCGCGCGCATTGGCGAGCCGCACCACCTGCGAGGCGGCCTCGGCCACGGCCTGTTCGTCGTCGCCGGCAATGTCCACGAGCAACACCATCTTCGGGCGTTCGCGGCGTGCCGCCTTGGTGCTGTAGTTCACGGCGCGCACGTAGCGCTCGTCCAGGTGTTCGAGGCCGGCGAGCAGCACATCGCGGCGTCCATCCAGGTAGTTCTTGGTCTCGACGATCGCCGGCACCGCCTTGCCGAGGTCGTGACCGAAGAATTCCAGGCACACCGTGCGTGTGTGCTTCGGCATGCGGTGCAGCACGAACACCGCCGAGGTGATCAGCCCGTCACAACCCTCCTTCTGCACACCTGGCAGTCCGGCAAGGAACTTGTCGGTCACGTCCTTGCCGAGGCCGAGTTTGCGGAACACCTGGCCGGGAATGCGCAGCAGCACCGGTTCGCCGCGTCGCGTCCGGCCATCGGCGGCAAAACGCGTGAGGCGGAACGTAACCTCTGGCTGCTCGTGGATTTTTCCGAGGTTGTGATTCAGGCGCTCGACTTCCAGCCACTCGGCATCCGGGGGAACCATGCGCCACGACACCAGGTTGTCGAGTGTGGTGCCCCACAATACCGCCTTCTTGCCGCCGGCATTCATGGCGATATTGCCGCCGATGGTACAGGCATCCTGCGAGGTCGGATCGACGGCGAAACTCAGGCCCTGCGTTTCGGCGAGTTTCGTGACCTGCAGGGTGACGACACCGGCCTCGGTGCGTACCGTGGGCACCGCCTCGGCGACGCCTTCGAGTTTGCGCTGTTCGATGGCACCGAGTGCATCGAGCTTCTCGGTGTTGATGACCGCGGTGTCCTGGTAGAGCGGCACGGCGCCGCCGGTGTAGCCGGTGCCGCCGCCGCGCGCGATGATGGTGAGGCCGAGTTCGATGCAGGTCGCGACCACGTCGCGCACCTCGGCCTCGCTGTCCGGGGTGACCACCACCAGCGGGTATTCTACCCGCCAGTCAGTGGCGTCGGTGACATGCGAGACGCGCGCCAGCCCGCCGAAATCGATATTGTCGCGGTGTGTGACGCGCGCCAGGCGGCGGCGCACCGCGCGGCGGCGTTGTTCCTGGAGCGGAAACCAGGCCTCGAATTCGGCCACGGCAGCGCGCGCCCGCGTGACCAACTGCAGGGTGAGCGGATTGTTGTCAGAGCGCGCCTCGATCTGGGCGAGACGATGGTGCAGCGCACCGATCAGTAGTTCCCGCCGGCCGCGATTCTCGAGCAGGTCGTCCTGGATGTAGGGGTTGCGGAGGATAACCCACATATCCCCCAGCACTTCGAACAGCATGCGCGCGCTGCGCCCGGTTCGGCGCGTGCCGCGCAAGCGGTTGAGCACGTCCCACATCTCTTCGCCGAGGAACCGGATGACGATCTCACGGTCGGAGAAGGAGGTGTAATTGTAGGGTATTTCGCGGATACGCATGGGCGAAACGGTACCGGCCGCCGCACTGGATTGAGGGATGCATTATAACACGCCGGCCTCCGGTTCTCGCGCGGTCTTGTGATAAGTAATGATTCCGGATCGGGCCGCGTCTTTGTAGAATGGGCGTCAGACCGCTACGATCTTAAACAACGCTCAGCACGCTACAGGTAGACCATGAAAACAAGACAGGTTCTGGCGGCATTTCTCGGTGGACTCATGGCGGTCACCGCCTGGGCAGGCGCACCCAGCATTCCCTTGCACGACCTGGATGGACGCGCGCGCAACGTCAATGAGTTCATCGGTCACACCCAGTGGACGGTTGTGGTGACCTGGGCGCATGACTGCCATATCTGCGATAACGAAATCGGTGAAATGGCGGCGTTCCATACCGCCCATCACGACAAGGAGGCGGTCGTATTGGGCATCACCCTCGATGGCGCCGAGCATCTGAAGGAAGCGCGTGCGTTCGTGAGGCGCCACAAGCTGCCGTTTGTGAATCTCATCACCGAGCCGTCCCAGGAGGTGCTGATGAAATTCGGTGCCGGCAAGTTCGTCGGCACTCCGACCTATTACATCTACGATCCGAAGGGCGAAATCGTCGGACAGAACATCGGGCCGCTGACGCGCGCGGAAGTGGAGGAGTTCATCACTTCATTCGGCAAGGAAGCGCAGAATGGTAAGCAATGAGCCGGTGATCGATCCGGTGCTGACGGTGGTCATCAACGGCCAGGCGGTGATCGAGTACGACCGCCGCAAACCGCTGGCCCCGCGCCAGCAGTCATTCCTCGAGCGCATGGACCGGGACATGGACCGCGGTATCGGCTTGGATGGCCGTCGGGAAGCATCGCCGGACCTTCTGGCGCGCGCCCGGTTCGTGGCGAACAGCCTGCTGCAGGCGCTCGCGGCGGAGAACGACAGCGTGGCGGCGGCGACCTGTGCCTACCTGGCCTTGCGGTTGCCGGAACTCAAGCAGGTGCGCGCGGACCAGAAAGACGGGCGGACGCACATCGACCTGGTGTTCGATAAACCGCACGTGCCAACCCAGACCATGCAGTTCGTCCCGCCGCGCGGCAAGAACGAATTGCACTGATCAAGCAGGTCGTTCCTCCGTCACTTTGATCCATACGCCACGCTCCGTGCAGTGCAGCAATTCGTCGCCACTGTGCACAGTGTCAACGATGGCAAATCGCTCGTTATTGAAATAACAGGCGTCGCTTTCCAATTCGGTATCCAGTGATAGTTCTCCCCGGTCCCACGCGTCGATAATCGGTGAGTTCCGCAACTCCGGATCCGGTGCGCCGACCTGTGGGGCATGCGGGTTGGTTTTCATGGAAACCTCCGGCAGCAAAGTGTGGCGGTTGGTGTATTCCTTAAATTACAAATACTCATTGATCCTGCTTTGACTTGGCCCAAGAGGTGAGTAAATACTTAATCAAAAGCGAGCAATGTCATACGACAGTAACTCGCGACGCTCAGCGTACCGGATATGCCGACGGAAGGGCCATGAATTTTGACGAATATCAATGCCTGATGGGTTGCTGTAAGTATGATGGTTGCACCTTAAGCGAGCAGGTCAAGGAAGGTAACAAGATGGAACACCGCTGGAGTATTCGCAAACCTGTGCAGGCGTCTGTCATGCTCGCGCTGCCATCATGGGATAAGCTGCAGGCCAACATCTGTGACATCAGCCTCGGCGGTCTCGCCATTACGCGCCCGCATCACCCCATCCCGGTCAACGCCTTGGCCACACTGTCCTTTTCGCTGGAGCGGGACGGGCACGTGAGTTATCACCGCCTGCCCGCGCAAGTGGTATACAGCGGCAATACGCGCGTTGGATTCCTGTTTATGGAGCCGGGGCGCGAAGCCTTGCACGCACTGCGCGAGATGCTGTATCCGCCCGCGGGCAAATTGTCAGACTTGATCGCCGGGCAGTCGAACGCCGCCTGAGGCGGGGCGCCGGCAAACCCGTCACCACTGTTGGCCAGTCAGGAGGAATCCATGACGATCGCGCAAACCGTTTCCGGCTATCTGCAGGCACGCCACATTCCGTACGATGTCATTACCCATCCCCACAGTGATTCAAGCCGCAAGGCGGCCGAGACGGCGCACGTGCCGCCCGAACGGCTGGCGAAGGCGGTGATTTTGAGCGACCGACGCGGCTTTCTCATGGCAGTCGTTCCGGGAAACCGGTACGTGAGTCTCGACGATCTGCAGAGAAAGCTCGGGCGTCGCCTGAGTCTGGCGCCCGAGTCCCGCCTGGCGCCGGTGTTCCGGGACTGTGCGTCCGGCGCGATTCCGCCGCTCGGGCCGGCGTACGGTATGGAGACCATTGTGGACGACAGCTTGGTCGGTCAGCCGGAAGTCTATTTCGAAGCCGGCGATCATTGCGGCCTGATTCGAGTGGGTGGTGACGAGTTCCTCGCGCTTCTGCGGGAAGCGATGCACGGCCAGTTTTCCCACTAATCGTTGACGTTGTTGCCTGCGAACGCCGCATCGGCCTCGCGCCGCAGTGCCTCCGGGTCGTCGCTGTAGCGCGGCGAGAAGTGCAGCGGCACCAGGCGTTTGACTCCGGCGGCCCGCGCCAGCATTCCCGCCTGGCGGGCGGTCAAATGGAAACGCGCGGCTGCGCGTTCTGCGTCCTGAGCGAGAAACACGGTTTCCATGAACAGGATATCGGCGTTGCGTACCAGCTCCACGATACGGTCCGCGTTCTGTGCGTGATAGACCGCATCCACCACGTAGGCGATTTTCTGGCCCGGCACGATTTGCAGAACCGCGTCGCGCAGTTGTCCGACGGGTAGCGTGCGCTCGTGTTCGCCGGCATGGTCGCTCCAGTGAATCCGCACCGGCGTATCCTCCGGCGCGCCGTGGCGCACCAGCTGCTTGAGTTCCCTGAGCCACGGCCCCGTAGGTAGACCGAGTTCCTGGAGGCGGTTCTTCCAGACATTCATGTGCCGTTTCTCTTCGAGCGCAAAGCCAAGGCACGGAATGTCGTGGTCGAGCAGCACGGCGCGTACGGTAAAGCCTTCTTCGTCGAGCAGAATCCCGTTTCGCACTGCGATGGACTCGAGTGCCTCGCGCCGGAAGCGCGTGCGGCAGTGGAAACGCGCGCGCTGCAGGCTATGGTCGCTGCGCAGTTCGGCGGCGGTCAGCGTGAAATCAGCCGGATAGTTGTGCACCAGGTTCCAGGTATAGGCGGCAAGCTTGTGTTCGACCTGGTCGACGAAGCCGGGCGGCCCGTACAGCGTGAGCTCGCGCTCGCGCCCGAGGCACAACCGCAGCAGCCGGTCGAAGCCGGCAAAATGGTCCATGTGGGTGTGGGAAACGAACACGTGCGAGAGCCGCAGGATCTTGCGCGCCGGCAACGGCGTGAGGTCGCCGAGATCGAACAGCAGCGCGCGCCGCTCATACAGGAAGTCCACGTACACCGCCGGATCGCCGAACGGGTCGTTGACCTGCTGGGGATGGAAGAGCGGTGTCATACAACCTCCCCGCGTTAGCGTGGCATCCGATCTTAGCACGCTGCCGTCAGCCGGCGGCGTGCGGCGGGAAGACGCGTGGCTCGCCGAACTCGTGGCGCCCGGGACGCAGGCGCTTGTACTGGCGGATCATGATAATGGTGCGCAGTATGGCCGCCTGGTCAATCATCGGGATGTCGAGCGCTACGCGGATCGCACGGCCGTGTGCGGTTTCGCCGCCGATCTCCAGGAAGGCGGAGCGCAGCACGGATTGCCCGGCATCCGGCTGTTCAGCGTGATAACGCGCCAGTGTGAGAAGGGTGGCGTCCCAGATCATCTCCTGGTCCTCGAATCTGCCGGAAAAGGTGAAGCGCGCTTGTTCGGCGCCGGGGACGGCGAGCAGGCTGTAAGAAATGCCCTGAAACTCGCGGGCCAGCGGGTAGGGCGAGGTCACGGCAGGTGGGGTGATGACCTGCCCGGGAGTTTCCCGGGCAGGTCGGACCGATATGGCGTTACACGCAGCCGGTGGGCTTCGGCAGGCCGCCCCACTTGCAGATCAGTTTCATCGGGCCTTTCTTGAAGACTGCATACAGGTCGTTGGTGGTGACGCCCATCTCTTTGGCGAATTTGCGCAGTGGCGGGACCACGCCGTCTTCCTCGTACATGCGCCGCGCTTCGTTGATGTAATGCATGATCTGGTCGGTGATCTCGACGCCATCGTTGGCGGCAAGCTGCGGCACCAGCTCTTCGCTCCACACATCGCGGTCCAGGAGAAAGCCATCTCCATCGACTTCCAGTTTTTCGGCTTGCAATCCCATCGTATTTTCCTCGTTCGGCAATTTGGGTAGTTCAGTTGTGTCTGGTGTGACGGAAACGTGGATTAGTTTATCAAAAAAGTCGGGTATGGAACATGTATGCCTTTTAGACGGCAAGTAGGCATTAACCTGGGACAAGGTCCGGTGATTCACTACACTTGAGAGGAGCGCCCGACAGCGATGAGCCATGCGTAGCTTTATCCGGCATCCGACCGATATTCCCATCGAGATCAGCCTTGAGGACCAGTCGCGCAAGCACGAGCCGCTGCGGAATGTCAGCCGCGGCGGGCTATGCTTTAAATACCCGGAGGCGGCGCCGGTGGGCAGTACGATTATCGTGCGGATCGCGCTCACCTCGCCGCCATTCGAAGCGCGCTGCCAGGTCACCTGGTGCCAGGCAGACGGCAATGCCTGGCAGGTGGGTGTCGAGTTTCTCGATCAAGACGACCTGTTTCGTGCACGCATGGTGGAGCAGATTTGTCAGATCGAGCAGTACCGGCACAGAATGCGCAAGAACGAGGGGCGCGCCATGAGCAGCCATGAGGCGGCGCTCGAGTGGATCGAACGGTATGCCGATGTGTTCCCTTTTCCGAACATCAACACAGGTTTTCCCCGAAACAAGCCATAGCCACATCGGGCATCCAGCCGGGCAGCGTGCTGGACAAGCCGGCGGTCTGCGGAAACAATAGCCAGCGCGCCCCTGCCCCGGCCGGTTGCCGGATTTTTCCACACCCACGTTCTGTTCTGTCAAACCGCATGTCGTCATCCCTGCGCCTGTTTGCCTCCGCCCCGCGCGGTATCGAGCCACTGCTGGCCGATGAGCTGCGCGCGCTCGGTGCCGGGGATGTAAAAGAAACGCGCGCCGGAGTGATGTTCACTGGTGATCTAACGCTCGCCTACCGGGTTTGCCTGTGGTCGCGGGTTGCCAATCGCGTGTTGCTACCGCTCGCGCAGTTCCCGGCGCCGACGCCGGAAGCGTTGTATGACGGTGTGCGCAGCATTGATTGGAGCACGCATCTCGACCAGAACGGCACCCTGGCGGTGGAATTCAACGCGTACCGTTCGGCGATCACGCATACCCATTACGGCGCGCTCAAGGTCAAGGATGCGATTGTCGACCAGTTTCGCGAGCGCACCGGCGTGCGGCCGTCGGTGGCGACCAACGAGCCGGACGTGCGCATCAATGTCTACGTGCACGCGGATGTCGCCTCGCTGAGCATCGATCTGTCCGGCGAGAGTCTGCACCGGCGCGGCTATCGCGCTGACACGGTAACGGCGCCGCTCAAGGAGAATCTCGCCGCCGCCATCCTGCTGCGCGCCGGCTGGCCGGCAATCGCCCGTGAGGGCGGTGCGCTTGTCGACCTGATGTGCGGTTCCGGGACGTTGCCGATCGAGGCCGCGCTCATGGCCAGCGACAGCGCGCCGGGTCTCGACCGGTCCTATTATGGATTCCTGCGCTGGCGCGGGCACGATGCCGCGAGCTGGGAGGCGCTGCTGGCCGAGGCGCACGCGCGGCGCGCGGCAGGAATAAAAAAACTGCCAGCGATCCGTGGTTACGACAGTGATCCGGCCGCGGTGCGTGTGGCGCTGGTGAATGTCGAGCGTGCCGGGCTTACCGGACGGGTGCATATCGAGCGGCGTTATCTGGCGGATTGCCGCAGCGAGCACGTCGAGCATATCGGTCTTGTGGTGGTGAACCCGCCCTATGGCGAACGTCTGGGCGAGGAATCGGAACTGCCGGGGCTGTATCGCGAGCTCGGCAGCGTGCTCAAGCGTTGTTACGAAGGCTGGCGTGCGGCCGTGTTTACCGGCAACCCGGAGCTCGGCAAGGTGATGGGCCTGCGTGCGCACAAGATGCACGTGCTCTACAACGGCGCCATCGAATGCAAGCTGTTGCACTTCGAGGTGCAGCCAAAGCAGTATGTGACTGATCGCGGACCGGCCGAGCGCAGGGTGGAGCAGGGGGCGGTGGCGCTTACGCCCGGCGCCGAAATGTTCGCCAACCGCCTGCGCAAGAACCTGAAGCAGCTTGCCAAGTGGTCGGAACGCGAAAACATCTGCTGCTATCGGCTGTACGATGCCGACATGCCGGAATATGCGCTCGCCATCGATTTGTACCAGGGCGCGGCACGCTGGGCACATGTACAGGAGTATGCGGCACCGAAGAGCATCGACCCGGACAAAGCAAGTGAACGGTTGCAGGAAGCGTTGAGCGCCATACCGGGGGTGCTCGGCATTCCCGTGGAGCAGATATTCCTCAAAGTCCGGCAGCGCCAAAAGGGCAGTGCGCAGTACGAACGACTGGCGGAGCGCGGCGAGTTCCATGAGGTGCAGGAAGACGGCCTCAAGCTGCTGGTCAATTTCACCGACTACCTCGACACCGGCCTGTTCCTCGACCACCGCCTCACGCGCCGCATGCTGCGCGAGCTGGCGAAGGACAAGCGCTTTCTCAATCTGTTCGGCTATACCGGCGCCGCCACCGTGCATGCCGCGGCCGGCGCGCGCGCCACCACCACCGTGGACATGTCGCGCACCTACCTCGACTGGGCGCGGCGCAATCTGGCGCTGAACGGTTTCGAGGGCCAGCAACATGAACTCATCCAGGCCGATGTGCTGGTCTGGCTCGAGGAGGAGACGGAGCGCCGCTACGAACTGATTTTTCTCGACCCCCCGACCTTTTCCACCTCCAAGCGCATGCAGGACACGCTCGACATCCAGCGCGACCACGTGGCCCTGATCCGGGCTGCCGGGCGCCTGCTCAGTCCCGGCGGCACGCTGATTTTTTCCACCAATTTCCGGCGTTTTCTCCTGGGCCAGGAGGAGCTGGCGGAGTTCGTGGTCGAGGACCTGACCCGCGCCACAATACCGAAGGACTTTGAACGCAACCCGCGCATTCACCAGTGCTTCAAACTGACCCGGCACAGCTGAAAGAAATGGGCGGGCACCCGGGTTTTGTGGAAAAATAGCGCTTTAGCCACCATGCTAGCCTCTAACAGGCTGTTGAAAAGGGCTCGTCACACCGGCGAAAGCCGGTGTCCAGGAATCAA
>Ga0105100_10000593_pt1 | contig 21170 bp, 21 predicted proteins | sample PPLLak12cMay2015_2_FD_87033 | JGI IMG/M metagenome (GOLD analysis project Ga0105100, IMG submission 87033) | Freshwater sediment microbial communities from Prairie Pothole Lake near Jamestown, North Dakota, USA - PPLs Lake P8 Core (1) Depth... | ecosystem: Environmental > Aquatic > Freshwater >...
CGGTTTTCGACGCGAAGAAGCGCTTCAAGGGCTACCGCGGCATCGGCCGCGAGATCACGCGCCAGAAGCGCGCCGAACAGCTGCTGCGCCTGGAGCACCGCGTCACGCGCTTCCTCGCCGACGTGCCGGGCGTCCCCGAGGCGCTGCGCGCCGCGCTGCGCGCGATCTGCGAGACCGAGGGCTGGGACTGCGCCGAGTTCTGGCGGCTCGATGCGCCGGGCAAGGCGATGCGCCGCTTCGCGCACTGGGCCATGCCCGGCGTTCCCGAGGCGGCCGACTTCATCCAGGGCTCGCGCGATCTCGCGTTCGAGCCCGGCGCCGGGCTGGTCGGCTCGGTATGGCGCTCGGGCGAGCCGCTGTGGCTCGCCGACTCGACGAGCGACCCGCGCGTGGTGCGCAAGGGGCTGTCGAAGCGCACGGGGCTCGCCGCCGCCCTGCTGGTTCCGGTTCGCTCCGCCGGGCGCGTCGCGGCGGTGCTCTCCTTCACCTGCCGGCGCATCCGCGAGCCCGACAAGCGGCTGATGCAGGCGCTCGGCGTGATCGCCGGCCAGATCGGCCAGTTCCTGCAGCGCGCCGAAGCCGAGCGCGCGATGCGGGAGGGCGAGGCGCGCTTCCGCTCGCTCACCGACCTCTCCTCCGACTGGTACTGGGAGCAGGACGCCGATTTCCGCTTCACCCGCCTCGAGGGCCGCCAGGTCGCCGGCGGCGACGACCGCCTGCGCACGCACCTGCTCGGCAAGCGCCGCTGGGACACGGGGCTCGGCATCGAGGGCGGCTGGGACGCGCACCGGGCGACGCTGGAAGCGCGCCAGCCCTTCTACGACCGGCTGATGTGGCGCACCATGGCCGACGGCGCGCAGCGCTTCATGAACGTGAGCGGCGAGCCGGTGTTCGACGCCTCCGGCGCCTTCACCGGCTACCGGGGCGTCGGGCGCGACGTCACCACGCGCATGCGCGCCGAGCAGATGCTCAAGCTCGAGCACCGCGTCGCCGCGTCGCTCGCCGGCGCCGACGATGTCTCGACCGGCCTGCAGGCGGTGATGCGCGCGGTGTGCGAGTCGGAGGACTGGGGCTGTGCGCGCTACCTGCGCCGGGAGCAGGACCGGCTGTTGTTCCAGGACGGCTGGTCGGCGGAGGATTCCGCCTTCCTCGAAGGCTCCAAGGGCATCGTCTACCGCTCCGGCGAAGGCCTCGCCGGCGCGGTGCTCGCGGGCGGCGAGCCGGTCTGGTCGCCCGACGTCACCAGGGACCCGCGCGTGCACCGCGCCGCCCTCACCGGCCTCACCGAGACGCGCGGCGTGTTCGCCTTCCCGGTGATCGCCGAGGGCAAGCCGATCGGCGTCTTCACCTTCTCCAGCACCACGGTGCGCGAGCCCGACCAGCGCCTGCTGCAGGCCTCGCGGGTCATCGGCAGCCAGGCCGGGCAGTTCCTCAGCCGCAAGCAGGCGGAGGCGTCGCTGCGCGAGAGCGAGGCGCGCTTTCGCAGCCTCACCGAGATGTCGTCGGACTTCTACTGGGAGAGCGACGCCCAGTTCCTCGTCACGCAGATCGTGCACGGGCCGAACTACCCGCCCAACGTGCTGCGCGGGGCGATGGGCAAGACCCCCTGGGAGATCCCTTCGGTCAGCCCCGACGAGGCCGCGTGGACCGCGTTTCGCGCCACCCTCGGATCGCACGCGCCGTTCCGCGACTTCGAGTTCGGCCGGCGCATGCCCGACGGCAGCGTGCGCCATTTCTCCGTGAGCGGCGAGCCGCGCTTCGGCGCCGACGGCGCCTTCACCGGCTACCACGGCGTCGGGCGCGACATCACCGAGATCGCCACGGCGCGCGAGCGCATCGCTTCCCTCGCCTACAGCGACCCGCTCACCGGGCTCGCCAACCGCGCGAGCCTCGTGCCCTCGCTCGAGCAGGCGGTGCAGCGCGCGCGCCGGCGCAACGCCAAGCTCGCCGTGGTGTTCCTCGACCTCGACGGCTTCAAGCAGATCAACGACCTCTACGGCCACGATGCCGGCGACGCGCTGCTCGTCGACCTCGCCGGGCGCCTGCGCCAGCACCTGCGCTCGAGCGACCTCATCGCGCGCCTGGGCGGCGACGAGTTCCTGGTGGTGCTGGAGGAAGTGCAGGACATCGCGCCGGTGGAGATCGTGGCGAAGAAGCTGCTCGCCGAGGCCGAGCGCCCCTACGCCATCGCCGGCCACGCGGCGACCGTGACGGCGAGCATCGGCATCAGCGTGTTCCCGGACGACGCCGTGGACGCCGGCGCGCTGATGAAGCACGCCGACATGGCGATGTATGCGGCCAAGCAGGCCGGCAAGAACACCTACCGCTTCTATTCCTCCGGCCCCGCCGCCAACGAGCCGGCCGCGGGCGCGACCTCTTCAGCGCGCGCGCCTTAGATCCCGGTTCGCGTCCTCGATGTCCCGGCGCAGCTTGTCGCGCTCCTGCGGCGACATCTCCCGCTGCGGGCGCTCGCTGCGGCGCGAGCGCTCGCGGTCGCGGTAGGCATCGCGCATGTCCTGGCGCATGCGCTGGCGCTCTTCCTGGCTCATCTGGTCCGCGCCGCGCCCGGCGCGCTCGTGGCGCGCCCTGCCGCCTTGCGCAACAAGATCTTCCACGGGAAGAAACAGGACCAGCAACAGAACCAGAATCCGCACCGGGGCGATGTTACGCTCAAGGCCTTGCACCCGGCTGGCGCCGGGCGCGATTTTTGTAACAAACTATTGCCCTGGATGGCCGAGCTCAAGACACGAATCCTCGTCGTCGACGACGACCAGCGCCTGCGCGACCTGCTGGTGCGCTACCTCGGCGGCGAAGGCTACGAAGTGAAGGCGGTGCCCGACGCCGCCGGCATGGACAAGCAGCTCGCGCGCGAGCGCTACGACCTGGTGGTGCTCGACCTGATGCTGCCCGGGGAGGACGGCCTCGCCATCTGCCGGCGGCTGCGCGCCAGCCCGGCCGCGCCCGCCATCGTCATGCTGACGGCCAAGGGCGACGACGTCGACCGCATCGTCGGCCTGGAGATGGGCGCCGACGACTACCTGCCGAAGCCCTTCAACCCCCGGGAGCTGCTCGCACGCATCAACGCAGTTTTGAGAAGAAAGGCGCCCTCGGGACCGCCGGGCGCGCCCGCGGCCGGCGGCGTGTTCGCGTTCGGCGAGTTCACGCTCAACCTCTCGACGCGCACGCTCACGCGCGGCGGCAAGGCGGTGTCGCTCACCACGGGCGAGTTCTCCGTCCTCAAGGTGCTGGTGCAGCACCCGCGCCAGCCGCTCTCGCGCGACAAGCTGATGGAGCTCGCGCGCGGGCGCGAGTACGAGGTGTTCGACCGCTCGATCGACGTGCAGATATCGCGCCTGAGGAAGATCATCGAGGACGACCCGGCGCACCCGAAGCACGTACAGACCGTGTGGGGTTTCGGCTACGTCTTCGTTCCCGACACGGGAAATGAGGCATCCGTGAAGTGACCCTTTTCGCGCGGTCGTTCCTCCTCTTCGCGGCGCTCATCGTCACCGCGGTGCTTGCCTCCTTCCAGATCTACCGCGTCTACGAGCGCGAGCCGCGCTCGCGCGAGCTCGCCCAGCAGGCCGTCAGCACGGTCAACCTCACGCGCGCCGCGCTCGTCAACGCCGACCCCTTCCGGCGGCGCGAGCTGCTGATCGAGCTGAACGAGGCCGAGGGCCTGCGCGTCTACCCGGCCACCGCGAGCGAGAAGCTCGAGCCGCTGCCGCACGATCCTCTTTTCGATCTTGTAACGAGAAAAATTCGGGAATTGAAAGGAGCAGATACTCGCTTTGCCTACGCGCGCGACGGCGAGGAAGGCTTCTGGGTCAGCTTCTTCATCGACCGCGACGAGTTCTGGGCGATGCTGCCGCGCGAGCGCTTCGAGCCGGCTTTCGGCCTGCAGTGGCTGGGCTGGGGCGTGGCGCTGCTCGCCATCGCGCTCGCCGGCGCGTGGCTCATCGCCTCCAACCTCGCCCGGCCGCTCGCGCGGCTCCGCCGCGCCGCCGGGCGCCTCGGGCGCGGCCAGCCGCACCAGCCCCTGCCCGAAGAAGGCGCCCTCGAGCTTCGCACCGTGGCCGCCGCCTTCAACCGCATGGCCGCCGACCTGCAGGGGATGGAGCGCGAGCGCGCCATGGTGCTCGCCGGCATCTCGCACGACCTGCGCACGCCGCTTTCGCGCCTGCGCCTCGCGCTGGAGATGAGCGGCGCCGAGCGCGGCGCCGCCGACGCGATGATCGCCGACATCGACGAGATCGACACCGTGATCGGCCAGTTCCTCGATTTCGCGCGCGGCGCCGACGAGCAGAAGTCGGAGAACGACCTCGACGCGGTCGCCGCCGAGGTGGCCGAGCACTACCGCCGCATCAACAGGGACGTCTCGGTGAGCGCGGGAGAGCTGAAGCCCTTCCGCTTCGCGCGCCTCGCGGTGCGCCGCGCCATCACCAACCTCGTTGACAATGCCCTTCGCTATGCAGGCGAACCGATAGAGGTAAAAGTAAAAGAGAAAGATCATTTTGCCGTGGTTGACGTGCTGGACCGCGGCCCGGGGATCCCGGAAGCGGAGACCGAGCGCCTGAAGCGCCCGTTCACCCGCCTCGACGCCGCGCGCAGCGGCCCGGGCGGTGCCGGGCTGGGCCTCGCCATCGTCGAGCGCATCGCGCAGGCGCACCGCGGCGGCCTGGAGCTCCTGCCGCGCGAGGGCGGCGGCCTGCGAGCGCGCCTCATTTTGCACACCGGCCTGTCAACCGATGCGCCTGCTTAAGCACCTTTTCGACAGCAACCGCGCCTGGGCGAGCCGCGTCAGCGCGCGCGAACCGGGCTTCTTCGCCGGCCTCACCGCCCAGCAGACGCCGAAGTACCTGTGGGTGGGCTGCGCCGACAGCCGCGTGCCGGCGAACGAGATCGTCGGCCTGAAGCCGGGCGAGCTCTTCGTGCATCGCAACGTCGCCAACGTCGTCGTGCACAGCGACCTGAACTGCCTCTCGGTGCTGCAGTACGCGGTGGACGTGCTGAAGGTCGAGCACGTCATCGTCTGCGGGCACTACGGCTGCGGCGGCGTGCAGGCGGCGATGCAGGATGCGCGCTTCGGCCTGGTCGACAACTGGCTGCGCCATATCCAGGACGTGATGAAGAAGCACGGCGCGCGCGACCCGGACCGCCTCTGCGAGCTGAACGTCATCGAGCAGGCGCTCAACGTCTGCCAGACCACCGTCGTGCAGGACGCCTGGGCGCGCGGCGCGCGCCTCGCGGTGCACGGCTGGGTCTACGCGCTCGCCGACGGCCTGCTGCGCGACCTGGGCTTCTGCGCCTCGGCCGCGGGCGAGGTCGACCCCGCCTACGCGTCCGCCCTGTCCGCCCTCGAGGTCTAGGCGGTTCCCTTCAGCGCGAGATGGGGAACGGCGCGGCGCCGCCGGCGCTCGCGGCATCGAATACGTAGGGCCCGCCCTTCTCGACCGCGCGCCGGTAGGCAGGCCGGGCTTGCATGCGCGCCAGGTACTCGCGCAGCCTGGCATGGCGCTCGCCGACGAGCCGCGCGAAGGCGGCAAATTCCAGCGGAAACAGCATTTGCACGTCGGCGGCGCTGAACTCCGGTCCCGCGATGTGCGCGCTGCGGCCGAGCTGCGCCTCGACGAGGTCGAGCTCGGCACTGATCATCCCTTCGACCCGGGCGAGTAGCGCCTGCCCTGCCTCGCCGACCCGCGAAAGATAGAGCCGCGCGACGAGGTGCAGCATGATCGTGCCTTCTGCGAAGTGGAGCCAGTACAGGTAGCTGACATGCTCGCTCGTGCCCCGCGCCGGCACCAGCCGGCCGCCCCCGTAGCGCTCGGCCAGGTACTCCACGATGGCGCCCGACTCCGCCAGCACCAGCTCGCCATCCTCGATCACCGGCGCCTTGCCCAGCGGATGGATGGCGCGCAGCTCCGGCGGCGCCAGATTGGTCTTCGCGTCGCGCCTGTATTGCACGATGCGGTAGGGCGCGCCGAGCTCCTCCAGCAGCCACACGATGCGCTGCGAGCGGGAATTGTTGAGGTGGTGGACGACGATCATGCCCCGCATCTCAGGAGACCGTCACGCCGCTGTCGACCGGCAGGATCTGGCCGGTGACCATGCGCGACTCGTCGCACGGTGACGTCGGCGCGCAGCGCGAAGGCGCAGCGGCATCGATGTCCGCCGCCACCACCCGCGCGCCCTCGCGCGCGAAGAGCAGCGCAGTCGCGCGGCCGATCCCCGCGCCCGCGCCGGTAATGAACGCCACCTTGCCCTGCAGCCTTTCCATGGTTTCCCCTAATTGTATAAATCATCAAAGCTCGAGCGCGAAGCGCTCCACGACCGTGTAGGCGCCGCCGGCGGAGTTCACCAGCGCGAACTCCCGCACCGGCCATTCGAGCTTCGGCAAGGGCTCGATCGCGGCGGGCTTGCGCGCCTTGCGCAGCAGCGTCACGTGCGCGGCGAAGGCCCGGCGCTCGAGGATGAACTCCGCGCGGTACAGCGCGAAGTGCAGCCGCTCCACCAGCACGCGCAGGCCCTCGGGCATCTCGCGCGGCCCGACCCACACGATATGGTTGTCGCGCCAGTACTTCGCCGTGTCGACCGGAAGCTCGAACGCCTGCGCCTGCACCTTCTTCGCCGCCGCGGCCAGCTTCGCCGGCTCCACCCCGCCGAGAAACGCAAGGGTCAGGTGGATCTTCTCCGCCGGCGTCGCCCGGCCCTCGAGCCCCTTCGCCCATTCATGCAGCGCGAGCGCCGTCTCGCGGGGCGGCCAAAGGGCGAAGAACAGCCGCATCAGCCGATGGCGACGCTCACAGGTAGCTCGTGATCGCCGGCGCCTCGTGCCAGCGGTCGTGCCTCCCGTCCACGTAGACGATCGGCGCCGCGGCAAGCTCCTCGGGCGTCGCGTCCTCCAGGCAGCCGAGGTTCACCCCGTAGACCCGCTTGGCCGAATCCGCCGCATTCCCGATGCCGAAGCAACGCACGCCGCAGTGCTTGCAGAAGTAGTGCTCGTTGCGCTTGGTGTTGAAGAGGTACTTCGTCAGCTCGGATTCTCCGGACAGCAGGCGGAAATCCGCGGGGCGGGCGATCGCCGGCCAGAAGCGGCTCCGCGAGCAGATCGAGCAGTTGCACCGGTACGTCGGCTGCGTCAGGTCGAGGTCCGCCTCGAACCGGACCGCACCGCAGTGGCAGCTGCCGCGGTACGTCTTCTTCATGCTTTCAGTACCTCGGGATTCACGACGTTGATGGGCTTGCCGGCCGCGTAGGCGACGATCTGGTCGAAGATGTCCGAGAACTGGACCTCGTATTCGTCGCGCGTGACGTAGCCCAGGTGCGGCGTGCACACCACATTGTCCATGGCGAACAGCGGATGCCCGGTGTCGGCCACGGGCTCTTCCTCGTAGACGTCGACGGCGGCCATGCCCGGGCGGCCGCGCTTTAGGGCGCCCACCAGTGCCCCGGGCGCCACCAGAGCGGCGCGGCTGGTATTGACCAGCAACGCCGTCGGCTTCATGCGGGCGAGATCCTGCTCAGCCACGATGCCGCGGGTCGCTTCGACGAGGCGCATGTGCAGCGAAATTACGTCGCACTCGGAAAAGAACGCGGCCTTGCTGGAGGCGGCGGCGTAGCCGTCGCCTCGCGCGCGCTTGAGCGAAGCTTCGCGCGCCCACACCAGGACCTTCATGCCGAAGGCCTTGCCGTAGCTGGCGACGACGCTGCCGATCCTGCCGTAGCCGTAGATGCCGAGCGTCTTGCCGCGCAGGCTATTGCCGACACCGATCTGCCACTTTCCCGCCTTGAGCGCGGCCATCTGCTGCGGCACCTGGCGCATCGCGGCGAGCAGCAGCGCCCAGGTGAGCTCCGCCGCGGCGTACGAGGGCGTGCCCGCATGCTGGCTGGAGGAGACGATGACCCCGAGCCGGGTGCAGGCGTCGGTGTCAATGTGCGGATAGACGCTGCGCTGGCTGATGAGCCGCAGCTTGCCCAGCCGCTCGAGCAGCGGCGCCCGGATCTGGGTCCGCTCGCGGATCAGGACGAGCGCTTCGGCATCCCGCAATCGCTCAGCCAGGGCATCGACATCCTGCACGTGATCGTTCCAGACCCGGACCTCGTGGCCCGCGAGCTTCCTGAAACAGTCGAGGGTGCGCAGCGTGTCGTGGTAGTCGTCCAGGATGGCGATCTTCATCGTCTCATTCTTAGACTAGATGCCTGCGGGTCAGGGCGGCGAGCGAGCGCTCGACGGAATCGCCGGACTGCTCGAGCGCGGCGGCGATGAGCTCCATCTCGCGGCGGCCGCGGTTCTGCGAGAGCTTCCAGCGCGTCTCGATGCGCGCCACCGGGATCTCGAAGTTGACGATGCCGTCGAGCATGCTGCTCACGTACTCGGCGGGAAGGGTGTCGAACTTCGGCAGCCATTGCGGATCGAGCGAGGCGATGAGCCGCCGCTGCGAGGCACGCTTCGCCTCTTTCTCCGCAATGACCCTGGGGATTCCATAAGCGTGCACGGCAGCGTAGTTCCAGGTCGGGACGCGCGGCTTCTGCTCGTACCAGCGCGGCGAGATGTAGGCATGCGGGCCGGAGAACACGACCAGCACGTCCTCGTCGAAGAACTCCTGCCACTGCGGGTTGTTGCGCGCCATGTGCATGTCGATCTTCAGGCCTGCGGCGCTGTCTTCCACCGTCACCGGGAGATGCGAGGCGTGCAGCGTGCCGCCGGTGCCGGTGACGAGGAGCACGAAGCTGTTCGCGCGCATGAACTCGAGCAGCTCGGCGCGGTCCTCGATGCGGTTATAGGGAGGCGAGTACATGTGGAGGAATGATTGACTTCAGTTCTGCTCCTGCAGGAGCGCGACCGCCTGCGCGCCGATGCCCTCGACGCGGCCGAGGAAGCCCAGGCCCTCGGTGGTGGTCGCCTTGATGTTGATCGCCGCGGGCGCGACGTCGAGGTCGGCGGCGATGTTGCCGATCATGCGCGGGAGGTGCGGCGCCATGCGCGGCTCCTGCGCGATGATGGTGGCGTCGATGTTGACGACGCGCAATTTGCACTCCCTGACTTTCCTCGCCGTTTCCCGCAGGATCTTGCGGCTGTCCACGCCGGCGTAGGCCGGATCGCTGTCGGGGAAGTGCTGGCCGATGTCGCCGAGGCCGGCGGCGCCGAGCAGCGCGTCGCAGATCGCGTGCAGCAGCACGTCCGCGTCGGAGTGCCCCTGCAGGCCGCGCGCGTAGGGAATCTCGACGCCACCGATGACGAGCTTGCGCCCCGGCACCAGCGCGTGGACGTCGAACCCCTGGCCGATCCTCATGCGCGCCTCGCGAGGATCGCCTCGGCGAGCGCCAGGTCGTCGGGCCAGGTGACCTTGAGGTTCTCGCGGCTGCCGGGCACGAGGCGGGGCTTGAGGCCCAGGCCCTCGATCGCCTGCGCCTCGTCGGTGACGCGCCCGCTCGCCTGGCGCAGCGCCTGCGCGAGCAGGCCGGCGCGGAACATCTGCGGCGTCTGCGCGAGCCAGAGCTGCGCGCGGTCCTCGGTCCCGGCGACGCGCTGCGCGCCCGCCTCGTCCTTCGCCGCGCGCTTCACGGTATCGGAGACCGGCAGGGCCAGCAGGCCGCCAATCTGGTCTTCTGAACATTCGGACAGGAGGTTTTGGAGATCCCTGAGAGGAAGGCAAGGGCGCGCAGCGTCATGCACCAGCACCCAGTCGTCGTGGCTCATGTCGGCCATGGCGGCGACGAGGCCGTTGAACACCGAGTCGCGGCGCGACTCCCCGCCGCAATAGAGCGGCTCCACCTTGCCCGCGAACGCGCTCCAGTCCCGTTCGGCGAAGCTGCGGTCGTCGGCGGCGAGCACGACGAACACCGCCTCCACCGGCGGCACGCAAACTGCTTTGACGGCGTGCCACAGCATCGGCTTGCCGGCGAGCATCGCGTACTGCTTGGGCGCGCCGCCGGCGAAGCGCGTGCCGCTCCCGGCCGCGGGGATCAGGGCAAAGACGGACAATGGCTAAGTTGTTGTTGATTCAAGGCAATATAATTGCATGCTTTTCCTCTAGATGCATCGAGACTCGCTTCCCGCCCGCAGGCGCTATACGCGGCTCGCCGGCTCCGCCGACGCGCTCGCGATCGCGCGCACCGCGCAGGCCGAGAAGCCGCTCGGCATCGTCACCGCCACCGCGCAGGACGCGCAGCGCCTCGTCGACGAGATCGCCTGGTTCTCGCCCGGCCTGCGCGTGTGCCTGCTGCCAGACTGGGAGACGCTGCCCTACGACCAGTTCTCGCCGCACCAGGACCTGGTCTCCGAGCGGCTCGCAACGCTCTACCGCATCCAGCGCGGCGAATTCGACGTCGCGGTGGTGCCGGCGCCGACCGCGCTCGTGCGCCTGTGCCCGCCCGCCTACATCGCGGCCCGGACGTTTAACCTTGCATCAAAAACAACATTGAATTCGGAAAGACTTCGCCAGCAGCTCGCCACGGCGGGCTACCAGCACGTGACGCAGGTGATGGCGCCGGGCGAGGTCTGCTTCCGCGGCGGCATCATCGACCTCTTCCCGACCGGCAGCCAGCTGCCCTACCGCATCGACCTCGACGACGACCTCGTCGACAGCATCAAGACCTTCGATGTCGACTCGCAGCGCACGCTCTACTCGGTGAACGACATCCGCATGCTGCCGGCGCGCGAGTTCCCGCTCGACGACGCGGGCCGCGCGCAGTTCCGCAGCCGCTGGCGCGAGATCTTCGAAGGCGACCCGTCGAAGAAGCGCCTCTACCGCGACATCTCCAACGGCGTGCCCGCCGCCGGCGTCGAGTACTACCTGCCGCTTTTCTTCGAGTCGACCGCGACGCTCTTCGACTACCTGCCGGGAGGCTGCACCGTCGGCCTGCACGGCGACCTCTCCAGCGCCATCCAGGACTTCTGGCGCGAGGCGCAGTCGCGCTACAAGATGCAGGGCGGCGATCCCGACCGCCCGCTCCTGCCGCCGGCGCAGCTCTTCGTCGCCGCCGAGGAGTTCTACCTGCGCCTGAAGGAGCATCCGCGGATCGACCTGCAGGAAAAGGATCAGGACCCCAACGAAGGCGACCTTGCCGCGGCCGCCCTTCCCGCCCTCGCCGTCGACCGCCGCGCGCAGGACCCGCTCGCCGCCTTCAAGGGCTTCCTCGCGTCCTCCGGGCTGCGCGTGCTGGTTGCCGCCGAGTCGCCGGGCCGGCGCGAGACCATGGCCACGTACTTCGCGGAGTACGGGCTGAAGCCCGCGCTTTGCCGGAGCTTCGAGGAATTCCTCAAGGATGATTCGAGATTTCAGCTCGGCATCGCTCCCATTGCGCACGGCTTCTGCGTCCCCGCGGAAGGCTGGGCGATCGTCACCGAGGCGGAGCTCTACGCCGGCGTGGTGCGCCGGCGCGCGCGCGCGGCCGAGAAGCGAAGCTCCGTGGAGGGCATGCTGCGCGACCTCTCCGAGCTCAAGGTCGGCGACCCGGTCGTGCACGAGCAGCACGGCATTGGCAGGTATCAAGGTTTATTCACCCTGGACCTCGAAGAAGGCAGTAATGAGTTTCTACTGCTCGAATACGAGGATGGCGACAAGCTGTACGTGCCGGTGGCGCAGCTCGGCGTGATCGGCCGCTACAGCGGCGCGCAGCCCGAAGAGGCGCCGCTGCACAAGCTCGGCAGCGGTCAATGGGACAAGGCGAAGGCGCGCGCCGCGAAGCAGGTGCGCGACACCGCGGCGGAGCTCCTCGCCCTGTACGCCAAGCGCGCCGCCCGTCTCGGGCATTCGTTCGCCGTGAAGCAGCACGACCTGGAGAGCTTCGCGGCGGGTTTCGGCTTCGAGGAGACGCCCGACCAGGCCTCCGCCATCGAGGCGGTGGTCACCGACATGGCCTCGGGCAAGCCGATGGACCGCCTGGTGTGCGGCGACGTCGGCTTCGGCAAGACCGAGGTGGCGCTGCGCGCCGCCTTTGTCGCCATCGCCGACCGCAAGCAGGTGGTGGTGCTCTGCCCCACCACCCTCCTCGCCGAGCAGCACCTGCAGACCTTCAGCGACCGCTTCGCCGACTGGCCGGTGAAGATCGCCGAGCTCTCGCGCTTCAGGAGCGGCAAGGAAACCCAGGAAATACTGAAAGGCATTTCCTCCGGCGACATCGACATCGTCATCGGCACGCACAAGCTCCTCGGCAGGCAGGCGCAGTTCAAGCGCCTGGGCCTGGTCATCATCGACGAGGAGCACCGCTTCGGCGTGCGCCAGAAGGAGGCGCTGAAGCGCCTGCGCGCCGAGGTCGACGTGCTCACCCTCACCGCGACGCCGATCCCGCGCACGCTGGCGATGTCGCTGGAAGGAATCCGCGACTTCTCGGTCATCGCCACCGCGCCGGAGCGGCGCCTCGCCATCAAGACCTTCGTCGCCCCCTGGTCCGAGGGCCTGGTGCGCGAGGCGGTGATGCGCGAGCTCAAGCGCGGCGGCCAGGCCTACTTCCTGCACAACGAGGTCGAGTCGATAGAGCGCATGCGCGAGAGGCTGGAGCGGCTACTGCCGGAAGCACGCATCGCCGTGGCGCACGGGCAGCTGCGCGAGCGCGACCTCGAGCGCGTGATGCGCGACTTCACCGCGCAGCGCCACAACGTGCTGCTGTGCTCGACCATCATCGAGACCGGCATCGACATTCCGACCACCAACACCATCGTCATCAACCGCGCCGAGAAGTTCGGCCTCGCCCAGCTCCACCAGCTGCGCGGCCGCGTCGGCCGCTCGCACCACCAGGCCTACGCCTACCTGCTGGTGCCGACCGAGGAATCCCTGCGCGGGCAGGCGAAGAAGCGCCTGGAGGCAATTCAGGCGATGGAAGAGCTCGGCTCGGGCTTCTACCTGGCGATGCACGACCTCGAGATCCGCGGCGCCGGCGAGATCCTCGGCGAGTCGCAGTCGGGCGAGATGCAGGAGGTCGGCTTCTCGCTCTATGCGCGCATGCTGGATAGGGCGGTACGCAAGCTGAAATCCGGCAAGGCACCGGAGCTCGAAGGCGTCGAGGACGTCTCCACCGAAGTAAATCTCCACGTGCCTTCCCTGCTCCCCGCCACCTACTGCAGCGACGTGCACGAGCGGCTCTCGCTCTACAAGCGCCTCGCGGACGCGGACAACCGCGAGACGCTGGACGAGCTGCGCGAGGAGCTGGTCGATCGCTTCGGCGAGCTGCCAGAGCCGGCGCGCGCGCTCCTCGAGTGCCACCACGTGCGCATCGCCGCGCGACCGCTCGGCGTCTCCCGCGTCGATGCCACGCACGAGGCGGTGCAGCTCACCTTCGTGAAGAACCCGCCGCTCGACGGCGCGAAAGTCATCGAGTTCATCCGCCGCAAGGGCCGCGCCGCCCGCCTCGCCGGCCCGGAGCGCCTGCGCGTCGACATGAAGCTCCCCGCCTGGCAGGAGCGCGCCCAGGCAGTGCAGGACATCCTGCAGCAGCTTGCTGCGTAAATGGGGACGTACCGACGTACCCCATTTAAATGAACCTCGTCGCCCAGGGCCCGGCGATGACGGCCGGGCATGCGGACGAGCTGGCGAAGCTCGTCGGGGTACTGCCTTACGCCATTTCCGGCAATGCTTTCCGCTTCAAGGGCGCCAAGGCCCATCCTTCTCTCGCTTCCTGGTGCGAAGAACGGCACATCGACCACGCCTTCGTGCCCGAGGGCCGGCGCTTCGCGGACCTGAAGCTGCTCGCCATGGACATGGACTCGACTCTGATCACCATCGAGTGCATCGACGAGCTGGGGGCCCTGGCGGGCAAGAAGGCCGAGGTGGCCGCGGTCACGGCGCAGGCGATGCGCGGCGAGATCGACTATCCGGAGAGCCTGCGCCGGCGGGTGGCGGCCATTGCGGGGCTGCCCGAGAGCGCCTTGCTGGAGGTCTACGAGAAGCGCCTGAACCTCACCGCGGGCGCCCAGGTGCTCCTGGCGAAATGCAAGGAGCACCGCATCCAGGTGCTGCTCGTGTCGGGCGGCTTCACGTTCTTCACCGAGCGCCTGAAGGCGCGCCTCGGCCTCGATCACACCATCTCGAACGTGCTCGAGGTGAAAGGCGGCAAGCTCACCGGCGCCCTCCTCGGCGACATCGTCGATGCCGATGCGAAGGCCGGGAAATTCCTTCAGGTGAAGAAGAAGCTGAATGCACGAAAGGAAGAAACCGTGGCCATCGGCGACGGCGCCAACGACCTGAAGATGATGGCGCAGGCGGGGCTCTCGGTCGCCTTCCGCGCCAAGCCGGTGGTGCGCGCCCAGGCGGACTGCGCGCTCAACTGGTGCGGCCTCGACGCTGCAGTTAATCTGTTCGAGTAGAGGTCAACCTGCTCGAGTAGGCAGCGCCTGCTCTAGGAGGCCGGTGATGAGCGAGCGGTAGGCGCGCCACTCGCGCGGCCGCTCGTGCACTTGGCGCACCCCCGCCGCGAGCGCCTGCTTGCGCAGCGACTCGGGCAGGTTGACGCCCAGGCCCACCACCGGAACGCCACCGCTGACGAACGCCTGCAGGGTCCTGCCGTCGGCGGCGCCGAGCGCCTGCTTGCCCAGGATGGCGAGGGCCACCGGCGCGCCGCTCAGGAGATCGCTCGCCTCGCGCAGGTCCTCGGCGTGCAGCACGATCACCTCCGGGCGCAGCGCCAGCGCGGCGCAGGCGAGGATCGTCTCCACCGGCGAGGTTTCGACGAGGATGACGGCGGGCTGGGACATGCGACGCCAGCATAGAGAGCGCGCCGCGGCGCCGCTGTCAGGGAATGTCCGGGACCTGACAAATTACCGGCGCGGCTTCCTCGGCCGCGGCGTTTTCTTCTTCAGCTCGTCGAGCGAGCGGTTGGCGCGGCGTATCGCCTCCTCGCCGATGGCGTCGAGCAGCTCCTCGTAGGTGGCGGCGGCGCCGCAGCCGGCGCAGGCGAGGACGCTGGCGAGGCCCAGGGGGCCGGGCTGCGCCGGGCTGAAGTCGGTCCCGCCGCAGCTGCGGCAACGGGCGGCGACCTCTCCGACGCTGACGATCACGTCATTTGGCGGCGACCACCATGATCTCGACGAGCGCCCTGGGGTCGGCCAGCTTGGCTTCGACGCACGCCCGGGCGGGCAGGTTCTTCGCGTCCACCCAGGCGCTCCACACCTCGTTCATCGGGGCGCGGTTGCGGATGTCGGTCACCCAGAGGGTGGCCGAGAGCACCTTCGACTTGCCCGAGCCGCACTTGGCGAGCAGGCGGTCGATCTCGTCGAGGATCTGCCTGGTCTGCCCCTTCACGTCCTGGTCGAGGTTCTTCGCCACCACGCCGGCGAGGTACACCGTTTCGCCGTGCACCACGGCGTTCGAGAGGATGGCGGTCGGGTCGTGCCGGGCAATGCTCATCGCTTGTCTCCTTTGTTTTCGATCTTGCGGTCTTCGCGCTTCGCCTGCTGCATCGCCTCGGGCTCGAGCTCTTCGGCGCTGCGGTTCAGGCGGATGAACAGGCCCCAGGCGGCGAGCAGCACCGCGGCGGCGAGGCCGATGCTCGCCACGTACGGCAGCCGCTCGGGATCCTCGTGCGCGAAGCGGAAGGTGAGGACCAGGGTCTCGATGGTCAGCGCCACCACCAGGACGACCATGAAGCGCGACAGGAAGCGGCGCACCCGGGTCGGCGCGCTCATCTGCGCCTCGCGCAGCACCTCCTCCTCGAGGATGGTCTGGCCGAGCTCGAGCGCGGCGAGCGCCACGGTGAGGACAGCGATGCTCTCCAGCACCGCGTTCAGGCGCTCGATGATGCCCGCCTCGTCGAAGAGCTGGATCCCCTCCCAGAGCTGCACCCCGGCGAGGGCGATCAGCGCGAGCGACGCGCCGACGAAGAGCGCCGCGATGACGAGGTGGCCCGCGGGAAAGAGCTTGAGCAGGACCTTCATGCGGCGAGCTCCAGCAGGATTCGGGCGAGCGCCTCGGGCACGAGGATCATGGCGTCGTGGCCGGTGGCGAGCTCGAAGAAGCGCCACGCCGGGTCGTTGCGGACCTTCGCCGCGAACTGGTCGAACGAGCCGGTCGCTGGCGACGAGCAGTAGATGAAGGCCTTCGGGATGCGCGCCAGGGCCGCTTCGTTCCGCAGGCGTACCGGCTGGCGCATGCTCGCATAGGGATGCGGCGCGTCATGGCGCCCCGACCATGCCGCATCCGCGGGATCGGTGACGCCCCAGAGCGAAGGAGGCGGCGGCGCGACGCTCCCCGTGCGCTCCCCCTCCTCGCGGAAGCGCGCGCCGCGCTCGGGCACGACGTAGTCCATCAGGCTCTTGCCGTTCTCCGGCACGAAGGCGTCGAGGTACACGAGGTGCGCGATGCGCTGCGGCACCCGGTCGGCAGCGCCGGTGGCGACCATGCCGCCGTAGCTGTGGCCGAGCAGCAGCACGTCCTCCATCTCCTCGGTCTCGAGCACGCCGACAATGTCCTTGATGTGCGTCTCGAGGTCTACCGCGGGGCCGGCGAGGTGCGCCCGCTCGCCCAGGCCGGTGAGGGTCGGGGCGAAGACCTCGTGCCCCGCGCGGCGCAGGAGCGGCGCGAGCCGCTTCCACCCCCAGCCGCCGTGCCATGCCCCGTGGACCAGGACGATATTCACGGCAGGACGATGTTCATGGCTGCAGGGCGGCCTTGTCGTAGCCGGCGACGCGCTTGTACCGGTCGGTGAGCGCCTTCAGCTCGTCGACGCTGATCACCTCGTCGATCCGGCCGAAGGGCTTGTCGCCGGTGCGCTCGTAGACCTCGCGCAGGATGGCGTCGGGCGGGTTGCGCCGGTTCTCGAGCACGATGGTCGAGGTCGGCTGCAGCCTTTGCGACTCATACGCTTTCAACGCATCCGCCACCGAGGAGTCTTTCTTCAGCAAAGAAGCGAGGCATTGCGCATCCAGGATCGCCTGCCCCGCGCCGTTCGAGCCGCGCGGCACCATGGGGTGCGCCGCGTCGCCGAGCAGTGTGACGCGCCCGAAGCTCCAGGCGGGCAGCGGGTCCTTGTCCACCATCGGGTACTCCAGCACCACCTCCGCGGCGCGGAAGAAGGCCGGCACGTCCAGCCAGTCGAAGCGCCAGCCCTCCACGTCCCTAATGAAGTCCTCGACCTTCGCGGCACGGTTCCAGTCCCAGCGCTTGTACTGCGGCGTCTCGATCTCCCACAGCCAGTTCACGAGCTGGCGGCCTTCAGGGTCGATGTTGCTGCGAATCGGGTAGTGCACGAGCTTGCCGGTCTTCAGCCATCCGGCGCGGATCATCGTGGCGCCGGTGAGGATCGGCTTCCAGCGCGTCACCCCGCGCCACATGTTGACGCCCGAGTAGCGCGGCTCGCCCTCGTCCGGGTAGAGCTGCCTGCGAATCATGGAGTGGATGCCGTCGCAGGCGATCGCCGCGCGGCCTTTCACGAATCCATGGTCCCTGAACTTCAGGGAAACGGCATGCTCGTCCTGGCTGAAACCTTCGCAGTGCCAGCCGAGGTGCAGCCGGTCCTCGCCCAGGCGCGCCTTCACCGCGTCGAGGAGCGCCACCTGCAGGTCGCCGCGGTGGATCGAGAGCTGCGGCCACTCGTAGCCCGCGCGGCGGCCGAGCGGCTCGCGGTAGATGAGCTGGCCGAAGCGATTGAAGAACGCCGCCTCGGCGGTCTCGACCGCGACGCGCTCGAGCGCCGGCACGAGGCCGAGCTCGCCCATGACCTTCGTCGCATGCGGCAGCAGGTTCACGCCCACGCCGACCGCCTTGATCTCGGGCGCCGACTCGTAGACGCGGCAGGCGATGCCCAGGCGATGCAGCTCCAGCGCGAGCGTCAGCCCGCCGATGCCGCCGCCGACGATGAGGACTTCAGCGGAGGCGGAAGGGCTCAGTCGCGACCTCGGCAGGCGTGCCGTCGATGCGCGCGCGTGCGCGGTATTCGCCGGGAGGAACGTTCTCCAGGGAAACCCGGTAACGCGCCTCCCCGCCCGGCGCAAGGCTGCGCAGCTCCATCGTGCATATGCGCTGCGATGCCACCGGCTGCCATCCGTCCCCGCTCCTTCGCTCGAGATTGCTCGCGCAAAGATTGTAGCCAATGGCCTGCGCCGAGCCGTTACGCAGGAGGAGCTCCAGCGATCTTTCCTGCGAAACCGTGGCCGAGAGCGTGACGCCCTGTGAGGCGCAGGAGGCGCAGCCGAGCGCCAGAATGAGCAGTCTTTTCATGCTCAGGCGAGGGCGGCAGCGAGCTCCGCGAAGCTCGCCACGACCAAGTCGGGCTGGTGCGGCGTCTCGCCGAACGGGCGCTTGCGCCGGTCGACGAAGGCGGTGCGCATGCCGTAGGACTTGGCGCCGATGCAGTCGAAGGCGTGGTTGGCGACGAAGAGGATGCTCGAGCGGTCCTCGCCAAGCAGCTCCGCGGCCTTGGCGTAGGTCTTCCAGTGCGGCTTGAAGGCACCGGCCTCCTGCACCGAGATGACGCGGTCGAAGCGGAAGCCGATGTGCGGCCCGGCGGCCTCGAGCATATCGCGGTCGCCGTTCGAGAGGATGGCGAGCCGGTACCCCGCGGCGCGAAGCTTCGCCAGCGCCGCGATGACGTCCGGGAACGGCTTCAGTCTCTCGATCTCGCTCACGAGCCAGCGCACCTCGTCCTGCGTGTAGGGGATGCCGCAGCGGTCCATGACGTAGGACACGGCGCGCTGCCCGATCTGCCGGTACGGCGTGTGCCCGCGCTCGCACAGCGCGTCGATCATCGAGTTCTCGAAGTGGGTGCGGCGCCACCAGGTGACGAAGCTGTCCGGCCTGCCCTCCCAGCCCTTCTTCGCCAGGAACGGCGTGACGGCGTCGGCGAGGCCCTTCTGCATGTCGACGATCGTGCCGTACTGGTCGAAGGCCAGGACCTTGATCTCGCGCTTCAGGATGGCGATGCTCTCCATGGTCTCTGTGCTTTTACAGCTCGCGGTCATGAAATGCGAAGGCGCCGACCTTATTATGCGATCAGTGGAAACGGCCTCTGGGCGCGGGCGAAGCGTCAAGGGTCCGACGCAGCTCATCCTTCCATGCGTGGCTCGCTACAAAGAGCGAGTCGGGGAGCTGCCTGACACCGTCCAACGCCCGGTAGATTTCTTCCATTTCGAGCGAGTACTTCCCGATCCCGGCAAGATACTGCAAGCGGAGGTTCCGATCGCGGTTGATCTGGGCGTCAGCCAGCCAAGGCGCGAGCTCGGCCTTCTGCCCGCTGTACCCGGCGAATAGCTGGATCGTCGAGTTGATACCGACGTCGCGAAGCGACGCCTTCACGCGTGCGTACGCGGGCCCGTTGAATCGCGCCTCCAGCGCCTCAATATCCACCCGTGTCGGCCCAGGCTGGCCGATGATCACGAAGTCATCACCACGCGTTTGTCGGACGATGTGCGTCCACAGCGATGCGTCGGGGAATACCTCGAAGAAGGTCGCGACCACGCTCTTTACCCCCGCGAGCGAATTCTCGTACAGCGGCATCCACTCGGCCATGACGCCGCCGGGATTCAGATGCGCCTTGGCGAGGGCAAGATATTCCTGCGTGTAGAGCGTTGCCGCCCCTTTGATCCACGGGTGGATCGGGTCGGAGGTAATGACATCGAATTTCTCCTTCGTGGTGAGGATGAAGTGCCGAGCGTCGTCATACACGACCTCGACCCGCGGGTCGTTGAGGATGTCGTAGTTTTCCTTCCGGAAGTGCCCCGCGACATTCGCCGGAATGAGTGGCTCGATCTCGCAGATCACGATCCGCTCGACTTCCGGGTAAAGCAGGAAGGAGCCAGCCGTGACACCGGCGCCGAATCCTACGACCAGGACCGACCTCGGCTTGCCATGCATCAGTGCGGGGAGGTGGCCGAGCAGCCGCTGAGTCCGCATGTCCCCGGGCTCCGACGATGCCTCGATCTTGCCGTTTACGTGGAATCGCCGGGGGGAGCCCGGAGTTGCGAACTGCGTCACGGCCACCGAGGCGCTCATCCCCTCACCCACGTAGAGGGCGTTCAGCTGGCGGTCGGGGCGGATGGTGGGAAGCATCCGTCCATACGCGATGAGCGGTGGCGGCACGGGACCGATGCTCATCGCCAGCAGGACGGCCACGGTCAAGGCCCCGGCGAGCGCCAGCGCGCCGGGCAGCCGGCGTACCGCCTGCTTCATCGAAACAGCCATCCCGGGCAGCAGCGCCAGCAGCGCGGCGGCGACCGCGCAGGCGATCAGGATTCGTTGCGACTGCTGCGTGCCGATGGCAGGGATAAGGACCACGCTGAAAAGCAGCGCGCCGCCGATGGCGCCTAGCGTATTGGCCGCGTACACCCGACCGACCAGGCGCCCCGGATCCTGATCCGGCGACGCGACGGCCGCCAGCGCGAACGGAAAGCTGGCTCCCCATAGAACGGTGGCGGGAAATAGCGCCCACAGGCTGCGAACGAAGTCCATCTGGAAGTCGATCCAGACGTCTTGCGCGAACATCGGATTGATCGGCCAGTAGGGGAGCGATCGCGTGAGCATGGCGGCCGTCCACGCGACGGCCACGGGAAGAAGGAACTGCGCCCACGCAAGCGCCAGACGGGGCCGCTGCATTCCGCGCGTGAGCCAAGCCCCGGCGCTACTGCCGATCCCGAGGCCGATCAGCATGACGGCGAGGATGATGGAGAAGGTGTACGTCGTGGCACCGAGCATCAGCGAGAGCAGCCTGGTCCACACCACCTCGGCCCCGAGCGCGCTCATCCCCGACAGCGCGATGGCGAGATAGACGGTCATCGCCCCTTGTGGGGCGCGGGCCTCGAGGTTCGGGGTCGGCTCGACACGGGGTGAGTGCGGCACGAGCGCCGCCAGCGCCCAGCTGGTGATCGCCACAGCCGCGTTAATCGCAGCGGCGACGAACGTGCTCGTCGCAAAATCGTACACGCGGAGCAGGTAGAAGCCGGCGAGCAGACAGCCAAACACCGCCCCGACGATATTGCTCCCATAGAAGAAACCGAGCCAGCTGACACCCTTGGGAGTGGCTCTGAACCAGCGTGCGATGGCGGGGAGAGTCGCCCCCATCATCATCGTAGGGGGAAGGAGCAACACGGCGCAGATGAAACCGCGCAGCAGAAGGCCGTCAAGGCCCGTCCCCACGTTGGCAGCATAGAGTCGGCCCGCGATCGGCACGCCGAAGAGGACGAGCACGCCGAGCACGCCGATGGCCGCTTCCAGTACGGCGTACACCCGCAGCGGATGCCACGC
>Ga0105100_10000599_pt1 | contig 21062 bp, 20 predicted proteins | sample PPLLak12cMay2015_2_FD_87033 | JGI IMG/M metagenome (GOLD analysis project Ga0105100, IMG submission 87033) | Freshwater sediment microbial communities from Prairie Pothole Lake near Jamestown, North Dakota, USA - PPLs Lake P8 Core (1) Depth... | ecosystem: Environmental > Aquatic > Freshwater >...
ACCAAAGCGCCTGAGCCCGTGCAGCACACCTTTGATACCGTGGTGCGCGCCCTGCAGGCCGCGGTAAGCGCCATGAAGCCGGGCATCACCGGGCTGGAAGTGGACCAGATTGCACGCGGCATCATCACCAGCGCCGGTTATCCGGAGTACAAACACGCCACCGGGCATCACCTGGGGCAGCTTACCCATGATGGCGCTGGCGTGTTAGGCCCGGCCTGGGAGCGCTACGGTGGCACGCCCCTCTACGCCCTGGAAGCCGGGCATGTGTATGCCGTTGAGCCGGGTGTGGCCGTGCCGGTATATGGATACATTGGCCTGGAGGAGGATGTGCTGGTCACCGCAAAGGGCGCCTTCTTCCTCAGCGACCCGCAGACGGTGCTGATGGTTAAGTAAAAGGAAATCACGATGTCTGATTTTTCTGAAATCCTACCCGCAAAAAAACAGATCGCCTTGATCGCCCATGATGCCCGCAAAGATGATCTCCTGGAATGGGTGAAATTCAACAAGGATCTGCTTGGCTACCATTCCCTGTACGGAACGGGAACCACCGGCAAGCTGGTGATCGAAAAAACCGGTCTCGAAGTGACGCGCCTGCGCTCCGGCCCATTGGGCGGGGATATGCAGATGGGCGCCAAGATCGCCCAGGGCGAGATCGACCTGTTGATCTTCTTCTGGGATCCGCTGGAGCCGCAGCCGCACGATCCGGACGTGAAAGCTCTGCTGCGCCTGGCGGTGCTGTTTAATATCCCCACCGCCTGCAACCGCGCCACCGCTGATTTTTTGATTTCCTCCCCATTGATGGTGATGCCTTATGAGCGCAACCTGCCCGATTTTGACAAGGTAGCTGAGGACCTGTTCGAAGACGAGGATGATTAATGTGTGAATTCTGCACCGAACACGGCGAAGGTAAAGCCTGGTACCTGGCGCTGAAGAATTATTCCCAGGACCTGCTCAGCCAGGACGGCCGGCGCGAGCACATCCGCGCCTTCTTCACCGATTTCGAGGCGCGCACCGCCCGTTCCCTGCCCATGCTGGACGCCGTGCAAGCCATGCCATTTGTGCCGGAGATCGTCACCCGTCGCGTGGTTGCCAACCAGAAGAAGACCCACTTTGGGCAGGTGGTGCCGCTGCAAGACGTGGACCTGATCCTGGACCAGATGAGCAGCGCCGTGTGCATGCCGTGTGTATGCCGCAGCATGACCACCGGCTCGCGCCAGATGCGCTACTGCTATGGGCTGAACCTGGACCCAGACGCCATCCTGGGCGACCTGCCCGATTACGGCGAGCACCTGGAATACCTGAGCGTGGAGGAGGCGCGCGCCGCCATCCACAAGCTGGATAAAGAAGGCCTGGTGCACTCGGTGTGGACCTTCGACACGCCCTTTATCGGCGGGCTATGCAACTGCGACCAAGACTGCATGGCTTACCGCATGCAGATTGGCGCAGGCATCACCCAGACCTTCTTCCCGGCGGAGTACACGGCGCTGATCGACTGGGAGGCCTGTTCGGGCTGCAAGCTGTGCCGCTCGGCCTGCCCATTCGGGGCGGTGCGCTACTCCGCCAGCGACGACCGCTGCCTGGTGGACCCCAACCTGTGCTACGGCTGCGGGGTGTGCATGACGACCTGCAAACGCGACGCCATCCAGCTCGTGCCGCGCCAGCGCCTGATCGAATGGCGCCGGCGGCAGCCGAATCCAGGTGCCCACCATGTGCATGTGAGCGCCTGCACTGACCCGCTGGACTGCCTGGCGTGCCTGAAGGCCTGCCCAGCGCAGGTGTTCGTGGTCGCCCCGCAGAAAGGCCGCACCACAGGCGTGCGCGCCGCGGATTGGCGCGTGCATGCCGTGCTAGAATCACGCTGTACCGGCTGCAATGCCTGTGTGGAGGCCTGCCCGCAGGGCGTGATCGAAGTACATTAACCCTGACCGCCCCGCCAACCACCCCCAACCGTCGAGCTCATGGCGTATGTTACAATCCTGGCGTGAAAATCAACCCGCATAGATCCTGGATCAGCCACCTGCTGGCCTTTTTGCTGTTATTGGGGCTCAGCTTCGGGATTGCTGCCCCATTCCTGCGCCTGTACTGGGACGATTGGCCGATCGTGGCGGCGGCGCGCCTGCAGGGCGTGCAGGCCTTCTGGGAATTCTACCGCTACGAGCGCCCGCTCTCAGCCTGGAGCTACACCCTCACCATCCCCGTGCTGGGCACCCACCCCCTGACCTGGCATATCTTCAGCCTGCTCCTGCGCTGGCTGGCTGTGGTGGGTTTCTGGTACGTGCTGCAGTTGATCTGGCCGGGCCGCCGCCGGGAAGCTACCTGGGCGGCGCTTTTATTCGCCATCTACCCCATCTTCACCCAACAAGCGGTAGCGATCACCTTCAACCAGCAGTGGCAGATCTATGTGCTGTATTTCCTATCGGTAGGCGCCATGCTGCTGGCCTTGCGCAGACCGCGCTGGTTCTGGCCGCTCACTTTACTCAGCCTGGCGAGCATGCTGCTGCACATGGTGACCATGGAGTACCTGTGGTCGCTGGAGCTGCTGCGCCCGGTTTTTTTGTGGCTGGCAGTCCCCGGCAGCGCGCCCGCCCTGCTGCGCCACAGCCTGGGCAAAGTCGTCAAGGCCTGGGCGCCTTATCTGCTGGGGCTGGGCGGGGTGTTTGCCTGGTGGTTTAACTTCCAGCGCAACCTGCCCGAATCGCATACCGCCGAGCTGATCATCAACTCCGAGAGCGCCACAGCAGGCCTGGGGCCGCTGGCGCTGATCTTACAACTGGCGCAAGCCATGCTGCAGGACCTGATCCACAATCTGCTGGGCGCCTGGTACCAGACCATCACGCCGGAGAGCCTGGCGCTGTCGGACCGCTCCGTTTTGCTCTCCCTGGCGATTGGTTTCGTCACTGCAGCGGGGGTATTTTTCTTCCTGCGCTGGAGCTATGGGCAATCCTCACCTGCCAACCCGGAAATGGCCCCCGCAGCGCGTTCAGATTGGTGGAAGCCAGCCGCCGTATTGGGTCTGATCTGGACGGTGTTGGGGCCGCTGCCGGTATGGCTTATCGATCGCCAGTCCTTGTTGGGCTTGCAGAGCGGCCGCTTCGCCCTGGCAGCCCTGCCGGGGATGTCGCTGCTGATCATCGCCCTCCTGGAAGCCTTCACGCCGCGCCGCCTGGCCAAAATCCTGCTCGTGGCCGCCCTGGTCGGCGCATCCACCGGCTATCACCTGCGCGTGGCCGTCTCTTATTACCGCTCCTCGCTGAGCCAGAACAGCTTCTTCTGGCAGCTTTACTGGCGCGCCCCCGGCCTGCAGCCAGGCACCGCCCTGCTCTCGGCCGACGAACTGTTCCTATATATGGGGCGGCGTCCCACCAGCATCGCTCTTAACCTGCTTTACCCGCAGCCGTTTGGTACAACCCAGGCCGGCTACTGGTTCCTTGAGCTGTATCACGATGTCGGACCCCTGCAAGTACCCAGGCTGGCGCGCGAGAAACCATTCAACGATTCCTTCCGCACCTTTGAATTCAACGGCTCCAGCCTGAACAGCCTGGTGATGTACTTCAAACCCGGCGGCGGGCGCTGCCTATGGGTGCTCTCACCCGACGATAGCGGACTGCTCGAGCTGCCGGAAATCACCCGCCAGGCGCTGCCGGTGGCCAATTTGAGCCGTATCCTGCCCCAGCCAGCCGGTCCCGGCGGCCCGCCGGTGGAATTATTCGGCGCGGAGCCGGAGCATAGCTGGTGCTATGTTTACCAGAAAGCCGAGCTGGCGCGCCAGCAGGGCCTGTGGGGGGAGGTCATCGAGCTGGGTGAACAGGCTGCCCAAAAAGGTCTCTCCCCGGGCAACCCGTATGAAAAGCTGCCGTTCATTGAAGCCCAGGCGCGCAGCGCAAGCTGGCAGGCAGCTGTGGCGCAAACCACGACCGCCTGGGAAGCCAACCCGGACCTGGCGCCGCGCCTGTGCCTGGCATGGGAGAAATTCCTGGAAGGCGCTACGCTGGGGAGCGAAGACCGCCAGGCTGTGAACGGGCTGTTAGAGAGCATGGCCTGCCCGCAGGGCACGATCGAAGGTTACTGAGCCATCCGAGTTTGAGACTTTTAGTTGCTGACCGACAAATCACTGGTCGGGTGATCTTGCAGCAAGTGATATCCAAAACCCAGCCCCAGCAACAGAAAGGACGACACTCCAACCCAACCAAGCATGCTGATGTCAACGGTTAACTGTCCCCACAGTGTAACCACAAAGCCGATCAGATTCCCGACCCCAAGGCCGATCACAATCGCCCGCAGAGATTGCGATCCGGGGTCGTTTTTAGCGAGCCATAGGATCAGACCCAGCATGAAGAAAACCACACCCAACATGCGGGCGATGTAAATCCCACCCGAATCCAGAGTAATCCCATATAACCCCCACATCTGAGCCGGCAACAGCAGAAACCCGGCCCCCCAGACCAATGAGAACACAGCCATGACCAGAATCAAGGGTTTGAGTTTCATCATTTCACTCCCCCGATATGTCGTCGTTTTGTGCAGGCAGGACAACGTCCTGGCAAAGCGTTGCGCAGGACGTTGTCCCCGCCCACCGATCTTGTTCAATCAATCACTGCCATGGATCAACAAGACCCCTTCTGCCAGAGTGCCTGCTACGGGCTGCTGACCACCACATAAGTAGGCGAAGTTTGCCAATACCGTGGGTGGCAGGTAACTCAGCGTGCCTTTGCTGAACATACCTTTAAGATCCGGCCCATAGCCCTGTAACCGGGCAATACCCTTCGGTCCATCTTCCGTGATCTGGACCGTCCATTTGCCCGCCCAGTAACCATCCTTATCCGTGGGATAGATCTCCAGGCTACCAAAATAGGTGCCCAGACCTAAAATAGGGTCAAAGATATTAGCATTGCCCACGATCTGACCTGTCCCCTCAAAATACTGAAGGGCTTCGCCCTCGGAAATGATCACAGACTGCAGGATCCTGCCCCGCAGATGTACGATCCCATCATCACTCACCCAGGTCTTTCCTTCCTGGTATGAGCAGGCAATGTTGTAGTTTTTGAATGGGATACGCTCTGCGCCTGCAACCGCCGGCTGAACTGCCAGGGATACGGCAAACAGGCTGAAGACAACCACCAGCATGATGATCACGCCTAAACGAAAGATATTCTTGTTCATTTTTGCCTCCTGAGAAAAAACATATCCGAACTGATGGTTAGACCTTTGAGCTAACCATTGCGCAAAAGCCTTGTGTGCGCCATTTTCACTCCCTGTGATTAGGAACTCCTTTCCCTGGTCTGGTTGTTTCCTGGAATTGCTGGCATTTTTTGCTGATCAGTTCCACCGGTGGTCTTTTGATCCGGTAAATCCAGGCTCCAACCGGCTTTAACCGACCGGGTAACCGATGAAATCGACTGGGTTGGGAACATGTGCGCCTCCCGTCTCCTGATCAACAAAATCCCCAAAAAACCGCTCAGCACCAGCCCTACATCTTCATAAATCCCGATGGTGATCCACAAGAATCCAGACAAGGAGTAGCAGAAAGGTATCACCAGCAAGGCTTTTGGCAACTTCCGGTTAGTCAACAAGAACAACCCAAAGGTAAAGATGATTAATGGGCAAGGGGTCAGACCAAAGGGTGGCGTGCGCGGATAGATATGCCCAACCAGCATGCCCACCAGGGGATAACCCACCAGTGCATACAGGAGCATGGCAATCCCAACCCAGGTGTATGGTCTGGAATAGGTGCCAAACGATATCGTGGCATGTAGCAGGTGGGGCAGAAAAAGCAAGCCCTGGATCACAAACATCACACAGAACAGGTATGCAGGCGTAAAACCCTGCAATGCACTGGGAAGCCAGAACATCAAACCCACCCACAACCAGAAAAATGCCAGAATGGCAGCGATCCATCGGGACGCGGCCCTGATGGGGCGGAATGCGAGCAAGACGGCGATCATTCCGAGCACATAGGCGATGATTTGCATCGGCCAGACCTGTTGATTATAGGTTGCGAAAACTGCCAGCAATTGGTCTCCAGTAATCAAATTCAGGTTCCTTTATGATCAAAGAAAATAATCATCCTTCGTTTAATGAGCGGTGGATTCAAGACAGTGAACAAGACTTGAAGTAAATTCGGGTCAAAAACTAACCTAACAATACAATAAATGCGTATCCAAAACGTGGAGAAGAGATTTATCATGGAGGTCATGTATAATGAATTTAAGTATCCTCTCTTCGTTACAATTTACGGGGAGGTCTCTTGTGGCGAAGCTCTTGATCGCGTTGCTTGGACCCTTCAAGGTGGAGGTAGATGGGGGGCCTCTGACTGGCTTTCGTTCAGCCAAAGTGCGTGCTTTGCTGGCGTATTTAGCCGTCGAATCCGCCCGCCCCTGGTCGCGAGGCAGCCTGGCTGATCTTTTATGGCCTGATTTTCGTGAAGACCATGCTCAGAGCAACCTGCGCAATGCAATTGCCAACCTCCGCCACCTGATCGGCGACCAGAGCGCCAAAACACCCCTGTTGTTGATCTCTCAAAATACTCTGCAATATAATCCCCAAGGCTCAGCCTGGCTGGATGTGGCTGATTTTTGCGCCTTGCTGACGGCGTCCAACCCGGGTGGTCCTCTCACTTCCCAGGGAGCTGAATACCTGGAAAATGCCCTACAGCTCTACCGTGGAGAATTTTTGGAGGGCTTCGCAATAGATAGCGCACCTTTTGAAGAGTGGATTATCTTAAAATCAGAACACTTCCGCCTCCAGGTACTGGAAGCGCACCGCCGGTTGGTGGAACGCTACCGCCATACGGGCGACGTGGAGCGGGTGCTGCAGCATGCCCGCCACTGGGTTACCCTGGAACCCTGGGATGAGACTGCCCACCGGCACATCATGTGGGCATACCTGCACAAAGGCCAGCGTAATGCCGCCCTGGGGCAATATGAAACCTGCCGTACCCGACTGTTGCAAGACCTGGCGATAGAGCCAGAACCCGCCACGACCGAGCTATACGAACAGATCCGCAGTGGTCAGAGCGATGCCTTGGCCTTGAAAGCTGAGCAAATTACCATCACCCAGCCCAGCCAGATGCCGCCCTTCCTGAGCAGTCGACGCCCAGTTGAGCGTGAAGCGCCTCTGTTCGTCGCCCGGAGAACAGAACTTCAGCGCCTTAACGCCGAGCTGACTGCTACCCTGCACGGCGCCGGGCGCATGTTATTGGTCACTGGCGATCCCGGCAGTGGGAAAACGTCTCTGCTGGCAGAGTTTGGCCGTCAGGCCTTACTTCAGAACCCCCAGTTGGTGGTCGTTTGGGGCAATTGCAATGCATATACCGGCGAAGCAGATCCCTATTTCCCGTTCCGCGTGATTCTGCAAACCCTGGCAGGGGATCTTGAAGCGCGGGTTCTGGGAGGGGCAATGGCGCCTGAACATGCTGTGCGCCTGTGGCGCTTACTCCCAAAAGTCATCCAGAGGCTTCTGGAAGATGGGCCCGACCTCATTGACCGGTTCATTCCGGCTCGTGAGTTGCTTGCGACCACACAGGCTATACCTGGTGTCCAACCCGAGCTCCAGAATCGGGTGCGCAATCTACTCAGCCAGATGTCACCACCGCCCTCTCCAGCACAACTGAACCAGGCGGCCTTGTTCAGCCAGTACACCAAAGTCCTGAGCAGTTTATCGCTGGAGAATCCATTGGTGCTGATCCTGGATGACTTACAGTGGATCGACATTGAATCAGTAAACCTGTTCTTTCACCTGGCACGCAGACTTTCAAACAGCCATATCTTATTGCTCGGTGCATACCGCCCGCAAGAGGTTGCTATGGGCCGGCGCGGTGAGCGCCATCCACTGGCGGGGGTGATCCACGAATTACAGACCAGCCTGGGTGATCTCCATCTGGACCTGGAGCAAAGTGAGGACGACAATTTTATTGACGCGCTACTGGACAGTGAGCCAAATCAGTTCAGCAGCAATTTTCGCCAGATGTTATTGCGCCAGACGGGTGGAAATCCCTTATTCACCATCGAGCTGCTGCGCGGCATGCAACAGAAAGGAGAGATTTATCGCAATCCACAAGGCCGCTGGGTAGAAGGCACCCATTTAAACTGGGATGCGCTACCCGTGCGGGTAGAAGCGGTGCTTGAGGAACGTATCAGTCAACTGCCAGTGGACCACCAGGAATTGCTTAGCATTGCCAGTGTCGAAGGGGAGCAGTTCAGCGCTGAAATCCTGGCACGCCTGGCAAGGAAAGATGTGAGCGAAACGATCCGCATCTTGAGCCAGGAAATCAGCAAACGCTATCACCTGGTGATTGCGCAAAGCCGCAAACAAATCCAGTCTCAAACCCTTTCCCACTATCGCTTCCGCCATATCCTGTACCAAAAATATCTCTACCAGCACCTGGATGCAGTTGAAAGAGCACGCTTGCATGAACAGATCGGCTTGCACCTGGAAAAAATCCACACACAAGACACGGGGCAAAACTCCCAGGTCACCCTCCAGTTAGCACGCCATTTTGAGCTGGCAGGGATGGCAGGCAAGGCAGTGCCCCATTACGCCCTGGCGGGCAAACACGCCATGCAATTAAGTGCCAACCGGGAGGCGATTACCCATTTTGAGCACGCCATAAACCTACTTGATTCATTGCCAGAGACTGAAACCTGGGATCAGCAGCGCTTGAACCTGCACCTGAGCCTGGGACCACCTCTGATCGCGCTACAAGGTTGGGCAGCGCCAGAACTGGAAATGAATTACCGCCGGGCAGAACAACTCTGCCAGAAAATGGCGGATGACGCCCGCCTGATTCCAGCCTTGTGGTTTTTATCCATTTACCGGTTAGGACGCTCTGAGCATGAGCTGGTCAACCCCCTGCTTTCTCGCCTGGTTAAGCTGGCAGAGAAAATCCAGGAACCAGTTTTATTGTCGCTGATCAGCTTACACATTGTGCCCCTGTATCAGGGTAAGCTGGCGCAAGCACGGGGCATTTTAACCCGGACCAGCGAGTCGCGCGACCTGGAGCTGCAGCGTTCCGCGGCGTTACAATATGGTATGTCACCCACTGTGGTGGCACTGGCTTACCTGGGAAACTGCTTATGGCTGATGGGATACCCCGAACAGGCTGAGCAATCCGCTCAAGAAGCAATGGCGATGGCTGAACAGTTGCAGGTACCCATGACCACCTGTTACGCTCTCAGTCGCAAATGTTGGCAACAACTGATCACCGGTGAGTTAGAAGCCGCCCACAACTCGGCGGAGGAACTATTACAGGTCTCGTGCAAGTATGAGCTGCGCAACTTTGAGCTGGCCGCGCAGTTCTTCTTACGCTTTATCCATAGCCAGCAAGCTGAAGCGGTTGCGGCTGATCTGGAGGCCATGCACCAGGCAATGGAAGAATACCGGCGCCTGGGAACCATGCTCAATCGCACCACGTTTCTGAATTTATTTGCCCTCGCCTGCGCCACAAACGGAGATATCGAGCGCGGCCTGGAGAGTGTCGATGAAGCCATTAGCCTGGCACAACGCACCACAGAGCTTTGGTTTGCAGCAGAATCCTACCGCATAAAAGGTGAACTGCTCCGGTTACAGGCTCAAGATCCTCATGCACCGGTAGCTTTGCTTAAACAGGCGGAGAGCTGCTATGAAACCGCCCGTCAGATCGCCCGGCAACAGGGTGCCCGGCAGCTAGAACTGCGCGCGGTGATTAACCTTTGCCAGCTCTGGCACGATCAGGGTAAAAGCCAGTCCGGTATCACACATCTGGAGAAAATTCTAAGCCAGTTCAGCGAGGGTCTGCATACGCCTGATCTGCGCACGGGGTACGAGCTGCTGGAGAGACTTACAGACTAGTACTCATATTAAAAATGTTGGCTGAATGTTTTGTGCCAGGCGCAGTCGAAGATCAGGTTGCTCTGGTTGCATAGAGCGCGCCGTAAGGGATCATTTTGCGCTACGTCAAAGAGCGCCCAGGGCGGGGCATTCTGGCGCTGGCAAGCTTAATCATCTTAGTTATATACTCCAGATTGCTTCAGTCGCGCAGAGTGCTCCCTCGCAATGATATCCACGGTTTTTATGCTACAATCAGGCGCATACAACCACCTGAGAGGCAACCCCGGCCATGAAGAGCACCATCCAACCCGTCAAAGGCACACGCGATTTCTACCCCGAAGATATGGCGCTGCGCACCTACCTGTACAACGCGGCGCGCAAAGTCTCAGAATCCTTCGGCTACCAGGAGTACGACGCCCCCTTCCTGGAGACCATCGACCTGTACGCCGCCAAGTCCGGCGAGGAGCTGGTCAAGGAGCAGGCTTTCGTGTTCCCCGACCGCTCCGGTGACCTGATCACCCTGCGCCCCGAGCTGACCCCCTCGCTGGCGCGCATGATCGCCCAGCGGCAGAGACAACTGGCTTACCCGCAGCGCTGGTGGTCGTGGGGGCCGTTCTGGCGCTACGAGCGCCCGCAGAAGGGGCGCACGCGCGAGTTCTTCCAGTGGAATATCGACCTGCTGGGGGTCGATTCGCCCGAAGCCGACGCTGAGTTGGCTGCGGTTGCGGCCCGCTTTTTACGCGAAGTCGGACTGGCACCCGACCAGGTGCGGCTGTTGGCGAACAACCGCCGACTGATGGACAGCGAATTCACCCGCCTGGACATCCCGGTGGAGATACGCCCGGCAGTGCTGCGCCTGATCGACCGACGTGACAAGCTCTCCCCTGGCGAGTGGGCTGCTTACGCGGCGGAGATCGGCCTGAACGCAGCCCAGTTCGCCGGTTTACAGGCCATCCTGGCGGACAGCGAGCTGTATCGCAAATCCGACGAGCTGCAGCGCTTTTTCACGGCTGTGGAGGCCCTGGGCGTGAGCGATTACGTCCAGTTCGCCCCGCATATCATCCGCGGCCTGGACTATTACACCGGCACGGTCTTCGAGTGCTGGGACAACAACGGCGAGTTCCGCGCCATCCTGGGCGGGGGGCGCTACGACAACTTGGTGGGCGCGGTGGGCGGCGACCCGCTGCCCGGGGTGGGCTTCGCAATGGGTGACGTGGTGATGGGCCTGGTGTTGAAGAAATACGACTGCCTGCCTGCCGATCTGGCCGCGCCAACAGCAGAAGTGCTGGTGACGGTGTTCGACGAGAGTGGGCTGAGCGACGCCTACCGCACCGGAGCCATGCTGCGCCAGGGCGGATTGAACGTGGCGGTGTACCCCGAGCCCGCCAAACTGGGCAAGCAATTAAAGTACGCCGACCGCATAGGCATGCGCCTGGCAGTGGTGCTGGGCCCTGACGAGCGCGCCGCCGGCCTTCTGGCGATCAAGGACCTGAAATCCGGGGCGCAGGTGAACGTGCCCGAGGCGGAAGCGCTGGAATTTCTCCGCGACCAGTTAGCGGTACGCGACTGAGGAGCTTTTTAATGAAACCCAAAATCAGTCTGATCACGCTGGGTGTGACTGATCTGGTACGCAGCCTGAAGTTTTACCACGACGGGCTGGGCTTTCCAACGCTCAATTATACTGAAGGCGAGGACGTGGTCTTTTTTGCGATGGAAGGCACCTGGCTGGCTTTGTATCCGAGAGATAAATTAGCCGAGGATGCCCTGGTTACATCAGAAGGCTCCGGTTTTACCGGCATTACCCTGGCCCACAACGTGGGCTCTGAAGCTGAAGTTGACCAGGTATTTGCCCTGGCGCTGGAGGCGGGCGCGAAAGCAGTGAAACAGCCTGTGAAAGTATTCTGGGGCGGCTACTCGGGCTACTTCGCCGACCCGGATGGCTACCTGTGGGAAGTGGCTTTCAATCCATTCACGGATCTGACCTGAGCCGGGCAGCCCTGGTCGGCGATTCCGGATCATCGGAACATACAAGGATGGGTGGCATATGATTGAATTGATGAAAATGGAGGCTTTTCTGCACGCCGCCGAAAACCTGAGCTTTTCGGAAGCAGCCCGCCAGATGCATCTCAGCCAGCCTACCATCAGCCATCACATCAAGGGCCTGGAGCGCGAGCTGGGGGTCGAACTATTCGATCGCTCCAGCGCAGCTTTGCGCCTGACCGAGGCTGGGCGCATGCTGCTGCCCTGGGCGCATAAGCTGATCCGCCAATCGATCGAAATGCAGGAGATGATGGCCTCCTTCCAGGACAAAATTGTGGGGCATTTACGCATTGCCTGCAGCACCACCTCCGGAAAGTATATCCTGCCCCAGATGGCTGCTCGCTTTCACCTGCGTTACCCTTGGGTGCGGGTCACCATCCTGACCTGCACCGCCGAGCATGTCGTGCCGCGCCTGCTGGAAGAACAGGCCAATATTGGTGTGCTCAGTCGTGAAGCCGTTGAAGAGGATCTGGATTCGCAGGTGTTTTTCACCGATCGAATTGAGTTGATTGTCCCCTATTCACACCCCTGGGCGAAGCAGGAGGCTATCGAACCCTCCGATTTAATTGGCGCCCCTTTGATCCTGCGCGAGCCAACCTCCGGAACCCGGAAAGTGCTGCTCAACGAGCTGAGCAAGCACGATTTGCGTATCGACAACCTGGATATCTTTATGGAGGTGGGCAACGCCGAAGCCATTGTTGAAACCGTGGCAGCCGGATATGGAATCTCGTTTGTCTCGCGCCTCTCCGCCCAGTACGCCCTGGCACAGAAGAAAATCGTCCAGGTGCCGGTTTTGGGATTGGATCTGCAGCGACAGATCTATATGGTACGGCGGACGATTGAGCTTCCCAACCGGGCGCAGGAGACATTCTGGGGCTTCATTCACGATCCGTTCAACGCCGATCTGCTGCACCGGCCCGAAGAATAAAGCATTGTTTTCAGGCGTAAACCCAAAAAGAGATATTGCGGCTTTGACCACCGCAATATCTCTTTTTTTCCTGTCCCCTCTTCGCCCTAGAAGGTAAAGGTCATTCCTGCGCCTTCGGCTGCCATCAGGAACGGCGGGGCTTTCTCAATAATAATGCGCGGATCGCGCATATCCTCAGGAGTAACCCCCTTGTTCTCCAAAGCCAGCTCGCACAGCACCACCCGTGCGCCCAGATCGAGCATATCATTGAACAACTTCAGCGGGTTGGGCAGACCTTTGGGTTGGCCAAGCTTCTCCAGCTCGTCTTTGAGCACCCATTTGGTGCCCGCCGGGCAGAAGAAGACATGCACCTCATAATCCACCGCCAGGGCGGAGGTGGCAAAGATCAAGGTGGGCATGATATTCTTGGCTTCATCGCCATTGCATACTACGACCATTTTTTCTAACATCTCTTTATTCCTTTCTGTTTTTAATCGTATGATCTGAGTTTGTTAATCGGCCGGAGCGTACGATTCGACAACCTCAGTGGTCTTATGTTTCATGGCCTCAATCGACAGTGCGAGGGGGCGGTAGATCAGGTGCGTCCATTTCCCGATCCCCACTTCGGTATCCAGCATAGCCACCATCACCATAACATGGATGGTGTAGATGATGTAGGTCGGCCAGGGCAGGCTCATATAGCGGAAAATATGCACCAGGATGCCCGTGATGGCGCCAGCCAACAAGAAGCTGGGGAAAAGCCAGTCGCTGGGGTGCGAGAAGCGATGGATCTCTTCTTTCTTAATAATTCGGCTGTAGATGATCTCCACAGAGGTATAGATCAGGATGATTGTGGCGTAATAACCGAGCCAGCGCTGCGGGTGATAAACCGGATACAGCTCGTCGGTCTGGAACCACCACAGAAAGGGCACGATCAGGATCAGCATGAGCCCGTAACCCGTCATCAGCAGCAGATGCTTCAACCAGCGATGGTATTCCACTTTGCGAGTTTCCCGGTCGCATTTATCCCACCACTGGCGCTGTGAGAAGAAATGCACCGTAAATTCCTTGATGCCTTCAACATACGCGCCCAGCGGGATTTTCAGCGGGTTGGCGTCCGGTCCCATGGTCAGGCGCATCATGGTTAGAGAATTGCGCACCAGGTGGTAGCCGAGAACGACAAAGTGCAGCAGCACGATCACCCACACCCACAGCACTGGCGCGAAATCGTTGAGCACCACCTGCTGGGTATTGATTTTGCTGCCACCGGTGATCAGGTGGTAAGCGATCAGCAAAATCAGCGGCAGCAAGGAGGTGCGGAAAATCGCCATGGCCACTTTCTTTTCGGAGGTGTACAGCTTCTTGGCCTGCCCCGAGCCGTCGTACTGGGCAATCAACCAGCGCCGGCTGGCCATCATCGTCTCGGCGGGCTCTGCCCCGTGCGGGCAGGTGGTTGAGCATTCACCGCAGAAGTAGCACATCCAGGGGTCCAGGCTGCCCTTGAGCTGCTCGCGCAGGCCCATCTGCACCTGGCGGATGGTGCGCCGAGGGAAGGGATGCTCGCTGGTCGTCAGAGGACAGATGGCGGTGCAGTTGCCGCAGTTGATGCAGGCTTCCGGGTTGATCGCCCCATAGTGCTTGAGTTCTTCCATTAATGAAGAGTCAACACGGGTGCTCATTCTGGGCTTCCCTCCACGCGCTCGTATAACGGATAGTCGCCGCACATGCCACTTTCGCGCACCAGACCATATTTCTTGAACGAGGTGACATACCACAGCACCTCATGGGTAGGCATGCCAATTTCGGCGGAGATTTCCGGGACGGTCTTGGGGCGCTCGCGCACGGATTTGCAGACCGCCTGCTGGATGCGCTTTTGCTCTTTCAAAAGCGCCTGTGTCTTTTCAACCGTTGGTTTATGTTCCTCGCGCAAGCGCTTGAGCATCTCCGTGCGCTTGCGGGCTTCTTCTTTTGCATCCATGATCACACCTCCACCGGAGCCAGAATATCCATGGCAATGGCGTCCACCATCGCTTCGTATTGCGCCAGGCTCCAGCCCTGAATATCAATGGCCCGGTTCGGGCAGGCGCTCACGCAAGCGCCACAACCCGAGCAGTTGGCCGCGGTGACCACTGCTCGGCGAACCTCGTGCCCATTCTCCTGGAAGACCTGGATGGCGATGGCGCCATCGTACTCACACACCTGGACACACTCACCACTGCCGGTGCATTTTGTCTCATCCACTGCGGCGACGTACGGCGGCAGCTCGACAAAGCCGCGTCCCAACAGGGCGGTGACTTTGGCAGCCGCGGCGGAAGCAGCCGTTACCGCTTCCTGGACGTTCATCGGACCCTGGGCTGTGCCCGCCAGGATAACGCCATTGACGGCGGTCTCCACCGGGCGCAGCTTGGGATGCACTTCCAGCAAGAAGCGATCGTTGCCACGCGACACTTTGAGCATCTGCACCAGGTCATCAATCTGGCGCGGCATCATACCCACTGCCAGCACCACCAGGTCAGCCGGGATTTCCAGCTCTTCGCCGTAGGTCAGCGAATCCTTTACCTGCACCAGCACCGGATGGGTATCACCTTCTGGGGCTGCCTGCACTTCGGGCAGCTCATCGCCGTGGTAGCGCAGGAAGCGGGTCTGGTTTTGCATGGCCTTCAGATAGTAATCTTCCTGCCCGCGCCCATAAGTGCGGATATCCTGGTACAGGTTGAAGATCTTTAACGCCGGGAAACGGTGATGCAGCTCATTCGCCATGTGCAAATTGGCCGTACAGCACACCCGCGAGCAGTAATCATTGACTCGTCCATCTGCTTGCGGCTCGGAGACGCCTTCGTGCTGGCGGCTGCCCACACACTGGATCATGACTACATCGCGCACCGGATGACCATTCCAGGTGAGCTGCTGATCATCTTTGTGCAATGCCAGGTGGCGGATCAACTGCGGTAGGGTGACCACTTCGGGGATCCCGCCATAGCCATATTCACCTGTGCGCGGCTGGTAAGGATCAAAACCAGTCGCCATCACAATCGCCCCTGCGGCAAGCTCGATCGTTTGCGGTCGATCAAACGGTAACACCGTATGCCCGTTAAGGGAAATGGGAGCGCCGTCATAGTTTTCCCAATCCACCGCCGGCTCAGCCGGGTAGCATCCCGGATAGGTGCGGTAAATCACCTTGCGCTGCACCAGTCCATAGTTAAATTCATCCGGGACTTCCTGGCTGCAGGCTGCCACCAGCGCCTCAGCCTGGGCAGGATCCACGCCGCGTGAATGCTGGGTGACGGTGATGTGGAAATTACCCACATAGCCCGATATGGCGCTGACTTCAGCATAGGGCAGGACGGTTATGGACGCATGGGAGGTTACTTTAGCGATCAGCTCCTGTAATAATGGCAGGGCTGGCTCGTCGGTGGGGAAGAGGGTCTCCAACTGCGCCATGCGCCCGCCCAGGAAGGGGGATTTCTCGACCAGGGTAACCTGCAGTCCCTGGCGGGCAATCTCCAGGGCAGCTTTCAAGCCTGCCACTCCGCCCCCGATCACCAGGGCATGTTTTTCGGCTCCCAGACGAATAGTCTGCAGGGGTTTTAGCAGACGCGCCTTACCCACTCCGGCTGCCATGAGGTGGATGGCCTTTTCGGTCGCCCCGGCAGGATCCTCGTGGTGCACCCAGGAGTCCTGCTCGCGCAGGCCCATGTGCAGGTACAGGTAGGGATTCAGCCCGGCGCGCATCACCGTGCCGCGGAAGGTCTGCTCGTGCAGCGATGGCGCACAGGCGCCAATCACCACCCGATTGAGCCCCAGCTCACGGATATCCTGCTCGATCATGGACTGCCCGGCATCAGAGCACATGGACATGTTGGTGCGCGAGACAACCACATTTTCCTGCCTGGCCAGGGCTTTAGCAACCTTCTCGCATTGCACTACCTTGCTGATATTGCCGCCGCAGTAGCAGGTGTACACCCCAATGCGTGGAGTTTCGTCGGAAGGCTGCGATGGATTGCCGGCAGCCTGTTCTTCAGGTTGAGTTGGATTGGTCTCAGGCATATGCCACCTCCTTGACTGCGGTTTTTTCGGCCACAGCTTTTCCGTTTTTGTGCTCCCGGATATATGCCGAGGCGGAAACCGCGGCTGCGCCGGCGGTGACGATGCTATCGACGATATCCATCGGCTGCATGGCAGTTCCCGTGACAAAAATACCTTCCCGATCCGTCAGGCACGGTTCGCTGTTGATCGAAGGCACATGCACAAATTGATCCTTGCCCAGCGACACCCGGTACATCTGGCGCGGGTCATAAGCGGGCACCATCCCCAGAGAGAGCACGACCAGATCATGCGTGCGCTCCACAACCTCACCGGTCTCGGTCACCTCGACTCTCACAACCGGGTTCATTTCTTCGTCTTCACGGATCTGGGCGACTTTGCCGCGCACAAATTCCACCCCCATGGCCTGGGCGTTCTGGTAAAACTGCTCATAACCCTTGCCAAAGGTGCGGATATCCATGTAGTAGATGGTGACATCCGCCAGGGGCAGAGCGCCGTTGAGCAGCATGGCCTGCTTGATGGCATACATGCAGCACACCCGCGAGCAGTATTCAATTCCCAGGGTTTTGTCGCGCGAGCCTGCGCATTGCACATAAGCAATGGACATAGGCTCTTTGCCATCCCCCGGACGCAGGACACGCCCGTAAGGGCCGGTAGGCGCCAGGAAACGCTCCATCATCATCGGATCGATGACATTCCTTAATTTCCCGCCACCGTACTCTTTCTTGGCTTCCAATGGCGTCACTTCAAAACCGGTTGCCAGGACAATCGACTGTGAATGGACCTGGAAGGTTTCTGGCTGCTGGCTGAAATCGATGGCATTGACCGGGCAGATCTTTTCACATTTACCGCACAACAGGCAATTATCGATATCCAGAACTGCTTTTTGTGGCACAGCCGTTGAAAACGGCACGCGCACAGCGTGGTATGAGCCCAGGTTGCGATCCCAATGACTGGGCACGGTAACCGGGCATTCGAACTCGCACTGCCGGCAGCCGGTGCAGGCTTTCTCGTCGACAAAGCGCGGCTTTTGCAGCACATCGATGATATAGCCACTACCATTTTGCGCGACGGTTTGCACCTCGCAATAGGTGAACAGCTCGATATTGGGGTGATGGGCGACGGCAGACATCTTGGGCGTGGTGATACAGCTGCAGCAGTCCAATGTCGGAAAGACCTTGCTGAGCTGGATCATCTTTCCGCCGATGCTGGACTCGCGCTCCACTAGGATGACTTGATTGCCCTGGTCAGCCAGGTCGAGCGCAGCCTGCATGCCTGCAATCCCACCGCCAACCACTAGGGCATCGACATGTTTATCTTCCATGCTTCCTCCGGTTCTGCTTCAAGCCGCCACGGGTGTGGCTGGCGCGGCCAGCTCATCCTTGATGAAGCCAATCCCTGCCAGCAGATCTTCCATTTGCCGGACTTCTTTCAGGAATGGTTTAACGCACACCGTGCAGATGGCAGCCAGGCGCAAGCGGCGGATATCGATCCCACGTTCCTTCATCAGGGTGTAGGAACGTTTAATCAGATCCGCAGTGCCATCCGCCTCAACCTTATAGGGGCTGTCGGTGCCGCTGTACATCAGAATAATTCCGTCGATGCCACGCTCAAAGGCGCGCACAAAAAACTCTGGGGGGAACATAACCGGGCACATCACGGGCAGGATATAGGTGTTTGCAGGATATTCTGCAAACACCTGTCCGGTAGAATCCGCCCCAGCATACCCACCTGCCAGCGTAGCCAGAATCAGGATCTTGGGTTTGCGGGTTTCCATCCTGTTAGTCCTTTATTTTTTACGGCGAATAAACAGGCGCTCGTATCCTTCTCCCTGCAGCACGCCCAGAAATTCATGCCCGACCTTCTCGCACCAGCGGGGCATGTCATTCTTGGTGTTGACATCTCCAGACCAGATCTCCAAAACTTCACCTACTTTGACAGCCCCAATGCCCTTCTTAGCCTCCAGCAGAGGACCCGGGCAGGACATCGCGCGCGCATCGGTAACTTTTGCTGCTTTAATTGTGGTGAGATCGATCGTAACCATTTCATTTTCCTTTCGAATTGGGTTGAGTTGGGGGCTGGAGCGCTTCGACGCCGACCATCGACATGCGCTCGTTGAGCATGCCTATGCAGCGCTGCGCCACAGCCTGGTCATCGAGCCGGTAGTAGATGGTTTGTCCATCACGCCGGGTAGAGACGATTTGAGCGTCTTTCAGCAAACTGAGGTGCTGGGAGACGTTTTGCAAAGTGGTGCCAGTTCCTTCGGCCAGGCTTCCGACAGATTTTTCCCCATCCAGCAACATCCACAAGATCATCACGCGCCGCGGATTACTGAAGATATGACAATAATCAGCCTGCTTTTGAGCCATGGATGCATAGGATGCCTGTAACGGGTTATCGGTCATCTCGAAAGCACTTCCCTTCGACGAAAAGTATCGCAGCCACTTAATTAACCACCTGCTTAACTATAGTGATGAAACCTGTTATAAGTAAGTGGCATTCATCACCCCTCGCATCGATATTTTCTATGATCAGCTATTCAATCCTTCAATACAACCAGGTCGCCATACAATATTATGGTTTTTATGACTTTACAAAAGGCAGAATATAACTATAATTTTAGTACAAGTGTTAATTTAATGAAGTCAATCGTCCAGTGAGCGCTTGCTGGCGATAGACAAAGCTAATTTGAGCCTGGGTGGCCACCCAGATGGAGGTCATCATGATTGAGAGACTATTTCGGGGCCGTGGGCCTGGAGGACGGGCAGGAGGGCGCGGCGGTAGAGGCGGTCGGGCGCCTGGCCTGGGCAGGGGCGGCGGGGGGCGCGGCGGCGGCAATAAGCCCGGCGCAGGCCCTGACGGGAACTGCATCTGCCCGCAGTGCGGGCACAAGCTCGCCCACCAGGCAGGCCAGCGCTGCATGGATATCACCTGTCCGCAATGCGGCGCAAAAATGATCCGCGAGTAAGGCTGAACAGCGCGACCTCTCCATTCCACCAGCCTTGCACAGCGCCAATCTGGCGCAGGAGGCGAGGTTTATGTACTATTTAGCGACCGTCACCCAACTCAGCGTGCGCTGGCTGGGGCGCGCCATCAGCGGCCTGGCTACGCTGATATGGGCCTTGATCCTGCTGGATATCCTGGCCTGCGACGCATTGATCGGATTGGTCAACGTGGCTGGGAAATGGCTTTCCTGCTGGCGATGGTGAGCGTTTCACTCATTACCGTGCTTATCGCGCCTGGCGCAATGAAAGCCTGGGCGGGGAGTTGATGCTCATATGGGGTTTGGTGCTCACAGCCATTGCCTATGGCACCAGCTGCCAGCACCCGGTCTTTTCGATCCTTGTCTCTGGGGCGCCGTTTGTCGTGGCCGGGTTTTTATTTTTGGTGAGCTGGTGGGCGCAGGAGACCACTCTGCCGCAAACTTGAGCAAGCCATGCTGAGCACCAGCGCGATATCGCAATGGAAGAGGCAGACACAGGCGCGATTTTTTTTGGCGAAATTTTTCTTGCCCGCCGCCTGAGTTCGTGATACAATGCATGTCGCTATGGTGCCAGTAGCTCAATGGCAGAGCGCCACACTGTGGATGTGGATGTTGAGGGTTCGAAACCCTTCTGGCACCCCAAGATGCAAGGCCAGCCTTCCGGCTGGCCTTTTAATATTTGAGGCTATCCAGTTCACTCTAAGCAGCCCCGCATGATTGGTGTTCGGGGCAGGACATCTCCCTCCCCTCACTGATTATTGCCCTATCTCACAAAATAACCATCCGAAAGCGTCTTCAGGAAGGCCACGATGTTATTCACCTGCGGGCGGGGGAACATGCTCAGGGTGGCGCGATTCAGGTCCACTTCGGGAGGTAGGAACATTTCAACCACCCAGCGAATTACATCCCCTGCATAGGAGCGTTTGGGTCTTTCGGTCCGATGCGGGAGGGGCGCATCATCTCGTTGTCTTCGTGCTCCACAATATGGCAATGCTAGACGAAGGTGCCGGGTGTGCTGAAGGTGCCGCGCAGGCGCGTGACTTCGCCGGGATAGGCGATCACCGTATCCTTGCCGCCGCTCTCCCAGGCCTCCGCCGGGCGCACTTCGCCGCTTAGCTGTACCGGCAGGACTGGCTCGCCCGTCTCCTCGTCGAGCACTAACTTCTCCCGGCAAAGGTAATTTCGTGAATATGCATGGGGTGGGCGTCAGCGGTGAAGTTGTAAAACTCCCAGTCTTCCGTATCGCCCACATTGGGGTTCTCGGTGATGGGGTCGGACCACATC
>Ga0105100_10000601_pt1 | contig 21027 bp, 15 predicted proteins | sample PPLLak12cMay2015_2_FD_87033 | JGI IMG/M metagenome (GOLD analysis project Ga0105100, IMG submission 87033) | Freshwater sediment microbial communities from Prairie Pothole Lake near Jamestown, North Dakota, USA - PPLs Lake P8 Core (1) Depth... | ecosystem: Environmental > Aquatic > Freshwater >...
AGTCGCCTGGTCCAGCCATAATCCTATCTCCTGTAAAATTCGTTATTCAGGGTCTTCCAGGAGATTACTCGGCCAAGTTATTAAGATTTCATTAAAATATCCCGGTATTTATGCTACAGTGTCTATTTATCTTGCCAATTCTGCCAAACTTTCATGTTCGCCAGATTCTTATACTTCCCTTTACGCGGCATGATAAAAAGAATGGCAAAACTAATGCTAAGGGCAAAACATATAAGGGCTATTAAAATGGACATATAATATAAAAATACAATTGGGTTCGATATTTGATCGACAATATCAATACGACCTAATTTAAATATAATTGTTCCAAGTAGAGATAGCAAAACCAGAACAACACTTACACGTTGATAAATCTGGTCGGTTTCTTTCATCTCAAATTCATATTGTCGATAGCATATTTCAAAAAAATCTTTGCTTACATTATCCGGTCTATCAGATTCCATATCCCAGCCCTTCCAAGTTTTTCTTTCCACCCGTTTTTCACTTTTACCTTTTTACTTTTCACTTGTTTTTTGCGTTGTTTCTTTCCAGTTATTCATGGATGTCTTTTATTTCAAAAAGGTACCTCATCGTTGTTGAATGCGGATTCTTTTGGGTTATCCGTTACCTTTAATTCAAAACGGTTTTGATTTTCGTTTATCCAACCTATTGCCTTCTCTGTTAACTTATATGCTTTATATTCATTGCCGTTATAATCTGCTTCATTTATCATGAGTAGCATTTCTTTTTTTAACAATGAAGTAATAGCTAAACTCGCCGCTAATTCATTAAAACCTGCTTTGGATAAATCTTCTTTTAGAAGATAGCCGCTTTTAGAATCGCTGTCATAAAAATCTTTCATTATTGATATTAAGATAGCCTGTTCATGTGGTTGGATTTCATCCCCAATTTTTATTCCTGTTTCAAGTGTCGATAAAAAGGAGAAACTTCTTTCCGCTTTTATTAGAGCATTCAATTTCTCTGTGATTTTATTTTTCAGCTCTTCGAAATCACTCGGTGACTCAACAGAATATTCAATTATCGAACGATGTTGAACATCAAATGGATATTTTTCTTTTCGTTCTTTTGAGCATACCAAGCACACATCTTTACCTATCGCCAAGGCATAGCCCAGTTCAAACCAGACATTGGGATTATCTGTTGTAATATCTGCAAAACAAAGAGAGGCATTTTGTATACCAGTTCCAATATCTTTAATGGGGATACTAACTGCCGGATCTTTGTCAACTCGATAGGGTTTTAATCCTGCACTCGTAATGGCAGGTTTGAATACATCTTCATATCGTTTGTTAAAAGGATTACTGAACGGTTGTATTACAAAACATGTTTTATCCATTCGACACCTCATAACCTATCTTTGAAAGTTGCGTTTTAATTTCCTTATTCAGCTTCTTTTCTTCTTCAAACTGCCCCGCCAGTTCTTTTGTCAACTGTTTCATCCTTTCTTCAAAAGGCACAGTATCTTCCGCTTCGTCTTTTATTCCAACATATCGCCCCGGCGTTAAGACAAAATTATGCTTCTGGATTTCTGCTAATGTCGCCGATTTGCAAAAGCCCTTGATGTCGCTATAAACAGCGACACCCTCACCTTTACATCCTCTCCCTCTGGGAGAGGAAAGAGGAGAGGGAGTGTTTGCACTGGGAGAGGAAAGAGGAGAGGGAGTGTTTGCTCTGGGAGAGGATTGTTTCGTAGCGTCAGCAATGCGTTGAAGAATAGTTTCCGGCTTAGCCAGAAATTCCTCGTTCCTGAATCTCAAGACGGTTATACCCATTGAAGCAAGATAGGCATCACGTTTGTGGTCGTGCTTTTTCTGGCCATCACTGTTATGGACTCCTCCATCAAGCTCGATAACCAGTTTGTAATCATGACAGTAGAAATCCACTATGTAATCGCCGAACTGATGTTGACGACGGAATTTCATGTTCATAAGTCGCCTGTCTCGGAGCAATTCCCACATAACCGATTCGGCAGGTGTCTGTTTTTTTCTTAATTCTCTTGCGGTATCGAGTAATCCGGAAAAATCAAATCCTCCCCGATAATGCCCCTCTCCCTCTGGGAGAGGGTCAGGGTGAGGGTTGCCTTGCTTGCTTCGCCAGTTATGATAAGTATCAGCAATTTTGGCAATATCATCATTACTAAACTCCCGATGGGTCCGGTCTCTCATAAAACCAATTTCACCTGCGTCTATGAAAAGGATTTCCCCGCTTCGCTTCCTGTCACCATTGCCGGTTTTCTTTCGGGATATAAACCAAAGACAGGCCGGAATGCCGGTATTGTAAAATAATTGCTTGGGAAGGCCAACGATACAATCAACAAGGTCGTTTTCGATTAAATTCTTTCGTATATCGCCTTCGCTATTGGTCTGACTGGAAAGTGAACCATTGGCAAGAACACAGGCCATTATTCCTTTGGGCGATAAATGATAAATCATATGCTGTAGCCATGCGTAATTGGCATTACCTGCCGGAGGAACTCCATATTTCCAGCGGGCATCTTTGGCTAATAATTCACCCGACCAGTCGCTGTCGTTAAAAGGAGGATTGGCAAGGATGAAGTCGGCCTTTAAGTCCTTGTGGGCATCGTTAAGAAAAGAACCCTCATTATTCCATTTTACCTGAGAGCCATCTATCTGGCGGATTGCAAGGTTCATCCTACAAAGACGGTATGTCGTCTGGTTTGATTCTTGCCCATAAATAGAAATATCATCAATTTTGCCCTGATGGGACTGGACAAACTTTTCACTCATTATAAACATCCCGCCCGAACCGCAGCAGGGGTCGAAGACACGGCCTTTGAAAGGGGCTATCATTTCGACCATAAGGCGAACGATTGATTTAGGCGTATAGAATTGTCCCCCTTTTTTGCCTTCTGCGTTGGCGAATTCACCTAAGAAGTATTCATAAACCCTGCCTAAGATATCCTTGCTCTTTGCCGCCTCATCGCCAAGAGCGATATTGCCGACTAAATCAATCAGCCCGCCCAGTGCTGCCTTGTCAAGGTTAGCCCGGGCAAAAACTTTTGGCAATATGCCTTTGAGTGTGGGGTTTTCCTTTTCGATTGCCTCCATCGCATCATCGACATCTTTTCCGATAGAAGGCAGTTTCGATCTTGAGTGAAGATACGACCAGCGGGCGGTCGGAGGCACAAAGAAAACATTTTCCGCTCGGTACTCATCAGCATCTTCCGGGTCAGCCCCTTTATAATCGCCCTTTCCTTCGATGAGCTTATTATGAATCGCCTCGAATGAATCAGAAATGTATTTGAGGAAGATTAGCCCAAGTGCGATATGCTTATATTCAGCGGCATCGATATTCTTCCTGAGCTTATCCGCCGCCTTAAAAAGCGTCTTTTCAAAGTTTTCGGCTTTGCCGTTATTGTCTTTTTCCATATTTTTCGCCTAACTGCCTTAAAATAAACGACTTACCAGCCTTTTTGCCAGTTTTATCCGTGCAAACCAATCTCATCCGTCCCATCCGTGTCCTATTTTTCTTCTTTCGCTTCTTTCGCGTTTATTTATAACTAAACTAATCTTCTTCATACTTATTTTTTTTATCTGCGTCCATTCGCGTTAATCTGCGGATAATATTCTTTCCTATTCTTATCTTCTAGTGCCTAGTGCCTATTGCCTCGTGCCTTCTTCCGGTGCCTGTTGCCTTGTTTCTTTCTTCTGTCCCTATTATTTCTCGTTCTTTCTCTGTGCCTCCGTGGTTCATCTTTTTATTCTTATTTTCTAGTGCCTAGTGCCTCATGCCTCATGCCTTCTTCTTGCAGTCCTTCCCATCCCATCTCGCCTACAACCCAAAACTACCACGGCCAGCCCAAACTGTCAAACAAAATCCCAACCTTTCACCTCCTCTTTCCTTCCCCTGCCCCCGGACCCCCAGCCTCCCTCCAAGTTCGCTCCCCCCTCCCAACTCCACCACCCCTTCCAACTCCGCCCTTTGTCTTCTGAAATCTCAAATCTCAAATCTGACTTCTAATCCCCCCATCTCCCCTATCCTTCCCATCCCCCCATTCACTTTTCATCAAAACATAGTACAAACAGGGTGCAAACAGGGTGCAAACATAGTACAAACATAGCGCAAAGTGGGTACAAACCACATCACTTTTCGTCGGAATTCGTCGGAATTCGTCCAAATTTCACGATTTTTCACACATCTGTTTTTTTGAGCGGGCGTACCAGATCGGTGATTTATAAGTGGTATTCTATTGACAAGCTTAGCCAAAGCCGGTATTATACAGCCTCTTTTGGTTAGTAACTTAGTCATTTTATTGTAACGGAAGATGATTGGAGGTCCTTATTTTGCAGAAGGTTACGTTAATCAGGGGTGACGGAATCGGCCCGGAAATAGCACAGGCGGCCCGCCGTTGCGTAGAAGCCACCGGAGCTCCGATCGAATGGGACATTCAGGACGCCGGCGTAGATATCATGAAAAGCCAGGGCACTCCGCTGCCGGACCACACAATAAAATCCATCGAAACAACCAGAGTGGCGCTGAAGGCGCCGATCACTACTCCGGTGGGTACGGGGTTTCGCAGTATTAACGTGCATCTGCGTCAGCATTTCAACTTGTATGCGTGCCTGCGGCCGTGTAAGAGCTATGAAGGCGTGCGGAGCAAATATGAGAATATCGATTTGATTGTGGTTCGTGAAAATACCGAAGACCTCTACGCCGGAATCGAATTCGAGAAGGATACCGATTCCGCGGTGGAGTTGATCGACTGGATCAATGCCCACAGCAAACGGCAAATCACCAGCGATTCTGGGATCAGTATCAAGCCGATCTCGGTGCATGGGACCGAGCGGATTGTGCAGTTCGCGTTTGACTATGCCCATGCGAACGGTCGAAAAAAGGTTACCAGCGTACACAAGGCCAATATCATGAAGCATACTGACGGGCTTTGGCTGGAGGTCAGCCGAGAGGTGGCCAAGAAGAACGCCGACATCGAGTTTGAAGACCGGATTGTAGATAACATGTGCATGCAGTTGATCCAGAAACCGGAGTTGTATGATGTGATCGTATTGCCGAACCTTTATGGTGATATTGTAAGTGATTTGTGCGCGGGGCTGATCGGAGGATTGGGTGTGGCGCCGGGTGCTAATATCGGGGCGGACATGGCAATTTTTGAAGCGACGCACGGCAGCGCACCTAAATATACGGGTATGAATAAGGTCAATCCGACGGCACTGATTCTCTCGGCGATGCTGATGCTGCGGCATCTGGAAATGCAAGCTGAGGCGGACCGGCTCGAACAGGCGGTTTCGGCAGTGCTTGCTGAAGGTAAAGATGTCACCTACGATATGAAGGAACATCGGGACGATCCGACGGCAGTCGGTACGAACGAGATGGCAGATGCTATAATTGCCAAGATGCAGCCGGACCATGTAAAGGCATAGAAGAAACCGGTTGCCTGTTAAAAAGGAGAAAAAGCAGCCAAAGGCGGTGCCGGTGTAAGAACGGTGTTTTTTTGGATTAGTTATGTGGGCTAAATCGATCATCAGCGGCGAGGCCAAAGGGACAGCGGAGGACTTGGCACGACTGCTGTTGCGGGCGGCGTCGGCATGTTTGTACGGGCCACTGGTCCGCATACGCAATCGCCTTTACGACCGGGGCCGGTTAAAAAGTACACGGCTGAGGGTGCCGGTGATCTGTGTGGGTAATATCACCATCGGTGGTACGGGCAAGACGCCGATGGTTATCTGGCTGTGCCGATATCTGCAAAGTCAGGGGAGGAAGGTTGCGATACTTAGCCGTGGGTATAAGAGCCGCGATGAGACCGGTAACGATGAAATGGAGATAATCCGTCAGGCGATTCCGGATGTTCCGATTGTGATGGAGGGCGATCGGGTGCGGGGCGGACGATGGGCCATTGAGCGATATCAGCCGGATGTGATTGTGCTGGATGACGGTTTTCAACATCGCCGGCTGGAGCGCGATCTTGACATAGTAATGATCGATTGTAGTTGTCCCTTTGGATACGAGCACATATTGCCGCGTGGATTGTTGCGGGAACCTGTTGAGCAACTGAAGCGGGCCGGGGCAGTGGTGCTGAGCCGTTGTGATTCGATAACGGCAGATGACCTTGCGTCTTTGGAAAATCGAGTGCGACATCTACTGGGAGATGATCAGAAAAAACCAATTACGCAGAGTCGGCATGAGCCGATCGGCCTTTTTGCCACTGATGAGGGTGAAGTTGAGTTGGCAAGCCTGTCAGGTAAGAAGGTGGCGGCGTTTTGCGGGATTGGCAATCCTGATTCATTTGTGGCAACGCTAAAACAGCTCGTAGCGGAAGTGGCAGGTCAGCGTTTTTTTGACGACCATGTCAGATACGATGAGAGTATCGGCGAAGTGCTGAGGGACCTGCAGAGGGAATGTAATGCCGACTGGCTGGTGACGACCGAAAAGGACTGGGTAAAACTGAACAGACTGCCGGGTGTGCGAGCTATGAAACAGTTGCACTGGCTGAAGGTTGAAATGGTAATTACACAAGGTCAGAAGCAATTATGTGAAATGCTGGATGAGATTTGGAAGAAGGCACGAGGCACCAGGCACTAGGCACGAGGGGGGAGGAAGAAGTGGTTACGTGTGTTTGACAACTTAAAACAGTCAGTTTGAGTAAGAGAATAGGAGTTTCTTTTGTTTATTTGGTAAAATTGGTAAGCTGAAGTTTATTTTTTTACTGTGTAATGGTATGGCAAAGTCAGTTAACAAGAAATACGGGCCGATAGACGTTAGGAAACTGGAGACGTTTTCCATGGCTCGGCGTGAGCACAAGGTGGATGGGTCGGGCGTGGCGGGGCTGCCAAAAAAAGGAGCGTCGGCAAAAGAGTTGCTGGAGAGTTTCAGCGATTTTCTCGGCGCCAGGCAGTTGCGTCGGCTGGTGGAGGTGATAGCGGAGGCGGTGAAGAACAATCGGCCGGTGTTTTTTGCTATGGGAGCGCATGTAATTAAGGTTGGCTGTTCGCCGATCATTATCGATCTGATGGAGCGTGGGATATTGAGCGGTTTCGCGATGAACGGTGCGGGGGCGATTCACGATTTTGAGATGGCCTGGCATGGTCAGACGAGTGAGGATGTCGGTGCTAATCTGCACGAAGGGCGGTTTGGAATGACCGTGGAAGCGCCGGAGATATTGGCTGGGGCTGCCCGGCGGGGCAGGGAAAACCAACTCGGACTAGGCTCGGCGCTGGGAGAGATAATTAACGAACAAAAAATGCCTCACCGAGATTTGAGTTTGTTCGCAGCAGCGGATAAGTATGACAAACTGGCGACTGTTCATGTGGCATTAGGGACCGATACGGTGCACATGCACGAACAGGCTGACGGATCGGATATTGGGGCGTCATCGCTGATTGATTTTCGCCGACTTTGCAGCGCGGTTGCGGATCTGGGTGACGGCGGCGTATGGGTCAACATAGGTTCGGCAGTGATACTGCCGGAAGTGTTTCTCAAGGCGGTATCGGTGGCTCGCAACCTGGGGGCCGACCTTGATGAGATGTACACGGCGAATCTGGATATGATACGACATTACCGCGTGGAGCAAAATGTATTGTCGCGTCCGGTGCGGAAAGGTCACAGTTTCGAGGTGATCGGGCACCATGAAATAACACTGCCGCTGCTGAGGATGTGGTTGTTACAGTTACTTTAGCCGGGCAGGTCAGAAACAAACTCGTAAACAATTGGTATAAGAAGTTGGTATAAGAAATATGTATGAGCGACTAATAGAGATATTGAAGGCCCCAGGAAATCCGAAAGTGCTGTTGGTTGGGGATTTCATGCTGGATAACTATGTCTATGGCGATATCAATCGGATATCGCCGGAAGCACCGGTAATGGTACTGAACGTAACCGAGCGTCAGGAACAGCCTGGCGGAGCTGGGTCGGTAGCAATGGACCTGGCGATACTTGAGTGCGAGGTGGCGTGCCTGGGCGTAGTGGGCCGCGACGATAACGGAGGGCGGCTATGCAGCCTGTTGGCACAGACGGGACGGATCAATGTTGCGGGGCTGGTGGCAACGGACGATCGGCCCACCACATTAAAACAGCGGATAATCGGCCTGGCTCAACATCGGCATCGACAGCAATTAATGCGTATCGACGACGAAAGTAGTGATCCAGTTGTGCCGGCTACGAGGCAACTGTTAAGCCGACAGCTCGATGAACTGCTGAACTGGTGCGATGTGGTGTGCCTGCAGGATTATAACAAAGGCGTACTAAGCAATGAGTTTTGTCAGGAGATTATCGCCGCGGCCGGGAATCGCCAAAAGCAGGTTATTATCGATCCGGCGTCGATTAAGGACTACAGCCGTTATGAAGGAGGATGGCTGATAAAACCGAATCGGCGGGAACTGGCCATGGCTGCCGAGGTGAAGATCGACGGGCCGGAAACCTGGTTTCAGGCGGCTCGGCAATTGGCCCGGAAGTATAATATCGAGAACATCGCTGTGACGCTGGATAAGCAGGGGGCGTATCTTTACAATCGCGGGTCCGACGCCGGCGAGTTGATTGGGACGCGTCCGCGAAGTGTCTATGATGTGACAGGGGCGGGCGATATGGTTTTGGCTATGATGGGATTGCTGATAGGCGCCAGGTACGAAGGTATCGAATCGCCGAAGGTCAGTGAGGTGGTTCGTCTGGCCAATGTGGCGGGGGGGCTGGAAGTAGAGCGGTTCGGTTGTGTGGGGATCAATCGCAAAGAGATCATGGCCGATCTGGCCCGTGAACGGCACATCGGAACCGGTAAACTCCGCAGCCTGGACGGTCTGATAGCGGACTTGCAATGGCACCGGCAACAGAAGTCGAAGATTGTTTTAACCAATGGTTGTTTCGACATATTGCATCCGGGTCATATCAACCTGCTTAGTTTTGCCAAGGAGCAGGGTGATATTCTGATAGTGGCGATCAACAGCGACAGTTCCGTACGGACCTTGAAGGGACCGAGCCGTCCTATTTTGAAGGAGCATGACCGAGCGGCGCTGCTGTCGGCACTGGAGGCGGTGGACTACGTTGTGATCTTTAGCGAGCTTGATCCGGAGGAGATTATCAAGAAGGTTTCGCCGGATGTGCTGGTCAAGGGAGCCGACTGGACGGGTAATGTCGTAGGGCAGGCCCTGGTGGAAGGCCGCGGCGGTAAAGTAGTGCTGATGCCATTGGTTAAGGGTAACAGTACGACAAGCATCATTGACCAGGTTATTGAAAAAACATATCGACAAACTAAAGAACGCAGGTAGCGATTATGGGTAACCGGGCAGTTTTCCTCGACCGGGACGGTACGCTGATCGAGCACTACGATTATCTGACCGATCCAAAGCAGGTACAGTTGCTCACCAGGAGCGTCTCGGCGCTGCGGTTGTTGAAGGAGCATGGTTTTCTGCTGGTAGTGGTGACGAATCAGTCGGGGGTGGCACGGGGTATGCTCACCGAGAAGAAACTGGGGCAAATCCACGACCATTTGCAGTCTTTGCTGAGCAATGAAGGCGTTTTTCTGGATAAGATATACTATTGTCCCTATCATCCCGAGGCGGTGGTGGACAAATACCGTCAGGACAGCGATCTGCGTAAACCCAAACCGGGTATGCTGCAGTTGGCGGGCCGGGAGCTGGATATAGATATTTCCCAAAGCTGGGTGGTTGGCGATGATGATCGAGATATCGAAGCGGGCCGGGCAGCGGGCTGTCACACGATTATGCTGGAGGCTCGCGGGAGCAATCTGGTACGCAAAGGCCAATCAAAGCCGGACTTTTATGCGGTCAATCTGCAGGAAGCGGCCAACCTGATCATCCGCTATGGGGATAAGGACCTGCCTGAGAAAAAAGTGCAGGAGGCTAAGCAAAATAATATCGCCTCAGTCAGCGACGAAGATACCACCCTGAAAACAAAGAGCGAAAAAAAGGAAGAAAAGACCGATCACGACCGTTTTGTCAGCGATGCTTTTTCAGATGAGGATACCGTTGTGGAAGACGACAATAAGAGTAAAGAGCAAACGGGAATTATCGAACAGCCTGCCCAGAGCCGGGGTGATCCTGAGCCGATGGAGGCAGATACCAATATGCTGCTCGGACAAATACTGCGCGAACTAAAAGGGATGAACCGGGCGCAAAGTCACAAAGCGGAGTTTTCGTTGGGCAAACTGTTCGCCGGGGTGGTGCAAATGCTGGTTCTTATGTGTTTGATACTGGCATTCTGGTTCGGCACGAGTCCTGAGCCGAAAACTGAGGTTTCTCAGAATTGCCTGCTTTTGGCGCTGGTCTTTCAAACGCTGGCGTTGACATTATTGATCACGCATCGACAACGCTAAGCAGGGAGAAGTCAACTACAAATGTTAAATGTCAAGGGTCATGTTGCGTTGGTTACCGGGAGTACGGCGGGGTTAGGTAAAGAAATTGCTATGGTGCTGGGCCGCGCCGGGGCTAAGGTGGCGATGAATTATGCCAACAACACCGTTCGCGGCGAACAGGCCTTTGGAGAGTTCCAAAAAGCCGGATGCCAGGGGGTCCTGGTTCGAGCTGACGTTTCGGACGAAGGGCAAGTCAATCAAATGGTCCGGGCGATAGAAGATCAGCTCGGACCGGTGGATATCCTGGTTATAAACGCGACGCCGCCACAGGTGCAAAAACCCATAGAAGAATACGACTGGGAGTTTTATCAGTTGATGGTCGATTTTTTTATTAAAAGCCCGTTTCTGCTGACCCGTGCCGTTTTGCCCGGTATGAAGGCTGCGAAATGGGGCCGAATTATCAATATCGGTAGTGAAGTGTTCGAACGCGGGGACAGCCAATACAGTGCGTATGTAGCAGCTAAAGGGGGACAACTCGGATGGACCCGAAGCATGGCAAACGAACTTGCGCCATGGAATATCACGGTAAACTTGATCGCACCAGGCTGGATACTGCTGGACCGCCATAAAAATATTCCCCAGGAACTGAAAGACGATTATCTGGAAAGCGTTCCTTTGGGGCGTTGGGGCAGGCCCGAAGACATTGCGGCAATGGCGCTTTATTTTGCCAGCGAAGAAGCTTCGTTTATTACCGGTCAGAATATTTGTGTTAACGGCGGCTTGACGTTTCCTTAACCACTCAACATGGTGGGACAATAAAATTATTATCTTGACAGGATATTGATGGTCTGTTATTTGCAGCCAGACAGTTTTCTCACGGATTAAGGCTACGTTTTTATAGAATACCCGCAGATTGGCCGATAGAACTTCCCGTGGTGTGAGTTAAAAATCGCTTTGCGCGCGGTCAAACACGACGAGATCGACTGCTTGAGAACTTTAACTCCTTATATTGCAGTAAGTTAGAGTCTTTTGATCGCTTTTGATCACAATTTGCGTATAATCTTGTATTATGGCAGCTAAAAAGAAATCATCTTCTAGCGGACGATCACTGGTAATTGTCGAATCCCCGGCTAAGGCCAGGACCATCGAAAAATATCTAGGTGACGGCTTTGAGGTCAAAGCCAGTATGGGCCATGTCCGTGATCTGCCGGGCAAGGAGATGTCTGTTGACATAAGTAACTCGTTCGCACCAACTTACGAGATAATTGCCGGGCGAAAAAAGACAGTTGCCAGTCTGAAAAAGGCGGCCGGGGCCGCCGATATGGTCTATCTGGCACCTGACCTGGACCGGGAAGGTGAGGCGATAGCATGGCATTTAGTAGAGGCGCTCAAAATCAAGCCGGAAAAATACCGGCGTGTGGTTTTCAATGCTATTACCCGCAGTACCATCCAGGACGCCTTCGCTCATCCGGCGGAACTGGATATGGGCAAAGTCTATGCTCAACAGGCTCGTAGAATATTGGACCGTATTGTGGGATACGAGATCAGCCCGTTATTATGGAAAAAGGTTGCACGGGGGCTTTCGGCGGGCCGGGTGCAGTCGGTGGCAGTAAAGCTGATTGTCGGTCGGGAAAAGGAAATTCAGGCGTTTGAGCCGCAGGAATACTGGAAGATCAGCGGTATTTTCTCGACCTACGAGGACAAAAATCTGGCGACGCGGTGGCAGGAATTTTTGGATGGTTTCGAAGAAAAGGCTCCCACCGCCAAGCAAAGGAACCAATGGCTGACCAAAAATCACAGTCTTGAAGCACAGTTGGCCACGTGGGCGGGCAAGGCTTTCCGACCGGACAACGAAAACAACGCCATGACTGTTCACAAGGCCCTGCAGGGTGTGGATTTCCAGATTGCTGAGATTCAGACCAAACGGACCATATCGAAAGCCCCGGCTCCTTTTATAACCTCAACGTTGCAGCAGCAGGCGGCAAATCGGCTGGGTTTCTCTACCAAAGGTACGATGCGCACGGCACAGCAGTTGTATGAGGGTATGGAATTAGCGGGGCTGGGCAGTGTGGGGCTGATTACTTATATGCGTACGGACAGTACTCATTTGGCGCCCGAGGCGATCGATGCTGTACGCAGCTTTATCGATGAAAATTTTGGCAAAGATTATCTGCCGACGAAACCTAATAAACATGGTTCGAGCAATAAGTCGGCCCAACAGGCTCACGAAGCGATCCGTCCTACCGATGTCAATTTGACTCCGGAGCGGGTTAAAAGCGATCTGACGGGACAGCAGTATAAGTTGTACGATATGATCTGGCGGCGGTTTGTGGCCTGTCAGATGACCGATGCCCAGTGGGACGTTACCAATGTCAGTATTACCGCCCAGACCGATATGGGCCAGGCGGTATTCAAGGCGATGGGCCGACAACTGGTTTTTGACGGATTTATGAAGGTTAACGGCGTTGCGACCAGCGACGGCGATCAGATACTGCCAAAACTTGAGCAGGGCCGGGAGGTCTGGCCGGTGAAGACGCAGGCGAATCAGCATTTTACTTCGCCGCCGGCGCGTTATACGGAGGCATCGCTGGTCAAGACGCTGGAGGCGGAGGGCATCGGTCGGCCTAGTACCTACGCGACCATTATTTCGACGATCCAGGACCGCGGCTACGTCGAACAACTCGAACGTAAGTTTTATGCTACGGATCTGGGGATCGTGGTAACCGAAAAGCTCAACGAGCACTTTCCGCGGGTGATGGACCTGGCATTTACCAGTCACATGGAAGAACAACTCGACAAGATAGAAGAACAGCATCTCGACTGGGTGCAGGTACTTAATGAATTTTATGGGCCGTTCAAGGATAATCTCGATCGGGCACATCAAGAGATGACACATGCCAAGGCGGAGACTCAACCGTCTGAATACACGTGTTCCGAGTGCGGAGAACCTATGGTGTATCGGTTTGGCAAGAATGGGCGGTTCCTGTCTTGCAGCGGTTATCCGAAGTGCAAGTTTGCCTCGCCGTGTGACCGGAATGGAAAAATGACCGAGCCGGAAAAAACACAGCACAAATGTCCTAAGTGCGGTAAAGAGATGATCTTACGCGAAGGGCGGTTTGGCGCCTTTCTCGGATGCAGCGACTATCCGCAGTGCAAAACCACACAGCAACTGGACAAAGAAGGTAACCCGCTGCCGCCGAAACCGCCGCCTAAACCGTCCGGTATTAAATGCTACAAGTGCAGTGGTGAACTGGTGATACGTGAAAGCAAAAAAGGGCCGTTCCTTGGTTGTGGCCGGTTTCCAAGGTGCCGTACCATAGTCAGTATCAAGCAACTCGATCGCCTCAAAGAGTTGCAGGGAAAAGGCGTTTGGCCGCCTAAAACATACGAGGAAGCGGACGAGTTGCTGGAACGTAAGAAAAAGAAAGCCGCACCGAAAAAGGGGCAAAAGGCAGCCAAATCAACCAAGGCATCACCCAAATCAGCCAAGGCGCCGTCTAAACCCTCTAAACCGGCCAAGGCCAGAAAATCACCTGTGACCGTTGATTGATAAAGACCGGCAACTTGGTTATTGGCCCGTTCTTATTGTGGAACAGTGATATTATAAAAACGGTAGTAGGTCTTGTGCCATCTGAGGGCCCACAGATCCGCCAGTTCCACTCTTTCGACATTGCCGCCGACAAAAGCCATGTTGACCGCCATACCGTGACGATCGGCACAAAAACGCTCTATACCTTCGTACATCCCCCAGTTGGGTTCTTCCAGTTGCTGGGCTGTCGGTATGTAATCGGGTTGTGGCGGCCTAGTGGGAAATTCCGTACCTGAATCCAGTCCCGGCCATGCGCCGACCCAAAAGGAGTCTCCTACTAAGGGAACATCAGATGGGATTGTCGAGTACTTCTTCCAGATCTTTAGTGGGTTCGGTTCGATATACGCCTCATACAAATAATACGCACTATCGTTCGGGAGGGATCTGGGTAACAGCCAACAATTTATTCCGTAGGAACCTTCAGTGAATTGCCATCGCCAAGTTCTTTTAGCCCCTCCATACCACATGGGACTTAATTTATCATCACCCCCCTCCGGTACCTTAAACAGTGCTGACGGGCAGGTGGCTATTTTTATCACTCCCTCTCGGTATCTAATCGGGTCTTGGAGAAATGCCTTGGTACCACTGAAATATGGGGTCAATGCATGGATCCAGTATTCGCGAGACCCGGTGTAAGAAAACAGATCGCTGCCATGGAGAAATAACATAGTTTGATCATCATTCTCGTGAACGTACATGGCCATCGCCAAGGCTATTTGCCTGAGATTGCTCGCGCACTGGACAACCTTGGCTTGCTCCCGGGCCTTGGCCAGGGCCGGCATCAGGATTGATATCAGCAGGGCAATGATGGAAATAACCACCAACAATTCAATTAACGTAAAACCTTTTCTCTTCTTCATGGAAATTCTCCTTGATATTCACCGGGCCTTTCACGCTTACCGGCGTAAGCCAAGCCCGGCATCAGGCACCATAGGCAAGTTATACTAACGCTATACAGAATGATAACACAGTCGGGCAAGCAGGTCAAGCCTATAATTTTGCCGTTTTTTTTTTTTTTGATTATTCTGCCTGCCACAGGGGGATCAGTATCGCTTCAGAGTAAATCCGGCCACCAGAAAATGGTATGGCCGTCGATAAGTCCTGCTATTACAAGAAGATAGCGTTTGGCGGCGTACTCTGTCGTTCTGGAGTTCCAACAGCGGCTTTGCAGATAATTAGCGTATGGGAATTTGTATTTAACTTACGTTTTCTCAACAATTTAGCATAATGTCATCATCTTGACACAAGGAGGTCCGGCGGAAGCCGGTAATTTAGAGAAAAACCCGTTACGGCGGTTGTATCCGACCGGCCGATTCGATATACTACCGGAAAATCCAGTGGCATAGCCACTTTTTCTGTTCTATTAGGTTGGCAAAAGGCCGCTCTTGTTGGTCGCTCGCTGGAATGGAAGAATCACGAAGTTAAAGGATTTTTAACATAGGAGTGTGAATATGCTGACCGTGGCAATCGCGGGTTTTGGTTTTATGGGGCGGATGCATTACCAGTGCTGGAAAGGATTGGCGAATGCACGGGTGGTTGCCATCTGCGATGCGAACCCGAATATCGTAGCCGATACGAATAAGGCCATTGGCAATATCGAAGGGGCGGCAGCAGCGGTGGATTTCGGCAGGCTTGAGCTTTATACGGATTTCAGTAAGATGCTTGCCCAGCAGGAGTTAGACGCGGTTTCGATTGCGCTGCCGACCTATATGCACAGAGAGTATTCACAGATGGCCCTGAAATCGGGGGTGAATGTTCTATGTGAAAAGCCGATGGCGCTAAATGCAGCCGACTGCCAGCAGATGATAAGGGCCGCCCAGATTAGCGGCAAGGTCCTACAGATTGGTCATTGCGTGCGTTTTTGGCCGGAATACGCCAAGGCGAAGGAGATTGTAACCAGCGGTGAGTTCGGCAGGGTGATAGCGGCTACGTTTCAGCGCCTGGGCGCCGCGCCGGGATGGGCCTGGGACAATTGGTTCATGGACGAACAGCGCAGCGGCGGTATGGTTTTGGATTTGCACATCCACGATACGGATTATGTGCAGTATCTGTTCGGTGTTCCCCATGCCCTTTGCAGTCATGCGGCTCAGGGACCGCACGGCGGTACGGCTCACATCGTCACCAAATACCTTTATGACGACGACAAGGTAGTTACCGCCGAAGGAAGTTGGGCGGTAATGGAATCGTTCGGTTTCGAAATGAGCTTCAATATCATGCTCGAAAAGGCGACGATCGTTTACGATTGCACACGACAGCCGACATTTAGAATATGCCCGGCCCAGGGCAAAGCATTTACCCCCAAGGTCGCCAAGGGGGATGGCTATTCCTTAGAGATAGCCCATTTTGCCAAGGTGCTCAGCGGCGAAAAAGTACCGCAGGTTACCACACTGGAGCAATCGCTAAACTCGGTTAGAATTGTGGAAGCGGAAAAGGAAGCGGCCCGCAAAGGCTGCAAGGTATCGCTGACATAAAAAACAGGGCAATGTAATTGTTCTATACAATCAAGTTCTTTTTACCGTCGTTGACGGACAGGAGGTAGATATGGCTGAACATGGCGATTGGCCGGTGGGCGTTTGCAGTTGGTCGTTACAGGTGGGCGTGGCCGAGGTGGCCGGGGCAATGAAAAAGCTCGGAATCGATCATGTCCACCTGGCGGTCGGGCCGGTGATGGAGGCCGGCGGAGACAAATACCTGGCGGCGATAAAGCAGCAGAGTTGGACGATAAGCTCTACGATGATCGCTTTTCCACAGGAAGACTATTCGACGCTGGATGCCATCAAGGTAACCGGTGGCATAGTGCCCGACAAAGATTGGCCGCGGAATAAGGAATTGACGATCAAGGCTGTGGAGGTCACGGCCCAACTGGGTGTGAAGTATCTGTCGATGCACGCCGGTTTTATCGACGAGACGCGGCCGGGATACGCCAAAAAGTTCTACAACCGCATTGAATGCCTGGCCGATGCGGCCGCGGAAGAAGACATTATGCTGTTGATGGAAACGGGTCAGGAAACGGCCGATGATCTGAAAACGTTTCTGGAAGAATTGGACCATCCGGCGCTGGGCGTGAATTTTGACCCGGCCAATATGATTCTTTATGACAAAGGCGATCCGATCGAAGCGGTGCGGGTGCTGGCGCCCTGGATCAAACATGTTCACATCAAGGACGCTATCAGAACCAAAACGCCCGGCCAGTGGGGGGCGGAAGTGCCCTGGGGCGATGGGCAGGTGAACAGCGGAGCCTTTTTGAAAGTGCTCAGGGAAGTCGGCTTTGCCGGCGTCCTGGCGATAGAACGGGAAGCGGGTGACGATCGGGTCGGCGATATCAAACTGGCAGTCGAAAGACTGGTGAGGTAGCAACTAAACCAAACCGAATTTAAGGAGAGAGCGCTGTGAATGCACAATTATATCTTTTGTTAAGTGTGATGATGTTTCTGGAGTTTGCGATTTGGGGCGCGTGGTCGCCGGTATTGGCGGCTCGTCTGCTGGGACCGCTCAAGATGAGTGGTAAACAGACCGGCTGGATATACGGTACGATCCCCATCGGATGCATTATCTCGCCGCTTATCGCCGGACAGATTGCCGACAGATGGATCAGTACGGAATATATTCTGGGTACGGCCCATCTGATCGGCGCGGTATTGCTGGTCTGGGCGGCCAACAAAAAAACTTTCGGCAGTTTGTTTGGAGTAATGATGCTCTATTCATTATGTTACGCCGCCACGCTGCCGCTGGTAAATTCCCTGATGTTTTCTCACCTGACGGATGCGGGTAAACAATCACCCGGCATCTTTATATGGGCCCCGATAGCATGGGTGCTGGTGGGTCTGGCACTGACCGCATGGCGACGGGCAAAAGGAAGCGGCAGCGGCGAAGACTGTTTGAAATTTGCCGGAGTATTGTCGCTGGTCATGGGCGCTTTTTGTTTCTTGCTGCCCAATACGCCACCAAAAGGAACAGCCGGTGAGGTACTGCCTTTTGTCCAGGCATTCGCAATGCTAAGTGACAGTCAGTTCCTGATATTTATGATTGTATCTTTTGTCGTGGCGGCTCAGCTCCAGTTCTATTTCCTGGGCACAGCCCAGTACCTTGGTGATATTGGCGTCCAGAGCAAGGATGTACCGGCCGCTATGACCATCGCCCAGGCGGCACAAACGCTGGCGACGTTATTTGTGCTGGGTTGGCTGTTGGCCAAGGGATTTCAATGGACCCTGGCGGTCGGAGCACTATGCTGGCTGATAATGTATTTGGCCTATTCTGCTATGAAGCCCAAAGGGCTTGTTATTGCTTCACAGGCTCTGCACGGCTGCGCTTATGTCTTTTTCATTATCGGTGGACAGATATATGTCAACAGCGTAGCGGAAAAAACAATCGCTAGTTCCGCCCAGGCGTTACTATTTATGGCTACGGTAGGGTTTGGACTCTTTTTTGGTACGCAATTCACCGGGGCGGTCATGGACCGCTGTAATGTTGCCGGCAAATTCAGTTGGCGGTCGATCTTCCTCGTGCCCTGCACTCTTATACTGATCTGTGCGGTGGTGTTAATTTTATTCTTCAAAGGCGGAAAATGATTTACTGGAATCTTGTTGAATGAAAATTGGCTTTAAAAAACTGCGAAAGTTAACAGGAGATGTAACAATGTATAAAAAAACTGTAGTTTTGGGCATTATGTTGGCGGCCATGGCGGTATTGTCTTGTTCGTGCGCACAGCCGACATCGTTGTTTAACGGCAAGGACCTGACCGGCTGGAAAGGTGCTACGGATGGTTACACCGTCGAAGACGGCAAACTGGTCTGCCTTAAGGAAACTAATTTTGGCAGAAATCTTTATACCGAACGTGAATACAGCGATTTTAAGCTGCGTTTTGAATTCAAGCTTTCGCCTGGCGCCAATAACGGACTGGGAATCCGCGTTCCCATAGAGGGCAATCCCGCTTATGACGGGATGGAGCTTCAAATCCTGGACAATTCCGCCGAGGGATATAAAGACCTCAGGCCCTATCAGTTCCACGGCTCGATTTATGGGGTTGTTCCCGCCAAACGCGGCTATCTGAAACCCGTCGGTCAGTGGAACCGCCAGGAAGTCATCGCCGACGGCCCACACATTACCGTCAAGCTCAATGGCGCCAAGATTGTCGATGCGGACCTCGAAAAGGCCGCTACCCCGGAGATACTGAAAAGCAATAAAGGACTGCTGCGCAAAAAAGGCTATATCGCCATCCTCGGTCACGAGTCGCGCGTAGAGTTCCGTAATATCACGATCGTCGAGTTGAATAAGTAACTGAATCTGACCCGTACTGCGACAGGGGCGGCCACCAGCGGCCGCCCATCGCTTTTACACTGTTCACTCACTGTCACAATACTCCCGCCAGCGAGCCAATCTCACCCTCGTTTAGCGCATAATTATAAATCCGAACATCATCCAGCAGACCAATGGAACCGTCTAAAGAAATCAAGACATCCATATCGACGCCTGTGTCGATTGTCTGGCTGCCAAAGCTGATGGTGGTATCTTCCTGCTCGCCATCTACATAAAGCCGTATGTCTTCGACTTTCACATCCTCTTTATCCAGCAACACAATCGCCACGTGATGCCATGTATTATCATCTATAACCGTATCACCGACAATGCTGCCGCCAACCACGGCGGCTCGCAGTTTGCCATCAGTGTTGATCACATTAGACCATAGGCCGCCGCTGCTTTCCATCGTACCCCAACGCACAATCGACAGGCTTGATGCGCCTGATTCAGCCTTTACCCATGCGGTTACGGTTCGAGCATTCGACCCGCTGATACCTTTGTAACCTTCGATTTCCACATAATCACCGACCCCGTCAAATTCCAGCGCACCGCCTATCTTCCCATCACTCGGCCGCCACGTCGGATCGCCGTTAAGCGTCCCGTCATTACCACCCACAATATCACTGGCAACCGTACCACTCGACTCATCAAACTGCCAATGTGCAATCAACGATAAATTAGCCATCTCCGCGATCAGGTATTCAGGAACCGCATAGTCATAAATCCGAACATCATCCAGCAGGCCGTCGGAACCGTCCAAAGAAATCAATAAATCTGTGCCGACAGCGGTGTCGATTGTCTGGGCGCCATTGCTGACAGTGGTATCTTCCCGCCCACCATCTACATAAAGCCGTATATCTTCGACTTTCACACCCTCTTTATCTGGCAACACAATGGCTACATGATGCCAGGTATTATCATTTATAATCGTATCACCGACAATACTGCCGCCCCACACAGCAACCCGGAGTTTGCCATCGGCGGTGATCACATTAGACCACAGTGCGCCGCTGCTTTCCATCGTACCCCAACGCACAATCGACAGTGTCGATCCATTTGACTCCGCCTTTACCCATGCGGTTATAGTTCGAGGATTAGTCCCGCTAATACCTTTGTAACCTTCGACTTCCACATAATCACCGACCCCGTCAAATTCCAGCGCCCCGCCTATCTTACCATCACTCGGCCGCCATGTCGGATTACCTTTAAGTGTTCCGTTATTACCACCCACACTATCACCGGCAACCGTACCATCCAATTCATCCAGTCTCCAACGTGCTATCAGGTGCGAAGCGCCTTCCAGCCAATTGTCGGCCAAAATAAGCAGATCATCCGGTCCAACACCATCTGCCTGGTCGATGTCCGCCCCGCTACAGAAATTATTGCCCGCATCACAGTCGGTATCCAGCCAGTTCGCGGCTAAACACGCGAAATCCACCAAATTGATCTTACCATCGAGGTTAGTGTCTCCCCGCACACTGTGAGCAGTGTAATCCTGGTTAAGCTGGTCGCTGGTTACGTTTGCGTATATCCTGCTCGCAGGGCTAAATGTATAACCTGCTAATGTCGGCGTTACCGTGCCGCTCCAGCCTTCCTGAACTTCAACTGAGTATGAGCCGTCGGCGGTTGTAACAGGATTGCCCGGCAGACCGCTCATGACAACGCCTTCGAAACCGACATTACCCGAGATACATCGCCACATAGTTACGGACACATTATATTTGATGGAACTTAACTGATTGACGATAGTGGAATTATATACGTCCTGCCATTCGAGGAAACGCACACGCCAGTAAACGCTTTCAGTGCCGTCCTGATGTTCGTCGATGTACCAGGCGTC
>Ga0105100_10000603_pt1 | contig 21014 bp, 21 predicted proteins | sample PPLLak12cMay2015_2_FD_87033 | JGI IMG/M metagenome (GOLD analysis project Ga0105100, IMG submission 87033) | Freshwater sediment microbial communities from Prairie Pothole Lake near Jamestown, North Dakota, USA - PPLs Lake P8 Core (1) Depth... | ecosystem: Environmental > Aquatic > Freshwater >...
AACACACATACCAGGCCAAATGCGATTATGGAAGCAAGCATTTCTACCAATGCAGCCAATTTGAATACCGCGGCTGCTTTCCTGGTTTCTCCTTCAATAGTGAATTTTCCGACATACCTCACCACCAGCTCACTCATCCGAAAAGAAACCAGGTTATTGATGACACTGGTAAAAACTGTTATGGCTCCTAGGATTCCGAAATCTGCTACACCCAATAGACGAGCTGCCAGGATGCCCTGCAGCATGCTGATTGCCGCAGAGATCCCGGTTGAGCTGAATAAATATCCTACGTTCTTAATAATGCGGCGCGATAATTCATTCCCTACCAGCCGTTGAAATAGACTTTTCAGCCACGAGCTCATCGTCTGCATGCTTAAATTAAGAGTTTACGCCGAAATACATCCCCTTGGTGTCAGGCTGTAAGGATACCGCATGTCCACTGCCGTTCGGCACGATACCAGGAAACCAGGTTTTGTATTCCAACTTCCAACGAGGTCTCCGGCACCCATCCAAGCAGCTCTCTGGCTTTCACCACGTTTGCCCAATTCGCCTGCATATCCGCCGGGTGAGGCGGCAGGTATTCGATCCTTGCAGGGAGTCCAAGAGCATGTTCCAATCTTTGAATGAGCTGGTTAATGGTGATAGTCTCATGCCCCCCAAGATTGATAATCTCATAACCCACGTTTCTCAGACCCAGAATCGAACCACGGGCAATATCATCGATATAGGTGAAGCCGCGTGATTGGTTCCCATCGCCATTGACTTTGACCGTTTTTCCTTCGCTGATCCACTGAGTGAAGCGGAACATCGACATATCAGGTCTTCCTGCCGGGCCGTAGACAGTAAAATAGCGAAAAACAGTAATATCGATCCCGTATAAAAAATGGTAGGTATAACACAGTACTTCGGCAGCTTTCTTTGAAGCTGCATAGGATTGAAGAGGCTTATCGCTGCTGGCGGTTTCCGGGGTGGGCAGTGGGGCGTTTGAACCATAAACGGAGGAGGTAGAAGCCAGAATGAATTTTGGGATGTCGTTCCGACGAGACAGCTCTAACAGATTGAGTGTACCGGTCAGATTTGCATCCATGTACACCCAGGGATTTTCAACAGACTGCCTGACGCCAGCGCGTGCAGCCAGGTTTATGACTGCATCGAAACGAGAGGTGTTCTCCTGGGCCTTAACGAATATTTCCTCCAGAACTGTTCGCTGGCTGATGTCTGCTTTGTAAAAGGAGAAATCAGGAGTGGAGAGTAGGCGATTCAGACGCCATTGCTTCAAGCGGACATCGTAAGCGTCATTCAGATCGTCTATACCAGTGACAGCATGTCCTGCGGAGAGCAGCAGTTCTGCAATCCGGTTTCCGATGAAACCAGCTGCCCCGGTGACCAGATAATTTGACATCAGAATCCTTCCTCGAGCTGGAATTTAGGTAGTTCTATTAACCCCAGGTAATCCTAGAGCCTGATTACCTTTGGATTGGTTTTCCCTAATGCTCCGATCGCGTTGCGAGTATCCACGATTATTTTTGAGGCTCTTAGAATGGCCGGATAATCATAGATACTGTGATTTGTCAGGATGACAACACAATCGGCATTCTTGAGCGATTCGTGAAGGTCGGCAACGCTGGTCAAATCCCAGCCGTCGCGTTTCAGATCCGGGATATAGGGATCGTGGTAGCTCACCTTTGCGCCCTTCTGCTCGAGCAGTCCGATCACATCCAATGCCGGCGATTCGCGCAGGTCATCCACATCGGGTTTGTAGGCAACTCCGAGCACTAATATCGAGCTGTCCTTCAATGATTTGCTGCGGTCATTTAAAGCGTCCTGGACGAGATTGACGACGTAGCGCGGCATGGCGGTGTTTATCTCGGAGGCAAGCTCTATGAAGCGCGCGGTGTAATTGAGTGCCCGCAGTTTCCAGGAGAGGTACAGTGGATCAATCGGAATGCAGTGACCACCCAATCCTGGACCGGGAGTGAATTTCATGAATCCGAATGGCTTTGTGGCTGCCGCATCGATGACCTCCCAGACATCAACACCCAACCGGTTGCACATTATCGCCATTTCATTTACCAGACCGACATTGATCATCCGGAACGTGTTCTCCAGCAATTTAGCCATCTCGGCAACTTCGGCCGAAGAAACCGGAACAACAGCTGTTAATGCCTGGGAATACCAGGTGCAGGCTACTTCCGTGCAGGTAGGGGTGATCCCGCCAATGACTTTAGGTGTATTGATGGTGGTCCAGTCTTTGCGGCCTGGGTCTACACGTTCGGGAGAAAACCCCAGGAAAAAATCTTCGCCTACAACCAACCCACTCTCATCGCCTAATTTCGGAAGCAGGATCTCGCGAGTTGTACCCGGGTAGGTGGTTGACTCGAGCACGACAACCATATTTGGGTGGATATACCTCGCCAGCTGCTCGGTAGCATTCAGAATATAAGACAAATCTGGGTCGCCGGTTTTTCGTAATGGTGTGGGGACGCAGATGCTCACCGCATCCATCTGAGAAAGTACGGAAAAATCGGTGGATGCGTGTAGTTTTCCAGTACCTACCAGGCGTCTGACCTGCTCGGCTGGAACATCCTGAATGTGGCTTTCGCCATTCTGAATTGTATCGACTTTGCGTTGATCGAGGTCGATCCCGGTTACATCGAATCCGGCTTCTGCGAAAACCACTGCCAGCGGGAGACCGACATATCCCAGTCCTAGTATCGCCACTTTTGCGCTGCGGTCCCGAATTTTTTCAAGAATTGGTTTTTGTAATTGCTCAGTCATGGTTTCCTTATTTGCGTTGTTATCTCACCCTGAGTTGTAGCCGTAGATTTCGGGTAAATTCTTTGACATCTTGAGATTTAGCTCTTCAATTTCATCTCTGGAGAAGTATTCATAATACCCCGAAATTTTCCCGGAACGTGTTTTGAACGAATTTTGATCTGCTGGGTCACCGGGATTCAGAATCCCTGTCTGAAATCGCTTTTCCAGCTCCATTTTCCGCATATTTTCGAAGGAGGCGTATGCGACAGTCTCAGAGACTTCCTGATCATTAATATCGTGCAACCCGATGAAATCCAGTACGCGTCGAAGCTCGGATGAAGGATTTGCTTTCAAATCTTCATAACGGACTAGCAGAAAATCGCGCGGGATATGCTGATTTTTTGCCCAGATTTGGTAATACGCCAGAATAGTGTCGAAACTGCCGGTTTTAGAATGAATAAAGTCGTTTAATTCGCCATCGAAATTCATCTGCCTGTTTTCGTAAGGATTTTGCCCAAAAATCTGGTTCCGTTTCTTTGCCTCGAAATAGCTGGAGACCACAACATCGCGTGGATCTCGAACCAGGAGAATCACTTGCTTATCATGAAACCTTATTTTGGAAACCTCCAGCTCTTCTGGGGATTTTAACATTGGACTGTCGTCGTGGACTACCGAAATATTAGGGACATCGGGATGAACCTTGCGATTGGTGCGAAGAAAAAGTATATCCTCTTCATCCGGCAGCGAAAAATGCAGTGCTATCGCCTTGCCTATCATCAACCTGAGCCAGGTTCGACCGCATTTTGGATATGAAAGCAGATAAATATCCGTTTTTCGGTGTGCATACCAGCGTAATATCCGGGCGGGGACCAGGGAACGAATAATACGCCGGATTTCAGCAGGCAATCTGTCGTACTGCATCCTCATTGTACTCATGAGGCAATCAATTCTGTGCCTTCACGAAAAGATACAGGTAAATGGTCAAGTCGACTCTAGAAAAGACTCAACTGCTTTGGTTCTTGCTTCTCTTCAGCAGCACTCGCTTCCATTTCAGCTGCCTGTGAAGCTTTGGCAATTAATTCCGGCAAGTGTGCAAAATCAGCCTCGATCGTAGGACGTAACGACTGCTGGTGCAGTGCTGCCGCGGGATGGTACATAGCAACAATGAGGCGCCCTTTGATGCGCACAGCCTGACCATGAATCTCACCGATCCTGGCGTTGGTCAGAAAATGAGCCATTGAGAACCGTCCCAAGGTGACAATAACCTTCGGATTAATCGCCTGGATCTGGCGTTCCAGATATCCCGAACAGGCTGAAAGCTCTTCCGGCAATGGATCGCGGTTCGAAGGTGGCCTGCATTTGACGACGTTCCCAATAAACACATCAGCCCGTCTCAAGTTGATAGCCGCCAATAGCTCATCCAGAAATTTACCCGCAGCACCAACGAATGGCTTTCCCTGTTCGTTTTCGTGAAAGCCTGGTCCTTCTCCAATAAACATGATCTCCGCATCTGCCGGTCCTTCACCAGGTACGGCGAGCTTGCGAGAATGATGTAAAGAGCATTGTGTGCATACCGCGACTTGTTGAGCTATGAGCTTCAGTTCTTCAATCCCGTTCATAGGCTCCTCAATCTATCAGGTTTGGACTGGGTGTCGCTACAGGTTGGTTGATAGGATTCGAAATCACCGAATTATTCCAAACCATATTATCAAGGTAATCCAGATAGGTTTTTCCAAGGTTCTTCATCGTCATTATTAATGCATCTTCGCTGTTATCGCGATAATAGTGAGGTCTGAAACCGACAATCTCGAACTTGAATTTTTGGTAAAGACTCTGCGCCTCTAGGTTATTTGCGCGCACTTCAAGTGTGGCTTCCCGCATACCAATGTGCGCAGCTTCCCGAAGGGCTATTGCCAGCAGATTACGTCCAATCCCCTGCCGCCTGTATTCGGGCTCTACCGCAAGTGTTGCAATATGTGCTTCGTCGACGATCAGCCACATGACAATCATCCCAATAATTTTGGGTGGCTTTTCTTCCCCGGGGATTTCAGCCACCCATAACAGGGATTGGGGGTTGGACAATTCATAATTATAAGCGCTGGTTGGCCATGGCAGGCTGAACGAATTTCGGTCGATGTACTGGACCTGCACTAAATCCGCCGTCTGCATCGCACGGATTCGATAAATGGAATTATTATCGATTTCAGTCATTCGGGGATTGGTTCGTTGTAATGCAAATAGAGAGGTGCTGCCGAGGCGGTGTCATCAATCTGACCTTCGTGCCAATAGCGCCATGCCAGCTCAGCCAGAAAAGCAGTACGGCGCAGGGATTGGGCGGGTGTTGAGAGCAGCGCATTGGGACAATCGCGGTTCAATAGTTGGCGCTCTTCAGCCGTAAGCTCACCGCATACCAGGGTGTTCGTTTTGATGTGCGGAATTAATTCCTGTACAGTCAGCACCACTAATTCTCCGGTTGATCTCCAGGCATTTTCAAAGAACATGTACCAGGAACAAGCTAACCGGCCTCGTCCAGCACGTAAAAGCGCCACCATCGGCAGTTCCCGGGGAGGCTGCGCTGACGCCAAAAAATCCAGTGTTGGAATTGTGACCAATGGGATGTGTCTTGCCAGTGCTAACCCCTTCGCGAGTGCAAAGCCGATGCGCAATCCGGTGAAAGAGCCCGGTCCGCGTGCAACAGCTAATGCTGCAAGATCGGAATATTTGACCCTGGATTTCTCAAAAGCATCAGCGATGGCTGGTGCGAGCTCCACCGTGTGGTGATCCAGGCTCGACCAGGTAAATTCAACCAGCACTTCAGAGCCATCGTAGAGCGCCAGACCTGCAGTCCGCGTGGATGTATCGATGGCAAGTAAAATGTTCTTCGTGGAGCGTATCATGCGACTCCGTAGACGCTTTTTCGAAACTCGTACAGCAGGATTTGATACCGCGAGCCGAACCCAGATAGGACCATATCACGCTGGTTTTCATCCACCCACGACAGGGATATCCAAAAGTGATCTTTTGGCAGTGCCTCTTTTATTCGTTCAGCCCATTCAATAATCAATGGCCCGTGATCGGTTAGGGTCGTGATATCGAGGTCAGCGGCTTCGGTTGAATTGGCAAGGCGGTACGCATCCAGATGGAACATCTGTGAACCATCCGCGCGGCGGTAAACATTAACCAGCACGAATGTCGGGCTGGTGGCGTGATCCAACGAACCCCAGCCTGCGCACATCCCCTGTACGAGTGTCGTTTTCCCTGACCCCAGGTCGCCTTGCAAACAAATCACATCGCCCGTTTTCAGCAGACTACCCAGGCGCATACCCACCCGTCGGGTCTGGCCTGGATTTCTACTGATGAATTCAACGGTCTGCGAATCAAGAATTGGCATCTCAATGAAATTATAAGCCGGTAAACGTACAGAGTAAAGCTATCCAATCCGACCTGGATCCTGGTTCATGATTTGATTTCCAGGTTCGCCAGGGATGCTACAACCTTTTTCATGCCCAAATTTTCGAAAAAAATATCCACAATTTCATCTCGATCTTGAACCCGGCTGTTCAGCACCATGCCTTCTCCCCAACTGGGATGTAAAACGCGCATACCAGGATGGAAGTTCTGCCGTACCTCCTCCATTTTCACACTCGAGGTGTTGGATACTTGCCAGCGTTCCGGGTGATTTTCCAATTGAGAACGGGCATACCTGTTTGGGTTCGTTGGATTGATTTCTTCCAGTAAATGGTAGGGAATATCAGCCAGGAAGCGTGATGGATTTACTGGCTCGGTGAACCCATAGGCTCTGCGATTCTGGCTGAAGACCAGGTAAAGGCGATCCATTGCCCTGGTTATTCCTACATACATCAGGCGGCGTTCTTCCATCATCGCCTCAGGATCATCAAACGACCGGCTGTGGGGTAATATCCCTTCATTCAAGCCGACGATGAATACAGCAGGAAATTCCAATCCTTTTGCTGCATGGAGCGTGAGAAGTGTAGGGACATTCGTATTTGACTCCAGAGTATCTTGATCGGAGACTAAAGCCACCTGTTCGAGAAAATCAACCAGTCCATCTTCTTGGTATTCTGCAGCCAGTCGCCGTAGTTCCATGACATTCTCCCAGCGCTCCCGGCCTTCATCAGTCCCGTCATCGATGTAAAAATGATAATCCACATCATTTAAAATCCGATCCATCAAGCCCAGTGGTGATAGGCTGCTTTTGGTTGTATACCAGTCTGCCAATAACCGGCTGATTTGACCTAAGGAAGATTTCGCACGTGGAGAGAGGCCTTCCAATTCGGAAATATCGTCTTTCTTAGCCAATTGTAATAAGACAGCACCTGGTGAACGACCAAGTCGTCCAGCAGCTGCACGCAAACTGTAATATGTTTTGTCGCCGATACCTCGTGGAGGGATATTTATGATGCGCGTTAAGCTGATTTCATCATCCGGATTTTGGACCAGGCGCAGGAAGGCGATGATGTCTTTTATTTCCCGGCGACCATAGAAACGTTGAGCGCCGACCAATTTATACGGCATGGTTACAGCCAGGAATGCCTCTTCCAGAATCCGGGATTGGGCGTTGGTGCGGTACATCACTGCGAAATCTCCAGGTTGTGCAAGCTGCGCTGTGACAGATTTAACGATCGTTTCCACTACGAAGGCAGCTTCAGTGTGGTCATCGTACGACTCGTATGCAATGGCTTTCCTGCCTGCACCTCGCTCAGTGAACAGGCGTTTGGGTGTGCGATAAGGATTCCGGTCAATGATAGCTGTCGCCACGTCCAGGATTGACTGGGTTGAGCGGTAGTTCTGCTCCAGCAGGATAGTCTGCGAATCGGGATAATCTTTCTCGAAACGCAGCACATTGCGATAATCAGCGCCGCGCCAGCGGTATATGGATTGATCCGTGTCACCAACCACGAAAATATTGCGGTGGAAGGATGAGATGTGTTTTAACAAAGTGTATTGGGCGAAGTTAGTATCCTGGAATTCATCTACCAGGATATGCTCGTAGCGATGTGCATATTTTTCCCTGGCAGCAGGTTTCTCTTCCAAAAGAAAGGCTGTCCATAAAAGCAAGTCATCGAAGTCCAGAGCATTGTTCGCCAGCAGCAGCTCCTGGTAGCGCCTGTAGACGCGCTGGACAGTTTCGTCGCGATAGCCCTGAATCGTGAACGCATCTGGCAGGATTAGTTCATTTTTGGCGTTCGAGATCGCCTCATGTACTCCCCTGGGGCGGAAGCGTTTATCATCCAGGTTAAGTTCCTTGAGAGCCTGTTTTACCAGGCTGATCTGATCGTCCTGGTCAAAAATAACGAAATTCGAATTGAATGGAAGGTCTCCGGCTTCGCGGCGCAAAATGCGGGCACAGATCGAGTGAAATGTTCCCAGTGTCAGCCATTGTATTTGTTCACCGGTCATCCCGCTGATTCGAACTTCCATCTCACGAGCGGCTTTATTCGTGAACGTCACTGCAAGAATATTATAAGGACGGACACTTAAAGAGTCTATGAGATAAGTAACCCTGTGTGTCAGCACGCGGGTTTTTCCTGAGCCCGGACCAGCAAGCACCAAGACCGGACCTGGACCCGCAGTCACTGCCTGTTGTTGTTGGGGATTCAAAATATCCAGGGGATTTTTCATCTGACTGCGTTTCTGTACACGACAAGATACTTAGCTAATATCAATAATTAGGCCTTTTTCCGGATTATTAAAAATGGAGTTCGACTAAATTGAACAATCAGCCATTATAGCATAGCGGTTTTCTTTGATTTCAGTTGCATGGTTCCTTATCTTCGAATACAATCAAGTCGTGGATTGGGATTTACTTGGGCATAGCTGGGCGGTTGAGAACCTGGCGAATGAAGTTGCGTCTGGAACGATCCGGCATGCTTATTTATTGTGCGGTCAGCAAGGCCTGGGTCGGCGAACTCTAGCGCTGCGCCTGGCTCAGGCGTTGAACTGTCCCACACCTCCCTCACCTGGTGACGCCTGCAGAAAATGTCGTACCTGTCGCCAAATTGAGCGCATGTCTTTTTCCGACCTATCAATTATTCAAGCTGATCAGGTCGGCGGTACTTTACGCGTGGACCAGGTGCGTGAGCTTCTACACAGCCTGGCACTGATGCCTTATGAAGCCAGGTATCGCGTTGCACTACTGCTGCGTTTCGAAGAGGCGCATCCCAGTGCGATGAATGCGTTGTTGAAAACCCTGGAAGAACCACCTTCCCAGGCGATCATCATGGTCACAGCAGAAAGCGCTGAGAGCCTGCTGCCAACCATAGCTTCGCGCTGTGAAATCCTTCGTTTGCGTCCAATGCCTATTATGAACCTGAGCCAGGGTCTGCAAAGCAGAGAGGGAATTCCACCTCAAACAGCGGACCTGTACGCTCACCTGTCTGGCGGTCGTCCTGGTATTGCATTGCGTATGGCGCATAACCCTGAATTGGTAGAAAGCAGGAAGACGTGGCTGGAATTCCATAAAAATCTATTGTCTGCTTCGCGTCGGGATCGTTTTTCGTTGGCAGAAGACCTGCTGAAAGACCGTGAATATTTACCAGAAGGGTTGAGAATCTGGCTCAGCCTGTGGCGCGATATTTTACTTGTATCTCTGAAATCTAACGTTCCTGTCGTGAATCTGGATTTGGAGAATGAAATTGCCCGCCTTGCGGATCGATTTTGTCAAGAGGGAGCGGTCCAGAAAATCGCAATTTTAGAAAAAACAATCAGCTCACTGGATAGAAATATCAATCCGCGCCTTGCTCTCGAAGTGCTGATGCTCGATCTGCCGGCGTAAAAAACTTAACAAAGCGACCAGAGTGAGGCTGAAATATGCTGCTATCGGGTGAAACTTGTTTTGAGATTTTGCATTGATCATCGTTCTGATATACTTTTAAACTGCAGAAAGTCGGAGACAGGCAAACGAGTCAAATGAATATGTGAGAAAACCGGGAATTCTAACTAACATCGTGGAACAACAGAGATTCTAGGAATCCAGGTTTATGAAGCATTGATTTTCCTGGTAGAACAGGAGATTGTGAAGAATTTATTATGTTATTAGAGACTGAGCGCCTGTGGTTGAGAGACTTCGTGGAAGAGGATTGGAAAGCCGTGTATGCCTACCAGGTCAATCCTCATTATTCAAGATACTATAATTGGACGCACCGCACCGAAGATGAAGTCAAGCTGCATATTCAGGCAAATATTGCCAGGCAAACCACCCAGCCGCGTGGAGATTTTGATTTAGCCCTCGTGGCGAAAGATACTGACCGGGTAATCGGAAGCTGTCACCTACGTATTACCGATAATGACCGTCATGAAGCAAGCATAGGATATGAGCTTGATCCGCAAGACTGGGGCAAAGGTTACGCAACGGAAGCTTCAAGGCGTCTCTTGAGCCTGGGATTTGAAGAATTAGGGTTGCACCGAATCTGGTCGCAAGTGATTGCTGAGAACTTGCGTTCTGGTCGTGTTCTGGTTCGTCTGGGAATGCGATTGGAGGGCAGGCTGCGCGAAACCGAATTTATTCGTGATCATTGGTGCGACACATTGCTCTATGCGATCCTCGATCGTGAATGGAAGGCCCAGTAATCCTGGCTGCGAGGTGAATGGAAGATTTATAGTAAAGCGATTGATTCTACATCAAGTATGCCTAAAATGTACTTCATTAGTCTTATTCCAATCTGCAGTCTACCGATAAGCATCAGCTTGTATAGCTCAGCTGGATGGATGGCTAAGGCCTAAGAGCCTGCTGGTAAAGAAGGAATCATTCCAATCAGATTCAGGCAGGCGTGAGATAGACAATCGAGTGAACCAGATAAGGATAAAATGCATCAAATAGAACCGGGAATATTGTATGAAGATTCATACTTCGGCGTCACACTTGGGGCATTAATTTCACCGAGCGGCGTTATTATGATCGATGCGCCGCTGCGCGGTGAGGAGGCTCGAGCCTGGCGAACCATCTTATTGAATCAGCGGGGAGGGATAAACCGGGTGTTGGTTTGCCTGGACGCCCATCCAGACCGCACTCTTGGTGCGCGCGCCCTGGAGAGCACGATCATTGCCCACCAAAATACCGCGCTTGTATTTCGCAACCGCCCTACCATCTTTAAAGGCCAATCTCCAGAAAGCGGTTCTGACTGGGAGACCTCATCCGATTCGATTGGCATTCGCTGGGCATCCCCAGATGTTACCTTTTCCGAGCGGATGACACTGCATTGGGGGAATGTTGATGTGATTTTAGAACACCATCCCGGGCCGATGCCAGGATCGCTTTGGGTTTCAATCCCTGACTCGAAAGTAATTTTTGTCGGCGATGCAGTTCTGGTGAATCAACCTCCGTTCCTTGCCTATGCCGACCTGGAATCGTGGATTACAAGTCTAGAGCATTTGGTGCGCGGCTATAAAGACTATTTTATCGTCAGCGGAAGGGGAGGACCGGCCACGATTAAAGAAGTCCGCGCCCATATCCGTTTCTTAAAATCCGTTCTGGATGGATTTGAAAAATTGAATAGAAAAGATTCAGCACCAGAAGCTGTTGAAAACATGGTCAACCCACTGTTGAAAACATTCTTATTGGATAATGAGTTGCGTGAACGATATGCTCAACGCTTGCGTTATGGTCTGATTCAGTGCTACGCAAGGCGCTACAGGTCGACGAATGAGATGGGGGATTCGGAGATTACCACAGAAGAACAATGAGGTCCTTCTAGTTACAAAGTCATTTTTTTATCGCTGGAAAGAAAATCAAACCTCGAAAATGGTCCCGACACTAAATGGTTACAACATTACACCAGCCTGTTTTTGAACTAACGCGGGGGAAGATCGTTGAATCGATGCATTTTGGATCGATTGCAGTCGTCGATGTCCATGGACGGTTACTGGCTGGGATTGGGGACCCCAATTTTGTTACTTTTTTGCGTTCTTCCTCAAAGCCCATACAGGCACTTTCATTTCTTGAGGCGGGTGGCAAAGAATTTTTTGGAATTACTCTCCAAGAAATCGCCATTATGTGTGCATCTCACTCAGGCACGGACGAGCACATTGAGGTAGTAAAAAGCCTGCAGGATAAATTGAAGGTGCAGGAAGCTGAATTGCTGTGCGGAACACACCCCCCATTTTCTCTACCTGCAGCGAACCGATTGAAGGAGCTTGGTTTACAGCCTACACCGAATCACCACAACTGTTCAGGCAAACACAGTGGGATGCTTGGATATCATCGTTTATTATCAATTCATAGTCCATCAGAAGAGGGTCTCTCCAAACCATATATTGACCCAGATCATCCTGTTCAAGAACATATCCTTTCAATGATTGCTCAGATGAGCGGACTAGACATAAGCCAGGTCAATTTGGGGATCGACGGTTGTTCGGCGCCTAATTTCGCAATACCATTGAGTCGGGCAGCCTTCGCCTTCGCTCGGTTATGCGATCCTATAAATGGGGGTGTGAACGAACCATCGCTGATAGAAGCCTGCAACACGGTCGTAACCGCAATGTCCAGCCATCCGATTCTTGTGGCGGGAACAGGACGATTGGATACGCAATTAATGCAGGTAAGTGCGGGACGGATTATTTCGAAGAGTGGGGCGGAAGGTTACCAGGTAATCGGCCTCTTGCCGGATGCAATCGAACCGGGATCGCCGGCGATTGGCATAGCCATTAAAATCGCTGACGGTGATCACCGTGGAACAGTCAAATCAGCGATTGCACTGGAAGTTTTACGCCAGATGAACGCTTTACCAGCTGCTGAACTAGCATTGCTTAAAGATTTTGGCCCGGTGAATGCGATTCGGAACTGGCAGAATATTGAAGTTGGTTTGTCTCAACCTACGTTTCGATTGTTCCAAACACAGTTAGAATAAAATTGATTTAAGCAAAAAAGCTAGTGAGATCAGCGCGAGTTTGCTTGAATACTATGGTAACCCGGAATGGCGGGAACCTTATCCTCCATTGGATGAGCTGGTATCCACTATACTTTCCCAAAACACAAACGACCTCAACCGGGATCGTGCTTTCACAACTTTGAGGAAACGTTTCCCAACCTGGGAAGCAGTGCGCGATGCGAATGAAGGGGAAGTGATTGATGCAATTCGATCCGCTGGATTGGCAAACCAGAAAGGACCACGCATCCAGGAAGTCCTAAGAGAAATCACCCGGCAGTGTGGCCAACTTGATTTAGGCTTCTTGGCAGAAAAATCCAGCGAGGAGGTTGTCAGCTGGCTAATGCAATTCAAAGGTGTTGGTCCTAAAACTGCGGCAATCGTGGCCCAATTTTCGCTGAATAAACAGGCATTCCCGGTGGATACACATATCTACAGAGTGACCGGTCGTTTAGGCCTGAGACCTGCCAGATTGAGTGTTGAAAAGGCCCACCAGCATCTGGCAGCCCTGTTTCCGCCTGAAGACTATTATTCGGCTCATTTGAATATTATTCGTTTGGGGCGAGAAATTTGTAAATCACGAAAGCCTGATTGCCCTCACTGCCCGATAAACAAATTCTGCGATTATTACTCCGAAAAACTGGCTGAAGGAGAAGGCAAGGGCACATAGGAGGACAATCGAGATATCTTTCGACTTTGTAAGTCCCACCACAAAAAAATACAGATAAATCATTGTAAAATTTGTGTTGAGCATCGGCCAAGATTTGAGGGGAAATTTTATCGAAAAATGGAATTTTCGTATGAAGACGTACCAATCCGGTAAGAGACAAACCCTGTTGATGTATCGCCGGACAGTCGACAGGATGTTTATTGCGACGCTGCTACTGGGTCTTCTGCTTCTACTAAGCTCGTTATATCCTCTTTTGGGAGGCGTTGGTTTTCTCAGCCAGAGTATTCAGGAGGTCATTTCTGTATCTGCAGCAGTGGTATTGACTCTCAGTATGTTTGCATTCCTGGCACGATTCAGGGCTTACGTGCAGGTAAATCAGAACTACCTTAGTCTGGTTACACCTTTAATACGCCTGAACATTTCGTTTCTTCGACTGCGCAGCGCCCATCCAGCGCTTATTCAACAATTATTTCCAGCCAACGAATCAGGCTGGGCACGGCGTTCTTATTTGAGACCCTTTTATGGGAAAACTGCAATCGTTGTCGATCTGAAGGACTATCCTCTAAATCCAGTATTGTTGCGATTTTTTTTCACGAAAGAGATGTTTTCTCCTCAGAATAGAGGATTTGTTTTATTGGTACCCGATTGGATGAGATTCAGTACTGAATTGGATACGCAGCACGGCAAATGGCTGGGAGGGAAAAATACAAAAGGAAAGCTCCCGGGTATCCTTAGCTGAAGGGGCAGCTCAACCGTATTACTTTCAGCAACAAAACCTCGAGATGAAAGTAATATGTTATTGTGAGATAAATCACATAAATGTTATGATTTTCGACAATAAGCGAGACAGGTTTTTAGCGATAAGATAATAGTTGATCGTCAAAGATCAACAAAGTTGCTCATCGCTGTTTCCTCCTTTGGCGAAAGCCTCCACCTGAATTTGCAAAGATTCCGGTGGAGGCTGCTTTTTTAACCCATAAATCCGGCAATTGAACCGGTGCCAACGAGACGATGTGTAAACGAAGCAGAAACCAGAGAGACTAAGGGATTCGAATCTAGCGGGAATTCGAATAACACGCAGAGGCAATCATCAAAACTATTTCCAGCAAGTTCTTACTGTAATCGCTGAATGGAATTGGAGTTTTATTAATTACCACCAACAAGCCAATCAATTCTCTCCCGATTTTAATCGGACTGACCATGGCTGCTCCCCCATATTGCGAAATTAACGAGAATTCAAGCTGACTCCCATAACCTGACAGAGGATCGCCTGAGAGGGCTACGATTGGGCTTAAGCCATCATCCCAATTTTGTCTGATCCGGTCAACCAGGGTTTGTGGAATGTTACGGTGAGCAGATAAAACGAATCCCTCCTTGCTGCCTTGTTTCATCAGCAACCAACCGCAGTTCGCATCGGATATATAAATTGCCGCCTCTAGAGTCTTGTTGACAAATTCATCCAAAGTCCTGGTTAAGGTGAGTCCTTTTTTTATTGCAAGAATAGTGTCAATCCCCGATGTCTTTTTATCAGGTTCCTGCCTAACTGCATCAAGTTGACCGATTGGTACTTCTTGTTTTTTTCCAGCACGCACAAAGTTGAGAACGCGGTTCAAGACCATCGTAAATTCAGCCTCACCCGGCGGCAATTGGAAGTAACCGGCTGCTCCAACCCTCATCGCCTGGACTACTTCGTGTTCTTTGCCTTTCTCTGAATAAACGATTACGGGTATTTCCAGTCCTTGTAAGGCCAATGTGATCAGAATATCTTTTGCATTGAGGTCGGGCAGGTCTAAATTTGAAATAATGACGTCTGGTGCAAGCCTGGAAATACTTTGAAAAGCATCTGAGGCCGTTTGTGCAATGTGAACCTGGAATTCAGCCGAGTTTAGAAATTGCCCGGCGATCAAGTCGCAGGTTGGTAAATCCACCTCAATCAATAATATACTTATGTGGGGATTATTTATCATGTAAAACCACCCTTTGAGAGTCTTCCTACTTATCGTTTTCTTCCATATTTATTTTGACACATCGATTAATATCGATTAAAACTGTGAAATCTGCTTGACGCTTCTTATCCGTCCAATATACAATAGAGAATGAAATCCATGACGAATAAGCGGGGGTGGATAAATTATAAACGTAGGATGGAGAATTGGATGAGATTATCGGGAGCGAACCTAACAATATCCTGCGTAATGATGCTTCTGCTTGTTGCTTGCCAGTCAGATTCTGCACTAACAATTCTCGAGAACCAAGCTTCTCCTACCTCAGGTTCAAATAACCATAATATCCTAATAGAAGATAGCTTAATTACGGTATATGAACGAACCCAAGCGGGTGTGGTGTCAATTCGCCAATATTTCGAAGGCCGTGTTGTATTCGGAACAGGCTTTATCGTCGATCGGAGTGGGCATATATTAACCAACCGTCATGTTATCTCTGCGGGAGGGTCGATTGAAGTATTATTTTCATCAGGCTTGTTGGTCGAAGCCAGGGTTATTGGTTCGGATGAATCCTCGGATCTCGCTGTCCTGGAAATTATGGAAGTCCCAAATGATTTGCAGCCACTTCCTTTAGAAAGTCCGAATGAATTGAAAATCGGGCAGGTTGTCCTGGCCATCGGCAATCCTATCGGGCTTCAGAACACAATGACATCCGGTATTATTTCAGGTTTGAGTCGCTATACTCGGACTTACGAAAAAGTCGATGAGCAGCAAGCTTTTACCAATTCAAGCATGGTTCAAACTGACGCTGCAATCAACCAGGGAAATTCAGGCGGCCCGCTGCTTGATTTGGATGGCAGGGTGATCGGCATTACTTCAGCAAAGCTCTCTTCGGGTTTCGATCGCAGTGTCTCTGGAATCGGTTTTGCCACGACATCGGATGTGATCAAGGTAATTCTTCCATCTTTAATCCAGCATGGAAATTTCGAATATCCATACCTGGGTATATTATCTCTTGGGGATTCAAGCCTGGCCGACCAGGAGGCGCTTGGATTGGAAGAGAAAAAAGGAGTATATATTGCAGAAGTAGTTAGTGGCAGCCCTGCCGAATTGGCGGGATTGGCTGCTGGCACACAAATTTCCCGTATTCCTGGAGTGCGGTCGGGTGGAGATTTAATCCAGAAAGTTGAAAATCTAGATATCACCAATTTTGAAGAATTAATGGCCTATATTGTGCTTAACAAGCGCCCCGGTGAGAATATTACTTTGACAATCTTACGTGGTTCAGAAAAAATGGAGATCCAGCTCGAACTTGGTACCAGGCCATAAAACAGTATATTTCCTGGAATCTTCGACCCACTTTCTAATAAATTACTCGATAAATTGATAAAAGGAGGCTGTTGTGTTTACAGAAGTCGATTTGCAGGAGCTGCTGAAATACCAGGCGAATTTTCCTGTGGTAAGCGTATTCTTAAATACAGATCCGGCGCGCGGCAATGCCGATACGCACAAATTGAATTTACGCACCTTGCTTAAAGACCTTGGATCCCAGGAGGATATCGAGGCAATAACCCGTTATTTCGATCACACCCATGACTGGTCAGGCCGGAGTGTTGTGATCTTTTCCTGTGCCCCTGAAGGATATTTCAAGGCCTATTCGATGGCAGTACCAATTCGGAGTCGCATAAGGGTGAGCGATCGTCCATTTGTGAAGCCCCTGGCAGATCTTCTGGATTCATATGGTGGTTATGGTGTGGTCTTGGTCGATAAACAGGATGCGCGTTTGTTCTTTTTTCATTTAGGTCAGCTTCAGGAACAGCAAGGTATGGCGGGAGAGGAGGTTCGTCGTGCGAAACGCGGCGGTGGCTCGCAAGCACCGGGGAGAAGAGGCAGCTCCACAGGACAGACCGAGTACCTTGAAGAAGTAACTGACCGGAATGTGAAAGAGATGGTTGAATTAACCACGCGGTTCTTTTCTGAAAAAAATGTGCGTCGAATCTTGATCGGTGGAACGGACGATAATGTAGCTTTTTTCCGTAATCAATTACCTAAAGCCTGGCAATCACTGGTGGTTGGATCTTTCCCGATCAGCAAGGTGGCTAATCAGACTGAGATCCTAGTAAAAGCCATGCAGATTGGAAAAGAAGCAGAACAGCGGCGAGAATTTCAATTAGCCCGTAGTGTGGTCACCAGTGCTGCAAAAGGGCGTGGGGGAGTTATCAACCTGGAAGAAACATTGAATGCCATCCATGAAGGAAGAGTCCAGACTCTACTTATAAGAGACGGTTTTCGCTCGCCAGGCTATCAATGTACCAGCTGTAATTACCTGTCCTCTTTACCGATGGAGATATGCCCATTCTGCAGCGGAAAGACAAAGGAAATTCCGGATGCGGTTGAACTGGCCGTAAGAAAAATAATGCAAACAGGCGGAGAAGTAGAAGTCCTGCAAGGTGATCAAATAATAGAGGGTTTTGAGCAAATAGGCGGAATTCTGCGGTATTGAGTTTTTCTAAAATGAAACAAAGGGATATTGCTCTGGTGAAGGCAATATCCCTTTGTTTATTTCATAGTCATTGTCAAGATTCCAGTTCTTCGACGATATCGAGCATTACTTCAAGGTCGGAAATTGCGGCAAATGTCTCTTCATCTATCTCAGACAAAACCAGCTCAAGTCGTGTCTCAAGGTTTTCGACATTCTTCTGCTGCTGCACTCCGGCCAATTTCTTCAGATCTGTAATCCTGCCTCCTGTCTCACTTAATGCCTGGCTGGCTTGCTGCGGCTCATCTGAAACCAGGGCTAGTTTCGCCGATATTAAATCCAGCCTGATTTTAAGGATCAGATTTTGAATGAGAAGCTCATCAAGCTCGGCCTGGGTATCACCAAATTTATCTTCAATCGATGATAGGCGGTCAATTTCTTCTTTTGCCGAATTGATTTCCGAAGCGCTTTGATCGCTGAGCTCTTCGATGCGAGTCTCGGCACTGGTAAGCTGTTCTCTCAGCGGAATATATAAAGTAAATATCACCACTAAAGCGCCGAGGCCAAAGATGATTAACATCACCAGTAGGAAACGAAACATGCGCCGCCAGATGCTTAATGTGCGTTTCTCGGGTTTTGGACTTTCTTTTCCTTGCGGTGGCAAGTCCTGTGCGCTTTCAGGGATAGGAGTTTGGTTTTCTTCACTATCTTGCATTATTGGCCTCCATATTATATTTTCAACTTCTTCAGCGACCTGAAGTTCTCTCCAGTGCCAGGGATACTATTTATTCATGGTGTTACGGATGGTGTGATAGTTTCTGTAGCCTGTGGTGTTGCAGTTAAATCCGCAGCAGCTGTTGTTGAGGATAAAGAGGTGCTTGAGTCTTCAACCGAGTGACTGAATAACCCCAAATTTATGAGCTGCCAGGCGATTTCAAGATCCTGGGTAGCCAGATCAGGAGAGAGTGGTAAATTGTCAAGTGCCTGATCGATTCGCTCTATCGTGTCAACCAGAGCTTCAGCTTGGGCTTCAGGTACAAGCAAATTTGCCAATAGATCGCGTGCAGATAGGATATCGTCTTCTGCTAGTCCCAAATTGTCCTGGGACATGAAGAGACGGCTGCGAGTCAACAACTCCATCGCTTTCAATAACTGAATATCCCTGCGCAGCTGGTTTATCGGTTCGTCGTCCGAGAACAGCCGTGCTTCCAGCTCCTGGGATTTTTCTTCAACTGCGCCAATGCTGGTTCCGAATTGTTCCAATGAAGTATTCATATCTACCAATTTGGTTTCAAGAGTGGTGATTTGATCGCTGATTGTCTGATACTTTTCATCTACTGCATGTTGAGTTTTCTGGTAAAGCTCAACCTGGGATTGCTGTGTGGCAACCAGGGCGTCAATTGATCCTTCAATCTCACCGAATTGCTGCTTCTCCGAATCCATACGCGTTTCAATAGTATCAGCTCGCTGCTGCATATTATCAAGGTCGTCGAGCAGGCGCTGATTAAGCAGCTCCTGGGCAACTTGAGCGCTCGCCATGTGCTTGAATTCATTCACGGTTGGTGTCACATACCTCCAATAGACATAAGGTACTCCAAAAAGCAACAAGGCTAGCAATCCCATCAGCAGAATGATCAGCAAGAAGCGAACCACAATCCTGGTCAGGTTGAAGAAACCTGAAAGGAGACGTGTGCCGAAGTTTTCGTTGTTAGGAGTTGGATTTTCATCAGTCATTTTCTCTCCTACGAGTAGATCCAAGTTGATTAATCGCAGAATTATCCATAAATGGGTTTATTTATCTGAAGATGTGGGTTGGTATATGATCTCAATAAGATATTTCAGGCCGTCTATGAAAGCGCTGAATTGACTGGTGGTCTTATCTAGCTCGTCGACTCGCTGGTCGAGCTCATCGATTTGTCCGTTCAGGGACTCTATTCCAGATGATAGCACTTCCATTTCACTCCTTGTTTCTTCAATACCTTTTTCAACCGCACTGACTCTTCCTGCGATACTTTCCAGGTTATCCAGCCTGGTGGTCAAGGTTTCAATCTCGCGTGCCAAAGAAGAAGCCTGTGAGCTTACATCGTTAAGTTTTTGCTCTGTTTTATTCAGATCGGATGGTTTTGTGTATTGAAGGCCGTTGTTGATTAGGAATAAAATCCCTAATGAAATTACGACTGAGAATAAAATCGAAAAAACTCCGCAGGTTAAGGATACCCCGTATATTCTGTTGCTTTGGGTGGGTGGAACAGTGCTGGCAGGTCCAAGGGTTTGTCCAGTTTTTTGCTCGGACACTGGTGTTCTTTTTTCAACAACCGTTGTGAAAACTGGCTCTTCCTCGTTCTCGGAATCAGTTTTAGTTTCTTCGTTACCTGCTTGTGGAGCTTTTGCCGGTTGTGATTGCTCTGCTGGATGTTCCTGGAGTGGTTCATCAACGGGTTCCTGAGATGCTACTTCAGGGTTTACTGCAAACACGAAATTTTGTGGAGCTGCTTGACCGATTTCTTCAGGGGTAATTTTCAGATCAGTGGTATCTGCTTCTTCAACGACCGACGATTCGGATGTGATTGGTTCTTTTATCAACTCTCCAGAATCGAGTTGGATTGGAGTGACAAAAACAAATGGTGCAATTCGCTCTAATAAAACCTCGCCGATACCGCTGATTTCTCGCAACTCATCAACCGTGGTAAAAGGTCTTCCAGCAACAATCTTCTCTGCGGTATTGAGTCCAATACCGGGTAAGTCGATCAATTCCACCAGTTCAGCTGAGTTTATATCCAGGGATTTGTGATCTTCGCTCATGTATTCTCCATAATAATTATGTTGGCGAAATTTATGAGATCTGCGTCCGGAAAATCCAGGAAGAATAACATTTCTTGCTTGTGAATTGAGGCAATTCCCCGGGCGTTTCTTTTTTTTCCATCAATAATGGCCATAACTCATCCAGATACTGTCGGAAATATTTTCGGTGCTTGTTGCAGGAACAACCGGTGAAAGAGCAGTCCAAAAACGAAGCCCCCGATATGAGCCCACCAGGCAACACCTCCCATAACACCTGAACTTGATAAACTGGAAATTCCGAAATAAATTTGGGTTACAAGCCAAATTCCCAGGTAAAACACAGCGGGTATTTCGATAAACCAGGGCACAAAAATAAGCGGAATTAGAGTGATGACCTTGGCTTTTGGAAATAAAACCCAATATGCCCCGAGCACACCAGCGATGGCGCCGCTGGCACCAATGGCTGGTACAAAACTGTTGGGATACATATAGGCTTGAAT